>Ga0187893_10005410_pt1 | contig 22929 bp, 22 predicted proteins | sample MA1701074metaG_FD_139574 | JGI IMG/M metagenome (GOLD analysis project Ga0187893, IMG submission 139574) | White microbial mat communities from a basaltic lava cave in the Kipuka Kanohina Cave System on the Island of Hawaii, USA - MA170107-4 metaG ...
CGGAAACACCACGGTTGTGTTCTTCTCCGTCCCGATTTCCACGAGGGTTTGTAAGTACCGCAGTTGGATCGCCGCGGGTTGCCGTTGGATCAGCTCGGCCGCCATTGCGAGTTTTTCCGCTGCGACATATTCACCGTCCGCATGGATGATCTTGGCCCGCTTTTCGCGTTCCGCCTCCGCCTGGCGCGCAATGGCGCGAATCATCTGATCGGGCAGGTCTACCTGTTTCACTTCCACTTTGGCCACTTTGACGCCCCAAGGCTCGGTGTCCTGATCCAGCGTGGATTGCAGTCGCAGATTCAGCTTCTCCCTCTGGCTCAGCAGCTCGTCCAGCTCTACCTCGCCGAGCACGCTACGCAGGGTCGTCTGCGCCAACTGCGAAGTCGTATAGAGATAGTTGGTGACTTCAATTACGGCGCGCTTGGGATCGAGGACACGGAAGAAGATCACCGCGTTCACCTTGACGGTGACGTTGTCCCGCGTCACCACATCCTGTGCCGGCACCTCCAGACTTTCCAGACGCAGCGAAATCCGCATCATGCGATCAATGGGCCGGAAGACAAAGATCAGGCCTGGGCCCTTGGGTACCGGTAGAACCCGTCCGAGACGGAAGACTACGCCCCGCTCATACTCGGCAAGGATCTTAATGGATGTCATGAAATAGAGAACCGCGATGAGCACGGCGACGGAAGTTAGGTCGAGCATGAGTGCCTCTATCTTTCAGGAATGGGGCTCGACCTTCAATGTCAGCCCGTCCACCCCAATCACGCGAACACGGGTACCAGCCGAAACCAGCGTGGTGCAGACCGCGTCCCAGTATTCTCCATGTATGTAGACCTTGCCCGCCGGCGCGAGTCCTGTCCGGGCGAATCCAATCTCGTCCACCATGGCGGCTGGGCCCGTGACCACCTTGTTAGCGCGGGCGCGCAGCGCCAGCGCCGCGAGAAACACGGTTATGGCCGCAAACGGCAAGGCCACGGCTAGCGCCGTGCCAAGTCGAATTCGCATCTCGGGCGGCCCCTCAATCAGCAGCAGCGCGCCCAGGATCATCGCGATCGCGCCGCCGGCTCCAAGAATCCCGTGCGAAGTGAACTTCGCTTCGAGTATGAAGAACGTGGCCGAGAGCATAAGCAGCCCCACGCCTACCCAGTTGATCGGCAAGGCTGAAATCGCGGAAAGGCCCAGCAGCACCAAAATACCGCCTGCGACGCCTGGGAAGATCATACCTGGCGAGGAAAATTCGATGTAGATGCCCAGAGCTCCAAGGATCAGCAGGATAAAAGCGACGTTAGGATCGCTGATAGACGACACGATCCGCTCGCGCACGGTTCCCTTGTATTCGATCACTTGCGGATCGGCCAATCGCAAGCTCTGGCGCTTTCCATCAAAGCGCACGACTTCGCGCCCGTCGATCTGCGCCACGAGATCCTTTTCGTCCCGCACTGCAAGCTCGATCAGCCGGTTCTTCAGCGCCTCCTGGTCGGTAAAAGATTTGGCGTCGATCACAGCCGTTTCGGCGAGTTCAGCATTGCGTCCGCGCTTGGAAGCGAGCCCGCGCAGCGAAGCCGCCGCATCGCTCTCCACTTTTTTCCGCAACACCGGATCCATTTCTCTCCCAAGCAGGATGGGCGCCGCTGCACCGGTGTTAGTGCCGGCAGCCATGGCGGCAATGTCACCCGCCTGCAGCAGGAAAAATCCCGCGGAGGCTGCGCGTCCGCCGCCAGGGGTGACAAAGGTGACGACAGGAATGGGCGAAGCGACGATCTTCTGAATGGACTGACGCGTGGCATCGATCATTCCGCCAGGAGTGTTGAGCCGGATTAAGACGAGATCTGCGTGTTCTCTTTTGGCCTGGTCGATTACGTGTGACAGAATCTCAACAGTAATCGGGTGGATGACACCGTCCAGGTTTACAGCAAGAATACGCCCTTCACCGCGGCAGATGGCGGCAAGCAACAGCAGGACGGATACAAGTCGCACTCAATCCCATCGCCAGTATAGCTCTAACGGCCTGAACTGGGACTGAGCGCTGCTGCTGGCAACGCTCGTTCACACTCCGGGCGTCGCGCAAGTCCACCACCGCTGCCGTCGCACACATCAACAACTTCTTCAATAGGCCGAAGGATCTGCCAAACCGCGATGGGCCGCGTGGTTACGTTCTACCGCTTGCTAGCGTGCACCTCACCCTCGGTTCCCGCCGCGACCGTAAGGGAGCCCGGAGCTTCTCCGAGCGCCGACTCTCCAGCCAATTCGGGTTTCCGAGCTGTTGAACAGGTCAGTAGCCGTTCTACGACAAGGAATTCGTCGGGATGTTCCAACGCACACGAGGCTCTAACTAAGGCCCGCTGCGTCTAGCGGGAGTCTTCTTCCTGGCAGAAGCCTTCTTTTTAGAAGCAGCCGTCTTCTTCGGTCGCGCAACTTCCAGTGGCGCCATTCTGACCGCATCCGGCGTCATTGCGATCTGCTGACGGATGCTCTGTGCGCGTCCCTCCAGCAGCGACAGTCGGCCAGCCAGTGCCTGCCGGGTCTCAAAATCGGCCCCCTCCATCTCCTGCCGGGTGTCGGCGATCTGTGCTTCCACCCTGTCCAGTTGCGCTTGCAATTCTGCGCGAGTTGGCATTTATTTTCTCCTTTGCTCCTTACGATGACTTCGTGCACTTGCGCTTGGCGAACAGATCCTCCAAGGTCGCCTGTTTCGCTTTTTCGGCGGCGGTTGCCGCGTCGCCCTTAGCTTTCAAAGTGTTGATCTGCCCTTCCAGGTCCTTGCATACCAGCTTGTCGAATTCATCCTTGGTGGCATCTACGAATTTTTGGATCTCCTGGGCGTCTCTTTGCAGAGGCCTCTTGACCGCCATGCCATCCAGCAGCTTTCCAAAGGCTTCGATCTTGTCCTTTTCGATTCGCAATGCTTCAATCTTCTCCAGATACGCGCGCGAGCGGTCCACCTCGCCTTGGTGCGCCGCCAGATCCGTTTCGTGCTCCTTCGCCGCATAAGCGCTCAATTCGTCGCGAATGTGGCTTGGCTGCTTCGATTTTTCCGCATACGCAAAGGCCAGCTTTTCGCCCGTCTCCGAGCGCGCTGCGGCCAGGTCGAAGGTGCGCCGCTTGAACGTGGAATCCGCCCGCAGCGTGGCGTACTCCAGATAGTGATACTCCGCCTCGGCGATCTGCTTCTCCAGTTGTTTCTGGTAGCCTCCCAGCATTTCCCGAGTCTTTTTTGCGAAGTCAATCGCGTTCTTGTCGCATCCCACCAGACACAGACACATAGCAGCCACCAGGGGAAGCGTCAAAAAGTGTCTCATGGTTCTCTCCTCTTAGCTCGAAAAAATTATTTGGTAACCACTAGGTAAGGAATCGCGAACGCATTTCCCAGTTGATACATGAACTGCGCGAGCTGCGAAGGCTTGAATCCCGACGCATAATACGCCGCGAGCCTCTGCGAAGCAGCTACCAGCGTCGCCTCATACGAACCGTTGTATATTCCACTCCTGCGGATCTGCCAGCGGCGAGTTTCAATGGCTTCGCGCATCCCCCAGATTCGTTCGGAGGAGTCCTGCCGCGCCGCGATCGCCGCCGCCAGAAGCAGCGGCTCCAGCGTCTCCTCCACCCGAACTTTGGCGTCCGTATTGCCGGGAGCAGCCCGTTCGCGCATCGTGTCGTCAATCCGGATGTTCGTCAGGGGAACGCCAATCCTCGAAAACCGGAGCCTGTATTCACGGATCAGCTCCAGCACCTCGCGCTTGTCCAGACTCCGCCGCGCGCGGATCACCGAAACCGTTTTCAGATAATCCGTCTCAGTCGCCAGGAGTTGCATCTGAATCGCGACCGGAGAGGGCGCAAGAGACCTCGGATCAACACGCACGTCTGCGGCCGCCTTGGCGATCCCCCTCACCGTAGTGGCAAGTATGTTAATCTGCTCGACGCCCTTCTTCAGGTCCTCCAGCGAAGCGCCCACCGCTTTGAATTCGTCCTTACCTGCATCCTTCGAAATCGACCCGATCGCGGCCTTGGCGAAACTCAGGATATCCTCGGCTTGACCCACGCGCTCCAGAATCGTCTCCGTGACCAGCGGCGACTCTCCGCCCGCTTTTGCCGCGGCCGCCTGTCCGCGAAGCTTCTTTACCTCCTCTTCGATATTCGTTTGACGCTTATTGAGGTCGGCGAGATTGTCTGCCGTCGAATCGAGCACCATCAGATCCGCGACCGTATCGACAATAATCTTGACCCCATTCCACGTCCGGAAGCCGTTTAGGCTTCTCTTGAGTGAAGTCTCCGTCCACGCCACCTCATTCTGAATCAGATCTTTTTCCATCTGCTCCAGGTTCTTCATCTGTGTCGCTGCGATCGAGGTGCTGGTGATCTGCTTCGCGGCGGCGACCGCCTCCTGCGCAGTCTTGTCGCGAGCTTCGTTATATAAGATGTGTTGTGCCGAAACGATGGAGCTGGCTGCCGCCAGCAGGACCAAGAGCCGTCTCATTGTTCTCTCCTATAGGGATAAGCGCAAAACGAAAGACAATGGTGCCACACGAACTGAATTCGTGATACCAAAATTCGAATCTTTCTTCGTCGCGCAGCGCGGCCATGTGGTTCACGCGCGCCTGCCGTGCTAGGGGAGAAGCCAAAGAGCGAGAGCGCCTCGATGATGTCGAGGTCGCGTTCACTGATGACGCCGCCACGTGGCGCGTTGGGTCTGATGAATTTTGCAACGCTGGCCACAGCAAATGTGTTGGTGAAAGCGACATTCAGAAGGAGCAACAGGCTTCTCCCTGGGGCCCATCCCGTCGGTGGTCGCCGGTTCGCGCCTCGTCGTCTCGCCATTCTTTTCCAATCGGTCCCGTAGAAGTTCCTTTCATCTTGCGACCGGAACTTCGCCTTGTGCGCCGCCTTCGACGTGGCTATCCTCATTGGGAGGAAGGAGGGCCAATTATGGCTCACTATTTATTGCAGGTGGCCTACACGCCCGAAGCCTGGGCAACCATGATCGCGAATCCGCACGACCGCCTGGAGATGGTCCGTCCTGTCGTCGAAAAGTTGGGCGGCAAGATCGAGCACGGGTGGTTTGCTTTCGGCGATTACGATATCGTTTCGATCATCCAGATGCCCACCAACGTGGATGCTGCCGCGTTCTCTCTTGCGGCCGCCGCCGGGGGTGCGATCAAATCGATCAAGACAACGCCGCTGCTTAGCACAGCCGAAGGAGTCGACGCGATGAAGAAGGCTGCCGCGTGTGGGTATAAGGCGCCCACCCGCGCTGCCCGCGCGTGATGCCGGCGGATCGCACTCTCCAGGCATTGGGCGCCATGACGGAAGCTCTTGACATCGGAGAATGATTCTCGTTTAATAATACTAATCACTACTGGTGAAGTTCACAGACCGGGTGAATTGCCAAGGACCGCAATCATTTCGAGGCGTTGACGCCTCGCATCTACGAACTGGGCGGAAAGCTGCCGCGCGACATTCGCCAGTTTGCGGATATAGCCGGCTGCCCTGATGCCTATCTGCCCGCAAACCCACTGGACATGAAAAGCCATGCTCAAGGTGCTGGTCGAGGCCGAGCGTTGCGCCGTCCGAACGTACACCGAGATCTGCAACATGACCTTCGGGAAGGATCATAGAACCTATGATCTCGCGCTGCCATTCTGCATGAGGAAGTCGAGCATGAGGCATGGTTTTCCGAGTATCTGTCCGAAGGTCCGTCCGGCCACTTCCGCCGTGGCAAACCCGGCGTCTCACCTTACGTGCGCCGATTCATGTCAGCCGACTTCAGCGACTGACGGTTCAGTAGGATCGTGGGATTTCGCAACATCGCCCGGGTGGAAGACATTCCGCCCGGGAAGACCAAGTATTTCCATTTGGACATTGGACCAGTGGTGCTGGCGAATGTCGCCGGCGAGATCTTCGCGCTCTCGGGTGTTTGCTCCCATCAGAAAAATCCACTCGACGGGGCCACACTCATCGACTATCTTATCGACTGCCCGTGGCACCACTTCCAATACGACGTACGTACTGGCCGGAACCACTTCCCCCGTAATGTCTTTCCCGCAGACGTACCGCGCGCCCAGGCCCAGCTCGCCCCGGTCTCGACCTATGCAGTGGAAATACGCAATGATGAAATCTGGGTAGATATCCGATGAGCGATCTGGTCAAAAAACATTGTGTACCCTGCCGGAAGGGAAGTCCGCCTCTGAAAGGCGACGCCCTACGCCCCTTCGCCGAGCAGCTTCCCTTCTGGCGAGTTGTCGAGGAACATCACCTCCTCAAGACATTCCTGTTCCCGGATTTCGCCCAAGCGCTCCAGTTTGTCAACCAGATCGGAGCCCTGGCGGAGCAGGAAGGTCATCATCCGGATCTATGCCTTTCCTGGGGACAGGTCGACGCAAAAATCTTCACCCACAAGATCGACGGGCTGAGCGAGAGCGATTTCATCCTTGCCGCGAAGATCGACGCGGCCCACGCTGCATTCCTCCAAGAACCGAGTCGTTCAGCCGGATAGAGTATAAAATCCGCTACGGGGTCCCTGGGCCTTTCGATGGACTTGATCATGGAGAGTAGCTCTTCCGCCCGAATCGGCTTGGAGATGTAGCCATCCATGCCTGCTTTGAGACAGCGCTCGCGATCGCCCTTCATCGCATGTGCGTCATGGCCCAAATCAGCGTGTGACAGCCAAGCGCGCGCTCGCGAATTCTCGCCGTCGCCTCGAACCCGTCCATCTCGGGCATCTGCAGGTCCATCAGAACCACATCATAATTTGGTTGCGGGCGAGCTCCTCGACGGCTAGGCGTCCGTTGGCGGCGATCATCACCGAATGACCATGTCGCTGGAGAATGCCCGACACAGCCTTTTGATTGACCAGCGTGTCTTCGGCCAGGAGAACTCGGATTGGACGGGTTCCGGTGACTTTTAGCTGCTCGATGTCCGGATTTGCACACGGCATTTCCGGCCTGCCGAGAGCATACTCGATCGGGCTCACCCACGCTACGCCAGCGCACAAAACGCCAAGACCGCACAACACGGCGAGCTTCCAGCGAGGCACTGGCCAAATAGATTATCGGCAGGAACGATATGGGCTTGCCCCAAAGTTGAGAAATGATTAAAATCGACAGCCATGAGAACCGCTTGGACCCTCTTCGCCACCGCCGCCCTTCTACTCTCCCAGTCTCCTTCCGCACGAGGCCGGCAAAGGGTCGAACGGGAAGTGCGCAAGGAAATCCTGCGCCTCCCCTTTTACGGGGTCTATGACTGGATCACTTTCTCAGTGGACGGCTACAAAGTGACTCTCTCCGGCGCCGTCTCACGGCCCACGCTCAAAACCGACGCCGAGCGCGTAGTGAAGAAGATTGAAGGCGTCGAGAGCGTGACCAACAACATCGAAGTTCTGCCGCTATCACCCAATGATGACCGGATCCGGAACGAAGTCGCCGCGGCCATCTTTCGCCACTCCTCGATGACCCGATACGCGATCCAGGGACCCAATGCGCCCATCCACATCCTGGTTAAGAACGGCAGCGTCGAGCTCGCCGGCGTGGTTGCCTCCGAAAGCGACAAGACGATCGCGGGATTGCAAGCCAACGGGGTCAGCGGCGTGTTCGGCGTCAAGAACAACCTGGTTGTGGAGAAGAAAGGGAAATAGCGGCTACATCATCGCCCGCGCCGCTTCCTTCTTGCGCTGTGCCACCAGCGGTGCATTGAAGAACTCGACGGCCGGCAGCAGGATCTGGAAGCGTTTGCGGATTTCACCGAAGAGCTTGGGAGAAGTGGCGAGCGACTGATCCAGCGTCATGTACCAATACCACTGCTTGCGGCGGAGCAAGCCTTCGGCGGGGTGGTCGGCCGGAAAGCCCTTGGGAATTCGGGTGAGTTGCTCGCCGTGCAGCTCTCCCATCAAGACGCGGAACTGCTTTCCTCCGGTTATGCGCCCGAATTCGGAGTAGCTTTCCGCGAGCAGATTGCGAATCGTCAGAATCTGCTCGGGCTCCGGCATGTAGATGCCGCCCGCCACCTCGACTCCTTCCGGGCTCACTCCCATGTAATAGCCGGTGCTGGTGTGTTTGCCCAGCCGCTGGTGGCTGAAGCTTGCTGCGATGTGCGTCTTGTACGGCGTCTTGTCCTTGCTGAAGCGCGTATCCCGATAGATCCGGTAGATGGCCTTTTGCGGATCGGTGACGAAGTCCGGCGCGACCTCGGACAACCATGCGTTCAGCGCCTGGACAAAATCCACCATCGGAGCTTTCACTTTCTCGTCGAACGTCTCTTTGCGCGGCTGAAACCAGTCGCGATTGTTGTTCTTCTTGAGCTGCTTGAGGAAGGTCATGCCATCGACGGGGAATCCGGGGAAAGCGGGCATCGAGAACAAGCTCCGGGGATCTATTGTACCGGCTTGCACGAGTGCCGGGGCAGGCTGCCCTTCGTTCCTGGCTCCCAGCCCCACAGTGGAGTTTGTACGTTTCCGGTGTGGGGGATTTCATCCTGCGGGCGGCAAGCCAGGAGGCTTGCCCCACCAATCCGGCATGCAGCCAATCCAATGGAGGTAACGAAGGTGAGGCCTCCGAGAGGTACGATGGATAGTTCACGATGTTGCTGGCCCTCCTCGTATGGGGGATTGCGGCGGTTACCGCGGTCCTGTTCGTTATCAAGCGCTGGTGGTTTCCCGGCGCCATCAATGCGCACGCCCGTGCGTTTGACGACAATTTCCGGCTGACGCTTTGGCTGGTGGGCGGGATATTTCTTGCTGCGCAGCTTATTCTTGGCTGGGTGATCCTGCGATACAGACGGCAGGATCGGGAAGCCTCGCAATCGGAGGGCAACAACACGCTGGAATGGATCTGGACAACCGCGGCGCTGGCGCTGTTCGTTGGTGTAACGGTGATCAGCACAAGTATCTGGGCTGATGTGCATTTTGAAAAGCCCTCGGCTGGTGCGCTGCAAATCGAAGCGCTGGGAAAGCAGTTCGCGTTTAGCTTTCGTTACCCTGGCGCCGACGGAAAGTTCGGCAGTACGGACGTGAAACAGATCAACGACGCCAACGGGAATCCATTTGGCGTTGATGAGCGTGACCCCGCGGGCAAAGACGACATCACCTCAGCGACTCTACGCGTGCCGGTAAACGCCTCCGTCGTGCTAGTGCTGAAGAGTCGCGACGTGATTCACAACTTTTTCGTGCGCGAGCTGCGGCTGAAGCAGGATCTTGTGCCGGGCATGGACATTCCACTTGCCTTTACGGCTGAGAAGACGGGGCAGTTCGAAGTGGCTTGCAGCGAGCTCTGTGGTTTGGGCCACCATCAGATGCGGACAATGCTCATCGTGCTCGGCAAGGACGAGTACGACGCCTGGCAGCGGCAGATGCTCGACCAATTGCGCGGGTTGCAGGGGGATGTTCGATGAGCTTTCTCCGCCGCTGGGTCTTCAGCACGGACCACAAAGTCATCGGCAAACAGTACTACTTTCTGGCACTGGCGGCGACGATAGTCGGAGTCCTGCTTTCGGTGCTCATGCGCTATCACCTCGCCCATCCGGACGCCAAAGTGCGCTGGTTCGAAAGCCTCTGGCCCAATGGGGCTGCCGGTGGCATCATGACGCCGGAACTCTATCTTTCGCTAATGACGATGCACGGCACGATCATGGTGTTCTTCGTGCTGACGGTGGCGCCCCAAAGCGGCTTCGGCAATTACTTCCTACCGCTGCAAATCGGCGCCGAGGACATGGCCTTTCCCCGTCTCAACATGCTCTCATTCTGGACCACGTTCGTCGCCTTCGCTGTCTTGATGGCCGCGTTCTTCGTCGAGGGTGGCGCCCCATTGGCCGGATGGACCGCATATCCACCGCTCTCCGCCATCGGCCAGATCGCCGGTCCGGGCCAAGGGCTGGGGATGGATCTGTGGATCGTGAGCATTGGACTGTTCTGCGCGGCCTCACTCATGACTTCCATCAACTTCATCGCGACCATCACCGACCTGCGCGCGCCCGGGCTTGGACTGTTCCAGTTGCCGCTCACCTGCTGGGGATGGTTCACGACGGCGATGATCAGTCTGCTCGCCTTCGCGGTATTGTTGCCGGCTGCCATCCTGCTGCTGCTCGACCGAAATCTTGGCACCAGTTTTTTTCTGCCTGCGGGTTTGGTCGTAAATGACCGTGCCCTCGCCCACAGCGGCGGATCCCCTCTTTTGTGGCAGCACCTGTTCTGGTTCTTCGGCCATCCGGAGGTCTATATCGCCATCCTGCCAGGCATGGGTGTAATCTCCACGGTGCTGAGCGTCTTTTCGGGTAAGCCAGTGTTTGGCTATCGCGCCATGGTGTATGCGCTGCTCGCGATTGCGTTCCTCGGGTTTCTGGTTTGGGGTCATCACATGTTCATTAGCGGGATGAGCCCATACTCGTCGCTGGCGTTTTCGGTGATCACGATGATAGTCGGGGTACCGAGCGCGATCAAGACGTTCAATTGGATCGGCACGGTCTGGGGCGGTCGCATCCGGCTGATGACGCCAATGCTATTCGCGCTGGGGTTTGTGTCGCTGTTTGTGAGCGGCGGAATTACGGGCATCTTTCTGGGGCAGCCCGCCGTCGATTTGTATTTTCACGATACGTACTTCGTGGTCGGCCACTTCCACATGATCATGGGTGTCGCGGCGGTGTTTGCGATCTTCGCAGGGACGTACTACTGGTTCCCCCGGATGTTCGGGCGGATGATGAACGAAACGCTCGGCAAGATCCATTTCTATCTGACGTTCATCGGCGTGTACGCGATTTTTATTCCGATGCATCTGGTGGGGATGGCCGGCAATCCACGGCGATATCCGGACTTCAAGGAGTTCGAGTTTCTGGCTCCATTGAAAGTGTTGCATCTCGGGATGACGCATGCCGCATTCGCGACAGCGGCCATTCAGTTGTTGTTCTTGTTCAATCTGGCGTGGAGCATCTGGAAGGGTAAGCTAGCGGAGAGGAATCCGTGGGAGGCGAAGACAAGAGAGTGGTAGACCGCGCCCCAGATCGGATCGACGTGGGCCGCACAGGCCTCTACATCCTCTTCGCTTCGATTACCATGTTTTTTGGAGCGATCGTGAGTGCGATGCTGGTGCGCCGGTCGACAGGAAACGACTGGACTTCTGTTCCGTTGCCATGGCTGGTTTGGGTGAATACCGCTGTTCTGATCGCATCGAGCATCGCCCTCTGGCAGGATCAGCGGAGAGCCGGCATCCTGCTTGGCCTGGCATTTGTTGCTGGGCAATGCGTGGCTTGGAGTATGATCATTCGCGCAGCGGGTCCGGGAAACTGGTTTTACTGGGTATTCAGCGTTTCGCACGCGCTGCACGTGCTCGGTGGATTCATTGCTTTTCGTTTCGCCCGCTTCGAGCTTGCGAGAACCTACTGGCACTTTCTCGCCGGGCTGTGGGTGATTCTCATGATCCTGTTCGTGGTGATGGGGTGAACATGGCCGCTCACGCATCCTCGTCACCTTTTCACATCGGCTCGAAAAAGTTCGGGATGTGGCTGTTCCTCATTTCGGACTCGCTGACATTTGCGACGTTCCTGATGGCCTACACCTACCTGCGGATGTCGTCGCCCAACTGGCCGGCGCCCTTCGCGTTTTCGCCGAGCATCGTGTTCTCGACGTTTATGACGCTGGTGCTGCTGACATCAAGTCTCACGATGGTGCTGGGTGTCCACGCGATGCAGAAAGGCAAACGATCCGCGGCCGTGCGATGGATTCTCGCCACGATGGCGGGCGGCGCGGCGTTCGTCGGGTTGCACCTCACCGAATGGCGGCATCTGATGGTGGATGAGAATGTCCTGCCGTGGAGCAATCCATGGAACGAACCTATGTTCGGCGCCACCTTCTTCACCCTGACCGGACTGCATATGGTGCACGTGACGGCTGGAGTGATCTATCTGGGAATTGTGGCCGCGGGCCTCCCGCGCGGCCGGTTTTCCGAAGAAGACGTCGAAGTCAGCGGCCTGTACTGGCACTTCGTCGACCTGGTGTGGATGTTCATCTTTCCGCTGGTATACCTGATGAGCGTGAAAGGGTGAGGCTATGGGAAGCTTCGTGCGAGTCTGGATCTTCCTGCTGGTGTTGACCGGCGTCGAAGTGCTTCTCGCCTATGTAAGGGTTCCGCTGACAGCGATGCTCGTGGCGCTGCTGGGATTGTCAGTTTTGAAAGCCGGTTACATCATCGCCTACTTCATGCACATGAAGTTTGAGAAGAGAAGTCTCGCGTTGAGCCTGTTCCCAATCCTGATCGTGTGCATCCTCGCGCTGCTCTTCCTGCTGCCGGACGCGGCCCGGGCCCAATGCGTGATGTGTAAGCGGACCGCCGAGGCGCAGAACGCGGAGCGGGCGCGGGCGTTGAATCGGGGGATACTGGTGCTTCTGGTCCCGGCAATGGTGATTCTGGGAGGGATCTTGCGGCGGGCGGCGCGGCGGAGATGAGTTGAGCCTGCTGCCCCGCGGCCGGGAGATCCTCACAACCGTTGCAGGCGTGCCTCGGTGTCGCCGAACTTCTCTAACTTCACCCCCATGCGATCCATGATCGAGAGGTACAAGCTGCACAATTTCCGATTGTCGTCTCCTGCGTCCAAGTAATCCAGAGTGCGTCCCGTTTCCAGAGTGCCACCCAGTCCTCCGGCAAGCACGAGAGGCAACCTCGTGTTGTCGTGCTTCCGTCCGATCCACATGTTCGAGAGCCACATCAAGCACGAATTGTCCAGCACGGTACCGTTGCCTTCGGGTATGCTATCGAGCTTCGCGGCCAGATAAGCGAGCTGGCTCAGGTGGAAACGCGAGATCCGTTCGTAACCGTCGGACTGGTTGTAGTGGGACGCTGCATGGTGACCTTCGCGGACCTCCAGAAACGGGTAGTACAGCGCGCCGAGGTCTCGAGCCAGAAGCAGCGTGGCGACGCGCGTCTTGTCGGTCTGAAAAGCGATGGCGATGATGTCGCACATCAGGCGCGCGTGCTCGCGCAAGTCGTCCGGCAGGCCGTTCGCCGGCCGGTCCATTGAAAAGACGGGACGGTTCCGTTGCTTGGCGAGATCCTCAGCTTTGTCTTTGCTCTTCCGCATCCCATCGACGCGTTTCTCCACTTCGCGTACGCTGGTGAGATACTCATCCAGTTTGGCCTTGTCGTTGACGCTGATCTGGCGGCTGAGGACTGCGGCGTCGTCCATGATGCGGTCGAGAATGCTCACGTTTCGGAGGCTGCCACGGTTCTCAAAAAGGTTGTCCCAGGCCAACGAGGGGTAGACTTCGTTCGGGACCGGCGAGTCCGGGCTTTGCCAGGAGATGTGCGAGCTGTACGCCATCGAGAAGTTCGTCTCGTGGTATCCGGTCATTGGCTGCTCGCAAGCCAGAACGATGCTCGGCTGCGCCGTATCCTGGCCGATACGATTGGCGAGCACCTGGTCCACCGTAATGCCCGCCTTGATAATGGCTCCCTTCTGGATGGTCGCGCCAGAGAGCAGACATCCCGTCTGCGCCGGGTGAATGCCTTGCCCGGTAGCCCGCTTCTGGAACAGGCCGTGAATCACGTTGATCTTATGCTTCAACGGCTCGAGCGGCGCCAAGGTCTTGCTGAGCTTCATTTCGGATCCCGAGCCTTCGGAGCCCCAATGATCCTCGTTCACGCCGTTGCCCATGAAAAGAACCGCGAAGCGTTTCGGGAAGGCGGCTGGAGCCTTGGCATTACCGAAAGCGGGAAAGGATTCGAGCCACGGTAAGGCCATGGTAACTCCGGCCCCACGAAGGACCGTGCGGCGGGATATGCGGTTGGGCATCCTATTCACCTCGTTTGCTCAGGAACTGCGGGCTGGTAACAATGGTCTCCACCATTGGGACGAAGCGATAACCATTCGCAGCCAGCTTGGTTTTCATACGCTCTACCGTAAGTTCATCGGAAAGCAAAAGGGACCGGCCTAGAGAGTATGAAAGCAGTTTTCGGCTCAGGTTGTCAATGAAGTCTTTTTGGCGATGCTCGCGGATATAGGTTTGGACGCCCTCGAATCCGGCTCCATGCGCGCCACCCGGAAAAACCGCCTGAGTATCGACAGGACGTCCCGCGAGATCCTGGGAACGCCTCTCACCGATAGGCCCGTAACTCTCGAACACCAAGCCGAGGGAATCAAAGCGCGCATGACAGGAGGCGCAGCTCGGGTTTTCCCTGTGTTTGGCGAGCATTTCCCGCAGTGGAAGATCCAGCTTCGCCTCGTCGCTGGGTAGTTCGGGGACTGCGGCAGGCGGCGGCGGGATGGTCTCACCGAGCACACGGCGAGCGACCCAATATCCTCGCTTGACCGGGCTCGTTCGCAAGCCAGGCGCGTTCTGGGTCAGGAATACCGACATCGCCAGCAGACCGCCGCGTCCGTAACGATGCGCATCGTCCAGGCGAACCCAATTGCTGCCGGCGCCCGCCAGTTCGGGCGCGCCGTAGTGATGCGCCAGAACCGTATTCACAAATGTGTGGTTGGCATACAGCAGATCCAGCACGGAACGGTCATTGCGGATTATGTCCTCAATAAAACGGACCGGCTCCTCGAACATCGCCTGGCGCAGCTCGTTGTTGAAGCTTGGAAAGCGCTCGCGATCCACCGCATTGTGTTCTTCAAACCGGCGGAAGTCGAGCCAGTTACCGCCGAACTCCGTGGCCAGCGCCCGCGCGCGGTCATCCTTCAGCATACGGCGAGTCTGCGCGACAAGGATGTCGGGCCTTTGCAAATCGCCGGCCTTCGCGCGTGCCAGGAGCTTCTCGTCGGGCATACTGGACCAAAGGAAATAACTCAACCTGCTGGCGAGAGCGTAGCCGGTTAGCGGCCGGCGCCCACGCCCGCTGTTCGAGGAGTCTTCGACTAGATCTATGCGGTAACAGAATTTGGGTGACATGAGCACCCTGACGATCGAGTCGCGTAGCGCTTCCTCGTGTGTTAGGCCGTCCTTCTCCCGAAGCGTGCGGTAATAGAACAGCATGCCATCGCGTTCCGGCTGCGCGAGCGGCCTGCGGTAGGCGCGCGCCGCAAATTTGAGAAGCGCTTCGAGGTGGCGCGGCTCCGCTTCCACACGCATGCGCTCCACTCGGCGGAGTGTGTCGTTCATCCACTGGAAATGTACTCGGACTGCCTCCATCGCAACAGGATTGTCGCTCGCATCGGCCTTGGCGAGATAGGCGTCACGCAGTTGGAAAACGATCGCCGGGGCGCTGACCTCTTTGTCCGACGGCCGAGCCGTTCCGGATTCGCGTCCCTTCCCGGCAACTTCGCCGCTCTGGTTGAAGAAATACTGAACCCAGGTTCGTGCGGTGTGATCGCCGATGAAATCGAACTCATCCCAGAGCTGGTTCAACTCTTTCTGCCCCTTATCATCGAGGATCAACTCCATCAGTGGAGTATCGTCGCGCCAGTATCCCATCACGTTGTGGTACCCGGCGCTCAAGAGACGTCCCTTGTCCTGCGAATCGTCGGGGAAAAAGCGCCCTCTTTCGCGGATGTAGAATACGTCGGGGAAAACAGAAGCAAATCGTGCGAACGAGGCTTCATACCGGGGCCGCTCCGCGGCCGGAACCACCAGATCCATATCGCCGGCCCGATTTTTCAACATCAGGGCGGCTGCCCGGACCGCTGATTCCTGTCCGAGCCCCGGATATTTCGGGATTTCGGGCGCCACCAGAGGCGGGTCGGTGTCATTCCGCAGAGCGTTCCGGTCGAAATCCCTGCGGTGCGAGTTGAACTGCCGGAACTTCCAGTTAATCAGCGGTGGCGAGTATGCGCTCAATCCCTTCACGACCGGGGCAGCGAATTCCATCGCGGTGTGTTTGCGGATGCGGACGGCGAAATCCCGCATTTCGATGCATTTCGCGCGCACGACATCCGACTGGGTTGCGCTGGGCGCCGGCCCGGATGGAACCGGCAATGACCGCCACATCGCCTGTAGTTTGGCGATCGGCCCAACCTCCTGCTTCGCTATCTCAGGAGTTACCTCGATGAGTTCCCAAACCATCGGAAGATATTTCGGGCTCAGCTTCGCTTCAGCCGCTATCCCGGCCAGCGTCGCTCGTGGTTTTCCGAGAGCGGACCGATGCTTGAAGCGCCACGTGGCCTGAAAGTAATCGGCATAGTCGGTGGGCTGGCGTTGATAGAAGTCCACGATCCGTTGGATGGCGTACTTCTCGCGATCCGTCTCGACGAGCATCGGATGCGGCGCGAAGTCGAACCCGCCGGGCGTGAGCACCATGTGATCGCCCACTTCGCGCGCGGCTTGCAGGTATTTATTGAGCAGGGCGGGCGACATGGACAACGACTCGCCGGAGTTGTCGAAGCCGGCTGGATTGGCGGGATCGAGGGGAAACTCCCGTGTGGGACGGATGTCCACGCCGGTGAGGTCCCGGATGGTGTAGTTGTACTCGGCGTTGCTCAGGCGGCGCGCCAGCACCAGCCCGGGATCACCTGCGTTCTTTCGCGCCTCGCTCGTGCGCATGGCATGGATCCAGTGGATCACCTGCTGACGCGTCTCGGCGGGCGGCTGTATTGCCTGCTTGGGCGGCATCTGCCTGGCGGTGAGTTTCTCGAGGACCAGATTCCAGTGAGGGTAGTCCCGCACCACTGCAGCTATCGTGGAGTAAGGTTGGAGATCGAACTGGGCGGCTGGCGTATCGCCGCCATGGCATCCAATGCAATAGTCGGCAAGAAAGGGCCGGACCGTGTGCGCAAATCTACGTTCCAGATCGGATTTGCCAGTTTCGGCCGCGCCCATCCTGGGAATGACGATACTTCCGAGTACCAACAGCCGCATGGTGGTAATGCTACGTCGCATAGGCAGGGAAAACACATCTACAAATGTCGTCGACCGCGGGTTTCCAGAGACGGCACGAAAGCCATAACTCCTTAAGAAGTTTGGTCGGGCCGCCGGGATTTGAACCCGGGACCTCTGCACCCCAAGCACGTAACACGGGTTCACCTGTTCTATGCCTGGCCGTGCTTTCTATAGTTTACATGGATTCGGGGCGCCTGCTTCCGCTCACCGCAATTGGCGCACGGATCGATTTTATTCACATTTTTCGCACGGTGATCCTTCCTGTGGAGGTCCTCAAACCAGGCGCCACTTCGACTGTCGCACCATAAAAAGGGTACAATCAGGACGCTATAGTGCGAGGCTTATTCCATCTGGGTGTAGTGGCGAGCCTGCTGCTTGCGTTCGCGCAGGCACCCTTCAAGCACGCCCACGCCAGCGATCCGCATCACGAGCACGCCCGAGGCTTCGCCCATACACACTGGGAACCCAATCACGACGGCTCTGCGTGGGAGAGCGACGACCACGCCTCCGACGCCAGGATGATCGATTGGCTGGCGGGAGACGGAAGCGCTCCGGCGAAGTTTGTTCCAGAGCTGCCGGATTCCCTCACTGAGATCGTCCTCCTGCGACAGAACGTCCACACTGCTGAACTGATACCGCGCAACCATGATCCGCCTTGGCGGTCGATCCCTCATCTCCGCGGCCCACCTGCCTAACCCACCTGTCAGGCGCGCTCTTCGTGCGCGTTCCTTCGATTAGTTCAAACAGTTGAGTAAAGTGAGGTGGCGCATGCCTTTGCCCAATCGCGCCGCCACTCTTGCGCTACTGGTGGTTGCGCTTGGGACCGCCGCTTCCGCGCAAGAGTGGACGGAAGCCGTCGTCGTTCAAAAGTTTCTTGAGCAGAGTCCACGAGTTCGCGAAGCACGAGCACTCGTGGCCATCGCGGAGGCGGAAACGCGAGGTCGGACTCTCTACACAAATCCGAGCTTCAACTACAGCCGCGAGGGAGCGGGGCGAACCGAGTTCTTCCAGGCCGAGCAGACACTACCGCTTACGGGGCGATTGAGTTTCCTGCGTCAGGCCGGCGCGGCCATGGTGCGCGCGACGGAAGCTGACGGAGCTTTCTCGCTGTGGCAGGCTCGAAGCGCTTTGAGGCGAGCATTCTACCGCGTTCTTGCCGCTCAGCAGAGCGAGTCGATCTACGAGTCGGGCCTGAAAGAAATCGAGAGCGTTATCCGCGTTCTCGCCGAGCGGGAGCGACTGGGCGAGGGATCGAAGTTCGACCGTTTGCGGGCTGAGCGCGAGCGGGCCGAAATGCTGGCCGAACTGGCGCTCGTGCGCGCGATGGCGGCTGTGGAACGCTCGCAGTTGCTGGCATTCCTCCCTGACGGGACGGCTATACCGGACGTGTCCGGCCAGCTCGAATCACCACCGCTGATTCTGAACTCATCTGAGTTGACCCAGCGAGCCTTAGCTGTTCGCGACGACTATCGCGCCGAGCAGCGCCGGCTTGAACGGTACAAGCTCGAACAACGCGCCGCCGAACGTCTGCGTTTCCCTGAGCCGATCCTCAACGCCGGGTTGAAGCGGGCCGCCGTGGGACAGGGCGTCACCGCAAACGGACCGGTCGTCGGGATCACTGTGCCGCTACCTCTCTTTAACAAGGGCCAAACAGAGGTGGCCCGATACTCCGCCGAACAGGAGCGCGCCGCGGCCCGGCTCGACATTCTTGCGCGAGAGATTCGCGCCGCAGTGGAGGGAGCCAGTCAGGCGTTCACGATTCGCCAGCGGGCGCGGGACGAATATCGCAGCCAGTTAGCCGAGTCCGGTCCGGAACTCGTGCGAATCGCGATGGTCGCGCATCAGGAGGGCGAGATCGGAATCCTTCAGCTACTGGACGCGTATCGGGTCCAACGCCAGGCCCAACTGCGCCTAATCGAGATTCAGGCTGCGGTCAAGGAAGCGCAAATTGAGGTCGAGCGAGTCGTTGGAGAGGAGTTCGGAAGATGAAATCGGCAGCCTGGCTATTTCTTGTGATCTTCGCGGTTGGATGCCGGCAGCGGAATAGTGAGTCATCTGCGACAAAGGAGCCGGAACCGCATCCTGAAAGTTCCACGAATTGGACGATGAAAACCGAGCTGTTCATGGAGTATCCGCCGCTGGTGGCCGGGCAGACCAGCCGGTTCGCGATTCACTTGACGCGCCTCGACAACTTCAAGCCGATCGCCAAAGGGCGAGTCGAAGTTCGTCTGAGCGGCACTGGAAGAGCCCCGCAGGTGTTCTCCGCCGATAGCCCATCGCGTCCGGGAATCTTCGGCGTGGATGTGAAGGCGCCACAAGCCGGAGACTACAGCCTGGCGGTTCATTTCAATGGAGAGGGAATCAGCGACATCCATGATCTGGGCGAGATCGCGTCATCAGTCACGAAGACCGCCGCAACGCACGAGCACGATCCCGCCACGCAGCAGGAGACGATCGCCTTCCTCAAGGAACAGCAATGGACGCTCGATTTCGGCACTGCCGTCATCGAGGACCGCCAACTCAAATCGAGTCTTCGTGTGCCGGGGGAAGTGATCCCGCGCTCCGGAGGACAAGCGGAGGTCACAGTGCTTTTCGACGGCCGAATCGTTGCCTCCAACCTGCCGGTGATCGGAGCCAGCGTCACGCAGGGACAGGTGCTCGCGAGCATCCTTCCGCCGACCAGCTCGCCGAGTGACCTCGCGTCTCTCGATCTGGCAAAGAACGAAGCGACTCTCGCGCTACAACTGGCGAGAAAGGATCGCGAGAGAGCGGAGCGGCTGGTGCAGGCTGGAGCTGCTCCGGCCAAGCGGCTCGATGAAGCCCGGACGGTGGAAGCAACTGCCGAGGCGAGGTTGAAGGCTGCCGAGATCCGCCTCTCGCAATACGAGACCTCGAGCTCCGCAGAAGCCAATCCCCAGGGTGCAAAACTCTTTGCCTTGCGAGCGCCGATTTCGGGCAGCATCGTCGAGACTCACGCTGCACCCGGCTCTAACGTCAAGGCAGGCGAGACGCTTTTCAAGATTGTCGATCTGGATAGCGTATACGTGTCCGCCGTGGTTCCCGAAGTGGAACTGCCGCGCATGAGGAGCCTGACAGGAGCGGAGCTAGAACTTCCTGGCACAGACAAGCCGGTCCGTCTAGTCCGACTCATCTCTATTGGGAGGATCGTCGACCCGGCGTCCCGAACGTTTCCAGTGATCTACGCGTTGGACAACAGCACTCGCCGCGTCGCGATCAATCAAGCCGTTCATGTCCGGCTGCTCACAACGGCGACAGCAGTAGCGCCGGCCGTGCCGGAGTCGGCAATCGTCGATGACGGCGGTCGTCCGGTGGTCTTCCTTCAGCTTACAGGCGAGGCGTTTGTGCGCCGGCCGGTACAACTCGGAATCCGTGAGGGCGGGTACGTACAGGTGCTCGACCGAGTTTTTCCGGGCGAGCGCGTCGTCACTCGCGGCGCGCACCTCATTCGCTTGGCTGCAATGTCGAACCAGGTGCCAGCGCACGGGCACGTGCATTAGGAGACCGGAATGCTCGATGCCCTGATTCGCTGGTCCTTGCATCATCGCGCGGTCGTTTTGTTCCTTGCGGCGGCGTTACTCATCTGGGGCGGCTACTCGATTCGCGACGTGCCGCTCGATGTTCTTCCCGATCTGACAGCGCCAACCGTGACGATTCTCGTCGAGGCGCGCGGCATGGTTCCCACCGAGATGGAATCGCTGGTCACGTTTCCGATCGAATCAGCCATTAACGGAGCGCCGGGCGTGCGGCGGGTGCGCTCAGCTACGGCGGTCGGTGTGGCTGTGATCTGGGTGGAGTTCGATTGGGGACAAGAGATCCACCGCGCGCGGCAGACGGTGAACGAGAAAATGTCTCTCGTCTCGGCCACGCTTCCACCCAACGCCGATCCGCCGTTTCTTGCTCCTATCTCTTCGATTATGGGCGAGATCCTCTTCATCACGCTGGAGTCGCAGAAGCATTCGGCGATGGAACTCCGCACCGTCGCCGATACCGTGTTGAGACGGCGGATTCTCGCTGTGCCGGGTGTAGCCCAGGTGGTGCCGACCGGGGGAGATCAGAAGCAGTACCAGGTTCTCATCTCTCCGCATTTGCTTCGCGAGTACTCGGTTTCGCTGGACGAGATCGAGGATGCGTTGCGAAGCGGCAGCCAGAACTCGTCAGCGGGCTTCCGCGTCGCTGGCGGGCAGGAATACCTGATTCAAGGAGTTGGGCGAGCGAGCACAGCGGACGAGATCGGTCAGATCGCAGTGACATCCAGAGAGGGCCGTCCGATCTTCGTTCGAGACCTGGCCGAGGTGCGGATCGGTCCTGCGTTGAAGCGCGGCGAGGGCTCGCACAATGCGGAGCCCGCGGTCGTTTTGGGAATCCAGAAGCAACCGGGCGCCAATACGCTGGAGCTCACGCGGCACCTCGATGCCACGCTCGATGAGATCCAGAAGAGCCTGGCGCCGGGCATGGTGATCGACAAGCAGGTGTTCCGGCAGGCCGATTTTATCGAGCGGTCGCTGGAGAACCTGACCGCGGCGCTTCGAGACGGCGCGATTCTTGTCGTGATCGTTGTCGTCGTGTTCCTGATGAACGTGAGGGCGGCGTTCATTACGCTGCTAGCGATTCCGATATCAGTGCTGACCGCCGTGATCACGATGAACTGGTTCGGGTTTACGATCAACAGCATGAGCCTGGGCGGGCTCGCGATCGCGATCGGCGAACTGGTGGACGATGCCATCATCGACGTCGAAAACGTCATGCGACGCCTGCGGCAGCACGCGCTGAAGCCGGTCGAAGAGCGTCTGCCTGCGCTTGAGGTAATCTATCGCGCCAGCACCGAGATCCGCGGATCGGTTGTGTTTGCCACGGTCATTGTCGTGCTGGTTTTCCTGCCGCTATTCGCATTGAGCAGCGTCGAAGGCCGGCTGCTGACACCTTTGGGATTCGCCTATATCGTCAGCCTCACGGCGTCGCTAATAGTTGCGTTGACGATTACGCCGGCCCTCTGTTCCTTTCTGCTACCCAACGCGAAGTCTGTGCTCCGCGGGCACGAACCGTGGCTGGTAACCCGGCTGAAACGGATCTTTCAGCCTTCGCTTCGCTGGTCGCTGGATCACCCGCGAATCGTTGTGGCTTGTTCGTCGCTGCTTCTCATCGCCGCAGGGGTCGCGCTCTCCCGCACCGGACGCACCTTCCTGCCGGAATTCAACGAAGGCACTCTCACCGTGAGCGCGGTCACGCTGCCAGGCACCAGCCTCGCCGACTCCGACAGCCTGGGACGCGGCCTGGAGCGTATCTTGCTCGGCGTTCCGGAAGTAATCTCGACGGCGCGCCGAACCGGACGGGCGGAACTCGACGAACACGTGCAAGGCGTCGAGTCCGCCGAGATTGACGTGATGCTGCGAATGCGCGAGCGACCGAAGGCCGAAGTGCTGTCGGAGATCCGCGAGCGCGTGACGCTGCTTCCCGGCATGAATGTCACCATCGGGCAGCCGATCTCGCACCGCATCGATCACATGCTGTCAGGAACCCGCGCCAACATTGCCGTAAAGGTGTTCGGCGACGATCTGACGATGCTGCGATCGCTGGCACGGCAGGTCGAGACAGCGATGCGCGGCGTCGACGGTGTAGTCGATCTCTCGTTGGAGCAGCAGACCGACATTCCAACAGTTCGGGTACGCATCCGTCCGGAAGACGCGGCGCGCTACGGCTTACAGCCGGGCGAAGTCGCAACGATGATCCAGACAGCATTCGTCGGTATCGAAGTGAACCGGGTCTTGGAGGGCAAGATTAGCTTTCCAATGATCGTTCGCTATCCTCAGGAAGACCTCAGCGACCTCGATGTGATCGGCCGCACGCTGATCGATTCGCCGTCCGGGGCCAAGATACCGCTAAGTGCCGTAGCCGATATCCGGGAAGACCGCGGACCCAACTTCATCAGCCGCGAGGGCGTCCAGCGCAAGATCGTAGTGCAGTGCAATGTCGCTGGTCGCGATCTGCTGGGCGTTGTCAATGAAATCCGGGCTGCCGTCGCGGAAAACGTGAAACTGCCCCAGGGCTATCGCGTCGAGTACGGCGGTCAGTTCGAGAGCGAAGCCGAAGCGTCACGGCGCTTGTTGATTCTCGGCGCC
>Ga0187893_10005411_pt1 | contig 22927 bp, 19 predicted proteins | sample MA1701074metaG_FD_139574 | JGI IMG/M metagenome (GOLD analysis project Ga0187893, IMG submission 139574) | White microbial mat communities from a basaltic lava cave in the Kipuka Kanohina Cave System on the Island of Hawaii, USA - MA170107-4 metaG ...
AGCGCCAGAAAATCTTTCCGCGTCTCCAACGCGGGATCGGTTGATGGACGGTTCCAGATGTTTCACATCTGGCTACCTTCTCATCGCCGCTTCGCGGCAATAGGCTATTTCTAAACACGCTCTAAGAAAGAGGTGAAAACATGGAATCGCTCAGAAAGGATTTGGCCTTCTCCGCTCGATCACTGCTCAGGAAACCGGGCTTCGCCCTCATTGCGATTTTCACGCTCGCTTTGGGTATAGGAGCCAACACCGCCATATTCAGCGTCATCAACGGCGTACTGCTTCGCTCTCTGCCCTACGAAGCGGCTGACCGGCTCGTGATGGTATGGGAGACGAGTCGGACGAGTCAGAGAATTCATGTCTCGCACCTCAACTTCATCGACTGGCGCGAGCAGAGCCGCGGCTTCGAAGCGATGTCGGCCTGCAGCGGGCGATGGGGCGGACAGTCTACGGTGACAGGCGGCTTAGAGCCTTTGCGCGCCCACGCCGTCGTGGTCTATCGCGATTTTTTCACTGTGCTTGGAATCAATGCCGCTGTTGGCCGAACGTTTCTTCCCCGTGAGCATATTTTAGGAGCCGCTCCATCGGTCGTCATCAGCCACTCGCTCTGGCAGCGAAGCCTCGGCGGAGATGTGAACCTCGAAGGCAGGACTTTGAATATCGATGGCACGAGCGTCAACGTCGTAGGAGTTATGCCCGAAGGCTTCAGCTTCCCGCCCGAAACTGACGTGTGGGCAGCGAAGGAAGCTCTCGTAGAAGACACGAGCGCGCGCACCTCGCATAATTTCAGAGTCGTCGCGCGACTAAAACCCGACGTCTCGCTCGCTCAGGCTCAAACGGAAATGAACGCTATAACCGCGCGCATCGAACAGCAGTACCCGGACATGAAAGACAAAGGCGCGGCGGTCATATCGCTTGAGGATCAGATGGTCGGAAGCATTCGCCCCGCGCTGATGATATTGATGGCTGCGGTCGGATTCGTTCTGATTGTAGCCTGCGCTAATGTCGCCAATCTCATGCTGGCCCGCGCGCTCTCGCGCGAGAGGGAAATCGCCATACGCGCCGCGCTCGGAGCCTCTCGACTGAGAATCATTCGGCAATTGCTCACCGAAAGCCTCCTGCTCGCGCTCGCGGGAGGCGCGCTCGGATTGATGCTGGCTTACTGGCTGGTCGAGGTTTTGATTTCGTTCAGCCCGCCCAGTATTTATCGAATCGAAGAAGTCGGCATCGACCGCTACGCTCTGCTGTTCACGCTCGCCGTGTCCGCGGCGACGAGTCTGGTTTTCGGTCTCGTCCCGGCGTTGAAAGTATCGCGGGTGGATTTGCAGCAGTCTCTCAAGTCTGCCAGCAAGGGCGCGATAGCCGTGGGATCGAAGCGAATGCGAAACGCGCTCGTCGTTACAGAGGTCGCGCTTACGGTCGTGCTGCTTGCAGGCGCGGGATTGCTGATTAAAAGTTTCTGGCTCCTGATCAGGGTCGATCCCGGATTCAAAGCTGAAAATGTTCTGACGATGCAGTTGTCGCTGCCTCAATCCGATTATGATAACGAAAGCAAAACGATAGCTTTCTATGATCAACTGCTGCCGCGATTGTCTTCGCTCGCGGGAGTCGAGTCAGTCGGGATCATCAACAATCTGCCGCTCGGCGGAGTCAACATCAACGGACAATTCCTCATCGAAGGCCGCCCCGAAGACCCGGGCTATGGGGGATTTCGGATCGTTAGCCGCGATTATTTTCGCGCGCTCGGAATCCCTCTGCTTCGCGGCAGGTTGTTTGCAGAAAGCGATGATATGAAATCGATGCCTGTCGCTATCATCGACCGCAGCGTTGCTGAAAAATCATGGCCCGGAGAAGAACCTGTAGGCAAGCGCATTCGTTCGGGGATGGATCGGGCGGGAGAAGTGTGGATGACTATCATCGGCGTCGTCGGAGATGTGCGTCAGTCGGGACTCGATGCGAATGTCTATCCGGCGATTTATGTGCCTTACACTCAGCGCCCTTATCGCGCGCGAGAGATGACCATCGCGGCCAGAGCAAACGACCCTTCGACTTTCGTCGCCGCCGCGCGTCGCGAGGTCGCGGAAATCGATAAAAATCTTCCAGTCAGTTTTGACAGCCTCGGTCAGTTACTTTCGAAATCCGTGGCCAGCCGTCGTTATAACATGATCGTGCTCGGCGTATTCGCCGCGCTCGCTTTGATACTCTCGATGGTTGGAATTTACGGCGTGATGAGCTATTCGGTCACGCAATCGACGCGCGAGATAGGCATAAGAATGGCTCTGGGAGCCGCTCAGAAGGATGTGATGAAAATGGTTTTGGGAGGCGGCCTGGCGCTCTCCGTCGCAGGCGCGGGGATCGGTCTGGGGATGGCAGCGGGGCTGACCCGATTGATGGCGAATCTGCTTTATGGAGTAAGCGCGACTGATGCGATGGTTTTCGCCGCCGCTCCTGTGTTGATTATCGGGATAGCTCTTTTTGCGTGCTGGATTCCGGCTCGCCGCGCGATGAAGGTCGACCCGCAGGTCGCGCTTCGATACGAATGAGAGGCTTGATAACACTTGCCGCCCGCGTTGCGTCCTAGAGTCGGGTTTTGTATAGTGATCCGAGCAGGGGAGAAAACTGAGTCGCTTTCGATAGCGTCCGGCGGCTAAACGAAAAAACTGATCGCCAGTAAAGGCCATCCGATTTGTCGGATAAGATATCGCATTATCAAATCATAGGGAAACTCGGCGCGGGCGGTATGGGCGAAGTGTACCTCGCCGAAGACCCGCGCCTCGACCGCACTGTTGCCATCAAAGTCCTTCCTGACGATCTGGCCCGCGATGAAGAGCGATTGCGCCGCTTCATTCAGGAAGCCAAAGCAGCCTCGGCTCTCAATCATCCGAACGTCTGCATCATCTATGAAGTCGACCGCACAGAGACAGGACAGCCCTTCATCGCTATGGAATACATCGAAGGGCAATCTCTGGATGAACGCATCAACGGTCAGCCGCTCCCGCAATCGGAAATAATCGACATCGCCATTCAGGTCGCTGATGCTCTGGACGAAGCGCACTCCAAGGGGATCGTCCATCGCGATATCAAGCCCGCAAATCTCATGCTGACTCCGCGCGGGCAGGTGAAGGTGCTGGACTTCGGGCTGGCGAAAGTCAACGCGCCTAAATCCCAGATGTCGGCAAGCGACATCGCCACGATGAAGCAGACAAGCCCCGGAGTGGTGATGGGAACCGTGCAGTATATGAGTCCCGAACAGGCTATTGGAAAGCCGACTGATCATCGCACTGATATTTTTTCGCTGGGCATAGCCATCTACGAAATGACCACCGGGCGATTGCCTTTCAGCGGCTCTTCGACGAGCGAAATAATCGACCGCATAAATCATTCGCAGCCCGACGCCATTGCGCGCTTCAATTACGACGCGCCCACGGAACTGGAACGCATAATCCGCAAGTGCCTCGAAAAAGACCGCGAGCGACGTTATCAGAGCGCGCGCGAGTTGCTCATCGATTTGAAAAACCTCAAACGCGATTCCGAATCCGGCGCTATCAATCTGACTGCCTCATCCGCTCGGCGACCGGGGATTGATCGCCGCACGCTTCTGATTTCGTCCGCGCTGGCCGTGGTATTGCTCAGTGTCATCGGACTCGTTTTTCTTCTGACCGGCGGTAAGACGGAAGCGGCGATGAATTCGCTCGCGGTGCTGCCGCTGGCAAACGCTTCGGCTGATGCGAGTGTTGAGTATCTCTCGGACGGAGTTACGGAAAGCATCATCAACAATCTGTCCCAACTCCCCGGCCTTCGCGTGATAGCGCGGCCCACCGCTTTTCGATACAAGGGCAGGGAAGGAGACCCGCTATCGGTCGGACGTGAATTGAAAGTCGATGCGGTTATGAGCGGGCGACTGATGCAGCAGGGAGATCGTCTCATCGTACAGGTCGATCTGGTTCGCGTATCTGACGGCTCGCAGATGTGGGGCGAGAGGTACAACCGTCCTGTCAAAGACCTGCTCGCCGTTCAGGAAGAAATAGCTAGAGAAATTTCTTCGAAGCTCCGATTGAAACTCACAAGCGATGAGCAGAAGCGGCTCACTCGCCACGGGACAGAAAACACCGAGGCTTATCAACTCTGGCTCAAGGGGCGTTATCAGTTCAGCAAATGGACTGCGGAAGGGCGCAGGAAATCAATCGAGTATTTCAACGAAGCGATTGAAAAAGACCCGGCCTTCGCGCCCGCCTTTGCGTGGCTTTCGGGCGCTTATGATCAGCAGGGAGTACGCGGCGAGATTCCACGCGATGAGGCCAAAACGAAAGCCAAAGCGTATGCGATGAAAGCTCTTGAGATGGATGAATCGCTTCCGGAAGCTCACGCCGCTCTCGGCATAACGAAATGGAGGGAGTGGGACTGGTCGGGCGCGGAAAAAGATTTCCGTCGCGCCGTAGGTCTCAATCCCAACTGGCCTGAAGGTCACGATATTTACGCCAGTTTTCTCATATCCATCGGACGCCTGGAAGAAGCCCTCAGCGAAGCCCGTCGCGCAGGCGAACTCGATCCGCTTTCGCTCGGCATCAACAACAGCATCGGGCTGGCGTTGTATCTGATGCGCCGAAACGATCAAGCCGCAGAGCAGTTCAAAAAGACGCTCGATCTTTTCCCCGACGACGCGGCGGCGCGAAATAACCTCGCGCTCGTTTACGCCGCTATGGGAAAACTCGATGACGCGATGGCGGAAGCCCGCAAAACCCAAAACGAATCTTCGCCCGTAATGGGATACCTCTACGCTTTATCGGGAAAGAGAGCGGAGGCCGAAAAAGTGATTGAGAAATTAAAGGAGGCTCCGGGCCTTCGGATTCAGACGGCTTCGATTCACACGGCTCTCGGCGAACGAGATCGCGCGTTTGAATTGCTCGAAAAAGCTTTTGGTGAAAAGAGCGAGCAGTTGGGCGCGACGAAAGTCGATCCCCGCCTCGACCCTCTTCGCGATGATCCACGATTTCAAGCTCTGATTGACCGGCTCAATCTGCCGCGCTGATTCCCCATTGATCATCGAGCGAGTATGAAGGTAATATGAATGCACCTTCTCGCGTGATTGAATAATTCCAACACTCTGATTCGAGGTGAATAAATGTGCGGACGTTTCGTTCGAGAAAAGAGCATCCCCGTAATAGCCGGTGAATTCGACGTCGATGAAATTTCCACCGACCTTGAGCCGAGCTACAACATAGCTCCCACGCAACAAGTGGCTGTCGTCGTAAACGATGGCCGAAAGCAACTCGTCGCGGTTCAGTGGGGACTCATCCCTTCGTGGTCGAAAGATGCGGCTATCGGCAACAAGCTCATCAATGCAAGGTCGGAGACCGTAACGGAGAAGGCCAGCTTCAGAAATGCTTTCAAAAAACGTAGATGCCTGATCGTGGCTGATGGATTTTACGAATGGCAAAAGATAGGCCAACAGAAAAGGCCGGTCTATATTCGCCTGAAATCCGCAAAGCCTTTCGGATTCGCGGGTCTCTACGAAACGTGGGAATCCCCTGAAGGAGAGCGCGTCACGACCTGTACGATCATCACCACTGAGGCCAACGATATCATAAAACCGATCCACGACCGCATGCCGGTCATCGTTCCGAAGGAGGCGGAAAATCTCTGGCTCGACCCGGAGGTGAAGGACAGAGAAGTATTGCTTGAGTTGTTGAAGCCTTATCCGTCTGAAGCTATGGAGACGTGGTCGGTGTCGAAGATGGTGAATTCTCCCGCGAATAATTCTCCTGAGTGCATCAAGCCTGCTGGCGGGCAGGGCCGTCTGGTTCTTCGATAGTCGGGGAGTCTTGAGAGTCCAGAGAGTTTTGAGAGTCGAGGAATTCACACTCTCCCGACTCTCCGGACTCGATAGACTCGATAGACTCCAATCGATATTATTGCTATGGCGAGTTCGTTGTTGATATATTACGGCCATAGGGGGCAAAGCGGTGAGCGACCTCGAACAGACCTTACGGCTCGACCTCAAGGAAGTTCAGCGCACTTCCTTGAAGCGCCCCGTGCTGGTCATACTTCAAGGCCAGTCCCTCGGATTGACGGTCAATCTCGACAGGGATCACACCATAATCGGCCGCGGCTCGAAAGCCGATGTCGTCCTCATCGATGAAGTCTCTTCACGACTGCACGCCGAAATCATCCGATTCGACACGGAGGCCAAATGCTCCGAGTATTACGTAAACGATCTCGGCTCGACCAACGGCACATACCTCAACGGCTCGCGCATCAAATCGGAGCAACTCCTTCAGGACGGCGACAAGATAAAAATCGGAAGCTACCTGATGAAGTTCGCCCTGCTGGATGAATTCGAAGCGGAATTTCAGGAGCGACTTCATCACATGACGTTGAGAGACGAACTGACGGGGCTGAGGTCTCGCCGATCTCTGTTCGCCGATCTTGACAGGGTGGTCAATCAGGCCGTAGCCCAACACACGCCGAAGCCTGTCGCCGTGCTGATGATGGATTTGGACTTCTTCAAAAAAGTAAACGACGGGCGCGGTCATCTGGTCGGCAGCAATACTATAAAAGAGGTTGGCGGGATTATACGAGATATGGTCGGCAGCGCCGATCTTGCCGCAAGATATGGAGGCGAGGAGTATTTCGCCTACGCCCTCTGCCCGCGCGACGAAGGATTCGCTCTGGCCGAAAGGATCAGACAGGAAGTCGAAGCGCATCATTTCTCAGCTTCGCCCACAGACACATCGCAAACCATGAAAGTGACGATCAGCCTCGGCGTTGCGACCTTTCCGCAGGATGGGGTCTCGGCTTTGGACCTGATGCAGAAAGCCGACCTCGCTCTTTATCGAGCCAAGCGAACTGGCCGCAATCGAACCTGCGTTTATGATTCGGTTCTCGACCAGCCCGATCACACCTATCAGGGAGTCGATGCGCAGGCCATCATGTACGGCCCTGCGGATGCGCAGTAACGTCACTCTCCCAACATCGATTTGCGCAGGCGCGATTCCTGATCCGCCTTGACGAGCGCCATCACTACATCGCCATCGAGTAGGCGGGTCTCCCCGCGAGGCACGACCGTCGCTTTGCCTCGAAGGATGGCGATGAGGTTGCTCTCAGGCGGCAAGGCTATTTCGCGAACCGTCTTGCCCGCAGCCGTCGAAACGGAGTCGAGTTGATATTCGATTATCTGAAACGCGCCGTCCTGAAGGCTCAACAGCGTCTTGATGCGGACTGTTGGAAGCTCGCGCTCGATGACCTGTTGAATGATCGAAGTGGAACTGACCGTAGAATCCACGCCGAGGCGAGCCATCACCTCTTCGTTTTTCGGATTCGAAGCGCGCGAAATAGTTTGAGGCACGCCGAAGACTTTCTTCGCAACCTGACAGGCTATCAGATTGTCTTGATCGCTTCCCGTGGCGGCGACGAACACGCGGGCGCGTTCGGCTCCTGCGGCTTCCAGCACGTCATGCGTGGAACTGTCGCCGGAAAAAATCTGGCAATCGAGTTTTGTCGTAAGCTGGGCGGCGCGCGCAGGGTCTCTTTCTATGAGCGCGACTTCGTGATTGTTTTCATAAAGCTCGCGGGCCAGATTGACGCCAACCTTTCCGCCTCCCGCGATCAGTATGTAGCGCGATTCGCCCGTCGCTTCGATCTTAGGGCGGGGCCAAGCGCGCGGCAACTCCGCAGGCATTCTCTCGGATGCAGTCTGGCCCGATGCCTGATCGATGTTTTCGAGTATGACCTTCACGGCCTGAAGCGTGGGAGAGATGATCATAAGTTTGGGGTCTTCCTGCGTCGCTTCCGCATGGCTCGGCTCGTATATTCGAGCGAGGGCTTGAGGTACGTGATAGTATGCGCGGGCGACCTGCGCGGCCATCAGATTGACATTATCATCGCGAGTGACGGCCAGCATAATATCGGCTTCTTCCATCCCGGCTTCGCTCTGCACGTCCGTATCGATGCCGTTTCCCTGAACCAGTTCGACGCCTTCCATCTGAGCCGCATGGCTCAGTCGCGTGCCTTCCTTGTCTATGATCGATATCTGATGGCCTCGTTCTATGAGCGAAGCCGCGAGCCGCGAGCCGACTCTTCCATAGCCTAGTATGACGATTTTCATTTCTTATTCATCGAGATGTCTCTATCGCTCTGGGGTCGTGCGCATCTTACGCGCTTGTGTTGAAGAGAAGACTCCCTTTGATTTTATTTGCTCTTCCTCGGAAGTCTTGCACGCCGGAAGCGTGCGCCCCCCAGGTTTTATGATTGCTCGATTATCAATCGGCGATAGCGACAACTGCTCCTTTCTTCAGTCCTTGATTATATAAGCTTCGTTATCCGGCCTGACAGGGCGTGAGAACCATAACGGCCTGCGCAAGCCCCCCGGCCCCGGAGCCGGTCGCGCAAGCCGAAGCCATTCGCGATAAATCTCGTGCGAGCGTTTCGTATCAACCAGCACGTCTCCGTAGCGATCCGTCGCCGCGGCGCGCTCCACTCTCACTCGCTGATGCCAGCAATGCATGCCGCTTACGGGATCGGGGTGAACGGGAAAAGTGAGATTCTGATGAACGCCCCCCTCCTGCCAGAAAATTCTTTCCGAATCCGGATCGTCGCTCTTGAACGGACGCACACCCTCTATCTGACGAAGCCGCCATTTACCATCGCCCAATTCTTCAATATCGACCAAAGCAGAAGCCCAGCGGTCAGTTCCCTCGTTCTGTTTCAACCTCCAGCGTCCGAGATGATGCGAGCAGGCTACGACTCCCGGACGAATGCCTTCGGTCACCCAAGCGCGTATGACGAAGTAACCTATATCGGTCGATACGCGGGCGAGCGCGCCGTTTTCTACACGCAGCCGTTCGGCGTCTTCTCCGTTCACCCAGAGCGGGTTCGTGTGCGAAATTTCATAAAGCCATTTTGCATTTCCCGACCGAGTGTGAATCAGAGTCGGCAATCTGAAAGTCGGGACGAGTATCATCTCGCCTCTCTCGCGATCAAGCTCGCGCCAGTAAACGTGACTTCGTTCATAAGCCGGTATCGCGTGTTCCTCCCACTTCCACTCTTTCATCGTCCGGGAATAAAATTCCAGCTTGCGCGAAGGCGTATTCAATCCGCGCATCGCCTCATCATCGATCACGACCCCGACCGCTTGCGCGCCTTTCGTGATCACTTTGCTTAGTTCATCCACGCGGGTTTCTTCGACTTCGACGGCAGCGAGACGTTTTTCATGCTGGCTGTAATCCGACCCCTTGACCTGATACGCGCCGTGACGACGCATGTATTCGAGCGGCGCTAGACTTTCGGCTTTCGCTTTTTCAGCTAGACCTGGAACGCTGTTCTCGAATATCCATCGGTAGTATTCATCAACGGTTATTTTCTTCCCCGGTCTGTAAGGCGATTCGAAGTGACGACGCACGCCCAACTCGCCCGTCGGATCGATTCGCCACGAAAGCTCTATCCAGAACTCATCCTCTTCCCACACCTCGCCGGGATTCGTCTCATAAGTGAATTCGACCTTTTCTCCTGCGCGCTCTTTCATCACTCGGCTCACAGGCTGACGAAATGAAATCCATTGTCCGGCGTGCGTCTCCTGACTCATCAGATCGTGACGTTCAGGGCCGACGCCCATCGGGAGAACGTAATCGGCAAACCACGCCGTCTCGCTCCACACCGGAGTCAGCGCGGCATGAAGTTCGATTTTCGATTCGTCTCTTAAAACTTCGATCCACGTGAAGCCATCCGGGTTAGTCCACACCGGGTTGTAGACGCGGGTGAAGTAGGCTGAGACTTTCCCTCTACCTTCCTTGAGAAAATGGGGAAGCAGAAAACTCAGTTCGTGATGAGCGAGCGGGTATTCGCGCGGCCAGAGTATTTCGCTCCACACGTTTTGCGGCGAGGGTTTTGAAAAAGGCGCGGCGACAAATTTATTCCATGCGTTAGGCAACACGCCGCCCTCAGAGCCGACGCTTCCCGTAAGCACGTTGAGGAACATCAAGGCGCGAGCCACCTGCCAGCCTCCGCGATTTCCCGATGCCGCGCTTCGCCAGACGTGCGAAGCGAAGGCCGATCCTGCCGAGGCGATCTCGCCAGCGATTTCTACTATGTGAGAAGCCTCGACGCCGCACTCCTCGGCGGCGAATTCGGGGGTGAACTCAGCGTAGATTTTTTTTATCTCATCGATGAACGCATCGAACGAGCAGGGAAGCGCGGGTCTTTCTTCGCGCAAGAATTCTTCCCAGTTCGTCCATCGACGGACGAAATCGCGATCAAAGCCGTCTTCGTTCAGCAAGACGTTGGCCATAGCGAGCAGGAGCGCGGCTTCGGTTCCGGGATAAGGCGAGAGCCAGTAGTTGGCCATCGAAGCGGTGTTTGACAGTCGCGGATCGATGACGGCGATCTTCGCGCCCGACATCTTGCCTTCGATGATGCGTTGCGCGTGCGGATTGAAATAATGGCCCGTTTCGAGATGAGAACTGAGAAGGAGAATGAACCGCGCGTTTGCGTAATCGGGCGAAGGGCGATCCGCGCCCTGCCACAAGGCGTAGCCCACGCGCGCAGAAGATGAGCAGATGTTTGTGTGAGAGTTATGACCATCGACGCCCCACGCCTGAAGCACGCGGTCGATGTAGCCGTCGTGACCGGGACGCCCGACGTGATACATCACCTCATCGCGACGATTCTCTATAATCGCCGCTCGAATTTTTTCCGCGAAAGTGTCCAGCACTTCATCCCACGAGGTGCGCTCCCACTGGCCTTCGCCGCGCTTTCCGACTCTTCTTAGCGGATAAAGAATTCGTTCAGGGTCGTTGACCTGATTGATCGTCGCTGGGCCTTTGGCGCAGTTGCGCCCGCGCGAGCCGGGATGATGAGGATTGCCTTCGAGCTTGCGAATCCTTCCCGTATCTTTATCGATGTAGGCGAGCAGTCCGCAGGCGGCTTCGCAGTTGAAGCAGGTTGTGGGAACGAGCGAATAATGCCGTTCGATTTTCCGGGGCCACGCGCGGGCGTCGTATTCCGTCCAGTCGTCCCATTTTTCGTAGGGCGGAAAGGCTGAGAGCCGCTGGCTTTTATGAGATTCCTGATTCGGTTGAGATTGATCAGATGTGTCTTTGTCGGTTTCGCCTTTCATAATTCACGCGCATCCTAGGGGTGGTCGTTCGGGTCTTCTACTGCGAGTCCTTCAGTCAAAGCCGCCGTATTCAAATCCGCGTCGGCAGAAACGAGAGTCAGAGCGGGCATACCGAGATTGAGCCAGTAAACATTGACGCCGAGCGCCACAGCCAGTTGAACCGCATCATAACCGCGCAGGGTATGTTTTTCTGCAATCTCCATCGCTTTCTTTATCAAATCAAACGTCACTTCTACTGTGCGATATACGCTCGTGAAGTCGAGACGAAAATCAGCAATCGCCCTCGATGCATCGATTGCGGAAAGACCTCCGCTGCGAGCTTTGCGCGCGATGGCCGACACAACCTCCGCTCCGGTTATCAATGCAATATAGATTTTATTGCCTGCCGCCGGATCAGCAATGCCTTTAACCCAGTTTGTTCCTGTCTCATTGCTGTAGCGTTTAACAGCAGCACTGCTGTCAAAGAAATAGGCGGCCATCTAGCGACGCTCCTCGATTATTATTTCGGATAGAGGCTTGCCTTTTACTTCGACCGGTTTACGATTTTCATAAGGGGTAAAGTCCGTGATGGGTGGAGGAATCCTGCTTATCAGCCCTGCCTCCAGCAGCATTTGATCCAGTTGATCTTCGGGTGCTAGCGCAGGCGAGCTTTCCAAAAGAGAGTCGACCAACTCTTTCACCCGTCGCTGCTCATCAGGCGGCAACGCCTTTATTTCCTCAAGCACTTTTTCAAGATTCGCGCTCGACATAATGACCTCGCTTTCTATCAAGCCAATTCTACTTCTATCGCTCGCGGCTTTCGAGTCTCTAGCTGAGAGGCACAGCCTGACCCGCCTGAACCCAGATGTGTTCCCACAAAAGCAATCCCGCGAGCGCAAGCATCGCCGTCAGGGCCGCACCCACGCTGACAGCCGCGCCCGTCACAAGAAGGATGATCGGAAGCGCGACACCTGCCGCCACTGCCCCGCCCCAGAATGTTTTGCTGAATAGTCCCTTCGTGATGAGCAGGGCCGCGCGCTTTTTATCCGGGTGATCTTCAGGCGCGAATACTTCGCCCGCCATCAATACTGCGTGCGCGACCAGCGATCCGATCAGTTCATAACGCAAGAAGAGAAAACTCGATTCGGCAGGGCTGATGCCAGTCAGGAGAGAATCAACGACCGCATAAAGCATCAACGCCGCCGCTCCTGCCGCTATCGCCTGCGCAAGCAGGTGAAACGGAGTGAGCATGCTGTGCCAGAAAACGCGACCGCGAGCCTGACGAAACAGAAACGCAGAATAAATCGCCGACAACACAGCGAAGACTGCGCCCGTCCAGCGCACTGGAATTTCCAGAGGCGCGAGATCGAAAAATGGCAAAGCGATTTGCGCGGTTACGAGCGCGCCGAACGCGCCGAGTATGTATCCGCCCAGTACGAGCCACGATTTCCACTGAGGGCGAAATAGTATGCTCAAAAATCTTTCAGGTCGCTTGAGATCGAAAACGAGCAGCGCGAGAGTCGCCACCAGAAACACCATCGAAAGCGCGGGCGCGACATCTTCCAACAGCCAGTCGAATCGCGCGAATCCAAGCCCAATCCCTAAAGCCGACATCAGGAAAACGCCCGATGAAATCGATTTCGTCCAGAGATATGCAGACACCTTCCAGCCCCACGTACGTTCGTGTGAGACATCATAAGTCGTTCGCGCTTTCGCGTCGGCTTCCGTCATCGATTGCACATAATCAAACACCGGATCAGCGGGACGTTCGGCCCATAGGTATCCGTCGGCGTGTGTCTGCTCGGAAGGTATGAGCGCGGAAGGATTGGCTTCGATGTAATAGAGTTTGGGCCGTGTTCCGGCTTCTGGTTTTCGCACGAGTGTTTCTTCTGTGGCGAGAAGGCGCGAAATCCTGGAATCCTTGTCATCCATATCGCCCGACACGATTGCCTGAACCGGGCAGACTATAACGCAGGCAGGCTCTATCTGCGCCTCGACGCGATGCGCGCAGAAGTTGCACTTCTCGGCGGTGTTCGTGTCGGGGTTGATGTAGAGCGCGTCGTATGGACAGGCCTGCATGCAGGATTTGCATCCGATGCAACGGTCGCCGTTGAAATCGACTATGCCATCATCTCGTTTGTAGAGAGCGGTGACGGGGCAGATAGTCACGCAGGGCGCGTCGTCGCAGTGATTGCATCGAAGCACGGAAAAAAAACGGCGAGTCGCAGGGTACTCGCCTCGTTCGATGTATTTGACCCAGGTGCGAAACGAGCCGACCGGGACTTCGTGTTCCGATTTACAGGCTACGGTGCAGGCGTGACAGCCTATGCATTTGCGATGATCGATCAGGAATCCGTATTTCATGAAAGAGTCTGGAGTCTGGAGTCTGGAGTCTGGAGTCTGGAGTCTGGAGTCTGGAGGTGACAGGGAACAGGTGACAGGTTACAGAGCGGAAGATTTCCCCCTATCACCTGTCCCCTGTCCCCTGTCACCTACTCCGACCACTGCTTTTGGCTCCCATCTTTGATTATTTTGAGGCATCGTAATTGACGACCGGAACGACTCCTGAAAAATTAAACTTCACCGATTCGGCGGAGGCGTGATATTCAACGCGCTCAGTATTCTGTCGGCGACATCTTGGCCCGCCTGACGGATAGAATACTCGATTGGAACATAGCCGCCGGGAACAGGCAGCGGCCCGACCCCGCCCTGTCGATAAGGCTGCTGATGAACGCGCCCGCCCGTTTTGCTTTTTCCCGTGACCGGCTCATAAAGAACATAGTCGATGTAAAACGAATCGTAGTCTCCCTGCCGCGTATTGTTGCGGTTATAGCGTTGGGTGAAATGCAGTTCGATCCACACGACATATATTTTCGATGAGTTCTTGGCATAATCGCTGGCCTCTTTGCGATTCTTGTTTTCCCCCGATGCATCGACTTCCAATGCCTGAGCTTTTGCCAGCCTTGCCGTGCAGGCTTGAAGCATGGTGTTGGAGTAAGTGATTTCGTCCCCGATTCCAAAAACATTTTTGGACACAAGCACAGGAATGCGCGGCGCTTCGGGCTTTGCCGGTTTAGCTTCAGGCTCAGGTTCCGAAGGGGGCTGAACCGGAGCGGGCGGCTCACTCTTTTTCGGCGGGCGGCGGCCCGATTGAGCATCTGCGACGGTAAAGAGCAGGCAAAAGACAATCGCGATTATCGTCGCTCTCTGAGCGAAATGAAAACAGCTTCGCATGACTAAACCTCCTCAAAACAGTTTTCAGTTTTCAGTTTTCAGACGTTCATTCTTGCGAGGCGCTATCAAAGACGACGCTAGAGACTTATCGAGAAACAGAAATCAGAGTAGAGTAACTGAAAACTGAAAACTGAAAACTGATCAAATGCCTGCGCCGCTGGCGAAATATCCTTCGCGCCAGCGGGCCACCTTCGAACTGCGAGGGCTGTACTTGTTCAGAACTGTCAGCGGCGGCGCGTAACAGTGAAGAGTCACAAGATCGCGCCCCTGCGGTTGAAGGTTGAGCAGTTGATGAATGTCAGGCACATCCGCGCCTGTGACCGCGCCCGGCCCCCAGCGATGCGTGTCGTAGGGGCGGACGTGGCCCTGCGGCTGGCGATCAAACATGGTTTCCGTGAGCAGTCCTTCGTAAACGAGAATCACGCCGACCGACCCGCCGTGATCGTGTATGGGCGTGCGCTGTCCTGACCGCCAGCAAAGCACGAGCATCTCGGCAAATTCACTGCGCGCGACGAGATTGCGCGCGTACTTGCGCGAATTGAACAAGCGATGCTCATCGTAATCGCGTTGACGAAGGACGAGCTTTGAAAACCATTCTTTGATTTGATCAAGAGTGGGAACTTCTTTGAGTGCGTTTATGATTTCGGTCAGTTCGCCGAGCGTTAGCTCTGAGGCTGCGGATTGGGGCGCGTAAACAGCATTGGTATAGCTTACTCGCATAGTTTTTCCATGTGTGACGAGAGGCGATTCATATCCGACCTACGGGGATTCTTGCTGGCGCAGCGAAGTTTTAGTCTACTCCTCAATGAATGGTTGTCAAGCGGAGGGCGCGACGTTTCTGCCCCGAGTTAAGAATATTCTGATCCTGTTTATGGACGCGGCACGCCGAGATCATCACATATTTTGTACACCAGATTTTTTTTGACTTCCGTATGTCTTGGAATAGAAGTGAACGCGCCATTGGCAGGGTTTTTGTAGATCGTGTGCTTTGCGCCTTCGCGCACTAACACACATCCATTCGCATTGAGGTGCCGAATCAGATCGGTGCGCTTCATCTATGCGGCGTGCAAGGTCATGCTTTCGCGCTTGACCTTCGCGCTGGAAGAAAGGCGTTTCTCGGTTTCCTCGCGATTGACTTCGAGAATCATTTGCACTGCGTCGAGAAGATTCTCGCGCACTTCCTCCAATGTTTCTCCCTGGGTATTGGCTCCGGGCAGTTCCGCGATGTAGCCGATGTATCCGCCTTCTTCCGCTTCTTCGTATATCGCCGTCAAAGTTATTTCTTTAATCATAATTCCTCTAAAGCCAATTGAGATTATCCTCAGGTGCAAGGCGAAAGCAAGAACGCTCAGGAGAGTCACTGCCTGAGCGTTCCTGCTGAATCTGTTTTCGGGCCTGAGCGTTTCTTATTGCTGAACCAGAAGCGCGTCTCCCAACTCTTCAAGCTCCAACGGGCGATAGCCCAGCGCGTGGCCGTCGAGGAAAACTTCTATCAATGATGCTTCGCTGAAGCGGCCTTCTATGAGAGCTTCCGAGAGCGGGTCTTCGACATATTTCTGCAAGGCTCTGCGGAGCGGGCGTGCGCCGTAGCTTCGATCCTGACAGGTCTGCTCGACTACCCAGCGGCGAGCTTCTTCAGTCATCTGCACCTGAAGTCGGCGGCGTATGAGCGTGCGGTTGAGTTCGTTGATGAGGATGCCGACGATCTGGAAGAGGTCTTCGTCGGTGAGCGGCTCGAATACGATTATCTCGTCGAGCCGATTGATGAATTCGGGATTGAAGGTCTGTTTGACGGCCTGCATCACTCCTTCTTCTACGGTCGCCTGCTGCGCGCGCGAGGATGCCTGAAATCCGACCTGACCGCGCTTTTGAATGAATCGCGCGCCGATGTTCGAGGTCATAATCAGGATGACGTTTTTGAAATCGACCGAGTTGCCGAGCGAATCCGTCAGCGCGCCGTCTTCGAGAACCTGAAGCAGAATGTTGAACAAGTCGGGATGCGCTTTTTCTATCTCGTCGAGCAGAAGAACGGAGTAAGGATTGCGTTTGATCTTTTCCGTCAACTGGCCGCCTTCTTCGTGGCCGATGTAACCGGGCGGGCTGCCTATCAACTTCGACACCGCATGTTTTTCCATGTACTCCGACATGTCGAAGCGAATCAGAGCGCGCTCGCTTCCGAATAAAAACTCGGCCAGAGACCGCGCCACCTCAGTCTTGCCCACACCCGTCGGCCCTAAAAACAGAAACGATCCGACAGGGCGATTGGGATTCTTCAGCCCCGCGCGTGAGCGACGAATCGCACGCGAAAGAGCCGATATCGCCCGATCCTGACTGATGATCCGATTGTGAAGTTCCAACTCGATGCGAAGCAACTTCAGACTCTCTTCTTCCTTGAGCGAAGTTATAGGAATGCCGGTCCATCTCGATATCACTTCTTCTATGTCGTCGCGCGTCACTACCGGCAGCGGCGCATCGACGAGATTGTGAAGGAGTCTGAGCGATTCCAGACGGTCAAGTTCTTCTTCGCGACGCTGTTTGAATATCTTGGCCTGCTCGTAGTTGCGCTCATAAGTCGCGCGCTCGAAATTCGCTGTGTGGCGGCGGAGCCTTCGTTCGCTTTCGAGAATCTCTTCCGGCAGATTCGCCTCTCTGAGCTTAACCCTCGCGCCCGCTTCATCGACTATATCGATTGCCTTGTCGGGAAGGAAGCGATCAGGGATGTATCGCTGAGACTGGAACACTGATGATTCTATTGCATCGAGCGTGTATCGCACCTGATGGAAAACCTCGTAGCGATCCTTCACTCCATGAAGAATCTTGATCGTCTCGTCTTCCGTAGGCGGCGGAACCTTGACGGATTGAAAGCGACGTTCGAGCGAGCGGTCTTTTTCGATGGTTTTGCGAAACTCTGTCGGAGTGGTCGCGCCTATGCATTGAATCTCGCCGCGCGAAAGAGCCGGTTTCAAAATATTGGCCGCGTCAAGCGATCCTTCAGCCGAGCCTGCGCCGACGAGCGTATGAAGCTCGTCAATGAAAACTATGTAGTGCGGATTTTCCATCAACTCGCGCATGATGGTCTTGAGTCGTTCTTCGAACTGGCCGCGATATTTCGTTCCCGCTACGATCAATGACAGATCGAGCGCGAGTATTCTTTTGTCGCGAAGGAACGGCGGCACATCGCCTGTGACTATTCTTTGCGCAAGCCCTTCAACAATTGCGGTTTTGCCCACTCCCGGCTCGCCTATCAATACGGGATTATTCTTCGTCCTGCGACAGAGAATCTGAGTCAGTCGCTCGATTTCGGCTTCACGACCTATCAACGGGTCAAGCTGATCGGCGAGCGCGGCTTCCGTCAGATCGCGGCTGAACTCGGCGAGATGGGGCGCTTCTTTTTTGGCCGAAAGAGCGCGCTCGTTGGCCTGCGAACGCATGAGGTCTTCGCGAATCTGACTGAGGCGAAGTCCGCGATCATTGAGCAGCACGGCGGCGCGCGATTTTTCTTCGCGCAGTATGCCGAGAAGTAAATGCTCAGTTCCGATGTGGCGATGATGGAAACGCTCGCTCTCGTCGGCGGCGAATTGCAGGACTCGTTTTGCTGCGGGCGAAAGAGGGAGGTCTACGGTCTGATTGATCTGACGTTCATGGAAGACGGCGTTCTTTTCGATCTCGCGGCGAATCGATTCGACCGTCGAGTGCGGGCTTCGGAAAAAACGTTGTGAGAGTTGCTTGTCCTCGCGCAGAAGGCCGAGCAGTATGTGCTCTACTTCGATTGCCTGCGCTCCAAGCTGACTTGCTTCATACCTTGCGAAAAAAATTACACGGCGCGCTTTCTCGGTATAACGGTCGAACATAATGAGATTCCGCCAGATTACTCCACTGAGTTAAGATACGCGGCAGCGCATCAGTCAATCAACCGACCCTCTTCAAGGCGCAACACCCGGTCGCAGGTGGAAGCCAGCCTCTCATTGTGAGTCACAATGACGGAGGTGAGTTTTTGCGACCTGTGAATCCCCTTGAGAAGGCTATGAATGCTCTCACTCGTCTTGCTGTCGAGATCGCCCGTCGGCTCATCAGCAAGCAGCAAACGCGGTCTCGCTACCAGCGCTCTGGCCAGCGCAACACGCGCCTGCTCGCCTCCCGACATCTCGCCCGGACGGTGCAATGTCCTGTCCGCCAGTTCCACATCCGCGAGAACCGCAAGAGCGCGCGCTCTCGCTTCGCTCATCTTTCGTCGGGCGATGAGCAGCGGCATCATCACGTTTTCAAGGGCTGTAAACTCGGGCAGCAGGTGATGAAACTGGAAAATGAAACCAATTTCCCTGTTCCGAAACCTCGCCAAGTCTACATCACCGAATTTGAATATGTCAAACTCAGCCACTTTGACCGCGCCCCGATTGGGTCGATCCAATCCTCCCAAAATGTGCAATAGGGTCGATTTTCCTGCTCCCGACTGCCCGACTATCGCGATCATTTCTCCTTCCTTGACCGTCAAGCTCAACTCTTCGAAAACCACCACGCGATTTCTACTCGATTCGTATATCTTCGTCACCTGCTCCGCCCAAAGCAGTGGCAAAGAAGGGCGGGCAGATCGGGACACTCGATCTTCCTCATCGCGAAAAATATTTTTTATATGTGAACCGCTTGCTTCATTCATAACGCAACGCCTCAACAGGATCGAGGCGCGACGCGCGCCACGCCGGATAAAGAGTCGATAGGAAACTGATCAGTATGGTTATCGCGCACACCAGAATTATGTCCGATGGTCGAGCGTGAAAAGGCAGATAGTCGAGCGCATAGGCGCCCGAAGGGAGTTTGACCAATTTATTCGAATTGGCGAAGTGACTCAACCCCACGCCCGCCGCAAGCCCCGCGATCATACCCACGACCCCGATCAATAGTCCCTGAGCCATAAACAACCACATCACGCTGCGGCTAGTCGCGCCCATCGATTTCAGCACGGCGATGTCTTTTTGCTTCTCCATCACGATCATCACCAGCACCGAGATGATATTGAGCGCGGCTATTCCGATGACGATAAGCAGAGCTATGCCCGAAAAAAGTTTTTCATAACTGAGCGCGGTATAAATCGGCGCGTTTAGTTCCTGCCAGTCCTGAACCGTATAATCACTTCCAACGGCTTCAAGCACCTCGCGCCCGATTGCTTTCACATCATCGACGTCATCGACTTTGATCTGAACGATATCGGCTACATCTTCCGCGCCCGAAAGACGCTGCGCCGCTTCGAGCGAGATGTAGCCCCACGTCGCGTCATATTCGCCGAGGCCGGATTCGAAGAGACCCGCGACGCGAAACTCCCTGTAGCGCGGAGAGACGCCCATGGGCGTGAGATGGCCTTCAGGGGAAATCACCGTGGCTATATCGCCCGTCTTCAATCCGATTGCTTCGGCCAGATTGCGCCCGACGATGATGCGATCAGTCCTCACGCCATTTTCGGGTTCTATCTCCGGTTGAGCGAGCAGCGCGGCATCGCCTTCGATTGTAAATCTGAAAACTTCGTTAGCCTCGCGCGGCGCAGACATATCGACGCCTTTGAGTATGGCCCCGTCGACATCTTTCCCGCCCTGAAGCAACACTCTTTTGTAAACCGTGGCGGAAGCGTCCCGAACACGGGCGACCTTCATCGCCTGTTCGGAGAGCGCGCGATAATTTTCTATCGCATGGCCATCCTTGCGCATCAGGTTGATGTGAGCGGTGCCTGAGAGAATCTTTTCTTGAAACTCTTCGCGAAATCCCGTCATCAACGCAAGCACGATGATGAGCGAAGCCACGCCCGCCGCGACTGCAAGCGTGGCGATAAGGGTGATGACTGAAATCATCACCTGTTTGCGCTTGGCTCTGAGGTATCTGAGGGCGATGAAGAGTTCATAAGGCATGTCAGGTTACAGGTTACAGGTTACAGGGAACAGGTTCCAAGACATCTATTCTCTGTCCCCTGTCCCCTGTTCCCTGTCCCCTTTTTCAGGCCGCATGTGAGGAAACAAAATAACGTCGCGGATAGATTTCTGATTGGTCAGGATCATCACGAGCCGGTCGATGCCTATGCCTTCGCCTGCGGTCGGCGGCATTCCATAAGACAGCGCGCGAAGATAATCTTCATCGATTACCATCGCTTCATCATCTCCGCGTTCGCGTAGTTTCATTTGCTCTTCAAAGCGGCGACGCTGATCCGCCGGGTCGTTGATCTCGCAAAAAGCGTTGGCTATCTCCATCCCGGCGATGAATAACTCGAAGCGGTCGACGAAACGCGAATCGGCTTCGCTCTGCTTCGAGAGCGGTGAAAGCTCGACGGGAAGCTCGGTGATGAACACGGGATCGTTCAGATGCGGCTCAGCCACATGCTCGAACAACTCGCCTAAAAGATGCCCGTAATCGAGAGATTTGAGATTTGAGATTTGAGATTTGAGATTTGATGCCTGAGATTTGAGAGCCGGATGGTCTGATTTGTGCAGCCACTCCCACACGCCCTCGCGCGATGACATATCTTCAAGGGTCGGCTTGTCGTCACCTGTCCAGAAATGAATCACGGCCTCGCGCATCGTGAGCCGCTTCCACGGGCGCGTGAAATCGATCTTGCGCTCGCCGTATTCGATTACTGTCTGACCGCAGATTTTTTCTACCAGTTCAGAAATCAGATTCTCCGTCAGACGTATGAGGTCTTCGTAATCCGAATATGCTTCGTACCATTCGAGCATAGTGAATTCCGGGTTGTGTCGAATCGAGAGACCCTCGTTACGGAAATTGCGATTGATTTCGTAGACCTTTTCAAATCCGCCCGCGATCAATCTTTTCAGGTAAAGTTCGGGCGCGATTCGGGCGTAGAGATCGATGTCGAGCGCGTTGTGATGCGTGATGAAGGGACGAGCCGCCGCGCCCGTAGCCAACGGCGTGAGCATCGGCGTTTCGACTTCGACGTAGCCGCGAGAGTCGAAGTAAGAGCGAATATGACGAATGATGGCTGATCGTTTCTCGAAGACTTCGCGGACGCTTCGATTGGCTATCAGATCGGCGTAACGCTGACGATAGCGAATCTCTATGTCGTGAAGACCATAATATTTGTCGGGCGGAGGCGTGAGCGCCTTCGATAAAAAACTCAGCGATTCGGCATGAACGGAAAGCTCGTCGGTTTTGGTTCGAAAGAGAAAGCCTTCGACTCCTAGAAAATCTCCGAGGTCGAGCAGCTTGAAAAGATTCCAGGTTTTTTCATCCACTTCGTTCGAGCGCAGATAGATTTGCAGAAGTTCGCGCCCGTCTGTGAAGCGGATGAAAGCGGCCTTGCCCATTTTATTGATCGCGTGAATGCGGCCTGCGGCTTTTACGTGCGTGCGCGAGGTCTGAAGTTCTTCGGCAGTCTTTGAAGAAAAGAGCGCGATGATTTCATTGATCGTGTGAGTGCGCTCGAATTTATGGGGGTAAGGATTGAAGCCCTGTTGAATTATCTCGTCGAGCGAAGCTCGTCGCTCGCGCATCTGGTCGTTCAGGTCGGATTCACTCATCTGCTCGTCTGTCATGATTTTCTCCTGAGTCAACAAAGAAGCGATTATAGGAATGGGTCGGAAAGAGTGTCAACTTGAGGCAGTAGGAAGGGAAGTCGGGCTTATTGCGAATGTTTCGCTGTTACTTTACATCTCCGCGCCTCTTTGTCTCATGGACAGCGAAGCCATTAGGATCATCCCGTATCGGGCATTGGGAAGGAATGCAGCGAACGGACTTGCAATAACGCCTTCTCGCACTGCGATATACTCTCACTTCTGCGGGCGCTTCTTGATTCGGATATTCATCTCCAGAGATTGCGGGCCGAGAGGACATTTGATCTCACCTGCCAGGTGACCATCAGCAGCAGAGTGTATGCGCAATGGGAAAAGACCCAATGGAGAAACGATCACCAGACTCGTTTCATTACTGCTCGCCGACGCGTTTACTAACTTCATTTTCCCTTCTGCCGGTAATGCGACCCGGCGGGCAAACTCCGAAAACTGTTTCGGAATCGATATCCATCCCGCACCATCGCCGTGCGCGATTTCCATAGTTCCTGAGTCCGACTGCTTCTCAGACTCGATGAAGTAATCGTACATTCCGGCAAGATCGAGTCGCGCCCTCATTCGCTCGCGCTTCTCAGCTATGTCAATGAAAGGAGCGGCCATAATTTGCGCCGTCTGCTCGATTGCTATCGGCATACTCCCAAGATTGGAGAGCAACGATATGACCACTCCCGATTCAGGATAAATAAGGATGACGCTTCGCCCTCCGTTGATGCTCCCGGCATGATGAAGGACCTGACGTTTGAGAGAATCTGCGCCAATGCGCCAGCCTATGCCCACTTTCGTCTCCTTACCATCCGCAGTGCGTTGCGAGGTGAACATCATATCGAGCGTCTCTCTCTTGAAAAACCCCGCCCGCAGATGGGCCGAACCGAATGCGATGAGGTCTTCCGCTGTCGATAGAAACCCGCCTCCCGCCCACTTATATACTCCGCGCGGGCATAGATTGCGCTTTTGTTCAGAGTCCAGCCTTTAGGCTGCTGCACGCTAAAGCGTGAACTCTGAACATCTTGCTCAACTATTCTCTCGATTTCAAAAAGCTCAA
>Ga0187893_10005412_pt1 | contig 22926 bp, 16 predicted proteins | sample MA1701074metaG_FD_139574 | JGI IMG/M metagenome (GOLD analysis project Ga0187893, IMG submission 139574) | White microbial mat communities from a basaltic lava cave in the Kipuka Kanohina Cave System on the Island of Hawaii, USA - MA170107-4 metaG ...
CGAAAGCGCAGCCCGGAGAAGGTCGGAGTGGACATTGGATCGGACGGCCGTTCCTGCGGGCCGCCTTCGGGACGTTGTTCGCCCGCTTGACCTCCCTGTTGTCCGCCGCCTCGACGACCTTGGGCGTGGGCGGAAAAGAGCGCGAGCGCGAACAGAGACAAAACGATAAGGCAAAAACGTAATGCTTTCACGGCTGTGTCCTCCTAGAATTTTTATGGCTAAGACGATCCCATCACTTGATCAACCGAGCGAGATCGTCACAGAAAAGGCGGTCTATCGCCCGAATGTGATTACGCAGAAATGAGTCGGCGGTCATATTCGGTCGAAGGTCGCAGTAGTAAACGCCATCGAGCGAGCAGAGCTTGACGGTGTAGCCTTTGAAATGTCCTGGCAAAAAAGTCGAGTTGATGCCATAGCGGTTTTCCTGGCGAGCGCGTTTGCGCTGCACGTCGTTGAGAAAGACTGCAATGTGTGGCGTATCCGTGTCGGTCAAACGACTGTACAGAAACTTGTCTATGAAGATTTTGTCCAGACGGTCTTTGCTGGACGTCTTGACTGACCCAATAGCTTTCAACTCGTCATCCCGGTAAAGCAACAGGTCGTGCTGATAACTCATTCTGAACTCTTCGTGGCTGTCCACTTTGACAGGAACATTGATTACTCCGCTGCGGCAATCCACGCCAACTTCCAGGATCAACAGCCGGATCAATCTTTCAAACAGGTCTCCGTTGATTTTGCGGGCGGTGTTTGACGATCCTGCTGGCAAAGCATCGAGAGTCGCGCCGATAGCTTGCTGAATGGTGTAGATCGAATTGCGAATGACCATCCGGCTTGCTCCATCTTTGGCGGAAATGGTTTTGGCTCGCCGCAGCGTCGGCAGAAATTCAGTCCCGATCAGATGTTCCACCTCAGCCCTGTACATCAACTGTGAATTGATCGGTCTTGTGATGTTGAAATGCCCGTCGGCTTTGTACTGAAAGAAGCAATAGTGCGATTCGTTTTGCGAAATAATGACGGCCTGAAGCCCACGCGAAGTGAATTCAAGAAAACGCCTGCAAAAGTCAATGTAGTCAGTAATCGAAGTGAAGTTGCTTTTGTCGCTAGCCTTCTTGATCAACTGTTCCAGTTTCATCGAATGTTTATCGAATGCTCTCCCGCCGCTCAGCGTTTTTCCGGTCAAACTCAATCCACTCGGTGAGAGAAAGACGGCGAACCTTCTCCAATCGTTCAATCGCCCATTGGTTGTATTCCGCGTTGAGGTCGCATCCCAACCATCGGCGATTCAATTGTTCAGCCACTACCAGCGTTGTGCCAGAACCGGAAAATGGATCGAGTACGGTCTGTCCCTCATCCGAAGCTGCCAGCGCCAGCTTGCGCAGCAGTTCTTCGGGCTTCTGGGTCGGGTGAGGAGTCTTTTCTCCCATCCCGTTGCAAGTCGTCGGAATCTCAAAAACGTCTTTCGGTTTGGCGCCCAGCGGATGCGGCTGCCATTCTTCGTCGCGCGGTTTGCCCTGACCGAAATTGCTGGTCTCAGCTTGCGGATGCGATGGATATTTCAGCGTGTGATTGCCGTATGGGATGCGCACCGCATCCACACGCAAAGCGAACGCGGATGATTTACGCAGGTGCAAAATGCTTTCGTGAGAACGTCCCCAGTCCTGCCCCAGATTGGCCTTGTTGCGATAATGCCAGACCAGCCAGCGGCACGAGTGAAAATACCTTGACGCTGGATGTTTCAGATCGGCAAGAATCTCTGAAAAGCCGCAGATATAAAGCGAACCGGCAGGTTTCAACACGCGCGACGCCTCCGTGATCCAGCGTAAAGACCAGGCGATATACGCTTCTTGGCTCTCGAAATTATCCCAGTCGGCTTTTTTGATGTTGTAGGGCGGGTCGGCAACAATCAGATCAACAGACGTGGTTTCAAGAGAAGCCAGCCAACCAGCCGAATCGCCAAGAAAAAGTTTGCCGTTGGGATGCTCATAGTGAAGCTGCGCTTGCTCACTTTCACTGGTGAGCGGCAAAATCCGCCCCACTGTTCCAAACTCAAGCTGGGATGTAATTGGGTAGTTGTCTTTTTTCTTAATCGGCATCTCTAACCACCCGTAAACTTTCGGCCAGCGCCATTGCACGCTGCTGCAACCAACGGTTGACTATCGAGATTGCTCGCTTTGCAGTTGGCGCGGCAAGCTTCGGCAGCGTTGAGGCGACGGGTTGTGTTTTCTGTTTTTTTGTGGCGTTCATAGCGACATTCTACCACCGACCGGCTTGAATCATTTCACAGGATTGGGCGGATTCAGATACTGCGCCAGAAACCGATAAATCTCCACCCGCGATTCCTTCGCCAGCTTCGTGTCAATCCGGTTGAAAGCGTGGCCACCGGGCGCGTTCTCGTAAATCTTGTACTCGAATTTCTTCCCAGCTGCTTTCAACGCTTTGATCAGATGCTCGACTTCGAGCACATTCACATCTTCGTCGTTGGTCGTCGAGTGAATGAGCAGCGGCGTTTGCAGCTTCTCGGCGTTCCACGCGGGCGAGCGGCGTTTGTATTCGTTGACGTTCTGTTCAGCGGTTTTCCCCAGGTGATACGGCGCCGAATAGAGATCGCGATAGCTCTGGCTCTTGTAACCCATCCGCGCCACCAGATCGCTCACCGGGACTCCGGCGTAAACGACCTTGTAATCCTGCGGGTGCTCAAAGACGTTCATCAACGAGATCATCCCACCGTGGCTCCAGCCGATGATGCCGACGCGCTGTGGATCAACGCTTGGAGTGTTTTCGACCATCCACTTCATTCCGGCGTAAACGTCTTCGTTCTCCAGCCCGCCGTAATCAATCAATTGCCAGAAGCCGCGGCCGTAACCGCTCGAGCCACGATATTCGGGCGCGATGACGGCGTAGCCTTGCTGCACAAGCTCGTGCACGATGTGGACGCTGTTCGAATCGAAATTGCCATGCACGCCGCCGTGGACCATCACGATCAGCGGCAGTCTGGCGTTCGCATACTGTTTCGGGACGAAAGTGTAAGCGCGAATGATGAGTGGGTTGCCTGCGCCTTGCCCGGTTGGATTCGGAATGACGCGCGGCGGCGGGCCGGTGTAACGAACCTTGTCAACGACGGCCAAGTCGCCGAGCCGCTGGAACATCATCAGGTCGTCAATGTCCTTGCGCAACGTGTCTTCCATAAAGCTCAGCCGCTCTTCGAGCGCGCGGAGGCGTTGTTGCGCAGGGTCTTCCTGTGGCCGCGTTTCGCGTTCCTGGGCGGCCGCCGGCAAAAAGATGAAGAGCAACGTGCAAAGCAAACCCGGAAGTCGCTTCATCGAAATTTCTCTCCTCGGTTTTATGAAAATTACAGGAGTGCGCGCACACTCTAGCGTAAAGACGCGAAGAGACAAAGGGCGGATGCGGAAAACCTCGATTCGGCTGATCCCATTGACGATGGATATGACTGTTCACCTTGCCGTTGCCGGGCCGCCCGCCGGTGGCGGTGTCGTTGAGCCGCCCGCCCGTGGCGGTGTGGTCGAACTGCCTGCCGGTGGCGGTGTGGTCGAACTGCCTGCCGGTGGCGGTGTGGTCGAACTGCTTGCTGGTGGCGGTGTGGTCGAACTGCCCGCCGGTGGCGGTGTGGTCGAACTGCCTGCTGGTGGCGGTGTGGTTGAACTGCCCGCCGGTGGCGGTGTGGTCGAACTGCCTGCTGGTGGCGGTGTGGTCGAACCGCCCGCCCGTGGCTGTGTCGCGGCGCTGCGACGCAAAGAATCGGCGTGTTCGATTGAGCCTGGTTCACTTGCCCCGGGCCGCGCCGGCTCAGTCGGTCTCAAATCCCCTTCCAATCTCTGTCGGCGCGTTTCTTCATCTCCGGCGGCGGCGCGGCGGCGCTCGCGGCGCTCATCGGAGGCAATCCGCGCTTCGGCTTCCGGGTTGAGCGTGTTGGCCTGGATGCGCGCGGCCTGCTCGCCGCTCGCCATCCGGTTGAGCGGCAGGTAATCGCTGCGGAAATTGATCTCGACCGATGAGCTGAGATCGAGGTCGGTGTTCATCTCTTCCGAACTCATCGAGCGCTGTGTGTTGACGTAGCCGATGGTGTTGGAGACCGAGGCGCTCGCGCCCCATTGGCCAGCGCTGAAGCTCCCCGAAGCGGTAGACTGGTTGCGGAAATCGAAGCGGCTGGCGCGGTCTTCCTGTGCCGCGCTGCGCGTGTCTATGTGAAATCGCATGGCGGCGGTGATGCGTCCACTATCCACCACGATGCGCTGCATCCCGAGCATCACCATCGTGGCCAGCATCTGCTGGCGCTGTTGCGCGAGTTGGCGACGCGCCAGCGGCACGAGCGTGCGTTCCGGGTCGCCGGTCGGGATCGAATCGTTCGCTCCCAGTCCCAGGTCTGTTCTCAGGGCTTCAGGCGAAGGCATCTGTGCGCCCGGGCGGAGTCGCACTGTGCGCGGCGGGGGCGGCTCGTCCGGGTCGCGGTCTTCTTCGTCTTCCGGGTCGCCGCCGGTGATCTCGAACGAGCCGGGATAACGTTCGACCAGCCAGGCGCGCGCGCGGTCTGCGCCGATGTTCGAGTCGGCGAAGCCATCCAACGTAGCTGCGACGTTGTTGAGCAATTCGACGTAGGCGTTCATCTGCTGAATGCTCGAATCAATCATCGCCTTGAAGACGCCGGTGATCAGTTCGCCGACGAAACGTGGGAACGAGACGGCGTTGAGCACCGAGCGCGTGACGTCCCCGATCTGCTGGGCCGCGCCGGGCGTGAAGTCGGCGCCTGTGCCTTGGGCGCGCGCCAGCGGCGGTCGAGAGGAGGCTGAAGAACGGGAGGCGCGGCTGGAAGCGGCTGATAGCGGCGCGGCGGCCATTGGCTGAGCAGCGGCGGCGCTCGCGCCGGAGTCTCCTTCGCGCGCCATTGCTTCGCGCGCCGCTTCGTCGCTTTCCAGTTCCTCGCGGATGAGCGAGGCGGCGGCGTGGCAGACTTTGACCATCGCCGCGGCCAGGCTGCGGCGGCTGGCCGGGTCGAGTTGTTGAAAGGCAGGCGTCGAAAGCAGCAACTCGCGCACAGCCGCACGCACGGGCGGCAAAGGGTCGTCGAGCGCGCGCGGCTGCGGCGCCCCAGTCATCGTCGCCGTGCTTGCTGTGACCGGACCGTTCATAACTGTTTCGCGTCAGGCCAGGCCGCCTCTTGGCCCGCCATCGGACTCTGCTCGGCCAGATTGAGGCTCGCCTGCATCCAGCCGAGCGCAGCGCCGACGACTTGATCTCCGGGATTGACGAGTGGCGCGCCCGTCAGCTCAAGCTCCGGCAGGACTTCGGCCAGCCACGCGAGGACCAGCATCCCGGCCTTCGCGCGCGTAACGTGCGCCCCGATCTCGACCTCCTCGTTCAGGTACATCTGCGCGAGGTTGCGCACGGCGAGCCAAACGGAATTTGCGCCAGCGGCCTGCTGCGCCGCCGGCTGCTTGAGAATTTCGAGCGCTGTTTTGATCGCCGGGAGCAGGTCGCGCGCGGCAAAGGCGGCCATCCCCCCGCCCCGCGCGATCAGGTTGGCGGCGAGCTGCCGCGCCGACATGCGGATTTGAATGTCGTTGTAAGCCGCTGCCGGGTCGTCGCGCGCCAGGTCTTCGGTCAGGTCAATCATCAGCGTCTCGAAGGCCGCATTCGACCTGCCAGTGGATGTGGCCAGCGCCGGGCCGCCCTGGTAACCAAAGATGTGGGCGAACAGGGCGCGGCGTTGCGCCTCGTTGAGTCGCTCCTGGCGCTTGCGCCAGAACTCGATGAGCAGCGGCGACGCGGCGCCCGGATCGGCCTGCAATCCGCCGCTGACGAAAATGCCCGCCAGCATCTCGACCGCCGAGAGCAGCCGCGTCTGTTCGATTTCGGCGGCGAAGTAGAGCGGCGCAATGCTACGCAGCGCCGCCTGATCCGCTTCCGTCCCGACCGACGGCGGCAATTCGATGTCGCCGAGTTCGGGCAGGTCGAATTGGAGCGCGAACGCTTCGACCGCCGCCAGCAGCCGCTCGCCGAGCGCCAGCGCGCGGTCTATCGCGCCATCCTCGATCAGCCGCTGCCCCGCGCCGAGCGCCAGACCTTCGGCGGGCAGACCATGACTCAACCGCCCGTTGGCCGCGGCGGCGGCGTATTCATCGAGCCACGCGACGCCGAGTCCGTGTGGCGCGTATTGCGGGAGGTTGGCGCTTCTCATTATTCACGCGTTCGTATTCAGACTCTCCTTTTACGATCCCTGCTCAGGCGTTCGGTTGTGCGGCTTTTTGCGCCTCCGGCGGTCGTGGCGGCGGCTCCTGCGGCTTGGCGTTGCCCTGGATGGCCGCGATCATTTGCGGGCTGGCCAGTTTCTCCATCGGGAAGTAATCGCTCTTGAAATTGACGCGAACTTCGCCGGTCAACTTCGCTTTCAGCTCGCCTTTCGATTCGGATGTTTCATCCACCGAAGTCTGCACCGTCGTCATATGATCCCGGCTCGAGCTGGTACCGCCGCCGAAGCCCCAGGCGCCGAAGTTGGCGCCGCCGCCGAAGGCCGAGCTGGACTTTTCCTCCTCACGGTCGAAGAGCCCGGCCCGGTCCTGTCGCTGGGCGATATCCGACGCCCGCATGTCGAAGACCACTTTGGCATGGATCAAACCGTCGGTGACGACGATGCGGTTGATGCCGAGCATGACCATCGAGGCGAGCAGTTGCTGGCGGCTGCGGGCGATTTGCAGGCGCGCGGCCGTCACCAGCCGCGTTTCTTCCGCTTCGTCGGAAATATCAGTCACTGGCTGCGCCAATTGCAGTTCCGCCGAGATTTCCCGGAGCGCCCCTTCGACGTCTCCGACATTCCCCTTGACGGTGACGCGCGGCGTGACCTGCGCTGCTTCACTGCCTTCGGCAAAGCCGCGGCTCATCGCTGACGTGTCAATGTCCAGCTTGTCCGGGAACTGCTGCGACAGCCAGTCGCGCGAGTTGTTCATCGTGATGTTGTCTTGCATAAACTGATCCACAGTCTGCGCGACCGCCTTGAGCATCTCGGAGTAGGCGCGCATCTGTTGGATCGTGGCGTCCACAATCGCCTGGAAGACGTTCTGAATCAGCCCGCCGACGAACTTCGGGAAATCCACCTTCTGCACCAACTGACCGAAGGCTTCGGTGTATTGCCGCGCCGCGCCCGCCTGAAAATCCTGCCCGGCGAAGCCCTCGTTGGCGGCGGCTTTCTGCTTGGCCGCGTCCACGCCTTTGTCGGCCTGCGCCGTCGCCAGGATCCCGCCCTGCGGCGAGAGCTCCTGCGCCGCCAGCCCGTCGGGATTGGCCATATAACTGGCCACTTTGACCATCGTGCCGGCCAACTGCGTCTGCTCGTCTTTCGAGAGTTTCTGGAAACCGGGCGAGGCTTCGAGCAGCGCGCGCACTTCTGGCCGCACAACCCTGAGGGTCTGCGCGTCGAGCGACGCCGGCTCCGTGTTTTTGCCGTTTTGAATGCTCATCGCCAATGACCTTTACCTTTGTGGCGCGGGCGCGGCGGGTTGCGCCGCCGGTTGCCCTGCCGGCTGGCCGGTTCCCGGTCCGGCGGGCGGCGCCTGGGCTGCGACGTTGGCTCGAGCCTGTCCGGGTTGCGCGGCGTTTTGGATTTGCGCGATCTGGAATGAGTCGGCCATCTTTTCGAGCGGGAAATAGTCGCTCTTGAAGTTGACCTCGACGACGCCAGCCAGACTGGCTTTGGTTTGCAACGCGGCGTCGGTCGTTTCCTGCGACGCGGAGGCCACAGTCATCACCGGCGCCTGAGTGTTCTTGTACTTGCCTTTCGCGTACCAGCTCGCGTCGCGGTCTTCGCGGCTGCCATCTGTGCGCGAGCGCTCCCCGCCTTCCACCCCGTAATCGTATTCGCCCTCTTCGCTGCGGGTAAGCTGCAGATTGCCCCGAGCATCCTTGGCGTAGTCGAACTTCGTGGCGCTGCGTTGAAACTTAAAGTTGTCGCGCGCCTGAAAGTCGTAAAGCACCTTGGCGTGGATCTTGCCGTCAGTGACGACGATGCGGTTGATGCCCATCAGCACCATCGTGGCGAGCAACTGCTGCCGGCTGGTGGCCAATTGCGTGCGCGCCGCCGGGACGAGCTTCTCTTCAATCGTCTCGTCATCGAGACTCGAGACCGGCCCGCCTTCAATCGGCATCGAGTTGACGCGCCTGAGCGCCTCCTCCTCGTCCGCGCCTTCACGCAGTCGCACGCGCGGGCCGCCGCCGCCGAACTCGCCGGTGTCCATGTCTATTTGAAACATGTCCGGGAACTGATCAACCAGGTGATCGCGGCCCTGGTTGGCCGAAACGTTTTCGTCGCGGAATTGATTGAGCGTCTTGGCCACATCGGCGACCAGCTTGCCGTAAGCCTCCATCTGCTCGATGGAAGATTGCACAATGGCGTGGAAGACTCCTTTGATCAGACCGCTGACGAATTCCGGGAAGTTGATGGCTTGTAGCAGCGCGCCCGCCACAGCCGCGCCTTCCCGCGCGCCCTGGGCGACGAACTGCCCTTCGCCAGGACTCCCGCGGCGGCGGCCGACGCTGGTCTCGGCCTGCGCGAAGGCATAAGGGTCGGAGGATCTGGCTGGCGCCGCCTGGCCGTTGCCTGCCGGTAACCGGTTGCCGGGAATGCCTTCGGGCGCGGCGAGGTAGGAAGCGATCTCGACCGTCTGTTTGGCGATCGCCTGTTGCTTCTCCTTCGGCAGCGACCGGAAAGCCTGGCTCTGCGTCAACAGGTTGCGGACTTCGCGCCGCACCAAGTCAACCGTCCCCGCATTTTGCGGCGTCGCGACCGGCGGCGCAGATTGTTTCGCCTGGGCGTTCATCGTGTCTCCTTACGTTGTCTCGCCGTCGCCAAGCAATCGGCTCGTCGGCAAGGCGCGCGTTAACCAGCCATCAGTTTGACTGATCGAAGTTGTATCTGTCCGCGAGGTGCTGCCGCAGCTCGAATTCGATCGGACGCAGGTAGAGGCCGACGCGCGCCGGTGTGCGCGGCGTGGCGCGGATGCTGAGCACCGAAAAATCGCCCGGCCACGCGAGCGAATCCGGCGTGAAGGCGTCGAGCCAGCGCCGGAGCGCGCGCAACTGGCGCGGGCGCTCGGCTAAGCCCAGCGTCAGCAGGTCCAGGAAATTCAGCGGCAGGTCGGGCAGCGCGCCGAGCATGATTTCGAGCTTCACTTCCGGTCCTTCCCCCGTCTCGCGCAGACCGAGCACCACCGAGCGCTCGGGCAGGTCGAAGCGCCCGCCCAGCGCCACGCCGGCGATCCGCATAAAGCCCGCCAGTTGATGCCCAAGACCCAGCCGTTCGAGCAGCGGACTTAAACTCGCGAGCCGCAGCGAGCCGCGGTGCAGGAACGTCACGCGCTGGCTGCCATCATCGCGCCCGCAACGGATCGTGGTGAAGACTGGCACTAGGCCCGGCAGCGATTCCATCGCTGCCCGCACGAGCGTCTGCAACAATCCGGGCAGGGCTTCGAGTTGGGCGGGATTCAACTCGTAGTAGACTTTCGAGGCGCACAGCCCGTCTTCGTCGTAAGCCGACCCGAAGAACGCGCCGAAGCCGAGCCGCGTCGAGCCGCCCACCCCGCGCCACTCCTCGCTCCGCCCGTCGAACCAGCGCAGCGCGTCGCGTCCGAAGAGCGCGCCAGTCAGCCGCCGCATCTCCCGCGTCGCTTCGTCGCGGCGCGAGAGCGGCGAAGCTTGCGGCCCCAGTGGTTCGATAGTGAAGCGCAGCAAATTTGGCTCCTGCTCGGAAAAAGAAGGCTCGCACGGAACCGCGCCCGGCATTAACGCATTCGCGGCGTAATCGGTCGCGCGCCCCGCGAAAGAACGATCGAGCAGCGGGCCGACGTATGCGAGCGGATTGGCGGTGTGGAGCTTTTGCGCCGCCGCGCCAATCCGCCGTTTGACCATTTCATTCGCCATCAACTGTTGAGCCATAAATCACCTCCGTTTTGTGGCGCAAGATGGCATCTTGCGCCGGACTGCATTTTCAAGCGCATGGTCGAAACCGAAAAATTTCGGCAGCAGGAGCCGGCGCAAGATGCCATCTTGCGCCACACGTGCTGGCCTCAATAGTGGGTCTTGCCGTTGGTGTAACCGCGCGCGGGCAACCCGGCTTGCACGCCGACTGATTCGAGCAGTTCTTTGGCAATCGTCGGGATTTGAATCGGCCGCGAAGTCTGATTCGGCCCCTCAACGGGCTGCGCGTAAGTTTCGACCTGCTGATCTTGCGTGCCGGTGACGGCCAGCCACTGTTCACAGGCATTGACCAGATCGGCGTCGGTCGGATGGGTCGTGGCTTTCTCGCCGGCAGGGCGCGGCGCGGGGAAGCGAATCTCGTTAACGTCGAGCACATCGGTGAAAGATGAGCCAGCCAGCTTGCGGGCATTGCGCGCCAGCCAGCGAATGATCACTGCGCCCGCGGTGGCCATCGTGCGGTAGCGCACGCTGTTGCGCGCCCCGCCCAATTCCAGCGCCGAGACCTGATCAATCACCTGCCACATATCGCGCGCGCCATAGGCCATCTTCACCTCGTCGTTCGAGAGAATGGCGATGAACTCGCGCAGTTGGTTCTGCAGATCGGTGGCGACGAAATAGGTGATGCCGTAGCCGTGCAAGGAGAGGTTGGCGGCCAGGTCGCGCCCCGCCTTGCGAATCTGCTCCTGACTGATCGGCGCCGGCAAGCCCGAACGCAGCAATTCGTCCACGTTCTGCTGCCGGACGAAAGACGAGACCACCGAGGCGAAGCGCACCCAGGAATCGCTGAACTGGCGGTTCGGGTTGCCGTCCAGCGCGTCACCGCCCGCATAACCGAAGGCGCGCGCGTAAACGTTGCGGCGTTCGACCTCCGAGATACGCTCGGCGCTGCTCTTCCAATACTTGTAGAAGAAATCCCCGGCCGGGCCGCGCCCGAACGGCAGCATGCCCATCTGGAACAACTCGGCCAGCTTGTCTACCACCTGAAAGATGCGCAGCTCTTCGAGCATCATCGCAAAATAGATCGCCTGCATGGCGTTGAGATTGTCTTCAACGATCTCCACATCGGTGGCGGCTTCCAGGTCGGGCAGGTCAATGACGATGTTCGACGGGGGCCCGTCTTCCCCGCCGATCAGATTTTCGAGCGCGGCCACCACCTTCACCCGCAGTTGCAGGTCATCCGGCTTGACCCCCTGGGCAATGAGCAGCTTGACCACACCTGCCCATTGATCGGCGCGCACGACGTTGGGTTTGTCCGGACGCGGGTAGTAATAGGGGTTGGCGTCCGGGTCGCTGACCTCGATCAGGATCGGCAGCACCTTCTCGAACAATGTCTTGTTCGCGTAGAAAGCGCTGCTGGCCAGCGCCAACTCATCCCTGAAGCGGCGATAGCCAGTCGGGTTCCGCTCGTCCGGCAGAACGACCAATCCGGTCGGCCCGTTGTCGATGTAAACCACTTTCACCAGCACCGGTGGATCGGTCTGGTTCTGGTTTTCCAACAGACCGTAAACGGCCGTCAGGACCTTCTCGCCCTCAGTCAATACCGTAGGCATTTGTTTCTGCTGACTGGGCAGCTTCCCGCCGACGTGATCGCCAGTATCAGGATTTATTGTTTCGTTGATGGCGGCCTGCACGCCTTTGAAGAGCGGATCGAGCACGACCGGATTGCCGTCCTTCCTGAGGCTCAGCTTGTCGGTGATCTCTTTCAGCTCCTTTTTCAATTCTTCATGGATCGGGCCGCGCTTCTCTGCTTTTTCAATTGCAAATTTTCTGGCCTGCAGGCGGCGGCGCTCCGCCTCCTCGCGCTCGATCATATCTTTGAAGACGATGGGATCATTGTCTGGCATATATCTTTCTCCTCGTGGTGGTAAAAGGGGCGGGCCGCCACCGGGCCCGTCCGGCGGCTGATCTGCACCTGCGTTTGCTTGCGCTCCCGGCTCGGCCTCGGCCATCGCGTCTGTCTCGGCGCTCTCCGTGGCCTCGAGGGAACCGGCTTCCGCTTCGGCAAGGTTGCGGCCGGGATCGTTTGGACTTGAACGACTGTTCGACTTTGAGCGTTTCAAGGTTGTTATTCTCCTTCCTCGTTTGACATACCGGATTGCGCAATCTCACGATCCAGCCGGCGTAATGCGGCCACCGCATCGAGCACGCCGGCGCCGCGTCCTTTGCTCTCGCCGATGGCCATCCGCTCGGGCCATCCGCGCGCCGAAGCGCACAGGATCCGCCGCACGTCGCGGCCGTCGAGCGGGTACGACTTGCGCAATGCGCGCGATACCAGCAAGGCCGCCGCCGCGCTGACGAACGGCGCGGCGAAACTCGTCCCGGTCGCCAGTTGGTAGCCGTGAATGCCCGTGCTGACGATCTGCTCCCCAGGCGCGCTTAGAGCCACGTGTTCGCCGCGCGTGCTGAAGACCGACGGTTGGCCCTCGGTGTTCACCGAGCCGACGGCAATCACCCCGTCGAGCGCGGCGGGCAAGTAGCGATTCTCCGAGCCGTCGTTGCCGCTGGCGGCGATCATCACGCAGCCGCGCGCCAAGCCATAACGGACCACGTCTTCGTGGGGTCGCGGGTCGTTCGGGTCGAGCGCCGATTCCGCCGTGCCGAAGCTCATATTGATCACCTTCGCGCCCAGATCAATGGCGCGCTTGACGCCCATGTCAATGTCCGAGATCGCGCCGATGCCGATGGGGTCGGTTTTGCCGGGCACTTTCGCCGAACCCAGCACGCGCACCGGCAACAGGCTGCAATCGCCGGCCAGCCCGGGTGGGATGCGTTCGCCCAACGCGCCGATGATCCCGGCGCAGGATGTGCCGTGTCCGACCTCGTCGGTCGGGTCGGTATCAACTCCACGCTCGTCGCCGGTGAGTTGAATGCCAGCGGCCAACTCGCGCATCTCCAATTGCACCGTGTCCCAGCCGGCTCGCAGCCGCGTTTGCAATTCCAGGTGCGCCAGCGTCACGCCCGTGTCCACAATCGCCACAACCACCGCCGGGTCGCCCGGCTCGTAAGCCATCGCCTCCGGCGCGTTGATCAGATCGCGTGGCCGCCAGGCTTGATCCTGATCGAGCGCCATCGCCGGCGCCGCGGCGCCGTTGAACGGCAGCGCGCAGAGGTAGCGCGGCGAAGCGGCCTCGACCATTTCGAGTTGGCGCAGGGAGTCAATCAGATTGGCGATCGCGCACCCTCGCTCGGTATTGACCCGGAATGTGCGCGCCAGCCCGATTGCGTGCTCGAGGTCGTTGAAGCCGCGATGGCCAGCGCCCAAACTCCGGGTCGCAAGGCCGGTGGCCGCCGCCGCCGTGTGCAGGCGGGCGATGCGCACTTCTTCAGAGAAACGGCGCAGGATGCGGTCAACCGGGCCGTGGCCCGTCTTCGCCGCCGCGGATTGCGCTCCGCGGCGCACGTCCGCTGCCGCCGGAATCGCATCGGGCGCTTCGCCCAGCGTCAGTTTGAGTATCAGGCTGCCCGGCGCGCTGTAGAGCGCCGACGCAGGCGCCCACGGCGTCGCCAGCCGTTGTCCCGGATTCATCGCCGCCCTCCATTTTTGCCGCCACTTTTGTCTGGCTCGTTCGCGCCTTCGTCTGGCGCGCCCGCTTCCATCGCAGTTTTCATTACAGTTTCCAGCGCCGGATAAAAATCGAATTCGGTTTCGGCCATCATCCCTGGCATTCCCGGCTCGGTCTCGATGACGATCTTGCCGCCCATCTGGTGCGCAAGCGGCGCGACCAGCAACTCCTTGTCCGTGGCTTTGAGCACCGGAACCGCTTCGCCGCCGATGCGCACCTGCGGCGCGCGTTCGCGCATCAGGTTGTGGCCACGAATGCGCAGCAACAGCGAGTTGTTGTCGGCCGGCTGGATGTCTCCGCGGTCGGCGCGGCTGGGGGGCCGCTCCGTCGCCACCCGGCTGATCATCGGCTGCGCGGCCCGTTCGAGCGCGCGGCGCAAGCGGTCCACCGGCAACCGCGCGACCCGCTCCACCACGTCCGGCTGCCGCTCCAGGTTGCGCAGTTGCGAGACCGTCTGCACCCCGATGAATTCCAGGTTGCGTTGCTCCTCGTCGCTCAAAGAATCGCCCAGCGCTTCCTTCAAGCTCGGCTCGTCCTCGGCCACCATCGGCTGCACGGTGTTCTCTTCGATCATCGGGCGCGTGATGGTGGTCAGCGAGAAGCGCAGCGTGCTCACTTCCGTCTCGCCCGGCTCGGCGGGGCGGATGCGCACCTCGTTCCTGACCACTTCGACGTGCGCGCGCAGATCGAGCGCGATGTCTTTGACCGCGAAAGTGAGCGGCAGATGCAGGTTGCGGGCCTTGAGCGCCATTGCCGTCTGCGCGCGGTCAAGTTGTGTCTGAAGCGCTTGAATAAAAACCTCTATCGGCACTCCCCGATCACGGTCATTCACGGTGCGACTCCTCCGGGTTCAGCCTGGAATTCGAGCCGGGGCAATTCAGCCGACTCCTGGCAAACCAGCTTCAACCGCCCGCGCCGCTCGTCGAACAACGTCGTCCAGCGCCAGCGCGGCAGATCGCCGAGCAACTCTACGCCTTCCGGCGCATCAGCCACGCGGCGCAGTAACATCTCGATTGGCACGTCGAGCGACAGGCTGGTCACGCGCACAGCGACACCGCCCTCGTTGGCCGGCGACACCGACTCGACCAGTTCCGTCACGGTCTCCCACAAAGCGCGTCTCACGTCCTACCTCCCGGCGTTGGCGCGGCGACTGGCGCGGCGTTGGAGTTTGGCGTTGGCGGCGCGGGCGGCGTGGCGGCCGGCGCGGCTTGATTCGGTGGCGCGGCGGCGGCCGGCGGTGGTTGCGGGTTGTAACGCGCGTTGCGTTGCAAGAGCAGCATTCGCGCCTGATCCACGAACCGGTCCAGCGGCAGCGTCTCGCTGGCGAAATTGATTTTGACTTCGCCGAAAAGCTCGGCTTTCAGCTCGCTTTCGGCCTGCACGTTGACGCCGACGGTCGAGACCATGGTCGAGACATTGTTGTAAGTCTGGCTGCCGCGGGCGCCCCACGACGAAGCGCCGCCAGGGTCCTGGGAGACCGCATAATCAACCTGCGCCTTGTCTTTGGCGATGGCGCGGAACCGCACGCGGGCGGAGATCGAACCGTCGCGCACAACCACGCGGTTCATGCCGAGCAGCACCATCGTCGCCAACATCTGCAACCGGTTCTCGCCCGCCTGGCGGCGGGCCAGCGGCAGCAGTTGCTCTTCGATCAATTCCTCGGTCAGCGGCTGGCCTTCCAACCCGTAATCGGCCAGCCACTCCGGCGACGGCGCTTCGCCGTCTTCACTGACTCCGCGGGGCAGCACTCGCGGCTGCGCTCCGCTGGTGTCGAGCCACAAATCGGCCGGATATTGCTGCGTCAGGTAGTCGCGCGCCTGATTCGGCGAGACGTTCTGCTGCGCGAATTGATCAACGTCCTTGGCGACGGCCCCGACCAGGTCGGCGAAGGCTTCCATCTGCCTTATCGTCGAATCAACGATGGCGTCGAACGTGCCGTGCACCAAGCCGGCGACGAAGCCTGGGAAATCAATTTCGTCGCTGAGCGCCCCGGCGCGCGCGGCAAGTGTTTCCGTCGCCGCGGCGCGCGGACCGGTGGGCGCTTTGACTTCTTCAGTCGCGGCGGCCCCGGTTGATTGATCGTTGTTCGGCTGAGTCGCTGCGCCTCGCCCACGCAAGCTATTGCGCCGCCGCGCGAAATCTTCTGGCGTCTCCAAAGTCAGCGCGTACGGGTCGGAGGCCGACAACGACTGCACGCTCGCGCCGCCGAGCGTTTGTCGAATCTTGCCCAGATCGGCAAGGATGGCCGCGCGCGACTGCGGGTCGAGGTTCTGAAATGACGGCGCGCGTTCGAGTTGCGCGGCGAGTTGTGCAGTCAACTTCCGCGCGGCGGTGATTTCCGGTGAATCAGGACTCACGTCTTTCCCTCAGCTTCAATTCAAGCGATAAACCACGTCGGTGAAATTATTCGATTCAAGCAAGCGGCGCAGACGCCGCTTGGCCGTCCCTGTCGCCGAAGCGTATAGCCGCCAAGCCAGATCATCCGGCGACGGCAAGGTCGCCAGCCCCTGTCGCCGTAGCGCGCCCACCAGCGCCGCGTGCGTCGCGTGCGTGAAGCGCCCGTCGGCGGTCAACCACCCGGTCGAAGACTGGAACTGCGCCAGGTCGCCGTGGCCCAGCATTTGCATCGCGTGGTTACGCTGTGCGGCGGCGCCCAAGGGCCCGGCCGTCTGCACGATCCAGCGCAAACCACCGCCCAGGCCCTGCGTCACCACGCGGTCGTAAGCCATTGCCAGCGCGCGGTCCGTCGTCAACCCCAGTTCGTAAACAACCGTCAGCATCGGGCGAAACTGACCTTCGATGGCCTCTTCGTTCTGCGCGAATTGAAAAGCCTGCGCGGCGCCCGCGCGGCGGAAGCGCTCAATCCACTTCTCGCTCCACAGCGGCTCACCGCCCACCGGCAGCAATCGTTCCGCCGCGGTCGCGGCGTTGGCCGTCGCGAGCAGCGCTTCGGCGTCCGCCCCGAAGATTTCGGCGTACATCGCCGGATCGCGTTGTTTCATCAGTCTCAAGACCGAACCCAATCGCCCCGATTCCTGAGTGAAGAGCGTCAGGCCGAAAGCCAATCCGAATTGACGCGGTGACGCGACGCCAGCCGTTTCATAATCGCTGTCGGTCGAGATTGCGGCGTAAACCGCGTCGCCCGAATCGGCGACGGCGACCTCGCGGATGATGCGATAGATCTCTTCATTCGTGAACGTGGCCGCAGGCTGCGGCGCGGCGCGTTCGGCGTCCGGCTCGTCGCTCAGTTCGTCGGAATAATCCGGCTCTTTCAAGGCGAGTGGCAGCGCGTCCACCGTGGCTTGATCGGTGAAAGCTCTGGCGCGCGCCGTGGAACCGTGGGGTTGGTCCGGGCGCGGCTGAGCTGCTTGCCCCCTCGCGTAGACTGGCGCGCCGCTGTGATTGGGAGCGCGGCCGTTAGCCGGCTGAGCGGCTGACTGCCGGCTTAACCCTTGGCTGGCCCCGAGCGGCGGAGCCTTGAGATGGCCGACGTAGTTGAGCAGTCCGGACAGGCGCAATTCGGCAATGTCGCCCGCGGTGTTCCAATGCGGCGGGCTGCTGGTCAAAGGCACAGCTGCGGCCTCGTAAGCGGCCAGGGTCAGTTGCGAACAGAAGAAAGTTTCATTGTCGGCGGTCCCCAAATCCACGCGCCCAACGAAGTTGACGCACCGGTCGCGCGCGGCGTCGCTGAGTAAATCGCAGACGCGGCGATCAATCTGGAAAACCGCCTGCCGGACAACGCCCCAGCGGTTGTATGACCGGCCGATCTGCTGGCCGAGGAAATCGCGCACCCGCCAGCCTTGTTCCTCGGTCAAGTTGGGATGGCGAAAGGCCACCGCGACGGTCGCATCGCGCAAGGCGTCGCGCAGCGGGCGAAAGACGACGCCTTCGCCGATAGCTTCGACCACCTGGTCGCCATCGCCGGTGTAGATCATGGAGTGGCTGACCGGCGCGCTCGTGAAGCCGCGGATCGCGTCCGAGACGAAGGCATCGGTCGTCGAAAGAATAATGTCGCCGACGGCCAGCGCATCGCTGCCGATCGAAAGCCCGCCGTTGCCCGGATCGAGCGGAATCTCGTCAGAGAAAGGAATGGCGACCGCCATCGGCCGCGCCGGCGCCGGGCGGCGACCAGCGCTGAGCGCCTGCGCGCCAGCGGAATAATTTCGCCCCACCGATCTGATCCACTGAATCTTTTCCGCCGTCAAGCGGCAGCCTTCGTTCAGAGTGTCGCTGTAGCGGTTCGTGCCCGGATCGAGCGCGATGGAAGTGTGGACGCCCACCACCCGAATTTCCATCACTGACATCTGCCGCTGCTCGTCTTCGTGGCCCCAGACGTAAAAGACCGGCGAACCGCTGTTGCCGCCTTCGGTCTGCAGGTTGTATTGGAAGGTCTGGAAGCTGTCGCCCGGCGTGCGGATATGGTCGCCGTCCAGATGCTGCTTGTTGTAGCTGACCGATTCGGCGGCGTAGCCGCAGACGATGATCGGACTGTCGCGCGATTCCAGTAATTCTTCCAGCGTCTCAAAGTACTGGCCGTGGGGCGGCGGCGTGTCCACGGTGATGACGCCCAGATCGAAATCCCGGCTGTGCGACTGGTAGTTTGGGTGCATAGCCCAGGCGGAAGGCGGGACAGTGAAGGACGGAAAGCCCGGTTCATCATCTTCATTCTTGCCTGGGATGATCGTGATCGAAGTGGCGCCGTCCAGATTGTGCGCGCAAGTCAGTATCCGGTCAGGCGCAATGTAAAAACCCGTGCCGACGTAAGCGCCGTCGGGTAGGTCAATGATGAATTGACAAATAGCCGAATGGGGAAAGAAGCGCGTGTTGGGCACCCCGGCGCGCCATCGCTCGCGGCGGTGTTGCCACTCGCGCATAAACCGCTTCGCTTCTTCCGGGTCGCGCGGCTGATAGAGCGGGCGAATAATGTTGTGCGCCAGCGGGCGCGCGACCGGCGGCCGCTGGCCAGTCAGCGCGCTGGCCGCAGGCGGTTGGACGCTGTTTCCGTTACGAGGTTGACCGTAAGCAGCCGGCGCGGACCGTCCGTAAGCCAGGCTCTGGCCCGTAGCCGGACGCGGATAGCACGACGCGCTCGTCACCAAACCCATAAAGTAATCCCAATCCCAGACCGCGTTCGGACACGAGGTGTGCGTCGTGCGTGTATCAGCTTCGGAGTGACCGAGAACGTGCTGGCGGTCCATGGGAATGCCATACTGCTGGCACAGCCAATTGACGAGCGCGGCGGAGGCGCAATATTGCGCCTCCGCAGGGTACAGCCCCGGATCGCTGGCGCCGAACTCGCGCGGCTGGCGCGCGCAATGCTCGATGCCGATGCTGTTGCCGTTGGCGCGGCCCGCGTGCCAGGCGACGTCGTTGTGCTTGACCATTTGCACGACTTCGCCGTCCTGCCCGATGACGTAATGGGCGCTGACGTTGATCGGCTCGTCGCGCCGGTTCTTCTGGTTGGGATTCTGGAACCAACTGATCGGCCCGCTGATATTTTCCCGTCCGTCGGTGATGTGAATGACGACGCGCTCGATGGCGCGCGGCGCAGTCGAGTGGCGGTAATTGTTGCTTGCGGCTGGCGCGAAGCGGCTGGCTTGCGGATATTCCGACGTCTCAAGCGGAAAACTGTAGGACTGCGGTTGCGGCAAGGCGCCGTTGTCAGGGATCGGCTCTTCGATCCCCCCCTCGACGATTTGTCCTTCCTGCTCCGCCTCCTGCAACCTCGCCCACAGGTCGCGGCCGAAGCCGTCGTCGTAATCGAGCGCATAGCCTTGACTCACGGCGGCGCCGTTGGCTCCCGGCGCCGGGGCGCTGCTCGCCGGGGCCGGCGCGGCCGCTCCGTTCGCCGGAGTTCTGCCACTTGAGCCATTGGCCGGCGCGGCGCTGACCGGCTGCATTCCGATTTGCAAGGCGTCACCCGCCCATTCGAGCGCGCGCGCGTCACCTGGCCCGTAACCGTTTCCATTGGACGCCCGCGCCGGCGCCGTCCGCAGACGCCGCAGCGCCCGTCCGGTGAAACCGCGCAGGTCAATCCACGGGCTGCCATCCGCCGGCATATTGGCGACCTCGACTTGGCTGCGGCCCGGATCGGCGAAGGTCGCCAGCGCGTAATAGAGCTTCGGCTGGCCCGCGAAGCGGCTCAACACTTCCGCCGGCGCCAGGTAGACGGCCTCGTTGCGTTCAGCCAGCAAGGGACCGGCGGCGCGGGTGGAGTAGAAATTCGCCGCTGTGCGTTGGCTTTTGGCCGAGGCCTGGAAGAGTTGCGGGTCCGTCGCCAGCGCCACCTCGAACCATTTTGCGGGCGCGTTGGTGCGGATGGTGAATCCCAACACCGAAAAACGATCGTCGAGAGCTAAGCGATGTGGCTTGATCAAATCTGGCATCTGTACCTCCTCAAAGGTCTCAAAATCCTGATGGCCCGGTTTCCGGCGGCGTGCGCGGCGGCTCACCCTGGGCCTTCAACCGATAGAGCCGCGCGCCTTCGGCGCCGATCTCTTCCAGCGACCCTTCGGCCACCAACCGGCTCACGGCGCGCGCGACGGCTTCGACGTTGACTCGCATTGGGCGTCGGGCCAGCCACCATTCGGTGATGGCGTCGAGCGGGACGGCTTGCGGCTGCGCCTCGATCAGACCGAGGATAGCCCGCGCCAGTTCAGCCTCTTGTCACCTTTGCGTGATATGGTGTTGCAGTGCTTCGCGGTCCATCGTCATCACACGGCCGAATCTCTTCGCTGGTCAATCACTCTTGCCATCGAATTGCGCGATGCTTTAATGGCGCTTCGGGCAATGGCAATCCGCGCGCCACGCCGCACGCAAACAAACGAGCCGGAGGATCAAGGATTTACCACGTTGGCCACGACGCGCGTGGGTGCGCGGCGCCGCGTTGTTTGACGCCCAGTAGCGCGGGAGTTTGCACCCACCAGCCCGCGGTGCGGCACGGGGATCGTCTCATTGGAATTTATGGCGGCTTGTACTTAGCGCAAGCGAAAACGCTCAACAGGACAGGGATTGATTGGCTGTACGGAAGTGGTTGGGGTCGAGATGATATTTCTTGAGAAGCTTGCCCAGGTCACGTCGCTCTTTGCCCGCTGTGCGGGCCGCTTGAGTGACGTTGCCGTGGTGCGTGGCCATCAGTTGAATCAGGTAGTTACGCTCGAAGGCTTCGATCGTCTTTCGCTTCGAGGTCTTGAACGAGAGCGGCGCCTCGGAGCCAGCCACAGCCGCCGCCGCCGGCGCCGGGTGCGATGTCAAACCGAAGTCTTCAGGCTCGATCATCCCGCCCTGGCTCAGATAGAGCGCGCGGATGATGGCGCTCTCCAGCTCGCGCACGTTGCCGGGCCAATCGTAAACCGCCAGCGCCGCCAGCGCGCGCGGGGTCAACCGGCAATCGCGCCGGTCTTCCAGCGCGTGTTTCGCCAGAAAGTGGGCGGCCAGCGCCGGCAGGTCTTCTTTGCGTTCGCGCAGCGGCGGCAATTGCAGGGTGAAAACGCAGAGCCGGTAGTAAAGGTCGGCCCGGAAGCCCCCGGCCTGCACGAGCGATTCGAGCCGGGTGTTGGTCGCGGCGATGATGCGCACGTCGGCCTGTTTCTCGCCGCAGCCGCCGATGGCGCGGAAGCGTTTGTCCTGCAGGAAGCGCAACAGCGTCACCTGCGCCCGGGTCGAAAGCGCGTCCACTTCGTCGAGGAAGACGGAGCCTTGGTTGGCCTGCGCGATCAATCCGGCGCGCCGCGCGTGCGCGTCGGTGAACGCGCCGCGCTCGTGACCGAAGAGTTCGTCTTCGAGCAGCGTCTCGGGCAGCGAGCCGCAATTGACCGGGACGAAGGGGAATGAAGCCCGCCTGCTCAAATAATGGAGCGCGCGCGCCACCAATTCCTTGCCCGTCCCCGTTTCGCCGCTGATCAACACGGCCGCTTCGCTCTTGGCGATGGCTGGCAGAGGCTCGATGGCCTGCAGAAAAACCGGCGCTTCGCCGACCAGTTTCGCCAGAGCCTGCGCCTCGCGGGCGCGCAGAACCAGGTCCTCGCGTATCTTCTCTTGCGTTGTCGGTTCCATCAGAGTTCCCTCTCAAGCTGATCTTCCGCTATCTTCGTCCACGCCCGGAATACCCCATCCGGGGACCGGTCGTGACGGCTCAGACGCAAAACCCAAACAGCCTGCGGCGCTAAAGCCGGCGGCAGGGCCAGCGGCAAGCTTGCTCGCGGTGAGGAAGCCTCAATGAATTTTCGTGATTTTAGCCGAGGCGCACGAAGCGTTCGGGGCGAAGTGGACTTTATACCAGCGCCGCGAAAACAGTCAATAAATGCGGCGACAACATTTCAGCCGCTGCAAAAATTATCATTCAATCGCCGACGCCGCTCTTCAACCGGTAACACGGACGCGCGCGGTCGCCGCAGACTTCGATCAACCCGCGCTCGGTCAATCGCCGCAAGACGCGCATCACCGTCTCGACTTCGTGGCGCGCCCGCTCGCGCATCACCCACCATTCGGCGATGCCTTCCACGGTATCCATCGCCTGGGGATGTTCGGCGAGATAGCTCAGGATCAACCCGGCGATCTCGTCCTCTTTCGGGGCGTCGCCGCCCGTTTGTTTTGCCTGCTCATTCACAACCTTCCTCCAGTGAAAACCGCCAAAGTCCCCGACGACCAAGCAATCGCGGGGCCAGAACCGGAAGCCCCATCTGTCGCCGTCCGACGTAGCCTTGCCAGCGCGTGACGGGTTATCTTTCACCCAGGCGCGGACGCCGAGGCGGGTGCGTTTCTCCCCGCCAAGAAAACGGAAACAGTCTTGCATTGCCGCGCGCCGGGCACTAGATTACCCGCGTCAACCTTCAGGCAGTACCACTTCCAATCTCAAACACAAGATGAACTGGACACAAGTTTACGACCCCTTGCATTCCTGGCCGCTTTCGACTTTGGTCGCGGCCATTCCCATTGTCGTTCTGTTTTACCTGCTGGCCGTGCGCGGAACCAAGCCTCATTGGGCGGCGATGATCAGCGCGGCCATGGCGATCATCCTCGCCACCGCCGTCTTCACTATGCCGCTGCCGATGTCCGCGATGAGCTTCGTCTTCGGCGCGGTGTTCGGTTTGAAGATCGCCTGGATTGTGATTGCGGCGATCTTCCTTTACGACATCTCGGTCTTCACGGGCCAGTTCGAGATCATGAAAGATTCGGTCGCGGCCATCTCGCAAGACCGGCGGCTTCAGGCGCTGCTGATCGCCTTCGCGTTCGGCGCGTTTATCGAGGGCTGCGCGGGCTTCGGCGCGCCCGTGGCCATCTCCGGCGCGTTTATGATCGGCCTCGGCTTCGACCCGTTTTACGCCGCCATCTTGAACTTGATCGCAAATACCGCGCCCGTCGCCTGGGGATCAATCGGCAC
>Ga0187893_10005413_pt1 | contig 22925 bp, 16 predicted proteins | sample MA1701074metaG_FD_139574 | JGI IMG/M metagenome (GOLD analysis project Ga0187893, IMG submission 139574) | White microbial mat communities from a basaltic lava cave in the Kipuka Kanohina Cave System on the Island of Hawaii, USA - MA170107-4 metaG ...
CCACCGCTCCTTCAGATCGCTTAACCGTATGCGTACATGGGTGTTTTCGCCAACACCCTTAACGCATTGATCCATCTGCTTAAATAGCGATCATGTCCGTAGCAACTGTCAAAGTCGGGTTAGGCGTCCTGGTCATAACTGGAACCTATTGAGATTCAGTGTTTGCTGGATACGAACCTCACCGGGATCGGACGGCGCTCATCAGGCCGGTTGCTCACCGAGGGCAGCCATCCAAAATTCCTCAAGCTCGTGCAGAACATTTTCCATACAGTGCTCAGCAATCGTGATCCGGCGACTGCATTCCGCGAATCGCGCATGTTGCTCTGGCTCCGCCAGGTAGCGCAGCAGTGCGTTAGCCAGACCCCTCGGCGTATCCTCGGCAGCGAGGTAGCCATTCTCTCGGTGGCGCACGAACCAACGGGTCTGACCCACGTCGCGCGCAATCACGGCGTTTCCCGCGGCCATAGCTTCGAGCATGGCGAGCGAAGAGAAGTTTTCGAAATCCTGCGTGGAGACGAACACCTTGGACTCTGCGAACAACCCGTTCAGACTTCCAGAGTGGCTGAGTTCGATCTTGTCCGCGAGCCGGTACCGCTCGATCGCGGTGCGCACATCGGCCTCCATAGGCCCCTTACCGAACATCAAGAAGCGCCATCCGGTGCAACGCTCCGGCGCCACCACCAGTGCCTCGTGGACCATCTCCACAAACAGCAGCGGTTGCTTCTGAGGCACCAGCCGCCCTGCGTACACAACCCAATTCTTTTTAACAGGTGCCGGGCGAAAGCGTTCCGTATCCACACAACAATAGCGTGCAGACACAATCCGAGAGGTTCCCGATAGCCGTCCCACAAATCGATCGCGAAACAACTGGTACCAGGTAAAAACTGCGTCGAAACGCGCAGTCTGCAGGAACAAACGGTACAGCCAGTAGGCCTTGCGGTTCGGTCTATCACGGCGCAGCCGCGCGTCGAACCACGAGTGTGCAATTGTACAGTCCCCCACATTGAGGCAGAGGCGCGGACGTCCGCCACGCTGCCACCATCGCCGCAACCATACAAACGGAACATACCATGGCGTGACCAACACGATGTGGCAAAGGTCGAATTGGCCGGAACGCGCGAGGCGGTTCAGACAACGGGTCTGCCGCCATAACCCCATCAGGTTGCGCGCCGCTTGGCACAGAATGACCCCTTCAACGGAACGCAACCGTCCAACCCCTTGCAACTGGGAAAGACTCTGTACGTCAGTGACCAGGGCGAGATCGAAGGCCGTGGTGCGACCACGGTACTGCTCGAAGACGTCGGCAAAATAACGCTCTATGCCACCACCGCCCCGAAGGTCCTTGATTCCCAGAAGCAAAAGGGCCACCTGAGCACGCGTCTTCATCGTTGACAAGCAGAGTTCGCGGCGCTGAAAACAGGACACCAATCATACGGCTGCCTAGCAAGAAAGTTTTCTTGTGCGCACCGCATCGCTTCAACGAGGTTGTGTGCCACTGCCGCCTTGGAATAATATTTGAGGATCCAGTCCCGCGAGGCAAGCCCGATTTCAGCGACCTTCTCGGGGGCACGATAAAACCGTCGCATCGCGGCGAAAATGTCCTCCTCAGTCCAACAGTTCACTACTGGCGGGTGCGCTGCAAAGCACCATCCATGCACGCTGGCGTCGTAGGAAGTCAGCACAGGCCTTCCGCATGCCATAGCTTTCGGCGTTATCAGACCAAACACTCCGAGCCGGAACTGATCAAGCACGACGTCCACTGCGCGGTAATACCGGATCATCCCGCGTTCCGACAACGGCGAAAGCCAGAGGGTCCGATGGCCAATCCCCAGATCGGCGCACAGCCTTTTGCTCCGCTGCACCTCCTGCCCCCAGCCGCATATAAGCAGCACCGCGCTGGCCCCCTCCCTCACAAGTCGCGCGAAGGCTCGAAAATAGTAGTCATTACCCTTCAATTTCCAGTTTTGGCGCGCGGGGGCCAAGAGAAAGAACTCGGCTTGATAGCGTGCCTTCAGCTCGGCCCGCAATGTCTCGTTTCTCTGAGGACGATAGACGTCCTCGTCTACAGGGTGAGGGCAGAACGAATAATTCTTGATATTCAATGCCCCTATAGCGCGCTTGTTGTCAGGGTTGGTCACGATCACGTGGTTGGCCAAGCGGTAGGCGAGCGCAATGCTCTTCCCAGCCGCTGTGCCATCGAAAGGAAGGTCTCGAATCGTGCCGATCTCCACTGCTACGTAGGGTAATTCGCCAAATAGCATCGCATAGATCGGGCTCGCCGCATAGGCGAACACCACGTCGTTACCTCGCCCATGTTTCGCGAGCCACTCTGTGTGGGATCGATAACGCAAGAGGTCACGCTTGTTTAGCCTCCAATGCTGGCCATACGCGATCGACTGTTGCGAGAGCCTACGACATAGTTCGGAATAGACCGCCGTCGCCGAGCGCGTCCTGCTGAGATTCTCTTGTTTGCGCACCCCGCGAAGACGGGACCCAACTGATAGGGAACTTAGAATCAACGGTCTCAGCCGTTCTTTTGTTGTTTCTGGGAGGTGCCGCCATGCCTCCCTCAGTAGGGTGGAAACTGAGAGCCGCGGTGAAGTCTGGCGTGGCAGCAGGTGATCCTGAATGAACCACGCAGGTCTCTCGTAGTTGCCGAAGTCCGCCGTATTGTTAAAGAAATTGTTCTCGTCGTGAAAATCGCACGGATCAAGTTCGAGATCGTCCCACTCCGGCTGGCTCATGAGGTGATACATGTCGTGACATCTCAGTGCAACCTCGTACCCAAGCTCAGTAAGGATCTTGCAATAGCCATATGCAACGTTGGCGATGTTGCTAACATGGAGAGAACGAGGCACATGCTCAAGGTGCGGCAGATGCTCGCTGCTTACTGAACTAGTCATTCCCGGACTGCTGACCCACGGATTGGGCACTGGCTGCCGATTCTACACTCAAGGCCTGATACAAGCTCGGAGAATTGATTTTGCTGAACTCATTCTTCCGGATCTCGGTCTCGTGCTTCACCTCCTCGTACACTCGCTTCAAGCGGTTATCCGTCCAGGCTTCCGGATCCCCGAACGCCTTGGTCAGCGCGACCGAGAGCGCCTGGAAGAAATCCCACGCCGAATACGCGTGCTTGACCAGGAAAAATCCTTCTCGAGCACTGTCCTCGGAACGGAATCTTTCCAACAGAGATAGAACGTCCAGACCCTCGACGCCTGGTAGCTTCGGAACAAGCTCCTGAGCTAATTCGAGATACACTAGCCCATAGTCGGAGAACGCTTCGACCGCATTGTCGAGCATGCGAATCTCGGCCTCCGAGTCCGCCCTTACCACCACGAGGTCGTACCGGTGCTCGGGCAAACCTGATAGCTCGCCCAAGGGCACGAATTTCAGCCGAGCCGAAAGATTTGGATTCAACCAGTGGGATCGCATTATCTTTGTGCCTAGTAGCATAGGCCTTAGCTTCATCACCATCGCACGCGCGAGCACCTTTGGCCATTGTGAAGTCGCGGCTTCGGCAAGCTGCCGTCGAATTGCTGTTTGGCGGTCTTCGCGCCGGAGAGGCAGACGCGAGATCGCCCTCGCCAGTTCGTCAAGCAGGCTTGCTACGTGCGAATAACTGGTCATCTCGGCCGTCACCAAAATCGCGGATGGCCGCAACTTCGATACCGCATACGCCAGCGGGCTCTTACCTTCTTTCTCGGACCTTTCCCAGTGGAACCATGGTTTAGATCGCGCGATCTGCTTTAGGGCAAAGCGCTGCGTCTCGATGAAATGCTCCGGGCGCAACGGTTTAGGCTCCCGCAAGTGGCTCACCTGCTTCAGCACCTCCACGGTGGCCCCTAGTGTCCCCCCCTTGCGGGCCGCCACAACCACGTTCAGCCCGGGTTGCTCGTGTATCGAGTCCTCGAGCGTGGAAAGTGCCTCCATCTGCCGCTCATCGCGCAGCATATCGTAGAAGTAGCCAAGGCGAAGATCGGTCTCGAAGTGAAAGACCTCTAACTGGTTTCCCAGTTCGTCGACAAGCTCATCGAAAGAGAAATCGCGGTGGTAGTCGGGAGCCTCAGGCTCGAGCACGAACCGCGCATTCAGACTACAGTACAGGTAGTGACGCAGGCACAAGTGTGCGAACGCCGCCTCGGGGTGCCGGTACGCGAAATTGTCCCGGTTGGGCTCGCGCACAAGCAGCACGCCGCCCGGCTTGAGCACCCGATGGATCTCCTTGAGGACACGCTGAAGCATCGGAAGGTGATGCAGCACTCCGCTGCAGAACACGAGGTCGAAGCCGTTATCCTCGAAGCATAACCCTTCCATGTCGTCGACTTGGAAGTCGATGCCCGGAAAGCGCTGCCTGGCCAGAGCAATCATGGAGGGAGAAATGTCTACCCCGGTCAGCCGGATGCCGGGGATCTCCAGAAGCTTCGCCGTCATCGAGCCCGGTCCGCACCCCAGATCGAGCACGCGGGGGTTCCGAACTCCCCACCCGATTGTCATCTCCGCAACCTTTCCGGTGAGCTTTTTGTCCATCCAACGGTACGCCACGCCTTTGTGGTATTTCTCGTCATAGTCCGTCACCGAGTCGTGCTCGTAGTCAAGCTCCAAGCGCTTCTGCCGCAGCGAGGCGAAGCGAGTTGAGTTGACCACGTGAGGCTTCTGCAGCGAGTCGATAATGGCCTCGACCTTCCGCGCAACCACCGCTTTCGAATGGTGCTTCAGGATCCATTCACGGCCTTGGTGCGCTTGCGCCGCGCGTGCCTCTTCGTGCAGCAAGTAATGGCGAACCGCGCAACAAATCTCTTCTTCTGTGCGTGCGCCAATTACGGGCGGTACCTCCGGAAAGCACCAGCGGTGCAGCGCGGGATCAAAAGAAAGCACGACGGGCGTTTCGCATGACAGCACCTTTGGCGCGATGAGACCGAACGTTCCATAGCCACCGAACTGGTCGAGCACGAGGTCCGCCGCGTTGTACAACCTTACCAGTGCCCGCTCGGGGAGCGGTGACAGCCACTTAACGCGCTGTGAGATCCCCTCTGCCGCGATGAGATCCTTGGACGTGGCGACGTCAGGACCCCACTCGCTCAACACCAGTGTGGCGTCGACTCCATTCCGAACCAGTTTGGCAAACGCCTTCAGGTAGCGCTGATTGGCCTTCACCTCCCAGTGGTGCCTGGCTGGCGCAACCAACAGATACGTCGAGGCACAGTATCTTTTCTTGAGCGTGGTTCGCTGATCGGATGGAAGTGGGGTATAAACGTCTTCATCCACGGGATGGGGAACATGAGTATAATTCTCGATGCCGAGCTCGTGGGCGGCGGACAGGACATCGGCGTTGGTAATGATCGTATGTGGCGCGGTACGGTAAGCCAACGCCAGCAGACGCCCCAACGCGCTGTCTTCGAAAGGGGTCTCCCGCATGGTGCCGATTTCCACCGCCACGTAGGGCTCGATTGCCGCGAGCAGCGGCAGCACCGCACCATATGCATAGCCGAAAATCACATCATAGTGAGGGAAGAAATTCACTGACATCGCATCGGCCAGCGGTTTGTAGGAGAGGATGTCCTTCTCGGTCAGGGTCCAGCGTTGGCCGTACCGTCTTGATGTGTGAATCAACGTCGCTATCCAGTCCGGCGTGAGGACGCGTCTGCGGTGTCGATGCTGGTCGGACACCCAGTAATCCTGCGACCGTATGCGCTGGTACCATGCCGGGGGCGTAAATGGCTTAAGCACGGCGTCGCGCGGGTTGAACTGGGATTCCTGCAACGGTGGGGTCTCGAAATCGCCGTCATACCACTCGGGCTGGCTCAGTATGTGCCTCAGGTCGTAGCATAACACCGAGGCGTCCTGCCCAAACTGGCGCAGAATGCCGGAGTAGCCGTACGCCACGTTTGCGATGTTTGCCAAGTGAAGCTGCTTTTTGAGCATGCACGCCGTTTCTTCAGGGGAAGATAATCAGCCACGTCAGGGTACCAATCACAGAGGGTCGGCCTAGCTAGCCTGCAACTTCGCTTGCTCCCGGTACCAGGCGATCGTCTTGGCTAGCCCCTCCTCGAGATCCACCACCGGCTCGAAGCCGAGGTCCTCACGCGCAGCACTAATGTTGGGGATCCTCAATCCAACGTCCGAGTAATTCATCCTCTTGTACGCGATCCGCGAGGAGCTTCCCCCGAGCGCTATCACCATGCGAGCGAGGTTGTAGACCGTTACCGTGCTGCGCGGGTTGCCGATATTGTAGCTGCGTCCAGTCGCTTTCTCGCTCGCCATAGCGAGTAGCACGCCGTGGATAAAATCGTCGACGTAGCACCAGGCACGAATCTGCGATCCGTCGTCATGGATGACTAGGTTCTCACCCTGGACTACCCGTTTTACGAAGTGGTGGATCGCGCCGACGCCGACCTGGTTCGGGCCATAGATGTTGAATGGCCGCACTGTCACAGTCGGCATCTTGTTTTGGATGTGGTGAGCGTGGATGACAAACTCGCCGATAAGCTTGCTCATCGCATACGTCCAGCGCGCCTCGCCGATGGTTACAGTCGGATTGATCTCGAACTCGTCCACGTTGTAAGCGTGCTGGCCGAACACCTCACTGGTAGAGAAGTCGACGAACTTTTTGAGCTTCTTCAACCCGAGTGCGGCTTCTGCGACGTTGAACGTGCCCTTGACGTTCACCTCGAGCACCCGCATCGGATCGCCAATAACGGTGTCGACGCCGGCGATCGCTGCGCAGTGGATTACGTATTCCACGTCAGGGTCCATCGCGCGGCGAACCGCATCGAGATCGCGCACGTCGCCCTGCACAAGCCGGACATTCGGAAAACCGTCAAGGCCCGAGGTACGATAGGCGTTATTGTGCAGGTTGTCGAAGAGCACGATTTCGCTGTCCTCGACGAGCTCATGGGCAAGGCGGGTGCCGATGAAACCCGCACCTCCTGTGATCACTATTTTCGCGTCGTGGATACCGTATCGATTCGCCATATGGTGTTCCCCTTTATATTAGATGTGAGCCAGGAAGTCATCGATCGTCCGGCGGGGCACCCAGCCAGCGCGCCGCAGCGCCGTGTTGTCGCCGAGCATATCGCCGGACTCTTCATCGGTATAGTCAAGCCGTGCTGCTTGCCCGAGGCGTAACTCGTAGCGGCGCACGAGATCGAGGAAGCTCACCACCTCATCTCCGCAGAGATTATACGTGCCATCTGGGAGTGTGGTCGAAAGCGTGAGCTCGACCGCGTCAACCACGTCTTCGATGTGCACTGGCGTCATCTGCGGGGCGCCGTTGCGCTTGATTTGCAGGCGGTTGCCCGAACGTACCGCATGTTCGATAAGACGGAAGACGCCCGCTTTCTGATCCGGCCCGAACGGAAAGTACAACCGGAAGATTACCATGCACACACCGAACAGTGATGCGTAGGAGTTGCACAACTGCTCGGCGAGGTGCTTCGTATGGCCGTAGAAGCCAAAGGGCAGCAGGGCATCGTTCTCTCGCATCCTCCGCCCATGCTGGTAGCCGTACACGCCCCCCGTCGAGAAGAAGATCATTCGCCGCGCCTCATGTCGGACGCTCCACTCGAGAACGTTGCGCATGCCGAGCACGTTGGACCGCCAGTGCCGCTCCCATTCCGTGGAACGAATCTCGGCCGCACAGTGCACAACTCTTGCCTCCCGCAAATGTTCAAGCGCCGGAAGGGGGTCGATGAGGTCATGGACCAAGACATCCACGCCCGGGATGTTTATCGGGCTACGCGCGATCCCCACCGTCGTGCCTTTGCGCGCTAGCGCACGCGTGACGGCCGATCCCACAAATCCCGTAGCGCCAGTCACGAGGAACACGGTACATCCCTGGCGCTTGGCTCGATGACGGAGCCCCGCGAGGCTGGTCGTGCAAGATCGGCTCTCCGCGCAAGCGTGCGGAAACGGACTTCCGCGCCAAAATCAAAAAGTCCGCCATGGACGTTGTCGGACAGGACATGCAGGACCTTCGCGTTGTTCCGGATGTGGATCTCGTGAAACGGAGCCGGATAGAGGCCAGCCGACGCGTCAAGCACCTCGCCGACTCCACCACTGAGCAGGTACTGCCCGGCCTGCAGCCGGCATTCGAACTCGAAGCACGCCTCGATGACATCGCCAGCGTCACCAGAAAGATCGAGCTGGAGCAATGTGTTCTGCAGCGAGTAGAGCACCAGACCGGACGGCAGGTGGATACGAAAGCCGACGATTGCGTGCTCGATGTGCTCGTTGAGCGCAACCACCTCACGGACCGCATACCGCCGACCTCCCTCCAGTAATGTGGTCGGTCGTCCATCCTCATCGAGGATCTCAAGATTGGTCACGCACGCCTTAAGGTCGGGCCGGTGTTCTATGCCGTCTCCCATGACATATACCGGCGCCGCGATCGTGCTGCGGTTTCGCGCGCGTGCGAGCAATTCGTCGTACTCGTGCAACACGAGGGACGTCTCGCCGTCGATGACGAGACGTCCCTCGTGAAGGAGCAGTCCGCGGGTACAAAGCTGCTGGATGAGGGCGATGCTATGCGATACGAAGAAAATTGTGCGACCAGCCGCCACCAGCTCCTTAATTAGGGAAAAACACTTTTCCTGGAACAACGCGTCACCCGCGGCGAGAGCCTCGTCGATGATAAGAATATCAGCGTCTACCGCTATCGCGGTGCTGAAGAGCAGCCGCGCTTGCATGCCCGAAGAGTAGGTTTTGAACGGCCGGTCGATTACCTCGCGGAGCTCGGCGAAGTCGATGATGTGGTCGAGCTTGGCGAGCACCGCCTGCTTACTCATCCCGCGGCACAGGCCGCCGTACACGATGTTCTCGCGACCAGAGTATTCTGGGTTGATGCCCATGCCGAGTTCGAGGATCGCGGAGACGCGGCCGTTTACCTCGACCTGACCTTCGTCGTGATCGACGACGCCGGTCAGCACCTTGAGTAAGGTGCTCTTCCCGGCGCCATTTCTACCGATGACGCCGACCACCTCGCCATGGCGAACTTCGAAGCTCACGCGGTCAAGCGCCCGGAACCGAGTGTGCCGCTGCTTCGCCGAGATTAGTTCGGTAAGCATGTCCGCGGGCCGCGCGTAGATCCGGTACTCCTTAACGAGATCCCGCACGCGGATGGCGATGTGTTCGTTGCCCATAGAGGTCGGGATTGCGTCAGCCTGCGACCGGCGGCTCACCCGGTGCAGACCGCTTCCCGAAGTAGCAAGGGTGAAGCGTGATAGCCACCCGTCGGGTGTGATCGAGCTCGGCCAGGAAATCGCGTACACGGCTCCAGTTCACGCCGAACTCAAAGCGCTGGCGCTGGCCTTCGCGGCCAGCGATCACCCAGTCGTCGCTGCCCAGGATCCAAACGTTGAAGTCATAGCCCCAGCAACAGTATCCGTTGTCCAGCAGGTAGCGGCGCAGCCATCGTGGGTCGCGCAGGAAGTCGCCGCCGGGTCGGACGTTGACGAATTCCAACTCGTCCGGATCGGCCTCGAGCGCAGGCATAAGCGATCCACCCTCGTATTCGACCGCGAGCGCGTCCGCATGGAGCACACCGAGCGGCGCATAACGGTAGTCCCGTGAGAACCAGTGCCCAGGCCGCACCTGCCAGCGATCGAACATCTCCACGCTTTCCGCACCGTACACCGACGCGCAATTGTGCCCGGTGATCCCGCTGACTGCGATGCCGAGCTCGCGCAGCCACTCGAGCTCCGTCCTTACTGCGGCCCCACCGTCGATGCCATGCTCGTGATACAGCTGATACGGATCCACGTGCAGACCGATCTCGACTCCAGTGGCTGCCAGCTCACGGTAGAGTTGGGCGGCTCCCCGGTTGCGCAGGAATGTGTCGCCCTCCAGTATTCCGTGGTAGGCCGCGGTGTGCAGCAGGAAGAACGTTGCCGGTGCGGCACGCTCGGCAGCGATCCGCGCCATCCCCATCGCCGCTGCGAAATCGATGTCCACATCGACGCGCAAAGCGAGGTTCACGCGTGTTCGGTCGAGCGCGAGGTCGCGCACGGTGCCAAGCTTTCGCCCCGGAAGCCCCATCAGATCAACCACTATTGCTTGAAAGAAGGCGAGATCGTTTATCAGGCGGAGCGCGGGATCAGAGAGGTAAGCACAGCAGCGATTCACCTCATCGAGCACGTGGTGCGCATCCTTCGCCAGGTCGACCACGCGATAGGGCCGGAACGAAAGATCGAGATGCTTAGCGGGCACGAGGCGCGTGCGTCGCTGCCGGCGGCGTGAGGCGACGAGCACGGTGTCGCGTCCAGTTCCGGCAGCGTCGCGCACCGGGAATACCGCAACGGTCTGAAACCCGTGGCCGCGCAGCTGATCCTCCGCTGCGCGTGGTGAGACGCGTACGCTGGACGCACGTGTTGTGCCGGTGCAATCGTGGCGATGCCGAGCGAGCCGTGGCTCGTAGCCGGGTGCACGTAGATACACGACTTCGATCGCCGCGCGGGCTACGCGGTCGATTAGCGCCTCTATGTCATGAGTGGTCGCGAATGCAGCGGTGCAGGCAGCCAATGCCGCACGCGCTTCGGTGCCGGCTGCGAGCGACTCGACATGGCACACCGACGGCGTCCCGGTGAGCGCTACGATGGCATCCAGCGCGCCGTCATCTAACCTCGGCGCCGCCGCCGTGACGTTGACTTGCGGCGGCGCTGGGCGCTCGGATGTTTGCGCATAACCCAAGTCACGGAAGCTCTCCCACGCAAGTTCATAGAACCGCTGCGTCATCGACGGCGTCCAATCTCGCCAGTGCGGAAAGCGGCCCGCAGGCGCCTGACGGTCAGCGAGCGAATTGACCTTGCGCTTGAGGAGTGCGGCAACAGCGTCGGGGTCGAAGTCGCCCAGTCCGATGAACTCGTAGATGCGCCTGATCGTCTCAACGTTCGGCCGCGTGTACTCGACGAACCGCACCGACTCCGCAGGAACGGCTCGAGCCATTTTCCGCACATATTGGTTGATAAAATTCCAGTACCAGGCGGTCATCTCTAAGCGCGTGAAGTGCGCCCACTCGGCGTGCCACGGGTCGTCTGCCCCAGGCCGCGGCAGGCTGTAGTCGAACTCGTCGGGGTCACACTGCGCCTCGAGGACCTTCCGTGCGTGCTCCGAATAGTCGCAGGCTTCACGGCATTCTTGGTAGATGATCGGATACATCTTCGTGTGCCAATTCACGAGAGAGGTCACTACCTCGCGCCCGTCACGCATAGGGACAACGAACTTGCACCCGAAGTAGCGCCAGAGGTAGGGAATGAAAGGTACTAGCGAGTTCTGTTTCTCCACGTAGTGCGATCGACGCGCCAGACCCCGTGCGACTCGTGGCGCTACGTTCTCAAGGATAGGGTGGTAGGGATCGTAAAGGAAGCCCTCGATCAGATGGCGCGACTCGATATTGAGGTTGGACATCGGTTCCACCAGGCAGAATGCGTCGCTGCTCAGCTCGATCGCGCGGAGAAGCGAAGTCGAGCCAGACCGATGACTGCCGCAGATGAACACGATGCTCATTAGTGCTAAACGAGGTCGCCGAAGCCGCTGCGGGCGCGTTGGAACAAGCGAAATCCGAACTCGAAGGCAAGCACCGCGGCGACTGCCGTCGCCACCCAGGCGCTCGCATGACGCATTTCGCCAAACACGATCGCGTCTTGGAACAGGTGCACGACCGGCGTGAAAGGGTTGTAGTCGATGACGGGTCGTAGCACCTCTGGCGTCGCGCCCTCCAGAAAGAAGATGGGCAGAAGATACATATTCAACATTAGCAGGGCGGGAAGCGCATGCTCAAGGTCGCGAAAATACGTCGCGAGAACAGCGAGGATCCACCCGATACCGATCGTCAAGACTACCTGCAACACGAAGGCTGGAACGACGAGCAGCAGCGTCACGGGAAGCGAGAGGTCACGCACAACGAGATAGGTGACGAGCAGTACAAGGCCAATGAGCTGGCCGACCGTCTGCGAAAGCACTGCTTTCACGGGGAGCACCTCGAGGGGGAAGTCGATCTGCTTGACAAGACTCGGGTTCGCCCGGACCGAGCCCGCAGCAGCCTGTAGCCCCCCGCTGATCGCCATCCAAGGCAGGAAACCGGCGACGACATAGGCGGTATAGTCCACCGCGCCGGGCGTCGCAGCGAGTCTGCTGCCTATAGCGAAGGTGAAGACAACAATCAGAATCCCGACGAGTGCGACCGGTTGGAACACCGCCCAGAGCAGCCCGAATAGCGACCCCGCATAGCGGTCGCGCACTTCGCGGGCTGCGAGCACAAGAAGGAGATGCCTTCGCCCGCCAAGAGCGCGCAGACCGCTGAGCAGTGGTGTGCGGCACCTGGCACTGTTGCGAGTTACCCTAATGGGTGGGGTGTCGCGTGAGTTCATGGAGCGATCTTTCTCGCGAGGACCTCGATGTTACCCTCAATCAGCATGAAGCGTGGAGGAAAGATCGGAACGCTACGGCCGCAGCCAGATACGTCAATGCGGCCGTCGATCGCTGTTTGTTCTACCGTGAAGCCGTAGCGCGCAAGGAGACTGGCCGCACCCCAACTAGAGGTCAAGCTTGGGAATGCATTTGGCCGTCTCCCGTAACGCAGAGCCTTCCATGCCATCCGAGCGACCGCCGGGTCTGGACGTAAAGGGTTGAGGGCGGTCAGCAGCTTAAGTAACCAGCGCCCATAGCTATTTACCGCCCCGAGGAGGAGCTTGCCTCCGGGCTTGAGCACCCTACGGAACTCACGCAGCGCGAGGTCGCGGTTCACGAACATAATGACGCCCCAGCACCAGACACCATCGAAGCTCGCGTCCGGATACGGAAGCGGCGCGTTGAGATCGTGCTGTTTGACCACGACGTTCTCTGTAGCGAAACGCTGTGCGAGCGTACGTGTGATCTCGACCATCCCGGCGTCGCGGTCGAGCGCTGTCAACGCATTATTGGACTCGGCGAGCGCGACCGCCCACTGGCCGTAGCCGCAGCCGGCATCCAGCACGCGTCCAAGTTCTCGAAAACCGACCATATCAACGCGCTCCCGAAAGACATCCATCTCGAACTGGAAAATGTACTTGTAGTACTCGTCACGCGAGTAGCGTTCGAACATCGGTTTGAGGTCCGCGTACGCCGAATGCACCAAGTCCTTCATCTTCAGCACCTCGCGAATCTGTCCTTATGCAACTCGCCTCACAATGAAGGACCCATCCATATCATCTAACCCCTTAGTACGCAAGACTCACCTTGCACTGGTCGCCTAGGGGTCGCCCGGGCAAGGGACGCAGCAGGTCTATGCTCCGCACTTCCAGGGATCCACAGGTCGCTACGCGGATCCGCAGTGCCTCGACACGACCAGCAGGCCGATGCGGCTCAGCGCAATCGAAGAGCGGGAGCACGTATCGCATCTCACAGTCGGAGCTCGCCTTGAGCCTCCACGCAACGCCTGGCTCAGTCCCCGCCAAAAAGGCCAGGCTAGCCGAGGTTTCGAAACCAATAGACCAAAGCGGAGATCCTGTCGCGCGCGCTTCGAACCGCCAGTGAGTAATATTGCGCAGGGACTGCGGTGTTACCCGAACTCGGGCCTCCACCGGGCTGCTTGTATCCTCGCAGTTGAGCCGCATGGGATCCCCTGCGGGGACCAGACCGATAGCACGGCGTGAATCGACGAGAGTGACGCTCAGGCGGCCCGTTTCGTCCAACGGATTCGCGGTGTAGTCCGGGTAATCCATGTTGTCAACGAGGATACGGGCGGCAGCCGGGTCGTCGACGTAGACGGTGAGACCATGCAACCACGCGCCTCCGAAGCGGGTCACGTCAGGGATTGCGTGTCCGAGGGAGTCGTCATGCCAGGAGTGAATCCGGACGATGGAGCCGTGCACCTCAACGTGATTGCTGATCCCTCGCATCAACGCGGCATAGGCCAGTGCCGAGGCGGGCGTCGTGATCCACAGACGGAATGGCCTTTGCCGCTCCCGGTCGCGCATGTGATAGTGCTCCGTGGCCACAGCGAGACCTGCATGCAGCTCCTCGGTCCAGCCCAGCCGCGGCACAAGCTCGTCGCCAACGCGGTTGCCGAGGTGCGTGTACACAATCGCGCCATGCCCCCGCTCCGCTCGCTGCAACCGCCGCAGCAGCTCGGCCAGCACTGCGGGGAGCGCCTGCGCCGTGGCAGCGTGCTTTGCGAACGTCCACGCAAGGGACGCGCCACGCTCGGGGGGATCGGAGTGCAAGTACCGCCGAAATACATAGAACATCTCGCCGTCCTGCGCCATCCGCGGCTCTACCAACCGATCGATCGGGTCCGTGGCGTGATGGAAAAGCAAGTCAAGCGGGTTAAAGAAACGGATGCCGGCGGCGCGTAGCGCCGGAAGCGCAGAGAACGGCGAGGCTGGTCGGTCAAGAGCGAAGCTGCGGTGCTCGGGATAGATCGTGAGGCCATAGCTGGAGCGCAGCTGGCCCCAGCTGTTTACCTCGGCCCCCCCGCCGTGGGCAGTGAACAGAAGCGGACCGGCGTCCGTTGCGCCGAGCGCCTCACATGCTCTGGTGAACTCTTCGGTGCCCGCGTACAGCGCGAGGATACGCTCGACGCGGACGGGTGTTGTAAGTGGGGCGAGCCGTAGCGCGCGCGGACGTGTGGCACTGCCAAACCGGACGACGAGACACACAGAGCCACCTTCGGTATCGCGGTGCACCGCCACCAAGCGGGCCGGCTCGAAGCCACCGGATGCCGTCTCCCACTCGAGCAAAAGGTCGTTACCCGCGTTGCCGAGCTCGATAAGCACGCCACTATCGTCGCGTCGCGCAGCGTCCAGCATGACGCGAGTGGGGGCAGTCACGTAGAGATTCCTGGCGATCGTAACGGGATCGAAAGAGTGAACGAGGCCGTGCACCGTGTCGAGCACCCCTTCGGCGCACCACCGAGCCAGCAGGTTTTCCTCAGCTCCGTCGCGGGGCGTCCACGCAGGCCAGAGGCGTGAGTGGGAAAGCAGGTATGCCGAGGTCGAGAACGGAAGCCCGAGCCGGTCGCACAGTTCTTCTGCCTGACGCTCCAGATGCTCATGCGTCGTCCAATCCACGTCACTCGCGAGAGCGAGCCAGTAATCGAACGGCCAAGGCAACGTTCGTGCTGGTGAGAAGCCCGAGGCTTCCCGTGGCTCCGTTGCAAGGTGTGCGACGTCAATGACTACGGCGATCCGCTTATCGGCCGACGCGGCAAGACAACGTACAGTCTCTCCGGTGTCGAGAAGCGTCTCCGCGCCATCGCATGCGATCCACAACCAACCTGTCGGCGTTGAGTGGATCAGCCCATCGACCTCCAGAGAAAGTCGGCGGTGCATCGCGAGGCTGAGAGAGACCAGGAAATCGCCCACGTAGCAACTGGTTGCCCCGGGTTCGAGACAAACGGCAAACGCTTCGGTCGCATCAAGCAATGGACAGAATACCGGATCAAGCCTCTCGTACAGCCATTCGAAGCTCTGCAACGGTATGCCCTCGAGCTCCCTAAGGCATCCGTCGAGGCGCAGTTTCCCGGCAGCACGGTAGAGCCACAGCCCGGAAAGGAGCGAAGACGGGTCGGTCCCGAACGGCATCCCGATCCCCTCGACTCGGAATCCGGCAGCGCGCATCGCGTCGCAAGCGTCGAGCCACAGGCGATTGGGGGAGGTCACCGCGTGCGCGAACGCAAGGCCGGGTCGTGCAAGCAGTCCGATCCTTTTTTCTCGAATATGCCCGGCCAGCTCGTGGAGTGCGCTCAAGTCGGCAACGAAGCGGCCCTCGCGGCAGTAGCCTAGTCCAGATCCAAGCGGTTCGACTAGCCACAGCGCAGGTAGGCCTCTGCTCTCGAGCAGAGTAGCGAGCTCTCGCGCCACGGGTCGGAACGGATACGACAGGTCAACGCGAAGACCAACCCCAGCACACCGATTGCAAAGGAGGGCATCGAGACTCGTGACCATCTCGCTAGGGAAGCTCCCTAAGAGCGCCCGAACTTCGTCAAGCGCTAGACGATGAGGCTCGCTATCTACTGAACGTTTCGCTTCGCATTGCGCCCCTGCTTCGGCGACACGGGCACGAGCGGGGAGCGAATGATCGGTCTCAGTGATCCGCATCACTCGATGATCATGCGGTCGCCTGAGCGCCCTCGTTGGTCACGACATCGACGATCCGTTGCTGAGTGGCCATGTCGAGACAAACATGCATCGGTAGGCTGATTACACGTTTTGCCACGCTCTCAGCGACCGGGAAGCCGCCCTCTTCCTTCGTCAGCAGATCGACAGTATGCGATCCGATGAGGCCAGCTCCACCGATCACGACAAGCTTCTTTCCTCTAATGTCCACGTTGCTCCTGAAGTCAATTTCTCGCTGCCTGTCTGATCACCTCGATGATGTAGTGCTGGGTCGCCTCCTCGAGGTAGGGATGCATCGGCAGGCTTATGACGCGTGCGGCGAGCGCCTCCGAATTCGGGGCGCCCCCGGGTGCCACGGGGAAGCGAGCGTAAGCAGTCTGCTTGTGCAGCGGTGTCGGGTAGTAGACCGCGGTCGGTACGCCCGCTGCTTTGAGGCGGGCGGCGAAACCGGCGCGATCGTCGACCTGGATGGTGTACTGCGCCCACGCGCAAGTGGCGCCTTCTTCGACCCGCGGTACCTGTACGACATCTGCGAGCGCCTCCGAGTAGCGACGACCGATGCGCTCCCGCCGCTCGACCTCGTCGGCAAAGATAGCAAGCTTCTCGATGAGGATCGCCGCCTGCAGCGTGTCCATCCGTCCGTTGATACCTATGCGGACGTTGTCATATTTGTCCGTCCCCTTGCCGTGCACTCGCAGGCTCTCAATCAAATGCGCGAGTTCCTCGTCGTCGGTGACAACCGCACCGCCGTCGCCATAGCAACCAAGCGGCTTCGCCGGAAAGAAGCTGGTCGCCGTCGCCGGCGCAAGAACCCCCACGCGGTGGCCATTGCGGCTCGCACCAAAGCTTTGCGCGGCGTCGGCGAGAACGAATAAACCATGACGCTGCGCGATCGTTTCCATGGCCGCATAGTCGACCGGCTGGCCGAAGAGATCGACCGGGATCACGGCGCGCGCTCTCAAGCTTCGCTTGGCCGCATCTGCGATTGCATCTTCGAGCTGTGTTATCCGCATCAGGTACGTGTCGGGCTCGACATCCAGGAACACGGGGGTCGCGCCGAGGACCGCGATTATCTCGGCAGTCGAGACAAAGGTGAATGACGGCAGGAATACCGCGTCACCAGCCCCGATCCCCTTTGCCATGAGGACAAGCAGCAACGCGTCAGTGCCGCTTGCGCAGGTGATCGCATGCCGCGCGCGGCAAAACTCCGCGAGCCGTCGCTCAAGGCCTGCGATCTCTGGACCCAGGATATACTGGCCGTGATCGAGTACGCGGGCGATTGCGGCGTCGATCTTGTCGCGAATGCGGGCCTGCTGTGCGTGTAAATCGATGAACGCGATGTTCTGTTGTGCCATCATACGGCGATCTCTCCTGGGATGAGATCGAGACGGTTGGGGCCAAGCTCGCGATAGCGCTTTCCGGTACGGGGACACACCAAGTCGGGGCCAAGACGCTCGCCCGTCTCGCTGACCCAGCCAATGCGTTTAGCCGGCACCCCTGCGACAAGGGCACAGTCGGCTACGTCCTTAGTGACGACGGCGCCGGCGGCCACGAAACTGTAGGCGCCGAGGGTCACCCCGCAGACGATCGTTGCGTTCGCTCCAATGGTCACACCACGTTTTACACGCGTCGGCAGAAACTCGTTTTTCCGCTCGATCTCGGCGCGCGGCGTGTTGACGTTTGTGAACACACACGACGGTCCGCAGAACACGCCATCTTCCAGGATCACACCCTCGTAGACGCTCACGTTGTTCTGAATCTTGCACCGGTCGCCGATGATCGCCGATGGGCCAAGCATCACGTTCTGACCGATAACGCAATCCTGCCCGATGCGGCTGCCAGAGAGGATGTGGCTGAAGTGCCAGATGCGGGTCCCGGCGCCGATCTCGACATCGTCGTCGACATAGGCCGACTCGTGCACCATTACCCCGTCCCGTTTCGATTTTGCAGCCTCAATGAGGGACTCAGATGTGTTCGTTCGCATCGAGCGCTCGGCGGCCTGCAGCACGCGCAGCACGCGCAGCCCTTCTCGGCCGTCAGTGCGGCAGGCCGTCGTGCCCGCGATGCATAGGAGAAAGTGGTGGCACTCCTCGCGGAGCGGTTCGGACTCGGCCACTTCAATCGGCCGGCCGTCAGCCTTGTTCGGCACTGGCATGCCGTTCTTCCAGTCGATCGTATGCGGGTAGACAATGAGCTTGGATGGCCACGGCTCACGGTCATCGAACACCGCCATCCCCCTATCGCCTACCACGACCAGCTTCTGGTCTTTGAAGGGGTGCAGCCACGAAACGAACACGTGTGCGTTCTCGCCCCCCGGAAACGCGAGATGCGTCGTCGTCACGTCGGCGATGGTCTTGTGCAGGTAACAACTGCCGATCGCCGTCACGGTCTCCGGCTCGGAGCCGACGATGGAAAGAATCATTGAAATGTCGTGCGGGGCAAAGCTCCAGAGGATGTTTTCCTCGCGACGCACCTTCCCAAGGTTGAGCCGGTTGGAGTAGGTGTACTGCAGCCGCCCAAGCGTGCCGTCGGCAACGATCCCTTTGAGCGCCAGAAACGCCGAATGGTACTGGAGCAGATGCCCGACCATGAGCACGCGATCCCGGTCCGCCGCAACCGCACACAGTGCCTCGGCGTCGCGAACATCGAGAGCGAGGGGCTTTTCGACGAACACGTGCTTGCCGGCGAGGAGCGCCTCTTGCGCGTGCGCCGCATGCTGCTCGGCGGGTGTGGCGATGACGAGGCCGGTGATCGAATCGTCCTGGAGCAACTCGGAAAACGAGGCCACGCGCGCACCGTATTGCTCGCCGTGCCGCGCCGCGCACTCGGCGTTCGCATCGCTCACCGCCGCAAGCGCGCCGAGCTGGTGAAAGTTGCGTACGAGGTTCTTGCCCCAGTAGCCGCACCCGATTACGGCAACTTGAGGCCCAGATGAAACATGACTCGACATTGTTCTCTCCTACGGGGTGTCAGGGAATTTGCGAACTCCGGTATCAACGCCTAGCGCGCCGCTCCAAATGACTCACTCGGGCACGCTAACGCCCGGTAGAGTGCTTTCCGACTTCGCATGGGCCATTTCCAGTAGTTCTAGCAAACCGCCCGGCAAAGCGCCGGCGGCGAACAGGCTTATTTGCGTCGGTTTTCCCCTGCGGGCGCTATCACGAGTGGCCGCACGATCGTCGGCACGATGAACCGCTCCACCCCGAAGCGCGATGCGATCTGCCGAGGCAGCCCGTCAGACGGTGTCAACGCCGTATAGATACACACGTCGGCAGGCTCGGCATCTTCGAGCCGCCGCCACACCGGCCTGCCCACCAGGCGATCCTGTGTGCTCCTCGGATCGAACGTACCGACGATCTCAATAGTGAAATCATGCGCACGCACCGAGGCGATTTCCGCAAGCTCGGACACTCCGCCGAAAAGCACACGGGCAAACCCTCGCTCCGTACAAGAGGCGAACGCGTCAACCATCGAGTTGCTCGCTTTGCGGTAGAAGTCAAAAGAGTATGCGAGGTACTGCCCCGTGAGCCGGCTTTTCTCGGCGAAGCCTTTTGGCGTCAGGTAATAGAGATAGCGGTTCGCAGGCGCGTGTTTGATCTTTATCAGCCCCTTACGTACGCACCGCTTGAGATAGAGGTTCGCAAGCCCTAGCGCCACATCCAGACGCTCGGCAAGATGGCGCTGCGAGACATCCTCCCGCCCTTCTATCGTCTCCAGGATCTCCAGCGTAACCGCGTTTTCTTTGTCCTTAGTGTTCATAAGTTGAACACCATATTAGTTTCCTAGGATCGCCGCGTCAAGTGTTCGGGGAGGTCAGGATCCGATTGGCATTATGTCGGCGCCCGCTAGCTGCTTCGACCGGCATTCTCTCGAGGATTGGACGAGAGGACAAAGCGTTCCTGGGTTGTTTTCTATCTACCAGGTCTGGCCGATGCTCATTTTGGAGCTTTGGCTGCGCAAATCCGCTCGGGCATAGCTATCGACGGTAAGGGAGGGCGGATGGATTGCGTTTCCGCCCGTCGCCGGGCATGTGCAGGCCCTGACCGCTTTCGAAACCCTCGGGCACGCTGGTGTCGAGGCCGATCTGGCCATCGTTGACAAGGGCCGGTCGGGCGAGCTCTTGACCGAAGTGGCTGCGCAGATACCGGCCGCATGGCTGGGGCCCGTTCTGGCTCGAAGGCATCAGCGATGAATACCTGGCAAACGTATATGCCGCCTCGTCGGACCTGCTCGCCGCCTCCGAAGGCGAAGGTTTGTCGCGAAAACGGGCGTGACGAAGCGCACGACCCGCTTGACAAAAACATTCGTTATGTCTATTTTAGATATCCATATTAGAGAGAAAAAGAGTCCACTGTAGACGATGCGATGGAGTATTGCGGAGGCGAAACAAAAGTTTTCCGACGTTGTACGGAAAGCAGGCCAAGAGCCTCAGCTTATTTTCAACCGCGACCGGTTGGTTGCGGCAGTCGTTGATCCTGAAACCTTAGAGGCTTTGCAGGCGTGCCGAGAGCAGGAGCAGAGCCGCTCGGTTGCCGCCGCTTTCGACGAGCTTCGGAAGCTGGTTGCTGAAGAGGGCTACAAGCTAGAGGCACCGCCACGTCGTAATCGAAAGAATACCTTTACCGGTGTCCTCGATAGTGTATCTCGTTGATACGAACATTATCAGTGAGCTTGCCCGCCCAAACCCCAATGCGGGAGTTGTGGCTTGGGCAAAGACAACATCATCCGTTGGCTTGAGTGTGGTAACAGTTGAAGAGATCCTTTTCGGTTTATACTGGAAACCAGTACAGCGTATCCAAAACTGGTTTGAAGGTTTTCTGAATGCGCATTGCAAGATTTACCCGATCACCGATGAGATTGCTCGGTGCTCGGGGAGACTAAGGGGCGCTTTAGCTGCCAACGGTCGAACACATACTCAAGCCGATATGCTGATTGCGGCGACAGCGCAGGTTGAGCGACAAACTCTTGTGACGCGTAATGTACGGGATTTCGAGGGATGTGGCATCCCGGTGTATAATCCTTTCGCATGAGTGTAGTTCGCGCGTCCGCACCCAGCGAAACTAACGCAGGTCCCGTTGATGTCAATAGATGCGCAATAGCGCATTTTGTATGGCGTTAATTTTCCACTCGATCTGAACTGAAGTTCTGGGTTCCTTGGCAACGTTGGGATATGGAGCTAACCACTCCGGATGTGAACGCATTCGCGGAACGAGCCTTCACGCTCTCGACCAGACGAATGACGGAACGCTCATACACGCTTCATAAAACTCGAAGCTACCTGCGGTTCGCCCATGTGAACGGCGAGCGCGATGAAATCAAAGTAGTCCACTAGATTGGCAAGTTTCGAGCACGGATAAGCCATGTGCGGTATTGCGGGCATATGGCAGAGCAAGGGCTTGCGCGATGGGAAGCCGGCGTTGCAGGCGATGGCCGAGGCCATTCAGCACCGTGGACCGGACGATGCCGGTATATGGGCAGACGAGGAAGCCGGCATCGGGTTAGCCCACCGGCGGCTTTCAATCCTTGATCTTTCCCCCGCGGGTCATCAACCGATGGTGTCGGCCTGCGGGCGGTATCTGATCGTCTTCAACGGGGAGATTTACAACCATCTGGAGCTGCGGCGAGATCTCGATTCGCTGGCCTTCTCCCTGGCCGATGAATGTACCCCCAGCCAATCCCAAGGAGCACAAAGCAAGGGCCTCGCAGGGAGTGAGAATGCTTGGCGTGGGCATTCGGACACCGAGACCCTGCTTGCGGCATTGTCGCAATGGGGTGTGGGGAAAGCACTCGAGCGGTGCGTGGGAATGTTCGCCTTCGCACTTTGGGATCGGCAACAACGCATGCTCATCCTGGCGCGGGACCGCATCGGCGAGAAGCCGCTCTATTACGGCTGGCAGGGCGACGTTTTTCTGTTCGGCTCAGAGCTTAAAGCCTTGCGTGCTTACCCGGGATCCAGGGCCGAAATTAACCGTGATGCACTTGCTTTGTTTCTCAGACACAACTATGTGCCCGCCCCATACACCATCATCTCCGGGATCTACAAACTGCCGCCGGGAACATACCTCGCGGTCTCTGCAGAACATAAAAACGCCATGCCTCTTGCGTACTGGTCCGCCCGAGAGGTGGCCGAGCGGGGTCAGCGCGACCTGTTCACGGGAACGCGCAGGGATGCGGGTATGGAGCTAGAGAGTCTGCTCAGACAGGCGGTCGCGGGGCAGCTGGTAGCCGATGTCCCGCTTGGCGCTTCCCTATCGGGTGGTACGGATTCTTCTGCCGTCGTGGCACTGATGCAGGCACAGTCGCCGCGGCCGGTGAAGACCTTCACCATCGGGTTTTGGCAGAAGGAGTATAACGAAGCCGAGTACGCCAAAGCGGTTGCGCGTCACCTGGGCACAGAGCACACGGAGCTCTATGTCACGGAAGAGGAGGCGCTAGGGGTGATCCCGAGCTTGCCGGAAATCTACGACGAACCCTTCGCCGACTCCTCTCAGATCCCTACCTATCTCGTTTCCAAGCTCGCTCGCCAACACGTGACGGTGAGCCTCTCCGGCGACGGGGGCGATGAGCTGTTCGGCGGTTACAACCGCTACTTTTGGACGAGGAATATCTGGCGCAAGCTGGGTTGGCTGCCTACGTCCATGCGCTTGGTTATCGCGGCGCTGCTGACCGGCATTCGGCCACAGGCATGGAACTCCGTGTTTCATCGTTTCGAGTGTTTTTTGCCTGGACGCTGGCGCTATGCCAATCCGGGCGATAAGCTGCACAAGCTAGCCGACCTGTTGGCGGTGAAAACACCGGAGGAGATCTACCACCAGCTCGTTTCCCACTGGGAAA
>Ga0187893_10005414_pt1 | contig 22924 bp, 16 predicted proteins | sample MA1701074metaG_FD_139574 | JGI IMG/M metagenome (GOLD analysis project Ga0187893, IMG submission 139574) | White microbial mat communities from a basaltic lava cave in the Kipuka Kanohina Cave System on the Island of Hawaii, USA - MA170107-4 metaG ...
GCTTGTCCTACGGCGACCGCGTATCGCTCGGCCACCGCCTCAAAACTAGACGGCGCGCTCCCGGAAAAGAGGCGGCTCAAGTGGCTCAGTTCAGCTTTCGGCGTCTCGTCGACATCGTGCAAGACCGCTCGAGTGATTCCGAAATAAGAATATGGCGAGGCTAGCTGTTCCGCCGTTACTTTGAGCCGAGCGGGGCGGTCCGGAATGCGAGGGTTGTTCTGCTTAGTGACGAGTTCCAGGTAGAAGGGCAGATTCGGCTGGGCTGTGTCCAGATCATTGCGGTTTGGCACTTTGACCCACGCCAGCCGGTCGTTCTCGATCAACTGGTAATCCTCACTCAACATGCAGTTGTCGAGGATCGTGCGCCGGGCGCCCATCTGGCCGCCGATCAGTTCCATACTGACGAACTTCTTGCTCTTTGGCAAGAGTGGCGACCGCAGACCGCCGTTGAGCCGCTCCGAAAGAGCATGCGTGTAGATACCGGCGGGAAAGACCCCGGAGACTGCTCGCACTCCCTGGTTCGCCACGGCGAATTCGCCGCTTGGGGAAGCTCCATCCTTCAGACCGTTTCCGTCCGCATGCCATCCCACAAAAGATTGGAAATGTTTCTGGTTGTAAGCCGAGCGAGCGTCTTTCTCCTTTTCGTACGCGGCCGCTATGGATGCCCACCCGGAAGATATCTTTGCAAGCTGGATCCATGGTGACAGCGGGTGTTCCATGGCCGGCTTCTGCTTCTCCAGTTGGGACAGCCAGGACTGAACGCGCTCGAGTGACAACTCGGTCAGATCGGAAGGATTTGGCGGAGCTCCCATCCAGGTCCGGTGCGCCGCCATTAGATACCGCGGGATCTCGCGAGTTTCCCGCAGCCACGCGGCGGCGAGCTCGCCGCGAATCCGCGGCTTCAGCTCCTTCAGCCGTTGCTGAATCGAGGCGTGAGCATCCGGCAAATCGGCCGTTTGCATCAGCATGCGGGAGCTGGTCAGAACACCGTAGAGGGCATAGTAGTCGGCGGTGGGGATAGGATCGAGCTTGTGATCGTGGCAACGCGCGCAGGCAATGGTGAGTCCCTGAAACGCCTTGCCGAGGGTATCGATCTGGTTGTCCACAACATCGGTCCGGATCTGGCGGAACCGGATGCAATCGTCGTGACCCAGTTCTCCCAGGCGTAGAAAGGCAGTCCCCAGCATGGATTCGTTGATGCCGTCCTTGCGGTTGAAGCGCGGCTTTTCCAGAAGGTCGCCGGCAAGATGTTCACGGATGAGCTGATCGTAGGGAACGTCCTGATTGAAGGCGCGGATGAGGTAGTCGCGGTAATGCCAGGCGCCCTGGATCTCGTAGTTCCAGTCATTGCCGAACGTTTCCGCGAAGCGCATGAGGTCCATCCAGTGGCGCGCCCAGTGTTCGCCGAAATGAGGCGACTTCAGCAGACGATCCACCTGCCGTTCGTAGGCGCCCGGCGCCTCATCCTTCACGAAGAGATCGACCTCGAGGGGCGTTGGAGAAAGACCTGTCAGCACCAGGCTGAGCCGGCGGAGAAGTGTAGCCCGATCGGCCTGCTCGACTGGCTGCAAATTGGCCTTTTCGAGCGACGCCAGGATAAACAGGTCCACCGGATGATTGGACCAGGACCCGTTCCTGACGCCCGGGGCCTTTGGCTCGCGGACAGGCTGAAAAGCCCAGTGTGCGACCGCATTCGCAGTCTGGGTTTCTCTGGGCCAGGGGGCGCCATCGTTCACCCACTTCTCAATCGCGGCGATCTCGTCTTCGGTGAGCTTTCCGCCGAAGGGCATTTTCAGGTCGTCATGCCTGACAGCGCGCGCAAGCAGGCTTAGCTTGGCATTGCCGGCAATCAGGGCAGGCCCGCGGTTGCCGCCCTTCAGCAGATTTTCGCGGGAGTCCACTCGCAACGACGACGCCTGTTGCGTTGGCCCGTGACAGGCGAAGCAATGCTTAGAGAGGACCGGGCGGACTCGCTTCTCGAAGAACTCGTTCCCGTCAGCCGCGATCCATTCCGCCGCAAGCAACAGGCAAGCCGCAACTCGCATCATCCTGAAGGCTACCATAGTAAAATCATCCATCTAGAGCCAATCAAGGGATTCGTGGCGCGCACTTCAGCGTGCGATCCGGCGTAGCGAGACCCGCGCCCGTTACACAACACGAACCACTGCACTGACCGGCCGCGACCCAACCGGGATCATCGTGACCATAGGCACGAACATGTCCCGCCGACTCGTCCGCTTGCTCGCGACCGCGTCCACGAGCAGAACCGCCAAGTCTCCCGAGTTCCGGTTCAGCACCAGCGCATAGGAGTTGTCCGGAGTGATGGCGATGTAGCAGGGTTCCCGGCCAACAACCGCCACTGCTTTCACTTTCTGCGTCTTGATGTTCACGTTGATGTCAATAATCGTGACGTCGTTGGATTGCGGATTCGCAACGAACAGATAGGCCGGCGTGGCCGATGCCGCCATGAATCCAGGTGACTTCCCCGCCAGAGTGATATTCCCCACCTCGGTCTGATACGGATAAACCGACACGACAGCGGGCATTCCCTCGCCAGCCACGAACAGTTCCCCGCCGTCCGCCTTGACGCAGAAGGCGTCTGGCCGGACAGGCACAGGCAACCGAACCACTAATTGCCGTGCCGCAACATCCCAGATCACGACTTGCCTGGCCGCTCGATCTCCAACTACGATGTACTTTCCGTCGTGGCGGAACCGAACCGGTCCGAGATCGCCTCCTAACTCGACCACCTGCTCGATCTTCGCGCTGTCCCGCCGGATCATCGCGAGTTTCCCGGTGCCCCCAAGGGAGACGGCAATCCAGCCTCGGCCCGGTTGGTCTTCAGGACTGAAAGCAAAACTCGCAGGATGACCGGGTAGCCCAACGCGCGCCGCCAACTGCATCTTGTCCAGAGCCACGCTGACAAGGTGCCGGTTCTCTTCAACGATGGCCCAGGCCGTCGCGCCATCCGGGGAGAGTTGCAATGCCGACGGCCGGCCCGGCAGACGCACCTTCCTTCGCAATTCCAGCCGGTCACCGTCGATTTCGTGCAATTGTGCCGTATCCGGAGCAATAGCGTAGACCGCGGACCGCGGACCACCCACCGCTACCTCTGTTGGATTCGCCCCCAATGAGATGTGACGAACCAGGGCGAGGGCGGACAGATCGACAACTGCCACCGCCTTCCCGTCGGCGTTGGCAATGAAGGCGTGGCCAACAAAGCCAAGTTTTTTTTGACGATTGCAGCCGTAACCGGCGCCCAGTAAGGCAGCCAGCCAATCGCGGCGGGAACAGATCATTCTTTCCCAGTCTAACCGTCCGCCGAGTCCGGCGCACTATAATGAGACTTGGAGGGGCGATTTAGAGATTCTCCATGGACGATCTGAAGAGGAAGTTACAAGAAGAGATTACCGCTCTTGAACATGAACTTCACGTTGAGTTGCCTAGGGAGATCGCCCGGGCGAGGGCGTTGGGAGACCTGAGCGAGAATGCCGAATACTCCGCCGCCAAAGAGCGCCAACGCTATGTCGACGCCCGGCTCGCCCAAGTCAGAGGCAGGATGCGCGAGTTCTCGATGGTGGACTTTAGCCGGATTCCGCGCGACAGAGTTGGATTGGGTTCGGAAGTTCTCGTTTTCGATGTAAAGAAGGACGAGGAAATGACTTACAAGCTCGTCACCAGTGAAGATGCGGACGTAGCCAATGGTAGAATCTCTACAACATCGCCGATCGGCCGGGGACTGCTAGGCAAAGAAGTCGGAGATACGGTGAAGATTCAGATTCCTGGCGGAGTCAAAGAGTTCGAGATTTTGAAGTTGACCACGATCCATGATTTGGCGTAAGTAAGGAATAGCGGTTTGTGATGACCTACACCCGTTTCATCGGTTTGGTCTGTGACAAAATCATCGCCCTGATTGTCCGCGGTTTGGCGCTTTCGAAAATTCACCCTAACGCGCTCACTCTCATTGGTCTCCTGATCAACATCGTGGCGGCATACCTTTTCGCCAAGGGTAACTTCTGGGCAGGAGGCTGGGTACTGGTCGGGGCGTCGCTCTTTGACATGGTGGACGGACGGGTGGCCCGGCAGACCAATCAGGTGACGCGCTTCGGAGGATTCTTCGATTCTGTCCTGGACCGTTACTCGGACCTCTCGTTGCTGATGGGCCTGCTGGTTTATTATGGCTCGATCAATCGCAATCTGTATGTCGTGTTGACGGCTGTGGTTATGACGGCGTCCGTCATGATCAGCTACACCCGGGCACGGGCCGAAAACACGATTCCCAAATGCAAGGTGGGATTCATGGAAAGGCCGGAGCGCATCGTCCTGTTTATGATCGGCGCCCTGTTTGACAGAATGGCGGCGGTGTTATGGGTGATCGCTATCATCGGCAACGTCACCGTAATTCACCGCATGATCTACACCTGGAAGCAGACCAAGGAACTCGAGGACGCCCAGTTGCGCGCCGTTCCAGAGCAAGTAGGACGTGCTTCAGCTCGCGGTGGATTTTAGGAGAGGTTGCTCCCACTCCGCGTGCCACGTTATCGTGAATAGGAAGTAACCACTTCCCCCAAATAGACCATGCTGAAATCCCTTACCCCTGCCTCGGAAGACCTCAATGCTCAGGAAACCAGTGAATGGCTGGAAGCGCTCGATCAGGTAATCGATGAGGCCGGACCCGATCGCGCCCGTTATCTGCTCAACAAGCTCGCTGACCGCGCCTATCTTCTCGGCGTGTCCTCGCCCGTTCGGCTGAATACCCCCTACGTCAACACCATCCCTGTAGAGGAAGAGGTTCCCTATCCCGGTGATCGCGAACTCGAGCGCAGCATCAAATCGCTGATTCGCTGGAACGCAATGGCTATGGTGGTCCGCGCCAACAAGTACGATGACGGCATCGGCGGGCACATCTCGACTTTTTCGTCGCTGGCGACGCTGTCGGAAGTCGGTTTCAATCATTTCTTCCGAGGCTCCTACGGCGATCAGCCAGGCGACTTCATCTACTACCAGGGACACGCGTCGCCGGGCGTCTACGCGCGGGCATTTCTCGAAGGCCGTTTGAATGAAAAGCACCTGGAGAATTTCCGTCACGAATTGCGCGAGCATCCCGGGTTGTCGTCTTATCCTCATCCGTGGCTGATGCCGGACTTCTGGAACTTCCCGACTGTCTCGATGGGGCTCGGCCCCATTAATTCGATCTACCAGGCGCGGTTCATGCGTTATTTGGAAAACCGCCACCTGATTCCAGTGACGAACCGCAAGATCTGGGCTTTTGTTGGAGACGGTGAAACGGATGAGCCCGAGACTCTCGGCTCGATCACCCTCGCCTCGCGCGAAAAGCTCGACAACCTGATTTGGGTGGTCAACTGCAACTTGCAGCGGCTCGACGGCCCGGTGCGCGGCAACGGTTCGATCATTCAAGAGCTCGAAGGAATTTTCCGCGGCGCCGGCTGGAACGTGATCAAAGTGTTATGGGGCGAAGATTGGGACCGCATCCTCGACCGGGACAGCTCCGGCCACTTGCTCAAGCGCATGGCTGAGTGCGTGGACGGTGAGTATCAGAACTTCAAGGCCAAGGGCGGCGCGTACGTCCGGGACCAGTTCTTCGGTAAGTACCCCGAGTTGGGCGAACTCGTCAAGGACATGTCAGATGATGAGCTGGAGCGTCTCCGTCGCGGCGGCCATGACGCCCGGAAAGTCTATAACGCCTACAAGCGCGCCGTTGAAACCAAGGCTCAGCCCACCGTCATCCTTGCTAAAACCGTCAAGGGGTATGGACAAGGAGAAGCCGGAGAAGGGCGCAATACCACTCATCAGCAGAAGAAGCTGAACGAAGTGGAGATGATGTATTTCAAGAAGCGCTTCAATATCCCTGTGTCGGATGAAGTGGTTCAGCACCTCTCCTTCCACCGTCCGGAGCCGGACTCGCCCGAGATCAAGTATCTTCACGAGCGCCGCCGGGCCCTTGGTGGCTATATTCCGCAACGCAATCCCCCACCGATCACCTTGAAAGTCCCCGGACTCGAGTCGTTCAAAGAGATGCTCGCGGGGTCCGGCGGGCGCGCGGCGATGACTACCTCGGGTTTTGTTCAAATGCTACGCGCCATGCTCAAGGATCCGGAGATTGGCAAGTACGTTGTGCCGATCGTTCCGGACGAGGCGCGGACGTTCGGTATGGACGCACTGTTCCGCCAGGCTTCTATCTACGCCTCGCAGGGTCAGCTCTACACCCCGGTCGATTCAGACAATTTTCTGTACTACAAGGAATCCAAGGAGGGGCAGATTCTCGAGGAAGGCATTACTGAGGCTGGCTCGATGGCCAGTTTTACCGCGGCTGGGACCGCCTATGCTACCTACGGCGTGCCGATGATTCCGTTTTTCATCTATTACTCTATGTTTGGATTCCAACGTATTGGCGACTTGGTATGGGCGTTCGCCGATTCGCGCGGCAAGGGATTCCTCATGGGTGGCACCGCCGGCCGGACGACGCTCTCCGGCGAAGGACTCCAGCACCAGGACGGCCACTCACCACTGCTCGCTTCGGCGATTCCCACCTGCGCCACCTATGATCCCGCATACGCGTACGAAATCGCGGTGATCATTCAAGACGGCATCCGAAGGATGTACGGAAACAACGAGAATCGGTTCTACTACATCACGGTCTACAACGAGTTCTACGTGCAGCCGGCGATGCCCGATCGGCTGGGCGTGGTGGAAGGTATCCTCAAAGGCATCTATAAATATCAGGAAGCCGCCAACGGGCAGGCGGTGGCGCAATTGTTCGGGTCGGGTCCGATTCTGAATGAAGCCCTGCGGGCGCAACAGATTCTGGCGGAGAAATATGGAGTCCCCGCGGACGTGTGGAGCGTCACGTCGTACAATCAGCTCCGTCGCGACGCACTCGACGCAGAGCGGTGGAATCGGCTGCATCCCAACGCGGCCCCACGCCGCCCCCATATCCTGGATGTGCTGGAGAGCCAGGACGGGCCGGTGATTGCGGCGACGGACTACATGAAGATCGTGCCGGACCAACTGGCTCCATGGATTGGAACTCGCCTGGTGACGCTCGGGACGGATGGTTTCGGGCGGTCAGAGAATCGCACCTATCTGCGCCGATTCTTTGAGGTGAACGCCGAATCAATCGTCACGGCCACGTTGTCGCGGCTGGCCCGCGAAGGCAAATTCGATATGCTCCGGGCACAGCAAGCCTTCGTGGAGCTCGGCGTTGATACTGAGGTGGCCGATCCGGTCACGAGATAGCGTCCATGAAGTTGCTTGTGGTTGCCTTGCTGGCCGTCTCTGCGCTAGCGCATGATCCGTCCAAGTCGAAGGACTCGAAGGGGAGCTCGTCGATCAGGCTCACCGCCTCGGTGATCGACACGGGATGTTATATCACTCACGACTCGAAGGGCGAAGGTCATCTGAAGTGCGCCACTACCTGCGCGAAAGCAGGGGTTCCACTGGCGCTTCTCGACGAGAAGACTGGAACGGTGTATCTTCCGCTCGCGATGGATCACAAGAATCAGAACGAGAAGCTACTGCCCTTCCTTGAAAAGCGTGTCACGGTTACGGGGAACGTAATGAAGAAGGGCGGCGTCAACGGGATCGTGCTTAAGACGATCGAAGCGGCGCGGGACTGAAAGTCGAGCCGCATTTCTCACAACCCGAGCTCTTACGGAAAACCGGGTGACATTGGGCTCAAGCACTTCATTGCTTACGGAACATCGGAGGAAGCACAAGCTTCTCTTTGAGGATCTGCTCCAATTGTTTGCGCACGGTCTCCTTGAGGAATGCCGTTAAGTCAGGCCGCACGCGCGGGTTGTTGATCGTTCCGTCGATCGTGACAGAAAGTGGGGTCCGGCCGACGATGGTTTGAAGGCGGAACGCAAGAGCGCTGTCGAAACCGATTGTCCCCTCTCCGGAAGCCCGGAGGGGGCCCTCCATTCTTATCGGGTTCACCCGCACCTTTTCTCCGGACACTTCGATGGCGGTGTTCAGAGTTGCAAATTCGGTGTTTCCCGTCCGGTCCGTGACATCACCTTGGATTCTGTCCAGGGCGCGCTGAATCGAGGACAATAGGTCGAGCGCGCGAACACGGCCGTTGGTGATCTCCATGGCGGCCGTGCCGTTGAGCGAACGTCGGATCTGATTCGTGTCCCGGCCGCTGAAACGGAGTGTATAAGTCGGCACGAGAAGCTGGCCCTGCACTTTACCGCTAGATTCTGTAAATGCCGTGAGGAACTGATCCATTTCGATGCCGCGGATCGACCCCGTGGACTTTCCGCGCGCCACTCCGCCGACTGCGATCAGGTCAACGTTGCCGTGCCATTGCCCGGTTCCTAGCCGAAGGGATCCGTTCCGAACGGACAGTTCGGTCACCGGAGTTGCCAGGAGTCTGCGAAGACGGAACCCCACCGGCGCCGAGCCTTCGAGCGGCAAACGCCTTCCGGCATCGCGACCGATCATCAGGCCAGAGAATGTCGCCTTGGCCTGTCCCGCGACGGTTTCGTACAAGTCGCCTTTCAAGTCCGACTCGAGTGTCACTTTGGAATTCCGTGATGGCTGTTCGAGCACCTTTCCGAACCGCTCGCGAACGAGGTGGCTGGGAACTTCGGACAATTCCAGAAGTCCCGTAACCTTGCCGTGAACAGGCAACGACCGGGATACAAAAGGTCCGGTCTCACCCTGAAAGCGAAGGTGAGACGCCTTGCCCCCGAACGGCTGGGCTCCGAAATTGACCTGCGCTGGTTGGCCCGGGGCGAATCCGGCCATCTCGATGTCGATGGCAGCCAGTTGGGTAGTGCCTCCCTGGAGGAGCTTGCCATTCCGGACGGTGAAGCGGTCCATGCTCCATTGGGTTGTCTCGCCTTCACTCGGCGTGCGACCGCCGGTGATTCGCTTGAGGAACGCCTCCAGGTTGCTGTCTCCCTGCTTGTTGCTTTCGACTCTCAGAACTGGATCCACTGCCTCGACCGCCACGACTTGAATCCGCCTGTCTAATAGTGGCGCGAGTGCAGCCTCCACCCGAAGACGGGATGCCGCCAACAAACTGCCGGGGCTGTATCCGGGCGGATTCGCTACTTGAAAGCCTTCCAGAGTGACGACGGGTCTCAGGCGGTACCATGCAGGGATATCGAAGTCCACCTGCGTCACTGTGACGTCCGCACCGGCTCGCCGGTTGAACTCCAAGAGCAACCGGTCCTTGAGGGGGCCCGTGACGAGCATCTTCATCCAGTAGCCGGATGCGCCGACAACCGCCACAATGGCAAGGATGAGAACGCCCACGACGATCAACAGGCGGCGCATGAGCGAAGGTTACCGCAATCAACGACCAATCAGTGCACGTGCAGACTTGCTCTCAACGTCAAACGCTCCACACGCTCCGCCGCCGGCGGGGCGAATACCCAGCCGCTGAGATAGCTCACGCCCAGTCCGGTTAGAAAAGACGCCGGAATGATCCAAAGGAACGAGAAACTCCTTTCGAGCCGCAGCATCTCCTTGCCGAACGCGATCAGGAGGCTGATGGCAATGGCTGTGAAAAAGCCTGTCAGCACCGCCCTCGCACCTGTGCGCCGGAACAAAATGCCGGCGAAAAATAGAACACCCATCGCCCCGACGAAGATCATGTTCACCCGCCCGGTTAGCTCCACCAGGTTCCAGTGGGTTCGGGTCACAAGCCAAGCCACGCCGGTCGCGGCCACGCAGCTTACGGCTCCGGCGGCAAACGAGACCCACTTATCGGTCCTCACCGAGTGCTTCCAGGAGCGGAGGCCCGGCAGTCTGGGCTGCAAATCGACGCCGTAAACGCTGGCGATGGAGTTAATGCCCGAACTCAGGCTGGACATCGCGGCCGCCATCAGCGCCGCCAGGATCAGCCCGGAAAGCCCCGGCGGGATCTCCTGGGCAACGAACTGCGGCATGATTTTGTCCGCCCGGGTCACGATCTGTCGCGCAAACGCCTCTACCGGCAGTCCCGACTTCCCTGCATAGAACGCAAACAGCGCCAGGCCACAGATCAGCAGACACACCGTCAATGTGATCTTGAAAAACGCGTACATCCAGACCGAGCGGCGAGCGAAGGTGGCCGAGGGCGTACTCAGATACCGCTGGACGGCGACCTGGTCGGAGCTCTGCGTGCAGACGCTCCAGAAAAAATAGTTCAGCATCGACGCCACTGCGGTGACACGCACAGTGGGGTCCCAACTGAAAAACTGAACCTCGGCTCTGCCCGCTTGCTGAAAAAGATTCCACCAGGCGACGAGGCCCGATCCCGTCGAGATCCACACGACGGCTGGGATCGCCAACGCTCCCGCGAACAGAATCCAGAGCTGGAGATTGTCGGTCCAGATCACGGTGCGAAATCCACCCGCGCTCGTGTACGCCGTGGTTGCGAGGCCCGCGATCAGGATGGTGAGATAGATGTTCCATCCCCACATTTCCGCCACGGCGAAAGCGGCGCTATAGATGATCAGTCCCATCCACACCAGCGTGTGGACCATGAACACCAGGGCTGCCAGAGTCCGCGTTCCGGGGCCGTATCGCTTCTCCAGGTATTCGTAAGCGCTGGTGATCGGCATGCGTGCGAATACCGGCACCACGAAACGATTCACCACTGGAGCGATCAACGGGACAATCAACAGGCTCGAAAAGAAGCCGATCCCGTAGCGGATCATTTCACCCGGCGTGTTGAGGTAGGTGACCGAGGAGACGAGTGTCGCCAGCAGGCTGCCGCCTACCAGAATCCAATGCATTTGCCGGCCGGCCAGAAAGTATTCTTCGCGCGAGTGCTGGCGCTTCGAAAAGTGAAACCCTATCCAGGAAAGAGCGGCGAAATAGGCAATGATGATTACCGTATCAAGCGCGTTCAGCATCGCGGCTCCAGAGGTGCATTACGTTGACGGGCAATTGACTGCGGAATCAGGATCGCCGTGCGCGGGAGATGAAACGGATTCTTACCTGGAAGCGCGACCTGCATGCGGGTTCTTATTCCAGCCAGGAGCGGTTTCGCTCCACAGCCGCCGCTATGCGACGGCGTGACGCCTCATCGAGATCCTGGTCCACCGCTACCGCGTCATGCGAGAAAACACCCAGTAGCTGGAGCGCGTATTTTTGCCCAGCGATGTTTTGAAGTGGGCGCGAGAGACGGTTGTAGATCGCGCCGAGAAACAGCGAGTTGCTGCGATCCAGATCCATCGCCTCCCGCATTCGTCCCGCCAGGGCTGCTTCCCAAATCCGCCGAATCATCGTGCCTGTCAGTACGCCGCCACCGTGCAGCACGCCGTCGTATCCGAGAGCGCAGGAGTATGCCGTGCGATATTCGGTGCCGTCGAGGAGCTGCAAATCGCCCGGCCGGATTTCTTGTGCGGTGATCGCTTGTGCGACTAGAGAATTGCCGCTCGAGTCCTTCATCACACGAATGTTCTCGCTCGAAACGATCTCCAGAATCTCGTCGATCACGAGTGGGACGCCCGTGTTTTCCGGCACGTCGTAATAGGCGCATGGAATGGGGCACGCCTCCGCGACGGCTTTGACATCGCAGATCCCCTTGCGGGGCGACGTGCCTGGCGGGAGGCAGAGAACAATATAATCGGCCCCCATCGATGAATACCGAAGCGCTCGCTCGCGCATTCGTTCCCGTGAAAAGTCAGCAGCGGTTGCGAAGATGGTCATCTCGCCACCGGCTTGCTCGGTGGCTATTTCGACAAATGCATCTCGCACCGAGTCGCGTAGGCGCATCCCTTCTCCCATGCTGCCGAGAATCATCACTCCATCCAGCCCCACGTCGATCCAACGCCTCGCCAGCCGCCGGGCAGCGGGTTGATCGAGGCAGCCTTCCGGGGTCAGTGGCGTAGGCGAAGCAGCGTTAATAGGACCGATATGGCATTCCGGCATTCTGGCGCCTTATTCTGTAAGCCACTTCAGACTGAACCTGGCGAACGTCAGCCTTTCATAAGGGCCCTTCTCCCCGCGTTCGTATAGGCAGGCGATGTTGCCGTCCTTGAGCACGACGAGCGACGAGTAGGCCGCGGGTCCGGTGTGGAGCGTCTTCGCGACGGGCCAAGTGGCACCACTGTCGTTACTCAGGCGAACCGTCATGTTCTCGCGCTTCACCGAGGCTGGGTTCAGGAACAGCAAGCGCACCCTGGAAGAGGCGGGCGGGTCCAGCCGCACGAAACTCCCCTGGCACACCGGTTCGATCAAGGCATCATCCTGCTTGGGCTCGCTCCAGGTTTCGCCGCCGTCGCGGCTGATGGAAACAGCACGGCGATTCTTGCCGTGATAGCTGCGGGCATTCATCATCAGGACGCCGTCCGCCAGCTCGGCGACCTGGTGCTCATTGGTATAGGGACCGGCAGCCTTGCCCTGTCTCCAGTTGCGGCCGTGGTCGTCGCTGTAGATCACATGCGAGTAGGAGACGTCTGATCCTCGCCTGCGATAGTACCTGGGAACGATCAGACGCCCGGAAGTGAGTTGGACGCCGATGCCGGGACCGTTTGCATGATAGGTTATGCTCGGGTCCGCCGGTTCAAGTCTTGCCGCCAGCGCGGCCGGAGCCGACCACGTGGCGCCATCGTCGGTGCTCGTGACGAACCAGGGAGTCATGACGGACTCACCGTCGATGATGGCCTTCTTACCGCCTTTCTCGCTCTGCCGCGCCGTTGACGAGATTCTGGACATGAATACCCAGATCGTATTGGTGGTCCGGTCCACGAGCGTGCATGTGTTGCTCATGCCATCTTCACCGCCATCGGCGATCACTTGAGGTTTGGACCAGGTCTTGCCGCCGTCGAAGCTGCGGATCGACAGGGCATCGATCTCCGCAAAGTCGCTGACAGTGCCTTTGCGCCCACACAACACCGCGACCAGCGTACCCTTGCCGGTCACGGCCAGGTTTGGCGTCCGATAGGCGAAGTATCCTCCTTGCCCTCCATGAAGGATGTCTTCCTGGGCAAACTGTGCCGCCCCGATTGACGAAACAAGAGCTGCCAAAACCGCTGCAATAAATCTCATTTCCTTCTCCCCGCCAGTTCACGCAACTTACCGGCGAACCAAGGTACGATCACTTCCTCCCTCCACATGTGAGGCCCCTTCACGAGCTCCAGTTTCAGATTATCCGTGGCGCCGAACGCGGCGTATGCCTTCCGGATAGGTTCCGTATCGGCCACGGCTTCCGACCGGTCCTTGAACTGCCATCCTTCGGTCTCGTACTCGTAGGACACCACCATCGGGGTCGGCGCGATGGCGGCGACCGAAAGATTATAGTCCAAGTCCAGGAAGAAGCCGGGCATCATCTGAACCCTGATTCTCGTTGCGAGCTTCGGGTCGCGGGCGAACAGGCGATTCCAGGAAGCCCAGTTGCCTTCGAGCGCCGTCACCTTCACGCGTCGATCAATGACGGAGAGCCAAGCCGCGATGTTTCCTCCCATCGAAAAGCCCGCGCACCCGATGGCGCCCTTCACAACTTCCGGTCGCGTGTATAGGTAGTCAAGCGCTCGCTGAGAATCGAAGACGTTCATGCCGAAGTAGGTTCTGCCCAGAAACAGAGCGGTATTGGCGAGCACCCGGCTAGACACCGAGCGATCATTCATGCCGTAAGTGTCCGGCTCGGCATGGAAGCGCCGCTCTCCGTAGTTACGGAGGTCGATGGCGAACGCGATGATCCCCCTCCGTGCCAACTGGAGCGCGTAATCATCATGAAACTCACGCAGGCCTTCTTCGATATCCGGCGAGGTGATCTCACCCGCCAATTCGTCCTTCGCACCGGGATTTCCGCCGTGAATACAGAGCACAGCCGGCGAAGGATTCTGCGCCGTCACACTGTCTGGGATCAGCAGGAAGCCAGGAACATCGACGTGCGCTTCGCTCGAGAACACCACGCGTTCGAGGCGATAACCTTCGCGTTTCCGCACATCGGTGACACGCGGATTCAGGGGCGCCGGCTTCATGTTCGGCAGGCCGAGAACCTCGTTCAGACGCAGCGCGAATTTCTTCTGCCATTCCGGCACCAGCTTCGGGTCGTCGGGCACTTGCAGCCTGGGCTTGTTTTCGCGGAACAGCCGCTGCAAGTGCTCGATGCTCGAGAATTCAGGGAGCGTGGAGGCAGTCTGTGCGAGAAGATTAGCGGGAGCCCACAGGAGCACTGGCAACAACATGCGGCCTTTCATTCGTTGCATGTCTCTACGAACTGTGCCGGGCTCGATCACCACGCCAGCTTGAGAACAAACTGCGAGATCCGCGGATCCCGGGCGCTGCGGATGCTTCCGAACGCAGCATCCTCCATGTTGATGGTTGGCGTCCCGAATTGCGTGTGATTGAAGGCGTTAAACGCCTCGTAGCGGAACTCCGCCCGTAGCGATTCGCGAACCTGGAAGCTTTTATAGACACCGAGATCCCAATTGGCGATACCGGGAGCGGCAAGGATTCCCCGGCCCGCATTACCGTATCGCGGAGCCGCCGTGGTGGGGAGCACGAATGCTTCCCGGCTCCAGTACCGCGTGATAGTCCTGTCCTGTTCCGGAAGATTTCCATCGGCGATGCGGTCCGGCCGTGCCAGACAGCTATTCGCGCAATGGTTGGTTCTGGCCAATGTCATGTCGGGAGTCCAGTAGAAGCCGGTCTGGAATTGTACGATGCCGCGAACGCCCCATCCGCCAAGGATGTGCCGTGCCGCACCCGGCCACGAGCTGCCCCATTTTTTTCCCGGTCCGAAGGGAAGCTCATAGGCGAAGCTGTTCACCAGCCGCTGGCGCGCATCGAAGATGGACGGGCCTTTGGAACTCCCGAGGATATTGCGAGGGTCGTTCCACTGCGATCCTTCGTTTTGAAAACCGGACGCGGTGTCGATGGCTTTCGAGTAGGTATAGCTGGAGAGCAGCATGAAGCCGTCGAAGAACCGTCGCTCCAGCTTGACCCCGAGCCCGTGGTAATAGGAGTTATGCATCGGCAGGCGCGTATTGATGCGGATGTACTGCGGATAGGGAAGGCGTACCTGCACGGACCCCGGCGCCGGAGTGGTGAAGTTCTGATTCATGTGTGTCATCAGGTGGACGCCTCGCGCGCCCAGGTAGGTTGTTTCGAGAATCATCTTCGAGTTGAGCTGGGTCTGAATACCGAAGGTCCATTGCTGAACGTAGGCATACGGAAAATCGCGCTGGACGAATGCATTGCTTCCGAGTGGCGTGGGTGCTCTCACTGTAGCTTCGGCGCCGCCGGCGCCTTCGGGATTCCAACCAGCCGCCAGCACCACGCCGCCAGGCAGCGTGATTCGCGGCGCGTTCGAATCCGACGCCCAGGTGCCGCGGAGATCGTTCGGCGTAAAAACGTTCGCATTTGCCATCGCCGGGAACTGCGGCGCGGAGAAGTTAATGCCGTAGCCGGTGCGGATTACCATTCGGTCATTCATCCGGTAGGCGATTCCGAGGCGCGGCGCGAAGTTGTTCATGTCCGTGTCGTAGGGAGCTTCGAACGGAAGGAATTTCACTGGAATATCAGGACGGATCGTCCTGTAGAAGTCTTCGAAGTACTGGCGCTCGGAGATGTGCTCCGATATGAGCTGTGTACCGGTCTTCAGATCGAAGCCGATCTGGTCGCGCCGTGGGGTCCGGTAGGCTCCCTCAACTTCATACCGCAGGCCGATGTTCACTGTCAGGCGCGGGGTAACGCGCCAGTCGTCGCTGACGTAGCCGGCCAGGTACGGCAGCGTGGTGTCCCAGAAGGTCCGGCGGACTGTTTTGACGACGTTTGATGGAAGCGCCAGCAGATAGTCTGCAAACGGATCGCGACTGTAACGATTGGCGAAGGTGTGTGAACCGGCGCCGCTTGAGAACCGGTGATTCGTCTCCGAATGCCGGTAAACGCCGCCGATCTTCAATTGATGGCTACCGCGCACCAGCGTAAGACTATTGGTGGCCTGCCCTGTGTTGGTCTTCCGATCCTGGGGCGTCGCTTCACCGAGGCCCAGGTATCCCGGGATGCTCACGCCGGGCGAGCCCGTGAAGACCGGATCAGTCGCCGAGATGATATTCGTGATTCCACCCTTGGTAATCAGGTCCTCGCCGTAAGACAGATGGTTGTAGTTGTTGTTTTCGAAGTGTGTCCATCCGAATCCGAAATCATTAATAGCGCTTGGCGAAAAAACGTGGTTGTAATGGCCGCCGATGGTCGAGGCTTTGAGGTCGAACTTCGTGCCGCCAATGCCATTGGCGAAACGCGGGGGGGTGCTGGTGTTGTCGTCGTTGGCCAGATAGCGGACGAAGATATTGTCCTTGGCGCTGATGGTATAGTCGCCGCGGCCGGTGAAGATGTTTCGATGCTTGGGGGCAGACGGCCGGTCGAAACGGAAGTTAGAAGCTGGAACCGTGCCGTTGTTGGGAAGCGGCCAGAGACTCAAGAACCCGCGTGAGATGGAATTGATCCGCGAATCCGGGATCCGGTTCGATGGAAACGGAGTGTTGTTGTTGAGCGGATCGACAATCGCAACGTTATTGAAATTCCCTGCGCGCTCATCCGCGGTCGGAACCCGGCCTACGACGGGCGCTCCGGCCGACCGCTCCCGGAAGGCCTCGTAGTTGGCGAAGAAGAAGAGCTTGTTCTTGAGAACGGGACCGCCTAATGCGCCGCCAAACTGGTTCCGCTTGAGGTGGCTGACCTGGGCTGCGAAAAAGTTTCGCGAGTCCAGATCGTCGTTGCGGAGGAATTCATACAGCGTGCCGTGAAACCGGTTGCCGCCCGACTGCGTGACGACGTTGATGAACGTGCCCGCGCCGCGCCCGTATTCCGCGGGCGCGATGCCGGATTGAACGCGAAACTCCGAAACTGTATCGATCGCCGGAGCCACCGCGTACGTGTGGCGCCCACCTTCGAGGTTGTCGAAGCCGTCGATCTGGTAGTTGTTATCCTCGGGTCTGAGGCCGCCCGTCGACGGGATTTCCGGCGCGCCGCGGCCAGCGGCCTCGATGGATTGCTGGGCGCGGCCTCCGCCTACCGCGAATGGCGTCAGAAACGTCAACTGGAGGAAGTTTCGCTCGTTCACGGGCAGGTTGGTCACCTGCTCATTCGTGATTACTTCGCCGACCGCCGAAGTCTGCGTCTCGAGCATCGCGACTTCTTCGCGGACCACGACGGTCTCCAACGTTTCACCGACCTCGAGCAGGATTACGAGGTTCACTGTCTGCTGGACTTCCACGCGGACGTTCGAGCGCACCGACTTCTTGAAGCCGTTCGCCCGCGTTGTCACCGAATAAGCTCCCACGGGCAGCAGAGGAATCTGGAAGACACCGGTTTCGTTGGTGACCGTCGAGCGGGTAAGGCCACTCGAGAGGTTTTGGATCGTTACCTCGGCTCGAGGTACCACGGCGGCACTGGAATCTTCGACGACACCGGCGATGGTCCCCGTTGGGGTCTGCGCCAGAGCCGTACAGACGGCTAGTAAGACCACGATGGAGCGGATACGCATAGGCCCTCCCGTTTGCGAGTCTAAGTGCAGGATGCTCCCGGCAGCCATGGCAGTCAAGCCGTGTTCCGCTCTGAGGAACAACAAACGGTGGGTGGTACTTAGAGGCTCAGGCCGATTCGGCGCGCGGCGCCACTTAGCTTGGGCAGAAGAGCTCCCAGCTTTTCGTAGCCGAAGTTCTCTACCGAACTGGATATGCTGATGGCCGCCAGGGTTGCACCGGATTGGTCTTTCACCGGCGCAGCAATGCAGCGGCAGCCAAGCCGTGCCTCCTGGTCGGAGATGGCGTATCCTTGCGCCGTAACCTCCGCTAACTGCTGCCTGAGGAGTTCGGGATCGGAAACGGTGTAGGGAGTGAACTGCTCCAGGCGCAGGCGGCGGCCGACGAACCGCTCAAATCCGGGCTGGCCAACACCGGCCAGCAGGACCTTCCCCAAAGCCGTCGCGTGCGCGGCGCTGCGCAGGATTGGGTGGGGCGTGAACAAGATCGCGCGCGGCCCGCTGCAGCGGAGCAGTTCCAAAACATCTCGCCCGTCCATCTGGGCCAAGTGCGCGATGGATCCGGTCTCCTCCGCTAGCTTCCGCAGCGCCGGCTCAGCGCGGATCAATAGCTTGCGGTTGAATCGGACGACATTGCCGAGTTCCAGAGCTCGCGCGCCAAGCCGGTAGCGGCGCGACGGCATCCGCTCCACAAACCCGTAGTACTCGAGTGTCTGCAGGAGTCTGGAAACGACGCTCTTGGCGAAGCCCAAGTAAGATGCGATCTCGGTGAGGCCCCACTCCGGACGCCCGGAGGAGAAGCAGCAGAGCAGCTCGAGTGCGCGCGCGACAGACTGCACCTGCGGTTCCGGACGCGATTCCACCAGTCCCTGCATATAGCGCCTACGAAGGGCATCGTCACATATGGCACGCGAGAGTGTCAAATGTTCCGCCTGGTGGGATTCAAGCCGTCTCCTCTTGACATTTCGCCAGCTAGCGCTTCATCCTCTGAGATGTGAGCGACACCCTCAGGCGGCGGTCCTTTGTGGGTGCGCTTGCGACTCATGCAACATCGATCGGGTCTCAGCAGCCGAGCGAGCGTCCCAATTTCCTGGTCATCATGGTCGATCAGCATCACCCCGGCTGTTTCGGATACGCCGGTCACCCCTTGGTCCGCACGCCTCACATCGACGCTCTGGCCCGCAAGAGTGTGACCTGTACACGCGCCTACGTCGCCAATCCGCTCTGCATGCCTTCCCGTGCATCGTTCTTCACCGGACTGACGCCACGGGGACATCGCGTGCGAATGAACGGCATCGGACTTGACCCCCAAACGCCCATCATCACGGACGCGCTGCGGAAGGCCGGATATTCAACGCACGCTGCCGGCAAGCTGCATTTTCGCCCAACTTACACGCCCAACGGCGTGGCGCTCAATCAGGTGAATGCCGCGGAATATCCCGAAGCGAAAGACCTCTGGACATCGGGCAGAATCAAGAATCTTCCGCTGCCCTACTACGGATTTGCTTCCGTGGACTACGCGAACGGGCACGGGGACGGCTCCTTTGGACACTACCTGCATTGGCTCGACGCCGAACACAAGCAGCATCGCCGGCTGTTCTATGACCGAGTAACTCTGGAGCCGCCGACTCCGGCCTACAACCTTTTCAACCGCAAGTCGTACAAGTGGGCGCTGCCTGCCGAGCTGCATCCCATGGCATGGATCGCGGATCGCGCCATCGATTACCTAAAGCAGCCGGATCGAAGAGACAAGCCGTTCTTCCTGTTCTGCTCTTTTCAGGACCCGCACTCACCGTTCGCCCCGCCGGCCCCGTGGTGCTACCGCTATCAGCCGAAGGATGTCGCTCCCGCCAAGCGCACCAAGGATGAGTTCGATCGTCTTCCTCCGCATTTCCGCGCGCAGTACGAAACCACGCTCACCACGCAGGGCAACAACGGACAGCCGATGAAGGCGACCGACCCTTATCGCGAGGAGTGCGCCGCGCATTATTTCGGACTGATCGAGATGCTCGATTCTCAGATCGGACGAGTTCTTCAGTCGCTCGAAAGTTCGGGGCTTGCCGGCAATACCGTGGTCATCCTTACCGCGGACCACGGCGAGGCTCTCGGCGATCATGGCATGTGGGGCAAGGGACCGTACCACTTCGACAGCGTGATTCGAGTTCCTTTTCTCGTTTCCTCGCCAGGCCGCTTCCGTGCCGGGACTACTCACAGCGGCGTGGTGAGCATCCTCGATGCTGCGCCGACGATCCTCGAGCTCGCGGGCGTTCCGATTCCGCAGGGTGTTGTGCCAAAGACCGTCGAGGCCCCAAAGATGCCGCCACCTTGGCCGGGGCGTAGCCTCGTATCGATGCTGGCTTCGCGAAGAGACGACGCTTCGCGAACGGCGCTGGTCGAAGAGGACGAAGACTATCTCGGCTTCCGTATGCGCACTTTGGTGACCGAGCGTTACCGGCTTACCGCATACTCAGGCAAGCCGTATGGAGAACTCTTCGATCTGCGCGAGGACCCGAATGAATTCCGCAACCTTTGGGACAGCCCAATGCACAAGGCTTTGCGCGAAGATCTGCGCGCGGCCTTGCTGGACAAGATCATGGAGACCGATTTGGCTCTGCCGCGGCAGACGGGACGGGCCTAGGACGCCCGGGCGTCGGCGACGCCGTAGCGATCGTGTGGCGGTCCTCCGCGATCACATATAGATCCCGTCGTCAACAGTGCGCACGAACTGCCATTTCTGTTGACGCTCTGTACCGAAACCTCCCACCACAAAGTAGTATGGAGGTATGAGGATTGCCGCGCGACTGGCCGCGTTGTGGACGTGCGTGGCGTGCGGGCAGGTGATCGAGTTCGAGTCGGGCGGGTTGCGTTATTTGACACTGACCCGGAACGGCGTAACGGTGATGTTTGCGCCGATGGCGAATCCGATCCGGGACTATTCGATGATTCAGGTGGCGATTTCCAATGGGTCGCAGAAGACGTGGAACTTCAAGCCGCAAGATTTCCGGTTCTTACGTTCCGACGGTGGGACGGTTCCTGGCCTCGAGGCCCGGGCGGTGGTGTCCGATTTCATGCAGCATGGCGGGCGGGATGATGTTGTCAAGTTGGTGACTGCCTATGAAAGCGGGTTGTATGGGATGAAGACTTTGAAGTCGACCAACGGGTACGAGCAGCGGCGGCAGTCCGTAATGGCGGAGGTCACCTCGACAAGACTCAAGGCAGCGGCGGCCGCGTCGGCAATCGTGCTTGTGCCGGTGAGACTGAAGCCGGGCGAGTCGACGGATGGCGCGGTATTTTTTTCGACCAATGGGAAGGGGCTGGGAGCAGGGAAGCTGGTGGTGGAGGCAGCCGGGAGCTCGTATGAGTTCGTGGTCAGCCCGTGAGATCGTACCCGCTGCGGTATACTGTTTCTCAGTGTGTACAGTCGGCATCAGCGCAAGGTAAAACTGCTGTTTGCCCTGGCGGACGTTCTTCTCATTTCCCTCGCCTTTGCGGCCGCCTACCAGTCCCGCGACTATCTTCCCCTCTCCAAAGACTTCTATCTGACGCCGCCTCAGTATGTCGCGCTGCTTGGCGCCTCCATGTTGTTATGGCCGGTGCTGGGTTGGTGGCTCCAAGTCTATGAGCGGCTTGACTCGGCGCATATCCCAGTCGTCCTTCGGGACAGCTTCAAACAGACCGCGCTGGGCGCCATCGGCCTCGTGCTGATAGAGTATTCGATTCGCCTCGACCTCAGCCGTGGCTTCGTTGCTTTGCTGGCGGTCTATAGCTGGGTGATCCTGTGCCTATACCGGCTCAATGCCGCCAAAGTGGTGGGCTGGATACGGAAAAGGTTCGGCTGGCCTCACTATGTGTTGGTGGTCGGCACCGGTCCCCGCGCCCGAGCCCTGGGACAGTCACTGTTACGGTCATCGGACTATGGGATCCGGCTGATTGGCTTCCTGGAGGACGACGGCAAGGCTGACGAACCGCTGCCTGCGTCGCTCTACCCTCTGTCCGAGCTTCCCTCTCTGCTCGAAAAGCACGCGATCAGCGAGGTGATCTTCGCGGTGGATAGTCAGCGGCTCTCTCAAATGGAAGATCTCCTTTTGCTGTGCGACGAGGACGGAGTTCGCACGCGGGTCGCCGTCGACTTCTTCCGTTACGTCAACCGCGACGTCTACCTCGACTGGCTCGAGAGCGCGCCGCTCCTCACTTTTGCCGCCGCACCCCACGACGACATCCGTCTGGTTGCCAAACGCCTCATCGACCTGATCCTGGCCCTGGCCGCTCTCGTGTTTCTGGCGCCCGTGCTAGGCCTAGTGGCCGCGATGGTTCGCATCACTTCACCAGGTCCAGCGATTTTCCGCCAGATCCGCTGCGGTTTGAACGGCCGGCGTTTTACCTTTTACAAGTTCCGGTCCATGGTCGAAAACGCGGAGCAAAGGAAAGCCAGTCTGGCGCATCTCAACAAGAGGCGGATCGTGTTCAAAATCGCCAAGGATCCTCGCCTCACCCCAATCGGCGGATTCCTGCGCAAGTTCTCCATTGACGAGCTACCCCAGTTGTGGAATGTGCTGAGGGGCGACATGTCGCTGGTGGGCCCGCGACCGGCCGTGCCGGAGGAAGTCGAGCAATACGAGCGCTGGCAGCGACGCCGCTTACGGATGCGACCCGGTCTCACATGTCTCTGGGCGCTCGAGGGACGCGACGTTCTCGACTTCGAAACGTGGATGCGCAAGGATATGGAGTACATCGACAATTGGTCATTGGGCCTGGACTGGAAGATCCTTCTGCTCACGATACCCAGGGTGCTGACCGGCAGAGGCGCGAGTTAAGAGGGATCATGCATCTGGTGCCGACTCAGGACGAAGTCGTCCAGTTGTTGCGGGAAACAGGCGCCTTGCGCGATGGATTCTTCATGTACGAAAACGGCCTTTATTCCAACCAACATCTGCAGATGGCGCTGGCTTTCCGCAACTACCAACACATGAAGACGCTGAGCGTGGGACTAAGCCGCAAAGTGCGCGCCAACACTGAGATACGCGCCGTAATTGGAGAATTGTCGGTTGTCTCTCCCGCCACCGGCGGATTGCCCGTCGCCTTCGGTGTCTGCGAAGCCCTACGGGCTCGAAGGGTGTATTGGGCGGAACGCGAGAACGAAAACGAGCCGCTGCGTTTCCGCCAGTTTCTCGATCAGCAAAGAGGGGAAAAGGTTCTGCTCGTGGACGACATTTTGCGCTCTGGGAGAAAGCTCCGCGAGCTGAAGCAGCTCTGCGAGGAGAACGGCGCGGAAGTGGTTGGATTGGCGGTGGTGGTGTTTCAGCCAAATCCCGAAACGAAGGATCTTGGGAATGTCCCCTTCTACTATCTGGCGAAACTGGACTCGATCTTCAAGACCCGAGACGACAATTGGGCCGGTTTCAAGCCGGGGATGTCGCCCGTCGCAATCTGGGAATGAATGCATAGGCAGGCGCGAGTCAGAAGTCAGGCGTCACA
>Ga0187893_10005416_pt1 | contig 22915 bp, 46 predicted proteins | sample MA1701074metaG_FD_139574 | JGI IMG/M metagenome (GOLD analysis project Ga0187893, IMG submission 139574) | White microbial mat communities from a basaltic lava cave in the Kipuka Kanohina Cave System on the Island of Hawaii, USA - MA170107-4 metaG ...
CGGCGGCTACAGCGGCGCGGAGGAGAACGGCATCCGGTTCTTCGGCCGGCTCAGCGCCGTGCAGGCGGCGGCGTACACGACGCAGTACCTGATCCGCAAGGTCGAGGAGATCACCGACGCGCAAGCTCCGTCGGAGCTGTACGCGAGGCGCTACCACAACGCGTTTCGCCTCGGCTGCGCCTCGCGCATCAGCGCACGCATCAATGAAGAGGCGCAGGCCGAGCGCCAGAAGCTCGCGAAGCGCCGCCAGCAGGCCGAGCAGTTCGAAGCGACAGTCGCGACCCGCGCGAAGCGTGAACAATTCGACGTCTCGGATGAAGGCGGCGAGCTGCCGGACCTCGACAAGATCCCGACGCCGCCCGCGAGCGCAGGTGTGCTCGCGCGCGTCGAGAAGGACCGCGAGGAAGTTCATACGGCCTACAAGGCCTACTCGAAGAAGTGGGGCCGTTCGACCGGCATCGGTACCGTGTCGTCAGGCAGCGGCTACGACGCCGGCAAGGCGGCCGGCGACCGCGTGAAGCTCGGCAACCGTGCACGCGGTGGTCTGCCCCGAGGCTGCCGTGAACCCGTACTACAACCTCAACCCGCGGGCTCGCCCGCGATGGTCTACGACAACGCGACCGCTGCACGCCTCGCGAAGTCGGAGAAGGAGTTCTACGAGGACGCGCTCACCGGCATCATGGGCGTCGCGCTGAAGGAGCGCGCCGAGCGCGAAGGCCTCAAGGGCATCGTCGAGCGCGTGCTGCGCGAGCAGCGTCAGAACCGGCGGAACGGTTTCGTCGTGCGCGACCTGATCACGCACGAGGAGTACTGGCGCCCGCAGCGGATGAGCGACGGCAGCAACGTCGAGCCCGACTGCCTCTACGAGGAAGATCACCGCCTCGATCCGGACACGTTCCGGTTCGTGCGCGGCGAGAACAACACCGTGATGATCGCGGGCACGTGCTTTCACTGCAAGCGCGTCGGCCACACACAACCGTTCAACGTGGAGTTCGGGAAGCTGTGAAGCAGCTCGACGTCATCCAGCACTGGGCCGACCGCTGGCGCAGTCTCAGCGCGTGGCGCGCGGTGATCCCGATGCGGATCACAGTCAGCACACGAAAGACGACGCACCGTTCGGGCACGGCGTGGAGTCACGAGGGTCGCGCAGTCGTGTACGCGAGCGGCAACTTAGCGTACGACCTCGCGACGGTGCTGCACGAGCTGGCACATCTTGCCGCGCCCAACAGCGAGCACCACGGCGAGCACTGGTGCAAGCTGTTCGTCGCCGCTGCCGTCGAGGCACTCGGCGGTCCCGACGACTACGAGATCGACTACGGCGAACTGGATGCGCAGGTCGAAGACGCGCGCGGTTCTTCGAGCAGTCGTACACGACGACGCCCGAACAGTTCGCAGGGTTCCACAAGGATCTGAAGTGTCTCGTGCCGCCGTTCAGGAGCTTCTTCACAACATCGACACCGTGGAGCACGTCGCGCCCGAGCCGTTCCAGCGCTCGCGTACGCGCAAGGGCAAGCGCCCGTTGGTCTCGTACAGGACGATTCAGGTCAACGTCGACAAGACGCCTGCGGGTATCGGCGCGCCAGCGCTGGGCAACGGCGGTGACGCGCGCCTGCACGGCAAGCGCGGCCACATGAAGGACTACCGCAAGGGCAACGGCCTGTTTGGCAAGTACAAGGGCCTCTGGTACTGGGGGCCGACGCTCGCGGGCTCGGCTGACGCTGGCGTCGTCGTCTCGGACTACAAGCTCAACAAGGAGCCCGCTACGTGATCATCGACAACGAGAAGTACCGCGTGAACCTGATCTGTTCGTGTCAGCAGGATGTCGCGTACGGCTACGGCGCAGACCCGCTCGTCGCACGACGCAACGCCGAGATGGTGTTCCGCGAGCACCACGGCGCGAAGACACAGTACAGGCAAATCGTCGTCGAGGAAGCTGTCACGCACGCAGGCGGCGGCTCGCACTACGAGCTTTTCGCTGCTGGGCTGCGCTACGAGTTCACGCGCGGGCTCGGCGAGCGGCTACACCAGCTCGAACAGCTCGGGGACGCACTCGACAAGCGTGACCACTCGACGCACCCGTACGTGTTCGAGTCGAACAACCCGACGCGGGCCGCGCAGGTCTGTGACGCGCTCCGAGCGATCGCCGACAGCCCGAGCAAGAACGGTAAGCTGCGCGAGGCAGCGCAGCGCGCACTCGACGAGATCAAGCGCATCGCGCGGGCGGTGTGGGCGACGTGGAACGGCCTCTGCCCTGCCGGCAAGCACGGGCTCGACTTCGAGGGCCAAGCCTGCGACTTGTGCGCGATCTCGAAGTAAGCAACTTACTCTTGCTTTGTTTGAATAGGCTCGGTACAAGGGACGTCTGCCCTGCTGAAAGGACGCCCAATGCAGACCAAGCCCACGCCTCAGGTTCCCGCCCTCAACGGTATGACGCCGCTCGGCCTCCCGCCCCGCAAGGAGCACCCCGACGAGATCGCCGACCGCGCCGCTAAGGCAAGCGAGGCCGGCGATCACACCGAGGCCGAGCGCCTGTACCTGACCGCTGCGGCGCGTGCGGCGGCGTACACGAACCAGCCGACGATGAAGAAGAACGTCGTGCTCTGGGATCGCTGTGCGGCCCGCGAGCGTCGCCTCGCCGAGCTGACCAAGGATGACGAGATCGACACCGACGCCGAGAACACGGTCACGGCAGAAGAACTGCTGACGACCAAAGAAGTCGGCAAACGATTGCGGTGTGGCGAAGTGACTGTACGACGCATGATTCGGGACGGTGAACTCGTCGCTGCCCGGACCGGCAAACGACTGTTGATTCCCGTTGCTGCAGTGGAACGTCTTCTGGCCCGTGCGAAATAGGAGAACCATCATGCCGACCACGAACAACGCGACCGCGACCAAGCCGTTCACGATCGTCAACAAGCTGGTCGGCGTGAACTGCAGCGGCCACGGTCATCACGTGGCGACGTCGATCCCACCCGCGAAGGGCGCGACGCCGCGGTGCATGGGCGTGATGTTCCGGATCACGATCTCGCGGCTCGAAGAGGGCCTCGGGCACGAGGGCTTCGAGTGCGACAAGTGCGGACGTCGCGTCAAGTACGTCCCGGAGCGCACGCCGTGAACCTCAACCGGCTGCGCCCGACCGAAGCTGACAAGAAAGACCTCGCGCTCTGGTTGTCGGGCGTCGTGAACGACGCGATCCGCGACGCTCGCGAGGCCGGGCTCAACGAGACCGAGATCTATCACCTGCTCAAGACCTTCGCCGAAACCAACCACCCGCACGGGTACAAGTACAGGAGCCATGCCGTGTCCAACACCAAGCCCGCAACGCTGTTCGAGGTCCGCGCGCTCGACAACAAGTCCAAGGGCACGCTCTTGATCGCCGACTTCAACGAGGCCAAGGGCGCGCGGCCCGACTACATGGCGACGCTCGCGCCGCCGCCGCTTGCGGCGCCGCCGGGCTACCGGACCCAGAGTGCAGCCGTTCGGGCCCTGCAGGAGCAGGTCAAGGCGGTCTACGACCAGCTAGCGGAGATCGCCGGCAATCTCGAACGGAACGGCCGCTAGCGCCCATTTCCACCCGGCCCGGGGCGTGGCCCCGACGGACCGGCCGTACCGCGCGGCCCCGTCGGGGCCCCGGGCGGGCCCTAGGCCGATCGCTCCCGGGATCGCCACGCCGAATTACTCTCGACTTGTTTGAATAGACTCTCCGGCCCCGACGTCTGTACCCTCGAACCCGGCACGAAACCCCAGCAGAAAGGTCTTGACTTATGTCCAAGCTCGAACTGTCGATCAACGTGAACTACCTGCCCGCCTGGGGCGCCTGGGAAGGGATCCGCGAGCTGGTCCAGAACGGCAAGGACGCCGAGACCGAGTTCGGCGCGCCGCTCACGGTCTCGCACCTGAACGGCACGCTGCGCATCGAGAACGAGGGTGCGCAGTTGTCGCGCGAGGCACTCTTGTTCGGCACGTCCAGCAAGAGCGGTCGGAGCGACATGATCGGCAAGTTCGGCGAGGGCCTGAAGCTCGGGATCCTGGCGCTCGTGCGCGCCGGCCACAAGGTTCGCATCCGGTCGGGCTCCGAGGTGTGGACGGCGCTGATCGAGCGCAGCGAGAAGTACGATGCGGACGTCCTCAAGTTCGATTGTGTCGGAGGTCGCGAGGACAAGAAGCGCGTCCGCGTCGAGATCGAGAACGTCTCCAAGCTGGAGTGGGAGCGGCTCCGCGAGCGGTTCCTGTTCCTCGTCAAGCGCGGCAAGGACGACTACGTTGCTACCGAGCGCGGCGAGTTGCTGCTCAGCGAGCGGTACAAGGGCGACATCTACGTCAAGGGCATCTACGTTCAGACGGATTCGCGCCTTGGTGCGGGGTACAACTTCAGCAACGTCGAGGTCGACCGCGACCGCAAGATGGTCGCGTCGTGGGAGCTGCAGTGGTACTGCGCGCAGATCTGGGCCGAGGCTGCTGCGAAGCGTCCCGACCTGATGGATCCGCTGTTCAACCTTGCACTCGACGGCAAGGCTGACGTCGCGGGCTTGGAGAACAACGCGTCGTACGCGCCCGAAGCGGTCAAGAAGTGCATGGCGACGACGTTCGCGGCGAAGTTCGGCGAGAACGCGGTGCCGGTCGCGAACCTGGCCGAGTCGGCCGAGGTCGAGCACCTCGGGCGCCGCGGGATCGTCGTGTCCAAGTCGCTCGGCGCACTGCTCGCGACGACGCTCGGCAACAAGGAAGAGCTGGCGAAGCAGCTCCGCGAAGAGGTTCTGCGCACGCTGTCGTGGAGCGACCTGACGGCCACGCAGAAGGCCAACCTGCAGGGCAGTATCGAGCTGCTCGGCATGGTCCGCGAGGGCTGCACGCTCGACATGATCGACGTCGTGGCGTTCCGCGACGACAAGCTGCGCGGCCAGTACAAGGACGAGCGCATCCTGCTCGCGGCGCACGTCGTCGAGGACCGCGACCAGTGCCTGGCGACGCTCGTGCACGAGTTCTCGCACCGCGTCGGCAGCGACGGCGAGAAGAGCCACGTCGCCGAGATCGAAGCGACCTGGCGCGACATCGTGAAGCACCTCCGGGGGCCGGTGTCGTGAAGAAGTTCGAGCTGAGTGCCGAAGACAAGGGCCCGACGTCCCACGGCTGGGGCAAAGACTTCAAGCACACCGAGCCACAGCGCCGGGTGCCGTGTGTCATCGGCAGCCTACTCGCGCCCGCGAGCGCCGACAGTATCCCGCCGATCCCCGAGTCGGCTGCGTACAGCGTCCGCAAGGCGTTCGAGCTGCTCGCCAAGCCGTGCCCAGATCCAGTTTGTCGCGCATGGCTCGCGTTCAAGGAGTTGCCGTGAAGCTGTTGCGCATCCAAAGCTCCGTCAACGATCCGTATCCGTACTGTCTGTGGATCGAACGCTACTTCCTGTTCGATGCGCGCGGCCGTCGACGTGAGCTGAAGAAGATCCCCGGCAACCACCAGTACGCGCCCGGCGAAGACGAAATCCTCGCGTGGTTCCGGCAACTCGGCGTCACGCACGTCGAAGTTGCTGAGGGCCGGCACGACACCGTTCCCGCCAAGATCTACACCCTCAAGACGTTCGCCCGGCATATGCGCCGCGTGAGCAAGGAAGCCGAAGCGTGAGAGTTCTGTTGATCGAAGACGATGCATCGCTGCAGCGTGCAACATCACGACTGATCCGTCGGACGTTCTCACCTACCGAGATCGTGATCGACATCGTCGACGCGCCGAAGGGTGCGATCGCACTGCTCGAAACGAACAGGTACGACTTCGTGCTCTCTGACTTCAACATCAACGGTGGCACGGGCGGTGAAGTGCTGATCTGGATCGACAAGTACCAGCCGTACATGAACGAACGCTTCGTGTTCTTTTCGGGCGCGAACCACCTCGACCGCTGGCACGACAAGATCATCGCGAAGGGCATCGACTCGACGGAGTTTGTTGAGCAGCTCCGCAACTACGTGCCGATGGTGACGTCGTGAGCGAGATCGAGATCAACGTCGTCAACACGCGCAGTGCGATCGTCGACTTCACCGACGACGATGCCTACGAATGGGCGGTCTACGCGATTCGACAGAACGCGTGGCGCGCTACGTGCGAAGCGGGCAAGTCACACGTCGGTCAGAGCGTCGGCACGGCCGTCGCGATCGCGTCGCCGGATGGCCGCGTCGCGGTCTGGTACGGCACAGCGTACTTGCGGCTCGCCACGAACGGTACCGTGCGCAACGCGCGCACGAGCGTGACCCAGTACGAGGCCGCGCTAGCGGCCGTGAACAACCCGTCGGCGGCGGCGTTCTGGGACAAGAAGCGCACGCGCGGTGGTGACCGTGATGTCACGCAGCTAGCGCTCGCCGCGCTGCGCATCCTGCACGCGAACGTGTTCGGCTACGCCCCGTCGCTCCGCGACACGTTGCTGGCTCCATTCGCCGCGCTCGTGACCGATCGACCGTCGACGCCGCACCTGCTGCGCGCCACCGAGGACGAGCTGCTCGCTGCGAACGCGCTGCTCGACATCAAGAACTACGAAGGCGCCCGAGATCTGCTCGCGCGCAAGGGAGTCGCTGCATGATCACCAACGAACGAAAGCTGGCACTGCGTAAGAACGCTGCAGCGACGGTGCGCCGAGCTGTCGAACGCATCGCCGATGTAGTGCCGAGCACCCTCGCTCTCTCAGCGGACGAAGGCGAGTACGTCAGCAAGTACGTTCGCGCGCTCGCCAAGAAGTTCACCGACGCGCCGCCGCTTATCGACGAGGCCGAGCTGTGAAGTCGCACGAACGCGCCACCATGACGCCACTAGAGATGGCGGTTTGGGCAGCCGCATACGCTCATGGCGGCCCGACGTTTCCGCTCGAACACGCGGATACAGCCGTGGAGCTGTTGCGTGAGCGACTCGCGAAGGAACGACAGGCCGAGCTGCTCGCCGACGCGAAGGCGTTACACCACATCATCATGCCGATGCAGCGCACGCCGCCGTACACGCAGACCGTACGTTGCTCGTGCGGCTACGTGCCGTCGCCCGGCACCAAGGACGCCGACGAGCTGATGGCTCTGCACATGGCCTACGTGTGTGCGCTCAGCGTCGAGGACATCAAGTGACCGAGTACGAGATCAGGCTCGACGAGCAAGGCCGCCGCGGTGAACAGACGAGCGGCACCACGGTGTTGGTTGCCGAGGTCGATGACACGGCGATCCACTGGGGCAACCACGGCACGCGCGGTCAGGTGCAGCCGATCGTCACGGTCAAGGTCGGTCCGTTGATGATCTATCTCGACGAGCCGGTGGCCGGTCAGGCGCGGCTACGTGCGCTGCGTGATCACTGCTACCGCGGCGAGCTGGCCGGCAGCGTCGAGGTCTGCGGGAGTCGACTCGTAAGCACACCGACAGACCGCTACGCAGCGGCCGAAGCCGCCGCTGCTGCCGACGACTACAAGCTCGCGGCGAGTATCGAACCGCGCGTGTTGTTCGATGCGATCGTGCACGACGCGCTCACGTACCTCAGTCGGTGCATGAACCTGACGATCCTGACTGGAATCATCGACGCCACGCGCAAGGCCGTGAAGCGCGCGAGCACGGATGCGTATGAGCACGGTCGAGAAGACGCCAAAGAAGAGATCCGCGACGCGCTCGGCTTGTCGACGCGCGGTCGCTACGTCAGCAACAGAGAAAGCCTATGAAGATCCATCTCGAAAGTGGTGAACGCCTCGTCGTCGTGGTCCCGACAGACCTGCCGACCAACGCGATGGTCTCGGTGATCGCCGAGCCTGACCACAACGCTACGTACCCGATCGCGGATGTGATCGTTCAAGACGGTCTGATCGGCGACGTCACCGAGCACGTCTGCCGACGTCACGCTGCTGCACGGTCCAGCGAAGATCGACTCAAGCTCTGGGGTCACCTCGTGTCGGAGCACGCGGGTATCTTCCCGCTTCAAGCGACGCTCGAAGAGCTGATCGACCTGCACGAGCACGAGCACAACGGCCCGGGGACGATCCGCAACCACCCGCGCGAGTCGCGTGCGTACAGCTTGCAGAAGATCGGCAAGGTGCTCAGCGAAGCGGACCCAAGCCACGACGTGCCGGTGCCAGTGCCCGCGGACGCCGCGCGAACCGATCACGACTATCTCGCGTCGTACAGCGGCGGGCGCGAAGTCGGTTGTCACCTCTGTCGCAAACCACGCAGCGAGCACGCACGATGAGCAACCTCAAGAAGCCGTCCAAGCCCGAGCAACACGAGCATCCGTCATACGGGATGCTCACGATCAGCCGCAGCATGGGCACGCACGCGACGCGGCTGTTCGGCAGCTCGCTCAAGTCACACCACGGCACGATTCGCCTGACGGTGCAACCGGGCTACATGCAGCACGACCTGAACCACGACTGGTACTACGCACGGTCCCAGACACTGTTCGAGATCGAACTGTCAGCGACACAGTTCGCCGAGGCGATCACGTCGATCAACTCGGGACATACGCCATGCACGATCCGGTGCGGTCGCGAAGGCTTCGTCGAGGATCCGCCCGATCTCGAAACCGAAGTCGAGCGCGTCAAGAACCGCTTCGCAGGCGACCTCAAGGACATGATCCAGGTCATGAAGGAGCGGCGCACCGAGATCGAGAAGCTGACGAGCAAATTGCCCGAGAAGGCCAAGCAGCAGCTCAAGATCGAGTTGGATGTGATGATCCAGCAGCTCACCTCGAACGCACCGTTCGTGCTGGAGCAGTTCGACAAGGCCACGGACAAGGTCGTCACGTCGGCGAAAACAGAGATCGAGAACTTCACGATGCACGTCCTGCACGCGGCCGGGCTCGAAGCGATCGCCGAAGGGCGCCTGCCCAAGATGCTCGCCGAGAGTGCCGAGCCCCGTATCGCCATCGACGACCAGAACGTCATCGACCAGAGGAACAAGCCGTGAGCAACGCCGAACCGACTGCTGTCGTCAAGCCCGCGTGTCCCGTGCCGTGTTCGAGCTGCCCGTGGCGGCTCGCGAACCAAGGCAGCAAACCCGACCCGCACAAGTTCTTCGTCAAGAGCAACCTCGCGCGCCTCTGGCGCGGCCTCCGCGATGGCGCACGCATGTCGTGTCACCCGACGGACCCGCGCATGGCCGAGTTCGCCGGCTACGAGGCACTCGTCGATCGCGAGGTCACCCACGAGTGTGCCGGTGCGCTGACGATCGTGCAGCGCGAGTTCATGAAGTTCCAGGAGCTGGCCGAGGCCAATCCGAAGGGTCAGACGCTCAAGGACTACAGGAAGCTCTACCCCAAGGGCCTCACGGTCTACGGCTTGCGTGCGGTCTACGAACGCGCCGTGTTCGGCAACAGCGGGCTCTCGGGTGTCGCGATGTCGACGCCGGACCTGAACGACAACGAGATCGGCTACGACGTACTCGGCACGTGGGTCGCGCGCGAAGCGAAGAAGTCCGCGCCGTGACGAACCTCGTGCACGAGGGCTGGTGCAACAAGAACGCGTCCGACGACGCACGCGGTTCGATGTCCGTCGACCGAACGACGTGCGATTGCGGAGCCGAACGTCGCGCCGAAGGTCTCTGACAGCCGCATCGCGATGCGGCGACCGAGGTCGGGGCTGGGTTCAAGAGCTTGCTACAGCGCTTGAAGCTCGACACGTTCACCGACTCGGTACACCATACGTTCTTCGTTCGCGGGCAGGACGGGTGGGCGTTCGGTGCCGCCGTACGGTTTCAGGCGGTCGCGCATGACCTTGCATCGAGCAACGAGGAATACTACTGGTCTGGATACCACCTGCTCGCGTTGATCATCGAGCGCGCCCGTACCGACCTGACCTTCCTCGAAGCGATCGAAGCCTTGGCACTCGCGTACTGTCACAGCAACCTGTCCGATGAGGACGCCGCGAAGCAACTCGTGCAACTAGGAGTGTGGCCGTGAGCGACGACAACAAGCCCAAGCTCGTCAAGGTGCATCTGACCGAGTGCGAGCGCAACCCCGAGCACATGCACGTGACAGGCATCGAGCCGATCACTGCCGACGACATTCTCTACGACGCCCCCGACGCAGACGACGTTCTCGCGTCGTCGAGCGTCGGCTGGAGTCGCGCATACGATCGCAACTGGGAAGCGAACTTCGGCGCGAAGGCTGAACCAGAGCTGAACTAGTGAAGACCTTCGTGTTCGATACCGAGCAGCCGCGCGTGTTGATCACGAAGGAGATCCACTGGGTCGAGAACGGCAAGCCACGGTCCGGCATCGTGATGATCACGCAGCCGGCGCCGCTCGCAGCGATGGTCACCGAGCACGAAGACGGCACCAACGAAGCTGAGATCCGAGAAGCGATCCAGGCGGCGTCGTACGCTGACGATTGGGCGCTCGCGTTCGAGATCGTTCAGCGCTACGGCCTGTCCGCGTGCCTGCGCTGCGGCGTCGACGTGTCCCAACGCCCGACCTGGCGCTTGCACCGGCTCGGCATCAAGGGCAACTGGGGCGAGATCTGCGGCTCGTGTGCGGTCATCATGATCGAGGAGCGTGCGTAGTGGCACGGCCCTACGAGCACGAGCCGTGGTGTGCCGAGACGACGGGCGAGGCTACCCGGCGAACGACTGCACGTGCGATCTCGTAGATCGACAGGCGCGTTGGGATCGCGAGAACCGATCTCCTACGGCGACTGAATTGCCGCGTGCTATCGTCGTCCAAACAAAGCGAAACTGACATGAGCATGATGGCGCCGTCCCAGTTCACCGAGCACGCGTTGCAACGCTTCATCGAGCGTTGGGGACCGATGGCCGATCCTGAGGAGGATCTCCGCATGGCGACGATCACGCGCGCTTTTCCCATCGAAGAGATCCCGGACGAGCAACAGAGCATCTGGGGCTTCGTTGTGCTCGATGGACCGCAGAAAGGCGAGACCGCGCTGATGGTCGTCAGTGCCGACGGTACGGTGAGGACGGTGCTGCCGTCCGGATCGAAGCGACCTGCTAGTCGGCGTCAGCCGGTGAAGCGCCGTCGCAAACAACGAAGTCGATAGAAGGAGGGTGTGATGGTGAAGTTCGATGGACTCCAAGTGTTCTCGGCGACGATGCATCAAGACCGAGCTGTACTCGGTGAGAAGGTCACCGCGTGGATCGCCGACAACAGTAACCGCCTCGACGTCACCGGCATCGAGGTCTATCAGTCGTCCGACAGCGCGTTTCATTGCCTGACGATCATTGTCTTCTACAAGCGCAAAGTCGCGGTGACAGTGGACCAAGCTCGTGCCGCCGCAGGCGGGAAGCGTGGCGGCTAGACACAAACGTCGGCCTGTGGAGCCGTACGAGCCGCCGCCGAACGCGCCGCCGCTCAGTGAAGTCGTGCGCGAGCTGTTCAAGAGCGCGCGAGAGTTGGATCGACTCGACGACGAGATCGGGCAGTTGCTCGCGCGTGCCGAACGTCTGTTCCGTGAGCGCCGTCCAGTTGGTCATCCCGTCGATGTGCCGTTCCCGCCGTGGGGCAAGCTCGCATGGAGTCGGAGCCGGCGTGGACAGTGGCGGCTCGTGGTACTCGAAGACGAGGACACGTGCACCGATCTGTTTCAAATGCCGCGCGAGTGTCGTGCCGATGCGTGTCACCTACTGAAGAAGCTCGCCGAGAGGATGGACCTGCTGTGAAGAGCTACGCCGAACGACAGATCTTTCACGTAGTCGCGCAAGCGATCTGGTGTGACGCCGTCGACATCGTGCGTCGCGTGAGCGATCGCCGGGGCAACGAAGTACGCTGCCACGAGCTGGCGCGTGCTGCGCTGACGGCGCTGCAGGCGCTCAACCAGCGCAAGCTCAACGAAGCGAACGCAACACTTGGGCTCGTTGACGGCAAGCTCTGGGCGATCGAGCACACGTGGCTTACGTACACGTGCAACGACCAGACAGCGCCGCGTCGGTTCATCCTCGATGTCTACACACCGGGTCGACTGCCGCAGGTGCAGTTGATCGACGGCGAGCACTTCGCGATCTGCCGAGGCTACGAGCCCGGTGAGGCGCGCAAGGACATCGATCTAGAGCTGTACGCGAAGCTCTTGCGCGAGATGCAGACGTGAAGAGCGGTCTGTTCGTCGTCACCAAGGACGACATCAACTCGAAGTCGCAGTTCGTTGCGGCGCTGCGCAAGTTCCTCACCACCGGCAAGACGACGGTGCCGCCCGACAACGGCCGCGAGTACCACATGCGCCCCGGCGAATCGAACCTCGTCGAGGCGATCGCAGACTACTTCGACGCGCACACCGAGATCGTCGACAAGGAGTCCGGTATCGGCTTCTGGTACGACGTGCTCAAGCACATCGCGGACGCGTTCCACGAGTTCCGCACGGACGCCAAGCATCAGACGCTGCGCGACATCTACAAGGGCCAGACCGACGGCTCGGAGATCCCGGACCTGTTCGACATCCGGCATGGTCGCGCGCGTGCTTGCGTGATCTACGATCTTGCGCGCTTCCTGCCGTTGATAGCCGGCCGCATGGACACGTACATCGGCGAACGGCTCGAAGGTTACTTCAACTGCCAGCAGCACGTCGTCGAGGTCGCGTGGCGCGTGTTCGTTCGGCGGTGCTACCGGTCGATCGCTCCTGTGATCCGCAAGAGCCGGTCGCGTTCGCACCGGGGCCTGTTCGGCCGCACGACACTCTCCGTCGATACGATGGCCGGCCGTGCACAGTACTCGTTCGAGCGGCCGACATCGGCGCCCGACGTCGCGAACCTATTCGAGCAGATCACGTCGATCGTCGACACACCGAGCGGCGCACCCGTCGACAAGTACGCTGCGATCGAGGCAGTGCTGATGACGCGCAAGCCGGCGAAGCGGACGCACGGCGCCTACGAGATCTCGTTCGTCGCAGACGACAGCGACATGATCGGCTTCCGCGCCGGCATGAACATTCCGGGCTCGGCGATCAGCGACTACAAGGCCTGCGTCGAGATGATCAAAGACGTCGTCGCGCACTGGGACCTGTCCAAGCTCGTCGAAGTCGATGAGTAGATACTCTTGACTTGTCACTGGGTGGGGCCTAGGCTGTAGGTGGAAGGCGGCAGATCCCATGAGCGACAAGAAGACGATCCACATCATCGCGGGCGGCACGATCAGTCCCGTCGCGCCGCACCTCGCGCTCGCTGCGCCTGCGTACGGCAAGGTCGGCTACCAACTGGCGCGGTTGTGCGCCGAGATGATGCCGGATCTCGACACGGTCCTGCATCGGACGAAGATGGCGGGTGGCAACAAGCTCGAAACCAACGCCGACGTCGCCGAGCTGATCATCAAGCTCAAGGCTGACTACGGCGTCAAGATCGTCTTTATGCCGGTCGCGCTCTGCGACTTCGAGGTCACGAAGATCGATCGCACTGGCTGGGATCGCATGGCGTCGATGGACACGATGAACGTCGGCAAGGATCGCGATCGGCTCGAAACCAGCCGGGGCTACCACGAACTGACGCTGCGCCCCGCCGACAAGATCATTCCGTGGATTCGCAACGGCAAGCTCGACCCTGAAGGTCGATACCCGGTCCGCAAGGACATCTTCCTCGTCGGGTTCAAGACGACGTCGGGTGCGACCGAGGACGAGCAGTACCTGGCCGGCTTGAACCTGCTCAAGGCGTCAAGCTGTAACCTCGTGCTCGCGAACGACCTCAAGACGCGCGTGAACATGATCATCACGCCCGAAGAGACGCGCTACCACGTCACGCACGACCGCGAGACCGCGATGCGCAACCTCGTCGAGATGACGAAGCTCCGCTCGCACCTGACGTTCACACACAGTACCGTCGTCGCGGGCGATCTGGTTCCGTGGTCAAGCGAGCAGGTTCCCGCGTCGCTCCGTCGCGTCGTCAACTACTGCATCGAGAAGAATGCCTACAAGCCGTTCCGCGGTGCCACGGTCGGTCACTTTGCGGTGAAGCTCTCGGACACCGAGTTCCTGACCAGCCAACGCAAGACCGACTTCAACGACCTGCACAAGATCGGCCTCGTGCGCATCAAGACCGACGGGCTCGACACGGTGATCGCGTACGGCGCGAAGCCGAGCGTCGGCGGCCAGAGCCAACGCATCGTGTTCGCGGAGCACCCCGAGTACGACTGCATCGTGCACTTCCACTGTCCGCTCCGCTACGGCCCGGGATGGCAGGACATCCCGGTGGTCTCGCAGCGCGAGTACGAGTGCGGCTCGCACCAATGCGGGCAGAACACGTCGCGCGGTCTCAAGACGTTCTACGGCGGCAAGATCGCCTGCGTCATGCTCGATCAGCACGGGCCGAACATCGTATTCAACAGCAAGATCGACCCGGAGATCGTCATCGAGTTCATCGAAAAGAACTTCGACCTCGCAGCGAAGACCGACAAGGGCTATGTGCAGCACGGAGCCCACGGAGCCCAGCCGTGAACACCAAGCCGCAGTTCAGCTACGTCAGGCTCCTGAGCGGTCGCGCGATCGTCACGTGCACGTGCGGCTGGCGTGACCCACTCGGGCCGATGCCGCCGAGCCTGTTCGATCCTGCCGAGGCGCTCGCGGCTGCCGCTGCCGAGCACCTGAAGTGTGAGACGCAGCCCGCACCGATCACCGAGCTGACGACGCTCGGCGAGCTAGGTGCGCAACGTAAGCTGCTCGGTGTTGCGGCCATGATGCTGTTCCTCGATCCGGATGGTTCAAAGCGTCAGGTCGTCATCAACCATCCGATCCATGGCGCGTTCACGGGTGGTGGCGAGACCGAGGCACAGGCGATCGAGAGCGCCTTCGGACAGCTTCGGCGCGCGACGCTACCGCCCGCGCTCAAGCTCGTCGTCGACGGTCCCGAGCCCGAGAAGCCGTGACCACGCCGATCGTCACGCCGTACCCGAACACCGAGTTCGAGAACCGGCTCCACCGTTTCCAGCGTCAGCGCGACATGGCGCTGCGCGGCTATGAAAGGCACCGCATGTCCCCCGAACTGGCTGAAGCACTCCGCAGTGAAATCCGCAACGCCCTCGACGCCGACGGCAAACCGTTCGACGTCGTCGTCGCCCAACGCGTCTACGACCTCGCGATCGCCGCGAAGGACATGTGCGTCGCTGCGACGGCCGGTGTCGGCGAGGCGATCAAGACGATTGCGAACAACGGCGGTCCGATCGAGTCGCTCGGCGAGCTAGAGCCAGACGCGCCTGCCGTGCAGGCGCAAGCCTCCGAGACGTTCGGGGCGCGCATCCTGCGCGAGTTCATGGCGATGCTGAAGCCGCAGCCGTTGGCACCCGCTGAGGCGACGCTGCAGCTCGTCCACGCGCTCGCCGAGGCGCGCCGCAACGGCATGACCGACGTCGCCCGTGAGCTGGAGATCAAGCTGTTCGGCGCCGAGCTGACCGGCGACAAGCCGATCGCGGACACGATTGACGTCCCCGAAGGCAGCTACGAGCACGGCTTCGCCGACGGCAAGCTCGGCGCGCTGCCGTGTTTCAACACCGAGCCGTACCAGGTCGGCTACAAGAAAGGCCTCGAAGCGAAGTACCTCGATGGGGCGCGCGAGCAGCCCGCGCTCGACACGCCCCACAAGTTCGAGATGCGTACAACGGATCGTTTCGCGGGTCCCGTGAACGAGACCTGCGAGTACTGCGGCAAGGACCCACGCAATACGGTCCACACCAACAAAGACCTGTTCGAGCCGCCGCTGGAGTACAGCAGCAACGGAGTCACGCTATGAAGACCTGGTACATCCCGAGCTGGTCGGGCGACTTCCGACTCGTAGCCGGCGACGATCCGAAGACGTCGAAGCTGCTCGTCATGCAACCGACGCCGCACGAGCTGCAGCTCCTCGCGCGGTTCATGACGGACGCGCGCAAGAAGAAGTGGACGAAGGAAGCGTTCACCGAGCACGACGTCATCGACACGCGCACGATCGAGCTGAAGGCGCCGCTGTCGAAGGCTGGCCCCGCGCTCGTGAAGATCGCGAAGCCCGCCGACCGCACGCTGACGGCGGTCAGCTTCAAGAACGGCAAGCTCGAAGTCGCCGAGACCAACATGGTCGAGACGCTGGCCGAGAAGGCTGCAGCCGACCCCGAGGCGAAGGCGGTCAGCGTGTCGCGTCCGACGCCGTGCTGTCCGCGGTGCGAGCCGGGTGCGATTCCGCCGGCTCGCGACGTCCTGCTCGCGTTCCTGAACGAACAGGAGCACGCCGACTGGGCCGAGCATCGCGCGATCAGCGTCGTCGGCGGCATGTCGGGACACCGCTACCTGCTCGCGCACCGCAACAGCCCGACGGCAGGGCGGCTCGGCAAGATCTGCTACGACATGGACGATCGATTCGTCTTGCACTTCCACGCGACGGACCTGCCGCCCGAGGAGGAGATCCTCGCCGCGAAGCTGATCCTCGAACACCGCGAGCCGTGGCTGCGCAACGAGGCGACCGTCGTGCAGCAGGCATCCGACGGTACGTGGCGCGACCTCGGCTTCATGCGCTACAAGAACCCGTTCGGCGACATCCAGGACGGACGCACCGACGCGGCGATCACGGGCTGGATCGGCGCGCTCGCCGAGATGGCTGGAGCGCAGCCGTGAGCAAGCGCCTCGACGTTCAACAGCTCGACAAGCTCGAAAGCGTCGCGCGCGAGGCGCTCGGTTCGCGACGACGGCATCCTGAGCGACATCACCGACGAGTACAGCTACTCGGAGAAGTACAGCGGCATCGGTCAGCGGCTTCGCGCAGCTTCTGCTCGATCACCCAGCGCGGTGCCTTGTCGACGCCGCCGAGTACATCGAGGACTGCAAGCAGTGCGATGGCGCGACCGTCGCGACGCGCGAGCACTACCTACAGCACGGTACCGGCACGACCATCAAGCCGTGCCCGTCGTGCGGTCGCGAGGTCATCTACAACACGCTCAAGTACGTGCTGATGCCCGACGACAAGGATGCCGTGAAGCTGCTCGGCTCGCTCGTCGAGCAGGGTCCGCGCAGCGTCAAGAGCAAGAAGTTCCGCTGGCCCGTCGAGGACAAGGACGAGGAAGACGCCTACCACCGGCTCAGCAAGCTCGGGCTCGCGGGCGGCAGCATCTACCAGAACACGTACGAGATCCACGCGACCGACAGCGGCAAGGCCGAGTGGCTCAAGCACAAGGGAGCAACGTCATGAGCATCTTCACCGGTAAGCCCTTCAAGATCTCGTTCCTGATCTCGTTCTTCGTGTGTTTCCTCGGCGTGATGAACGGCTTCGAGCGCGCGATCGTCAGCGTTCTCGTCGTTGCGTTCGGCATGCTGCTCGGCTATTCCGGCGCGATGACGTTCCGGCGCTGGCGGGGAGACTTCAGGAGGTGAGCGCACGCGACTGCACCTGCGACCAGGAGGGTGACTTCTGCCCAGCACATCCGGCGTGCGCATGCGGTTGCCAGCGTCATGCGCATCGCGGCGGTCCGTGCGTCGCGGGCAAGATGACTTGTCACGGCTGCGACGGCTACCGTCCTGCACAGCTCAAGAAATTTCGCGAGCTGACCGATGATGAACTGGACGGACCCGCGACGCTCGACAGTCTGCGCGCCGCCTACAAGATCCTGCGTGCACATCACATCGAAGAGACCACTGCGCTCTGGCACAAGTACATCACCAAGTGACGTCATGAAGAACGCCGAGATCGTCAAGGCCTACCCCCCATCGCAAGACGCTGCGCGCCGAGCACGAAGCGCTCAAGAAACAGATCAAGAACCTGTTGAAGCAGGAGCAGCAGCTCCAGCGCGAGGTCGACTTGCTCGATCGCGTCACGGAGATCTTCGAAGGCGTCGCACTGGCCGTCAACGAGAAGGCCTACGACAACGGACCCGCGCTCGATGTACACGCGGTCAGCTACGACATCCAGCGCTGGGCCGACGTCTATCCGAACGCGCACAACGGCGGCCAGGACTGGGGTGTGCGCTTCCGTGATACGAGCGGTGCAGGTCCCGGCGGGCGCGAGAAGTGGGGCGGCACCGGTTGGCCGTTCGCCGAGGCGTGTGCCGCTGCGCGGGCGTACGTGGCTCACGGCACCGAGCCCGACGAGAAATGGGCCGACATGATCAAGATGCGGCACATGCTCGATCCCGAAGGCAAAGCTACAAAGCGCCGCCGCGACGCGTTCGAGGCCGCGTACACGGCTGGGCACACGGCGTTGGCAGGTGAGATGCTGCTCGGTAAAGAGAAGCTCGACGCACGCATGGCGCGACTCGAAGCGGAACGCGATGCGAAGAAAGAAGCACGACCGTGAACGACTACAAGACGACCGACTACTGCAAGCAGTGCGGCGAGTCGCCCGAGAGCGCGACGCACGTTGGCCTTGGCGACAGCGCGCACGACTATAGGCCGCCTGACTACTTGCAGAAACCCCCGCCGCTCGAAGCAGCGTTGCGTGCGGCGCTCGAAGGTCAGCCGATCCGCGTCGACTCGAAGGGTCGCGTGATCACCGCGCCGAGCCTGATGCGCGTGATGATCGACCACAAGCCGGGCATGCCGCTGTTCGGCGTGCTCGTCGGCATGATGCTGGACGAACACGGCGACATGCAGGCTGTCGTGCGGCCCGACGGCTACGGCATGCTGCTCAAGGCGATGCACCCGTCGAAGGTCACGCCGATCACGCCCGACCAAGAAGAGGCCTACAAGCCGTGAGCTACGGCAGTAACATCCTCGACGACATCCGTCACCATGTTCGCGACTGCAAGACGTGCAAGCCGTTGCAGCCGAGTGGCGGCGACGATCCGAACACGCTGCAAGCACTCAAGCAGTGTTTCACGTACGCGTCACTGCACCGAGACTGGCAGCGCTGGAAGGCATTGCCGGACTTCTGATGTCCGAGCACCGGAAGGCGATCGTCGATGCGTTCCGCGACGGCTACGAGGGCTCACTGTTTGATCTCGCGTTCGAGTTGGGCATTCCATCACGCGAGGTGCGAAACGTCGTCGTCCCGCTGACCGTCGCCGGCTTCATCATGATGCGTCCCGAGGGCGGCTTCCGATGGAACGGCACGACACGAAAGAAGTCGCCGTGACTTGGAACATCCCGATCAACAAGCAGCTCCGACCGACGACGAGTCGTGATCGTATCGTCGGCGAGCACGAGATGCACTTGCCACTACCACCGCATCCGGGCGCGTTTGGCGTCAAGCGGCAGCACCACACGCACGAAGGCGTCGACCTGTACGCGCCGCAGGGTACGCCCGTATACGCCGTCGAAGCCGGTGAGATCGTCGCGGTGTTCCCGTTCACCGGTTCGCGTGCGACACCACCGTCGCCGTGGTGGCGCGAGACCGAAGCAATACTCGTCGAGGGTCCGAGCGGCGTCGTCGTATACGGCGAGATCACGCCTGTCGTCGGCCGGCGCATCGGCTACAAGCTCGAACGCGGCGAGCCTATCGGCTACGTCGTACAGGTGCTGACCAAGGACAAGGGCTATCCGATGTCGATGCTGCACCTCGAACTGCATGTGCCGGGCACGCGCTACGCGTACGACTGGAGCGACGAACGGCCGCCGTCGCTCCTGGATCCGACACCGTTCCTGTTCGCGGCCTACCTGGAGCAGATGTGACCGTCTTCGGTGTAGTCGCGGGCGCGATCGCCCGCATGAAGTGCGCGGTGTGCCACGCGATCATGAACCAGGGCGAGCGCGAGCGGAACCCGTACACCGAGACCGGTCAGCCGGTACACCAGCGTTGCCTCGACGAGCAAGCCAGAGTCGCGGCGCAGCCGCCCGAGCCCGAGTCGTCGCCGTGAACCTGCACATCTACCGGGCGCGGGATCAACCTGCGACGCGCTACAAGACCGACTTCGGCAACTTCGTGGCGTGGACACGTCACAAGCGTCGTGCGCAGCTCTGGGCACGTTGCTGCAAGCGGCGTCGCTACGCACAGAACCTCGTCGTACACGTGTACTGCGATGGCATCTGGTACTACTGTCGGCCTGGGAAGGGCTGCAAGCACAAGCGATGAAGACGTTCCCGAACGCACTCGGCCATGTCGAAGCAACTCCGACGCCGGTCGGGCAGCCGTGCGTCGCGTGCAAGGTGCCGATCAAGGATGGTGACGTCGGCGTCGTGATGCCGCATGTCGGTCCTGATGCGATCACCGAAGAGCCGTGGCACCGCAAGTGCTTCCTCGCATCGATCGGGGTCAACGTCGCTGATGCCTGACGATCTGAGCGGCTGGGGCTACTGCGGATTCTGCAAGAGCGTCCACGAGCGCGACATCGACGGGTGCGTGTGCAGCGACACGCGCCCGTTGCCGATCGCGAAGATCCCGAAGTCGCCCGGTCGGCTACGACGACTGCTCGGTTGGATGCGATCCCGTCTGCGACTGTGACAACGCTCTTGACTTGTTAATCCTCGCACGGCATCGTCGAGGTCTACGAGTCAAGACCATGTCGAACAACGCGGCCAAATTGAAGGACATGAAGTGGCGCAAGGTCAGCGCGCCCAAGCCGTGGAATCCGAAAGAGAACGGCTCGGAGCTGATCGGCTACTACACCGGCCGCTCGAAACGCGACGGTATCCACGGTCAGTACGAAGTGCTGACCGTCGCGGTGCCGTACAAGGGCGTGTTCCTGGTCAGCGGCACGATCCTGATCCAACTAGCCGACGCGGCAATGCTGTCGCGTGGCGACGCGGTGCGGATCGTGTTCGTCGAGCGTAAGCAGCTCGACGAAGATCGCACCATGAAGATGTTCGAGCTGTACGTCGGCGAGTCGGACGCGCTCGCCGAAACTGAGTTGGCCGAGGCTGCACCGCCGTCGTGAAGGAACTAACCGACAACGAGCTGATCGCGCTCGGGCTACGCGAGCATGCACAGACCTGTGACGCGATCGCGCTCAAGCATTCCAACGCCGGCACTGCAAGTGCCTACAAACGTCGCGCCGATCGCTGCCGCGATCTAGCAACGCGCTACGAGGCTGCTGCACGCGTCGAGAAACCGAGGAACCTCGCATGAAGGTCACGCTCAACATCCCCGCGAACTGTCCGCTATCACCCGACGAGGTCGGACAGCTTCGTATGCTGCTTCGCGACGCGCTCGGCGAGTTCATCGGTGCGCGCGGCGGGCACGGCATCGAAGAGCCTGCAGCGTCGATCATGTACGTCACGAAGCGCTACCCGGACTTGGAAGGGCAAGCGCGCGAGCGCAAGATCGACGAGGTCATGGAGCGCAAGCGCCTAGCGCAAAAGCTCCTCTTCGGCACCGAGTTCATCGAGGTTGAAGATGGCTGACCGCGACTGGCTCAGCAAGGTCGAGGCACTGCGCCCCGGCGACGCGTGCGAGTTCAAGTACCCGGCGCGTTCTGACTGGCGTCGCGGCACCGTACGCCGCAACGGCGGCGCCGGCTACTGGGAGGTCGTCGACGAGGCCAAGGGCAAGCTCGTCTCGGGAATCTACATCGAGCACGTTCGGTGCCCCGGCCAAACCGAAGCGTGGGCATGAAGCCGCAGTGCCCGTCGGTCGTCGTTGGCGCGTCCGTGTTCACACACGAGAATTGCCAGACCAAGGGCTGTCCGTGGTGGGCGAAGCGCTGCACGGCCGCAGACACGATTCCCGTCGCCGAGCTGATGCGCAACCGTCCACGCAAGAAGCGGCTCGCGTGCGCACTCGCGCCGCGGTGTCGTTGGATGCTGCAGGCGCCCGACGGGCTGTGCCCGCCGATGAAGATGGGCGAGATCTGCGAGCACCAGGGCGGCACGTACAACACGTCGCTGCTCGACGGCTACCCGATGTGATAGAGAGGCCGACCGATGCTGGACGAGAAGCGTGCTGCCAACCCCCGCGGATTCGAGACGCCGAACGACTACGCGTTCATGCACAACGAGACGTTCTGCGGCGCGTGCCCCGAGGGTGAGGGCAGCTACCCGCACCATTGTCTGCACGGAACCGGTGAACATCTCGCGTGCTGCTGGTGCGGCGACTGCTTCGTCGGTGATGTGCACCACGCGGTCCACGGTCAGAACTTTCATCAGCTCACGCCGCGCGAAGTCGAGGTCGCGACGCTCGTGGTCGAGGGCCTGTCGAACAAGCTGATCGGTGTACGGCTCGGCATCAGTATCTTCACGGTGAACTTCCACGTCGACAACCTCATCAAGAAGCTCAGCAAAACGAACCGCGCGAGCGTAGCCGCCGAACTGATCCGGCGCGGCATCGTGCCGTGAAGCGTCGCATCGTCAAGATCACCGACCTCGCCGACACGATCGGCTGTTTGTTCCTGCCCAAGCTCCGCTACCTGTGGAAGTTTGCGTGCGGTCACGAAGAGCTGCGCACGCACCAGACGCGCAGCGGCAACGGCGCCCGCAACGGCCGCTACTACGGCATTTGCAAACAGTGCTCGTGCCCCAAGGAGGTCTACTGTGGCTAACCCTGGTCACAGGATCACGTTCCGAGGTCGCACGCAGACATTGACGGCGTGGGCGAACGAGACCGGCATCCCGTTCACGACGCTGTGGGATCGCATCGCACGAAACGGCTGGACACCACGACGTGCTTTGACGACGCCGCGTCGAACGTTGCACGGTGCCTCCGGTACGCCGGAATATCGTGCATGGAAGTTGATGAACGAACGTTGTCGTTCGACGGCCACGAAGCGTCACATCTACTTCGATCGCGACATCGAGGTCTGTGCGCGTTGGCGGCGATCGTTCGAGACGTTTCTTGCTGATGTGGGTCTACGTCCATCGCCGCGACACTCGCTCGATCGTATCAAGAACCATCTCGGTTACCGTCCCGGTAACGTTCGGTGGGCGACACCGAAACAGCAGTCGCACAACAGCCGTGCAGTGAAGCTGATCTCGGCTGACGGACTGAAACTCCCGATCGCAGAGTGGGCGCGTCGCAAGGGCCTCGCCGCACCAACACTCTACGATCGACTTCAACGTGGTTGGCCTGTCAAGAAGGCGCTCAACGCGCCGGTTCGGAGCTACTGATGATTCGTCTTGGGATAGGACTGCCATGTTACGGTAGCAAGCTCGACGTCGGCCA
>Ga0187893_10005417_pt1 | contig 22915 bp, 15 predicted proteins | sample MA1701074metaG_FD_139574 | JGI IMG/M metagenome (GOLD analysis project Ga0187893, IMG submission 139574) | White microbial mat communities from a basaltic lava cave in the Kipuka Kanohina Cave System on the Island of Hawaii, USA - MA170107-4 metaG ...
AGCTTGCAGTCGGTGCTTCAATGGAGCCGCGGCGTGATCGCCGCGGAGATCGGCTCCGCGCGCGTGGTCTCGATCGTGAACGGCATGCTTCAATGGAGCCGCGGCGTGATCGCCGCGGAGATGACGCGGACATGGACCTGGGCACGCACTGGCCGGGCATGCTTCAATGGAGCCGCGGCGTGATCGCCGCGGAGATCCCGCTCCTCCAACCCGTTGAATGCCAAAGGGAACCCGAGACGAACGCGAGCGGTCCGGCTTGAGATCGGTGGGAGGCTGCGGTTGATGTTCGAGCTGTGGGCAACTTGCCGCCTATCCTGACTCTTCTGTTGTGAAAGAGCGGTTGCGAGCGCGTCCTTGGCGGTAGCGCCAGCGATGCGCGCTCGCTTGCGCAGGCGAGCTTCAGAATACACGGTGGCCGCGGCCGTGGCTCTCGGCGAGCGCTCGGCCGATGCTCTCGACGGAATGGTGCCGGCCCTCCGATGGACCCAGATCGACGAAGATCACCTGGTCTTCGGTGAGCTCGATGACGCTTCGCAGCGCGGCTTGGAGTCGGATCCGCTGCGACTCATCGATGTCGCAGCGGAAGACGGAGAGCTGAAGATGGTCACCGAAGCCCTTCAGGGTCTTGAAGACCTTCCGTAGTCGGCGCGGGTCGGAGATGTCGTACGTGACGATGTACAGCCGGCGCATGTCATCTCGTCACGAGCGGAGCGTATGAAACGAGCTCACCCGTGAGGTGGCGGCCAAGCAGTCGCGCCTCCAGCTCGAAGGTGCGACGGTACGAGGCGCGGTACTTGAAAAGCGGATGCGTGATCTCGTGCGCGAGGCGCCGCTCGATCGCGCCGATGACCTTGGAGCGGCCCTCGCGCGTGAGCGAGATGCCACCCATCCGCTCGATGAAGTCGTCGGGCGAGACCTCCGCATTGTTGATGGCAGTGATGCACGCCGAGTCCGCGACGAGCGGCCGGTACGCCTCCATCAAATCGAGCGCGAGGGCGGGCCGTCCGTAGCGTGGAGCGTGCAGGTACCCCAGGTACGGATCGAGTCCCACTGCCCATGCGACCTGCGTGAACTCTCGCGCCAGCAGCGAGTAGGAGAACGAGAGCAACGCATTGATCCGGTCGCGCGGCGGCCTGCGCGTGCGCGTCTCGAAGGCAAAGCCGCGCAGCAGCTCGGGATCGCCTTTCAGCGCGCGCGGCAGATGCTCGAAGTACAGACGACTTGCAGCGCCCTCGTTGCCCATCGCGGTGTCGATGTCGGGAGCACGCAGGGCGGCGCGCGCAAACTGGCGCAAGCGGAGCAGCACCTGCCGTTCGAGGTCCGGAACGTTCCGCCGCAGCAGCGTTCGCATGTTCAAGATCTTCGCGCGCACGATGAACCGCGCGATTCGCAGCGCTGCTGCGGGATCCGCGGCCACCGCATACTGACGCTGTCGAAGTGCGATGTTGCGGTGCGGAAGCCCGTTCGTAACCCCGTGTAGCCAGCCTCCGCCCGACAAGTACATGACCGGAATCTCGCGCCGGCACAGCTCGTGGATGACTTGCGTGCTGACCTGCACCGCCCCGAACAGCACAAGCGTCGAGATCTCCTCCAGCCGCACCGCGCCGAGCTTTTCCTCCTGCAGGTGAACCTCGAGCAGGTCGCCATTCTTCCGCACTCTGGCGCCCGGCTCCTGGACGTAGAGCGGAAAGCGCTCGACGTTGGCCGGAATCAGCCGGCGGACCGGCTGTTGTCCGCGAGTGAGCAGAGCCGTCTCGTCGGGCAGGCAGATCGAGACCAGCGAGCAGCGTGGGCACTTCGGGCTGTCTTCGAGCGGTGGGGGCAGGACGCCGCCAGCCGCCACCTCGCGCAGCTCGCGGATCTTGGCGAGCGTGAGCGCGACAAGCTCCTCGTCGAAGGGGACGACGACGCGCTCCGCGGAGCCGGCGAAGTACAGGGCACCCGACTCGCAGGCATGGCCGTGAGCCCGCAAGAGCAACCCCTGAGCGCAGAGCTGCACGCGCTCAGGGTCCCATGCGCCGCGCGCGGTGTGCGGGCGCTTTCCCTTCTTGTAGTCGACCGGCTGGACGCGACCGTCCTCGATCTCCACGAGGTCGATCTTGCCCGTGATGCCGAGCTCCGGGTCGGAGAGCTCCACCGAGCGGAGCTGGAGCCGCTCCGATGGCCCTTCGCCCGATTCGTCTGCCGGCCGCCGGCGCACTCGAAACCCCGGCTTGTCGACCCCGGAGTGGCGGAGCGTCCCCGCGACCGTGTCCGAACTCTCTTCCCATTCCCCTTCGACCCACTCCATAATTCCAAGACGAGGGCAGTACGTGAACTCGTTGAGCATGCGAAGGGGGATGAGTGGGATGTCGGGTTCGCGTGCCATTCCCAGGGTTGTATCGACAGGCCACCCGATTTCTCGAGGCAGAGACTCGTTTCGGGAATCCCGAGAAGGATCCCTCGGGTGATGCCTCGATGTTCTCAGCGGAGGGCGGAGTTCACGGCCTTCTTCGAGACAGCGACTGGAGGGTTCCCGCCATACGACTGGCAGATCCAGGTTGCCGTCGACGGCCTGCCCGACGTGCTTCCCGTTCCGACGGGGCTTGGGAAGACGGAGACCGCGCTGGCGTGGGCGTGGCGCCTTCTCGTCGACCAGCAGGCCGAGCCGTTACACCTCGTCGTGTGCCTTCCGATGCGCAGCCTCGTAGCGCAGACCGTGCAGCGCCTGAAAGGCTACTTCGAATCGCTCAAAGCCAGGAGGATCGAGGTCGGCGTCCACCAGCTCATGGGCGGCGCGATCGAGGACGAATGGGTTGGCCAGCCCGACAGACCCTGGGTTCTCGTCGGCACGCAGGACCAACTCATCTCGCGCGCGCTGAACCGCGGCTTCTCGATGAGCCGTTTCGAGTGGCCGGTTCACTTCGGCCTGCTGAACAACGACTGCCGATGGCTCATCGACGAGGTCCAGCTCATGGGGCCGGGGCTTTGGACGACGTCGCAGCTCGACTGGATGCGCCGAAGGCGGTTCCCATCGTTGAAGCCGTGCCTGACGACATGGATGAGCGCCACCGTCGGCACATCGTTCCTGAGCACCACGGATCGAGTACGTGAGGCGCTCAGCGAACCGTCGCCGGATCAGATCGCATTCGAGGGCAAGCTCAAGACCGCACTCGATGGTGACAACGGACTCAAGTGGTGGAGAGAAGCGAAGCGTCCTCTGGCGTGGTGGCGACCCGATGCATCGGAGCCGAAGACTGGCGGAGGCACGAAGCGAGGCGCAGCAAACGCAGCGACGGTCACGCCCGACGTCATCGCCGCCTCCGTGAAGGTGAAGCACGTGGCGAGCACCCTCACGCTCGTCATCTGCAACACGGTCGACATGGCGCGCGAGGTGTTCGGGGCGTTGTCGTCGATCGATCACAAGGTGCTCCTCACGTCGCGGTTCCGTCGCGAAGATCGTGCGCGGCACGAAAAGCGACTCATCGACTTCGACGCCAAACGCAAGAACGGCAGCTTGCCCAATGGTGATCCTGGCCTCATCTGCGTGAGCACGCAGGTGATCGAAGCCGGCGTGGACATTTCCGCGCATCGCCTCTTCACCGAGCTCGCGCCGTGGCCGTCGATGCTGCAACGACTTGGGCGCCTCAACCGAAAGGGAGACGACCAAGATGCTCACGCTTGGGTCTGGGAAACACCGAACGAACCTGGAAGCAAGAAGCCCGAGCGCATCGGCCCCTATGAATTCGCCGACATCGAGCTCGCCAAGGAGCTCGTAAACGCATTCGCCCCTCTCTCTCAGGAGAGGGCGTTCTCTGAGGCTATAGCCGAGGTAAACACGAACAAAGACAAGGAAGTGTCGAAAGCCTTGCAGCCGAAGCCGAGTTCGCTTCCGCGAGCTCTCGATGTTCACGGCCTATTCTCCACCGAGCGTGACGTCCACGGTGGGTTCACCGACGTCAGTGCCTTCGTCCGCGGCACCGATCCCGACCTCGATGCAACGGTTTTCTGGCGAGACTGGTCGGGCGACTCTCCACCAGGCGGCGACGATCTCGACGGGCCCTTACTCGAGCCAGCGAAGGAAGGCTGCCCCGTCTCCTTCGTTCGCATCCAGAAGATGCTCGAGAGCAGCAAGAGCAAGGCGTGGCTGTGGGACGACGAGACGGATCGTTGGGAGCGCGTGAACCACTGGGACATCCGCCCCGGCATGCTCGTGATGCTCAAGCGCGACGTCGGCGGCTACGACGCCGTCGAAGGTTGGACTGGCGGCAGATCGAACGTGCTCGCGGATGCGCCGCGCGTTGGTCGCGGCGCGACGCTGCGGGATGATACGTGGACCGAGGCCGGGTACTGGTCGAAGCTCGCAGACCACCTCAGGGATGCAAGAGGTGAGGCCGAGAAGCTGTGCGACGCACTCTCGTTGGCAGGCCATACGAGGGCAGCCGTCATCGAAGCTGCGGGCCTCCACGATCTCGGCAAGGCCCATCCGCAGTGGCAGGCCGCGTTGCCCGATCGCTCCGGCATCCCCAACGCGCTGCTCGCCAAGAGCCCACGCATCGTGGCCGCCGACGTGGGGGGTGACGCGTCTGCGGTCCGCGCAGCGTTTGTGAAGCTTCGACCGCTGGCCCATGCTCTGCCGGATGAAGCACGCCGGCGCGGTCGTGAAGACGTCGTTCGTGTTCGGTGGGCCATCGACGACAGAATCAGCGACGCCGAGCTGAAGTCGTTGCGCGCTGTCGCCGGTGTTCGCTGGACAGGCCACCTCCAATTCCGCCCAGGGCTTCGCCATGAGGTCGCCTCTGCCCTTGCGATGTGGCGGAAGTACAGCAACAGCGAGCCGAAGCCGTATCCGGCGCTCGCGGTCTACTTGGCGGCCACGCACCACGGAAAGGCGCGCACCGTGATGCGCTCGACGACGAGCGAGGGCGACGACGTCTTCGGCGTGCGAAGCGAGCCGAGCTTGCTCATAGTCGGCGACGATCAGTGGCCGCTCGACTTCTCGATCGCGAAGGACGGTGCCGAGGGACGATGGGAGGTTGACGAGTTCGTGTTGACCGGGGCCGGTTGGACGGGCCTCGTCGCCGATCTGCTTGGCCCGTGGCGGCCAGAGGAGAAGAGCGAGGCCGGCGCTGTGCCAGAGGGCGAACCGAGGCATCTAGGTCCCTTCGCTCTCGCCTATCTCGAAGCGCTCGTTCGCATCGCGGACTGGCGCGCGAGCGCGCAGCCGAGTGCGAGCACAAGGCCGAGCGAGGTGCACGATGGCCGCTGAACTTCGGCTTCCGGTGCTGGCGCTGCCTGGCCTGCTGCCTGAAAGGTTGGGCAACTACCTCGCGTCGCTCGGCCTCTTGCGGGTGCTGTCTCGAAGGTGGCCGAGCACGCGGATCGCGTGGCGAGACGAGGTGCTGCTGGTGGTCGGTGGCCCGACGACGCTCGATGAACTGCTCGACGAGTTGGTGCGGATCGCAAACACGCAGGTCGACTCGGAGGTCAGCAAGCGCGAGTGGACCCAGTATCACAAGGAGTGGTCTGACGCGCAGAGGAAGGGCACGAAGGCCAAATCGGGCACACCGCTCGCCCTCTGGCAAGCAGATGCCCGAGAGGACCAGCTTCCTTTCTTCGCTGCCCACGCAGTGCCCCACGCTCGCGTGAGCTTCAACCCGCTCCTTGGCAGTGGCGGCAACGCGGGTCGCCGCGACTTCGCGGCGGGCTGGCAGAAGGCCGTCGACGCCCTCGCGGTCGCGCCAAAGCCGGCAAGGGGACGTGGGAAGAGGAAAGCAGCGGTCAACGCCAACAGCGCAGCGCCTTCGGATGAAAGAAGGAATGCACTGCAGGCCTTGCTCCTCGGGCACCCCATCATGTGGATGGTCGAGAAGCTGGCCGCAGGCTCTTGGTTCAGCGAAGCAACGAAGCTTTACAACAGCGGTCAGTCAACTGCGCGTGAGGGACAAATCTCTCCGTGGGCGATGGTTCTTGCTTGCGAGGGGCTGGCCTTCTTCGCGGGCGGGGCGTCTCGACGCCTCGGGGCTCGATCAGCGCGCGCCGTCGGCGCATTTCCGTTCATCACTCAGCCCATCGCTGCGAGCGGTGAGAAGGAAGCAGACCGACTTCGTGGCGAGATCTGGACTCCACTCTGGAGTCGACCGATGTCCCTCGCTGAGGCGAGTACGCTGTTCTCGCGTGGGCGCGCTGAGCTGCATGGGCGTGGGGCGCTCACACCTGCCGCGTTCGCGACGGCCATCCGTGAGCGTGGTGTGGACGCTGGGGTCAGCGAGTTCCGCCGCTACACCCTGGGACGAACGACGAGTTCGAACACGTTCGAGCCCCGACTGGAAGCTCGCTTCTCACCTGAGATCGGGGCTGACGCACGCCCGGCCACATCTTCGACACTCAAGCGCGTCACGGCACTGATCGAGCAGCGAGGCCTTCCCAGAGACAGTAAGCGCTTCGTGGGACTTCGTGGGCCGATCGAGTCAGCACTCCTCGACGTCGCTTCTGAGCCGTGCCGTTCTGAACCAGGCATCGCGTTGCTCGACGCGATCGTCAGTGCACTGGATCGCATCGACCGCAACCGGAGCTTCCGCGAGGGCAAAGTCCGTTGGGAGCCGCTGCCGCTCGACTGGCTGCCTTCGTTGTTCGCTGATGAACAGCCTGGCGTTGAGGCACGGCTCGCCTTGACGCTCGTATCGGCTTTCTCGGTCACACACCCCTTCGCCACGTACCGCTTTGGCGTCGAGTGGAAGTACGGCAAGACCTACGCGAACTACACGCACACGGAGGGCCCCCCGGCGCGCTGGGTCTGGGGGCCGGGAGACCTGGCTCGGGTCCTTTGTGCCGTGTTGTCGAGAAGGCTCCTCGACCAAGAGGCGGACGCTGACACGCCCCTTCAACGTGGCCTCGCCCCCCTTGCGACGACGACGTCGCAAGTACGACGTTGGCTTGCCGGTGATCTCGACGAGTCACTGTTCTCGGCTTGGCTCTCGAGACTCGCGCTCTTCGACTGGAGAAGGGTTCCGCAAGAGGTTCGCGCGCTCGTCCCAAGGGAAGACGGCGCGCCCCAAGCCGACAGTGAGATTGCCTTGTTTGGGCTCCTCCACCCGCTCATCGACCAGCGCCCCTTGGTCATCCGAGATCTATCTCCGAACGACCTCCTGTCGGAGGAAACGGGCGCTCGAACGACGGGGGCCGCGCGCTCGCTCGTCACGCTGATCCGCGCGGGCAATCTCGGCGCCGCGCTGCGCCTTGCGAGTAGTCGCTACGCGATGGCTGGTGCGCGCCTGGCGTCGTTGGACGCGACGTTTGCGACGCACGACCCGGACCGCCTCGTCGCGGCCCTGCTGTTCACCGTCTCGGACCGCAACCGAGCTGTCCTGTTCGAACGCTGGCTTCGTCCTCGACGCCGGCCGCAAGGAGGAGAAGCACATGTCTGAAGCAGAGAAGAAGGGTCCCCCGAAGAAGCTGACGCCCGCAGACGTACTGAAGGGCGAGTCGCCGCTAGTCCTGACGGCAACGCTCGAGCCGATCGTCGGCGACCGGTTCCAACCGGCAGGATTCCCCGAGATCGGGCACGTCATCTACAAGGCGCCACGCAAGGACGGCAGCAACGAAAACGTCTGCATCGTCGACAGCGCGGCGAGCATGGCCAACCACCTCGAGACGGTCTGCCAGCGCGGCGCGCACGATCTCGACCTGGTCGATGACCTCAGCGGCATGCCCTACATCCGCTGCGTCACCGGAGATCTCGTCGAAGGCAAGCTGCCGAGCAACAATCGCGAGACCGTCGTCACCAGTCTCACCGAAGGCCACCGCATCGCCTCCTCTTACTTCCTGGATGGCGCAGCGCTGAAGAGCGATGGCGTCAAGGTCGGTAGCAAATTCGAGGACGAGCTCATCAAGAAGTTCGGCATCGTCTTGCCCGGAAGCAAGAAGGCGCACCCGCCGCCCGAGAAGTGGTGGGAGGTGTTCAAGAACATCTTCGAGATCGATCCGAACTCCCTCGTCCACGGCGTTCTGTTCCCGCAGTGGCAGATCAAGATTCCGCGCGCACTCACGGCTCACCTCGAGGCCTTCGGAGCGGGTCGCGTCGATCGCTCCGGCGTGAAGTTCGACCGGCTCGGCAAGACGACGTCTGGGCAGCCGATCTTTGCGGTCGATGACGCCACCGCCGAGTCGATCCGCGCGACGTTCGTGCTGGACGTCAGCCTCATCCGCTCGTTCGGGCGCATGAAGGGCACCGACACGCTGGGTCTTTCGGAGAATCAGCAGAGGTTCCTCGTCGCTCTTGCGTTGTGGAAGATCCAGAAGCTCCTCGAGTCACCCTTCCGCTTCCGGTCCGGCTGTCATCTCCGACGCACGACACTGAAGAGCAATGAGCAGGAAGTGGAGATGGAGGTCAGCATCGCGCAGGCGATCAAGGATGCTGGCCTCGACAAGCGGTCCGTCACCGACGTTTTCTGGCCGCGAGAGGAGCTGTATCGCGAAGGCCAGGCTGATGCGGCCGAGAGCGCCGACGAGAACGAGACCTCGGAAGAAGCCGAGGGATGAAGCTCGTCCTCCGACAGGAATTCCCACTTGGGCGCTTTCACGCCACGCCGTGGCGCGTGAACCCATTCGACGATCCTCATGGCGAATGGCCGCCAAGCCCATGGCGCCTCGTTCGCGCCGCCACCGCGCGCTGGTACCAGTGGGCGCGCGAAGCGGAAAGGGAGCCCGACTTCGCCCAGCTCGAGAAGCTGCAGAGTGCGCTTTGCAAGAGCACCTACGCGTTCCATCTGCCACCGGGCGCAAGGAAGGGAAGCCCACTCCGGCAGTACCACCCAACCGATTTCGGGTGGCGACCGGCCGAGAAGAAGAAGGCGGGAACACGCAGCTACGGCACAAGCCTCGTGCAGGACAACTACTGGTGCGTGCCGCCCGAGGCCCCCGTGTGGTGGTTCATCGAGGGGGACGTATGGACTGACGACCTTCGCGTGCTGCTCGCCCAGTGTCTCGAGCGCATGGCCTACTTCGGGCGTGCCGAGACGCTCACGCGCATTCGTGTGGCGGGCTCGGCCGACGAGATTCCACAGGCCAACTGCACACTCGCCGCTAGGCGAACGGCGGGCGCAGTGCCCGTGCTGTCGCCGCTCGAGGAGGCCACGCGCGAAGACATCGAGCGCACCACCGACAATCCCAAGGCCGTAAAGCGTACCGTCCCGCCTGGTGCGCAATGGCTCTACGCGGTGCGACCGCAGCAGCCCGCAGCCCACGAGCGCCGTCGCGTACCCGAGCATCGCCCGAATTGTCACCTGATGCAGTTCGCCATCGGCTGGAACGTCGCGCCGGAACGTCGCGCGATCGTGCGCCTCACGTCACGGTTTCGTGGGGCCGTGCTCCGTGAGTTGCTGCGGTTGAAGACGGGTGGCGCTTCGGTCAACTGGACAAGAGCCAGCCGCGAGGTACGCGAGGCGGTCGCTGACATGACCGGCAAAGACGCGAATGGCGACGCGCTGAAGGGCCATCGCCACACGGAGTTCCTGGCGTGGTGCGAAGACGACCAGCCGACGCGCCTCCTTGTCTGGCGTGTCTCGCGCGCGTTCGACCCCGACGAGCATGGGGCGATCCTGCTCGCCGCCGCGCGCGACGTGTCGTGGGCTGCGGCAGACTCGGACTCCGATGAGTGGAAGGTACGTCTCGTACCGTTGGATCGAGCGGTCCCACCGCCGCCGGGCTTTGACAGCCAGACGTCCACCACTTGGGAGTCGGTGACTCCGTACATCCCGCCGCGCCATCACCTTCGCAGTGGAAAGGAGCGCGAGGGCGAGTCGATCGCGGAGCAGCTCCGTCGCGAAGTTCATGGGCGTGAGATCGCGCAAGATGTCGAGGTCGAGATCGTGGGCATGCCTCAATGGGTATCCGTGCACGTACCTCGACGGGAGGCGAACAAGCGCGCGTTCATCGGGGATCGTAGAGGTCAGATGGTCCGGTTGCGCTTCGCCACGCCGGTCGTCGGCCCCATCCGCTTGGGGCATTCGAGCAGCTTCGGTTTGGGCTTATTCCGGCCGATCCCGGACGACGGACGTGGCGTACACCCGGTCGCGCCAGGCGCGACTGCCCAACAACAGCATAAAGCGGACGGCGCTACGCACCGCCGCTGAAGCTGGACGTTGGATGGCGGGAATCGAGAAGGAGCGCGAGTGCGGCGCAACCAGGCGAATCGAGCGACCAGCCGTTTGGAAGCGTATCGGCTGGAGATCTCGCTGGCGTAGTCGAAATCGCGCATCACGCAAGCGTGGACCGCCTTCGCTCCGCGCGCCGAGCCCGCGCCCTTCTAGACCTCGAGCCCGTTCTTCCGAATCACGAGCTGAAGAACCCCGCGCTCGCCTTCGGGATGCGCGCTTGCGTCGCGAAGTCGATTTACACGATCCCGAAGCGCTTCGAGTCCCCGAACGCCCACTCGAAGTTGTCGAGCAGCGACCAGGACGTAGTAGGCGCGCACGTCAGCGGCGCCGTCAGCGGTCGCGGACTGCGTGCCGCCGGGGAAGCCGCGCGGGAACTCCGTGCGCCGGATGTCCTCGATCGCGACGTTTACGGCCGCGCTCGCCTCGGATGCGGCGGCCCCCGCGCGTCGGCCGCGGGTCGCCTACTTCCAGACGTCGATCGCGACTCTCGCCCGGCGCAGCTGGGCCTCGTCTTCGGCCGTGAGCTTGATGTCCGCGAGCCGCACGAGCACGCGCTCCAGCGTGCCCGTGAACCGGAACGGCACCGCGTAGTCTTCGCTCACCGGCGTTCCGGTGTCCTCGCCCACGTCGAAGGTCTCGTCGAGCGAGACGCGGAAGGCGTAGGTGCGATCGATGCGCCCCTCGGCGACCGTGCGCTGGTCCACGCTGAGCTTCACCGTCGCGCCCTTGCCGAGGCCCCCACCGTCGTAGGCGAAGTCCACCAGGATCGCGTGCTTGCCGGGCGCGAGCGGCTCCTTGCCCGCGAACGCGAAGCGCTGCACGCCCACCAGGTTGTAGTGAAACACCGGTCTGCCCTCGACGAGATACAGGCCCCAGCCGTTGAAGCGCCCGCCCTGCGTGGCGAGCACCCCGCTCGCGCCGCCGTTCGGGATCTCGACCGAGGCGCCGAGCTTGAACGAGCGGTTCTTGAGGTCGGGCGCGGTGCCCTCGGGGATCCGGACCTGGCCGGGGAAGTACGTGAACACGCTGCGGCCGCGCGTCAGGCTCGGCCGGATCCGCACGTCGAAGCGCTCGATCGTGCTGTTGTCGAGCGGGAGCACGTTGTACTTCGCGGCCTCGATCCAGAACAGCTCCTGCAGCTCGCGCAGCTTCGCGGGCTCGCGCTCTGCCAGGTTGTCGGCCTGACTGAAGTCGTCGGTCACGTGGTAGAGCTCCCAGCCGTAGTCGAGCACGGGTGGCTTCGCGACTCCGACCACCCACGGCGCGACCGGCGGCGTGGTCGACGCGATCCAGCCGTCGCTGTAGAGCGCGCGGTTGCCGAGCATCTCGAAGTACTGCGTGCGGTGGCGCGAAGGCGCCTTCGCGTCGGCGAAGCTGTACACCATGCTCACGCCCTCGATCGGCTTCTGCGGCACGCCGCCGAGCATCACCGGCGCGGGCAGGCCCACGGCTTCCAGGACGGTCGGCGCGATGTCGATCACGTGGTGGAACTGGGTGCGGATGCCGCCGCGCTCCTTGATCCGCGCGGGCCATGAGATCACCAGCCCATTGCGCGTGCCGCCAAAGAACGACGCGATCTGCTTGGTCCACTGCAGCGGCGTGTTGGTGGCGTGCGCCCAGCCGACCGGGAAGTGATTGTAGGTGAGCGGGCCGCCGAGCTCGTCCATGCGCCGCGCGATCTCGGCGAAGTTCTCGGGGATGCCGTTGGCGAGCGTCATCTCGTTCAAGAGACCCTGCGGCGTGCCCTCGGCGCTCGCGCCGTTGTCGCCCTGGATGTAGATGACGAGCGTGTCGTCGAGCTCGCCCTGCTCCTCGATCGCGTCGAGGATACGTCCCATCTGATGGTCGGCGTGCGCGAGCGCGGCGGCGAACACCTCCATCATGCGTGCGTAGACTCGCTTGCGCTCGGGGTCGAGCGAGTCCCAGGCCGGGATCTCCTTCGGGCGCGGGGTGAGCTTGGTGTTCGCCGGGATCAGCCCCATCTGTTTCTGGCGCGCGAAGGTCTGCTTGCGGAGCTCGTCCCAGCCCTGGTCGAACTTGCCCTTGAACTTCGCGATCCAGTCCGGCGGCGCGTGGTGCGGCGCGTGCGCCGTGCCCGGCGCGTAGTAGGTGAGCCACGGCTTGTCCGGCGCCATCGCGTGCAGCAGGCGGATGCGCGCGATCGCCTTGTCGGCCATGTCGCGGTCGAAGAAGTAGCTCGGGTCGTCGTGCGGCGGCTCGATCGGCCGCGTGCCCTCGAAGATCGCCGGCGCCCACTGATTGGTGTCGGCGCCGATGAAGCCGTAGAAGTACTCGAAGCCGAGAGTGGTCGGCCACAGGTCGTACGGTCCTGCCTGGCTCGACTGCCAGTCGGGCACGTTGTGGTTCTTGCCGTACCACGCCGTGTTGTAGCCGCTCTGCCGGAGCACCTCGGCGAACGTGCCGGAGCTCTTCGGCATGAGTGAGTCGTAGCCGGGGTAGCCGGTCGCGAGCTCCATGATCGCGCCCGTGGCGTTCGAGTGGTGGTTTCGGCCGGTGAGCAGCGCCGCGCGCGTGGGCGAGCACAGCGCCGTGGTGTGGAACTGCGTGTAGCGGAGCCCCGCCTTGGCCAAACGGTCCATCGTCTGCGTGGGAACCGGGCCGCCGAACGTGCTCGACGCGCTGAAGCCGACGTCGTCGGTCATGATGAGCAGGATGTTCGGCGCGCCCTTCGGCGCGCGTGCATCGCTCGGGAAGTCCGGCGTCGAGCTCTTCGCGTCGAGACCGATGCGGCCGTCGAAGGGCGCTGGCGCCGGCGGCAGATAGCGGCCGTCGGCGGGCTGCTGTGCCAGCGCTGGCGCCGCGCTCGCGATCGCTCCAACGAGCGCGAAGCGGACTGCGAGTCTCGTCGTCGCCTGCTTCATGACGAACGTCTCCCGTTGCGGTCGATCGCGTCCGCGTCGCCGCTCGATCGTTGCCCGTGTTGGGACGGCTCAGAGCTCGTCGGGCCCGAGCTTCACGGTGACCTTGTCGACCGTCCCGGTGAAGCGGAACGGCACCTGGTAGTCCTTGTCATCGACCGGCGTCGCGGTGTCGTGGCCGACGTTGAAGGTCTCGTCCCACGGAATCACCAGCGGAATGCTGCGCGCCATCTTGTGCGTGTCGACGACCTTGCCGTCCACCTTCAACGTCCCCGTGCCGCTCTTCCCCGGTCCCGGGCCGTCGTACTTCCAGTCGAACTCGAGCGTGTGCTTGCCGGGCGCGAGCGCGTCCTTGCCCTGCCACTTCACGCGCTCGAGCTCGATCAGATTCCAGGTGAACACGGGCACGCCCTTCAGCAGGTAGAGCCCGTAGCCGCCGAAGCGCCCGCCGTCGGTGACCAGCACGCCCTCGGCGCCGCCTTGGGGAACCTGGATCTCGGCGGTGACCGTGTACGAGCGGTTGAGCAGCGACGGCGCGATCGTGCCCGGGAACGGCACGTTCGAGATCTCGCCCTTGTACGTGAAGAGCGTGCGGCCCGGCGCGTAGCTCGGCTTGTCCGAGATGAACCTCGAGAGCCGCGTGTCGTCGAGCGGGAACACGTTGTACTTCGCCGCCTCCATCTCGAAGCGCTGCCGCATGTCGCGCAGCTTGTCCGGCATTTTCGCGGCCAGATCGTTCGCCTGCGTCCAGTCCTCCTCGAGGTTGTACAGCTCCCACTCGAAGCCGTTCATGATGTCCGGGATCGGCTTGGCGGCCAGGTTCCAGGGCGGTTGCGGGGGAGGCGCGGAGGCGAGCCAGCCGTCGTGGTAGATCGCGCGCGAGCCGAACATCTCGAAGTACTGGGTCGTCCGACGGCCCGGCGCCTTGGCGTTGGCCCAGGTGTACGCGAGGCTGACGCCCTCGATCGGCTTCTGCGCGATGCCGTTGACCATGACCGGTTCCGGCAGGTTGGCCGCCTCGAGGATCGTCGGCACGATGTCGATCACGTGGTGGAACTGGTGCCGGATGCCGCCCTTGTCCTTGATCTTCGCCGGCCACGCCATCGCCAAGCCGTTGCGCGTGCCGCCGAAGTGCGACGCCACCTCCTTGGTGTACTGGTAGGGCGTGGCCCAGGCCCAGCCCCAGGCCACCGCGAAGTGCGGGTAGGTCTGGTCGGTGCCCCAGGCGTCGTAGAACTTCATGTTGAGGTCCACCGACGGATACACGCCGTTCGCTACCGCGTACTCGCTGTACAGGCCATGAATCGTGCCCTCGGGGCTCGCGCCGTTGTCACCGCTGATGTAGATCACGAGCGTGTTGTCGAGCTTGCCGGCGTCCTCGACCGCTTGAATCACGCGGCCGATCTCGTGATCGGTGTAGGCGAGATACGCCGCGTAGACATTGGCCTGCCGGATGTAGAGCTTCTTCGCCTCGGGTGAGAGGCTGTCCCACTGCGCGAGCGACTGCGGCCACTCGGTCAGCTTCGCGTTCTGCGGCACGATGCCGAGCTTCTTCTGGTTGGCGAAGATGCGCTCGCGCTGCTTGTTCCAGCCTTCGTCGAACAGGTTCAGCTTGCTGATCTTGTCGAGCCACTCCTTCGTCGGGTGGTGCGGCGCGTGCGTGCCGCCGGGCGCGTAGTAGATCATGAACGGCCGGTCGGGCTGGACCTCGCTCATCATCTTGATGCGCCCGATCGCCTCGTCGGCCATCGCCGTGATCAGGTTCCAGCCGGGTTTGCCGACGTAGGGCTCGATCGGCGTGGTGTTGCGGAACAGGTTGCCCGGCTGCCACTGGCTCGTGTCGTCGCCGATGAAGCCGAAGTAGTAGTCGAAGCCCTTGACCGGCCCGGTCGGCCAGTTGTGGAAGGGTCCTGCCTGGCCGCCCTCCCACTGCGGCACGTTGTGGTCCTTGCCGTACCACGACGTGTCGTAGCCGTTCAGGCGCAGGATCTCGCCGATCGCGGCCGCGTCGCGCGGGATCACGCTGTCGTAGCCCGGATAGCCGGTGGCCTGGTCGACGACCACGCCCGTCGCCACCGAGTGGTGGTTGCGGCCCGTGAGCAGCGCGGCGCGCGTCGGCGAGCAGAGCGCCGTGGTGTGGAAGCGCGTGTAGCGCAGGCCGGCCTTCGCAACGCGGTCGAGCGCCGGCGTCGGGATCACGCCGCCGAAGGTCGACGGCGCCGAGAAGCCGACGTCGTCGGTCATGATCAAGAGCACGTTCGGCGCGCCCTTCGGCGGAACGACGAGCGGCGCCCAGGCCGGCTTGGAGTCCACCGCGTTGGGGCTGATCTGCCCCGTGAAGGGCGGCGGCGGGTTCGGCAGGTAGCGCCCGTCGATCGACGTCGTGGCGCCGGGCGCGCCTGCTGCTTCCTTGGACTGCTGTGCCCATGGCGACGTCGGCAGCAGCAGAAGTGAAGCGAGCGAGAGAATGCCTATCGTTCGACGTGTCTTCATGCGTCCCTCCGTTTCTCGATCTCGAGTCAGTTTACTCCGGCAGCGCGACGCAGTCTAAGCGAAGCGCGCGCGCACCAGCGCCCGCTCACTTCAGTAGCCAAGGCCGATCACCATGGCGGCGACCGCGAACGGAAAGGCCGTGATCGTCAGCTTGATCTGTCGCGTCAGCACGCTCGCGCGCGCGTCGTCGCGCGCCTGCCAGCGCCGGTGCACGAGCGGGAAGCAGATCACGTTGGCGCCGACCGCGACCAGGCCCGCGGCGACCTTGAAGAGCAGGAGCGGCGGCGCCGGCCAGGCGCGCGCGAGCAGCAGCGCGCCGGTCGCGACCAGTGCGATCAGGATCGGGATCTCGAGCAGCACGTCGATCCAGTGGTGCGCCACGGCCACCGCGCGGCGCGCTGGCGCGTCGCGGGCGGAGAACTCGAGCACCGTCTCGGTCAGGACCATGCCCAGCCACACACACACGATCATCAGGTGAAGCTGCAGCAGCGTCACGAGCCACCCCCCATCGTTTGCGCGGAACGCAGCATCCCCGCGAGCGCGAAGTCGGCGAGCTGCGCGGCGAGCTGTGCGGACTCGAGCTCGGCGTCGGCGATCGCGGCGTAGCCGATCGTGAAGACCGCCGCCTTCGCGAGCGTGCGCGCGTGCGTCTCGCTGAGCTCCGGCCGCGCGTGCAAGAGGTGCCCGATCCAGCGCTCGTAGAGCCGCCGCTCCGCGGCCTGCATCTCGGCGTAGACCGCGGCGTCGAGGTGGCGCGCCTCGAACAGGTAGACCGCCAGGCGATCGCGGTCCTCGACCAGGGTTCGGGCGAGCGCCCGAACCAGCTGCGCCAGCGTCTCGGCCGGCGCGAGTCCCTCCTCGGCGAGCACCTGGCGCGAGGCCTGGTCGACCTTGCGCATCGTCTCCCAGATCGCCGTCTCGAGCACCTCGTCCTTGTTCGCGAAGTGCCGGTAGAGCGCGGCGCTGGTGACGCCGGTCGCGTTGCCGATGTCCCGGATGGTGGTGCCGTGGTAGCCGCGCTCGCGAAACATCCGGATCGCGGCGTCGAGCACCGCGCGCTTGCGGCGCGACAGTGGCCGCGGCGGCTTGCGCCCGCCCCGCTCGAGCTCGGCACCCGCCTCGTTCTCAAGAGACACGCCGTCCCTCCCCGTCCAGCATTCGGCCCTCAGGTCATGCGCGCGCCCGCGTCGATCGCGACGCAGGTGGCGTTGAAGTACGGAATCTCGACCAGGCTGCAGAACAGCGCGCCGATCTCCTCGGGCTGCCCCAGTCGCTTGGGAAAGAGCGGCAGGCGCGCGAGCCCCGCGAGCACCTTCTCGGGCACGCCCGCGACCATACCGGTCTCGACCAGGCCCGGCGCGATCGCGAGCACGCGGATACCGTGCCGCGCGAGGTCGCGCGCGGCGGGCAGCACCATGCCGATCACGCCTGCCTTGGTCGCGCTGTACGCGATCTGACCCGTCTGCCCCTGCCAGGCCGCCCCCGACGAGACGTTCACGATCACGCCGCGCTCGCCGTCGGCGTCCGGCGCGTTCGCGCGCATGGCCGCAGCGGCGTGGCGCATCACGTTGAAGCTGCCGGTCAGATTCACGGCCAGCGTGCGGCTCCACAGCTCGAGCGGGAAGAGCGCGCCGTCGTCGGAGACGAGCTTCGCGGCGTGCGGCACGCCGGCCGCGTTCAGCACCGCGTGCACGGCGCCGAAGCGCTCCAGCGCCACGGCGATCCCGCGCTCGACCCGAGCCGCGTCGGCGACGTCGACGGCGACGAAGTGCGCGCGCTCCTCGCCGAGCTCGCGCACCGCCTCGCGCCCGCGCTCCTCCTGCAGATCGAAGATCACCGCGCGCCCCCCGCGCGCCACGAACTCGCGGCAGGTGCCGAGCCCGATGCCCGACGCTCCCCCCGTCACCACCGCCACCTTGTCCGCGATCTTCACGTTGGCCCTCCTGCGCTCACGCGAACGCCGACAGCCCCGTCAGGCTGCGTCCGATGATCAGCTTCTGGATCTCCGTCGTGCCGTCGGGAATGGTCATGATGCGCGCGTTCCGGAAGTGGCGCTCGGCGCGGCACTCCTTGGTGACGCCGACCCCGCCGTGGACCTGCAGCGCCTTCGAGGTGGCGCGCACCGCCATCTCCGTGCACCACCACTTCGCCATCGCCGACTCCGCGTCGCAGCGCTGGCCCTGCGCGAGCAGCTCGAGCGCGCGCAGGCAGAGCAGCCGGCCCGCGTCGATCTCGGTGGCCGTCTCCGCCAGGTAGGCCTGGATCAGCTGGTGCGCGCCGATCGGCTTGCCGTGCTGGCGACGCTCTTTTGCGTAGGCCACCGCGTCCTCGAGCGCGGCGCGCGCGATGCCGACCGAGCACAGCCCGACCATCACCCGGGCGCGCTCGAACAGGCGCAGCGTGCGCTGCAGCCCCATGCCCTCGCCGCCGATCAGGCGCGCCGCGGGCACGCGCACGTCGTCGAAGAAGAGCTCCGAGGTGGGCGCCGCGTGCAGGCCCATCTTCGCGACGTCGCGGCTCAGGTAGCCGTGCTCGCGATCGGCGAGCACGAGGCTCAGGCTCTTCGCGCCGGTGCGGCAGACCACGATCGCGCTGTCGGAGATCGTGCCGTTCGAGATCCAGACCTTCTGGCCGCGGATCGCGAAGCCGTCTCCGTCCTGCTCGGCGCGCGTCTGCACCTCGGCCACGTTCGAGCCGACCGCGGGCTCGGAGATGCACATGCAGACCATGCGCTCGCCGAGCAGCGCGGGCTCGACGTGGCTCGCGCGCAGCTCTGGCGGAGCGAGTTCCTCGAGCGTGGCGGCGCCCAGTGCCTGGATCACGGTCACCACCGCGAGATCCGGCCAGACGCTGGCCAGCTCCTCGCAGAGCAATCCGTAGGCGAGGAAGCCCAAGCCCGCGCCGCCGCGCTCCGCGGGCACGAGGCCGCTCACCAGGCCGAACTCCTCCAGGCCTCGCAGCAGCCCGCGCGCGGTGGCGGGCTCGAGCACCGGCCCCTCGGCGCGGCGATCGGCGAGCGGGCGCAGCTCGGCGTCGGCGAAGCGCGTGAAGCTCTCCAGCAGCTGGCGCTCCTCCTCGGACAGGCGCGCGATGCGCGCGATCCTGTCTAGGTCCATGGTCGGGAGCCGCGCGCTCATCGCGACAGCACCGCGACGCACGCCACCGCTTCCTCGACGCCGATCAGGCCGCCGCCGTTCTCGGCCACGGCCACGCGCGCTCCCTCGACCTGCCGCGCGCCGGCCTCCCCGCGCAGCTGCGTCACCAGCTCGAAGATCTGCGCCAGACCCGTGGCGCCGACCGGGTGCCCGCGGCACTCCAGACCTCCGGACGGATTGACCGGCAGCCGACCGCCGAGCTCGCTCTCGCCGCGCAGCGCCGCGGGTCCCGCCTCGCCGGGAGCGAACAGGCCCAGCGCCTCGAGCTCGATCACCTCGCCGACCGCGGTGGCGTCGTGCACCTCCGCCACCGACACGTCACCAGGGCCGAGCCCCGCTTCACGCCACGCCGCGGTCGCCGCGCGCCGCGCGACGTGGCGGTCGAGCGCGTCGGACTCGCGGTCGCTGCCGCTGCGCAGCGCGAGCGCGCGCAACGCGACCGCACGCCGCCGGCCGATCCGCGCGAGCGCGCGCTCGCTGCACAGCACCACGGCGGCGGCGCCGTCGCTCACCGGCGAGCACATCGGCACGGTCAGCGGGAAGCTGATCGGCGCGCCCGCCAGCACCTCGTCGACGGAGTAGGACTTGCGGAACTGCGCGAGCGGGTTGTGCACCGAGTGGCGGTGGTTCTTCGCCGCCACTGCCGCGAACTGGCGCTGCGTGCTGCCGTGGATGCGCATGTGCTGTCGGGCCAGCGCCGCGTACACGTCCATGAACACGCTATACGGGCGATCCGACTGACTCCCGGGCGGAGCCTCGACGCCCGCGCCGAGAGCGACCAGCCGCGCGCGGTTCTCGTCGGCGGTCGCGACGTCCCAGCCCGAATCGAAGGCCGAGTACATCCGCTCGCGGTCCTCGGAGAACAGCTTCTCGACCCCGACCGCGAGCGCGACCTCCGCCATCCCCGAGCCGAGCGCGGACGCGGCCAGCAGCAGCGCGGAAGCCCCGCTCGCGCAGGCGTTCTCGACGTTCACCACCGGAATCGAGTCGATCCCCATCGCGCGCAGCGCGATCTGCCCGCGGATCGAGTGCTGGCCCTCCATGTGGCCCTGCATGCTGTTCGCGAACGCGGCGAACTCGAGCGCGGACGGCTCGCAGCCGGCATCGGCGAGCGCCGCCTCGACCGCCTCGCGCGTCAGCTGCTTGAGCGAGCGATCCAAGAGCCGCCCGAACGGCGTCATGCCCACGCCCGCGACGAAGATCCCGTTCACGAGCCCGCCCCCTCTCCGGCGGCGGTGAAGCGCGGCGCGCGCTTCTCGAGGAACGCGGCGAGCCCCTCGCGCAGGTCGGCGCTGCCCACGTACGCGCGCAGCGCTTCCTGCTCGAGCTCGAGCGCGTCCTCGAGCGGTCGTTCGAGCCCCTCGTCGACGAGTCGCTTCAGCGCGCGCAGGCCGAGTGGGCTCTTGACTGCGATCTGCTCCGCGAGCTTCCCGACGCACGCCTCGAGCTCCGCGTCGGGCACGACCCGATTCACGAGACCCATCTCGACGAGCTGCGTCGCCGGCAGTGACTCGCCCGTGAACAGGAGCTGCTTCGCGCGACTCGCGCCGATCCGGCGGCTCAGCCGCGCAGCGCCGCCGGCACCCGGCAGGAGGCCGAAGTTCGCGTGCCCGTCGCCGATCCGCGCGCTCTCCGCCGCGACCACGAGGTCGCAGGCCAGCGCGAGCTCGAGACCGCCGGCGAGCGCGATGCCGTTCACGGCTGCGATCACGGGCTTCGGAAACGCGGCGATGCGTTCGATCAGCGCCGCCGCGTTCGCGACGAATGTGAGGATCTGCTCGCCGGCGTCCACGCGCTCGCCCACGAAGGCGAGATCCGCCCCCGCACAGAACGCGCGCCCGCTGCCGGTGATGGCGACCACCCGCACCGCGCCGTCCCGCTCCACGGCGTCGAGTGCGCGTCCGAGCTCGCCCAGGAGCGTCCCGGTCAGGGCGTTCATCGCCTGCGGCCGGCACAGCCGGAGCCAGGCCAGCGGCCCCGTCCTGTACACCTCGATCTCGCCGGGGGTTGTCCGATCCATGCGCGATCGAATATCATCTAATGATAACATGATCAACTATAAATCCAATAAAACTCATGATAAGTAACTCTTTGATTACTCTCCTGACCCGCCGAGCCCCGGCGAAGTCCCTGCCGCTGCAGGAAGATTCATCGCGCGGGCTCCGTGCGCGCGCACGGACTCGTGCGCGGCCCGGGGCTGCGCTGGGCTCGGCAGCCCCTTCACTCCGCTCGCTTAGCGGGCGCCCTTCCAGGCCTCGAGGCTAGGCCTCGAGCCCGTTCTTCCGGATCACGTCGCTGAAGAACGCCGCGCTCGCCTTCGGGATGCGCGCCTGCGTCGCGAAGTCGGTGTACACGATGCCGAAGCGCTTCGAGTTCCCGAACGCCCACTCGAAGTTGTCCAGCAGCGACCAGACGTAGTACGCGCGCACGTCGGCGGCGCCGTCGGCGATCGCGGATTGCATGCCCCCGAGGAAGCCGCGCAGGAGCTCGGTGCGCTGCACGTCGTCGATCGCGCCGTTCACCGGTTCCGTGTTGTCGCATACGCCGTTCTCGGTGACGTAGATCCTCGGCTTGCCGTACTCGGCCGAGACGAAGCGCAGGAAGTCGCCGAGCGAGGACGGCGCGGCCTCGTAGCCCATCGGCAGGAGCGGCAGCGTCGGCGGCGCGGCGCGGTAGCCGACGCCGCGCGACTTGTCCGCGACCACGCGCTCGCGGCTGTACAGGTTCACGCCCAGGAAGTCGGTGGGCGCGGCGATCGTCTTCAGGTCGTCGCCCTCGATCGGAAGCGCGGCGCTGCGCGACTCGTAGTAGCGCAGCACGCTGTCGGGGTAGCCGCGGCCGTACACCGGGCCGTGCCAGGTGCGCGTGTCGAAGTCGCGCGCGAGCTCGCACGCGCGCGCCGACTCCGCGCTCGCGTCCGCGGGCTCGTAGCTCGTGTTCGCGTTCGTGATGCCGATCTCGCCGCGCACGCCCGACGCGCGGAAGGCCGCGACCGCGAGCCCGTGCGAGAGCAACAGGTGGTGGATCGCGCGGCCCGCGAGCCGCACGTCCCGAAGACCTGGCGCGAGCACGCCCGCGCGGTAGCCCATCATCGAGGTCACGATCGGCTCGTTGTGGGTGATGAAGCGCGTGACCCGGTCGCCGAGCCGCGCGAACACGATCTCGGCGTACTCCGCGAAGCGCTGCGCGGTGTCGCGGTCGGCCCAGCCGCCGCGGTCCTGCAGCGCCTGCGGCAGGTCCCAGTGGTAGAGCGTGAGGCAGGGCTTGATGCCGGCGCGGAGCAGCTCGTCGACCAGGCGCGAGTAGAAGCTGATGCCCGCCTCGTTCGGCTCGCCCGCACCGAACGCCTGCACACGCGGCCACGACACCGAGAAGCGGTAGGTCTGCAGGCCCAGGCGCTTCATCAGCGCCACGTCCTCGCGGTAGCGGTGGTAGTGGTCGCAGGCGACGTCGCCGGTGTCGCCGCCCATCACGCGCCCGGGCTGCTGGCAGAACACGTCCCAGATCGAGAGACCCTTGCCGCCCTCGCGCGGCGCGCCCTCGATCTGATAGGCCGCCGTCGCGGCACCCCACTCGAAGCCCTGCGGAAAGGAGACGAACGCCATGCGCGCATCGTATCAGGCGACGCTACGCTCGCGCGCATGAGTGACCCGGCCGGGATCCATCGCGCGCAGCTCGCCGAGCGCGAGGCCGCGGCCGAGGCCGCCTCGCGCTCCGCGCGCCGGATCTCGAACCTGCGGCTCGCGCTCTTCGCGCTCGCGATCGGGGTCGCCTGGCTCGCGCTGTTCGAGCGCGCGCTGTCGGCGCTCTGGCTCGTGCCGCTCGGCGCGCTGTTCCTCGGGCTCGTGGTCGCGCACGACTCGGCGCGCCGGCGCCGGCTGCGCGCGGAGCGCGCCTGCGCTCACCACGAGCACGCGCTCGCGCGCATGGAGCACCGGTTCGCGGGGCTCGGCCGGACGGGCGAGCGCTACCTCGACCCCGAGCACCCGTACGCGATGCACATCGACCTGTTCGGGCGCGGCTCGCTGTTCGAGCTGCTCTCGCGCGCGCAAACGCGCGCGGGCGAGGACCGGCTGGCCGCCTGGCTGCTCGCTCCCGGCGAGCCGGACGAGCTGCGCGCGCGACACGAGGCGGTGTCGGAGCTCGCGCCGCGGCTCGAGCTGCGCGAGGACCTGGCCGTGCTCGGCCCGGAAGTGCGCTCGGGCGTGCACCCCGAGCCGCTCGCGGCCTGGGGCGAGGCGCCGGCGCACGG
>Ga0187893_10005418_pt1 | contig 22914 bp, 19 predicted proteins | sample MA1701074metaG_FD_139574 | JGI IMG/M metagenome (GOLD analysis project Ga0187893, IMG submission 139574) | White microbial mat communities from a basaltic lava cave in the Kipuka Kanohina Cave System on the Island of Hawaii, USA - MA170107-4 metaG ...
ACAAGTGATACTGCTGGCGAATTCCGCTGCTGTGCCAATAATGCGCTGTAAGTGTTAGCAATCCACCGGCTTCGTCTCTGTAAGTCCTGCAAAAATGATTTCGCCAGCAGTATCACAAGTCACCGCACTCCAAAGGAGGTCTCCTTAACTTTCATCTTAACTTAATGCCATTGCTCTATACACAGGTGTCGAGAAGAATTTTCATGCGCTGGATTAAACCAAAAGAGGCTCTACCCGCTCGTGGCCGACCAGCCTGCGGGCATAGACCAGACAAGCCTGTATGTCTTCAGATTCCAGCCACGGATACCCTTCAAGTATGATTTCGGGCGTATCTCCTGCGGCCAGCATACCAAGCACATGCTCGACAGCGAGCCTGCGCCCGCGAATGATCGGCTTGCCTCCGAATATCTGGGGGTTCACCGTGATTCGCTCAAGCAGCTTTGATTCTTCCATATATAGTCGACCTCAACTTCAAGACCGAAAGCCCGTCCCAATAAGGCGGATCGCCGCCGTTGCGAAAAGGAAAAGAGGCAGCGCATAAAACAGGCCGGATTTTGATTTGAGTTTTCCTCTTCACACACCGCCGCGTTCTTCAAAGCCTGTCACGACATTTTCTTTTCAATCTCGGTGACACGTTCTTCAAGATCGCGATGATCGGCGTATAGCTCTGCGACTTCATTCCCCATACGCTCGACTTTGTGACCGAGGCGGCGAAAGCTTTTCTCTATCTCTTCGCGCAAACCCGTTATTTGAACTTGCACGCCTTCCCACATCGGGCGCGTGTCATACAATCGATCTTCAACCGTCTGCTCAAGCCCCATGAGTCGCGACTCGACTGATATGAGCCGCGTCTTCACATCCTGAACGTCTGCCCCCATCTGCTCAAGCGTCGTGAGACGCGACTCGACTGATGTGAGTCGCGTCTTCACATCCTGAACGTCTTCCCTCACAGTTTGAACGTCTGCGCTCATTACCTGAACCATCGCTATAAGTCGGTTGAGCCTGTCATCTGAATCATCAAATCTCTTCGTCGGGTCTTCATTCATAACTCTTTCCCTTCCCTCGGTTGATGATTCCCCCGTGTCACGCCCTGATGATAGTCGAACCTTTAAGCCACTGTAAACATCTGCCTCAACCCGTCACTTCATCCTCATCACGACAAGCGTAAGGTCGTCGTGCTGAGGCGTCTCGCCGCACCATTCGCGCACGCTGTTGACTATCTTTTCCGTCAACTGATACGCCGACAAATGCGCCGACTCCGCGATTATCCCTTTCAACCTTTGCTCGCTGAATTCCACATCTTCATCATTGAGTGCTTCCGTCACTCCATCCGTATATGCCACGAGTATATCGCCGCTGTTCATCTGAATCGCTTCCTGCTCGTATGCGCAATGAGGCAGCGCGCCGATCACAGGCCCGCCCGTCGTCAGATACCCTATCCGCGAATCTCCATCCATCACTTCAGCCTCATCAGTCGAAGCCGTAGCCGCCTTCGCCATAGCCGCGGGCGCGGCCCTCATCAATATCGGCGGATTGTGTCCCGCGTTCACATAAGTCAACAATCCAGTCTCTTCAGCGTACTGCGCGAAGAAAAATGTCGCGTAGCTGTTCGCGTCCGTCGAAACATGCAGCAGATGATTCATCGCCGCGACCAGATCAGTAAGCCTCCCGTTTACAGTCGGAGCATGGCTGCGAAGCGATGCCTGCACGGTAGACATCAACAACGCCGCTGATATGCCTTTGCCCGCAACATCAGCCACAGCAATGCCGATCTTGCCCTGCTCCAACATTATGAAATCGTAGTAATCGCCTCCCACTCCGCGAGCCGGATGGCATACGCCCGCAAGCTCAAGGCAACTCATTTCAGGCGGACGCTCAGGGAACAATCGCCGCTGAACCGTCGCAGCTATCTCTACTTCATGACGGAGCATCTCTTCTTCCGTGATGACCCGAATCAATTCGGCATTGTGAAGCGCAAAGGCCATCTGACCCGCTACGGCCATCAACAACTGCTTGTCGTAATACGAGAAGGGCAAATCTCCGAGTCTGCGTCCGAGCGAGACGATTGCGATAAGCTCATCGCTCGTCGATACTGGAATCAACAACGCCGAACGCACGCGGCGAAGGGTTTGAACTTCGCGCTTGCGCGACTCATTTGTCACAAGCTCGGTCACGATCAGTTCATGCATCCACGAATCAGGCTCGTCGAAATCCAAAACGAGCGGATGCGCCGCGCGCTTGAGCCTCTCGACTACTATCCCGTCGGGCGGTATGCGCAAAGTGCGGTCGATATCGGAAGACGATGCGCCGTCATCGCTCATGTGCGACGAGATGGCGCATCTATGATCGCGTGTCGTGCGGTCGAGCAGAAAGACCGTGACGTTTTCTGCATGCAGCGCGTTCTGAATCCTCGCGACAGTCGTTTCAAGCAACTGCGGAATCGCGCTTACGGTACGAAGTTCCTGCCCAAGCTCTGACAGCACCTGTTGCGCATCGTAAGCCTCGCGGAAAAATTTTCTATCGATTACGGGCATCATACGCTGATTGAGCAGAGTGAGCAGGCCTATGGAGAGCGCAGTGACGAGCATCGTCACGATGATATCGGCTCGCGCGCCCAGTCGATCAATCGCATCCATCCGACTGCCTGTGAGCAGAAAACTCAGCAGGCCGAAAACCACCAACGCCTGAACGAAAACGAATCCGCGCGAGATGAGCAGGTAACGCGCGCTGCGCCGGAGCAGTATTCGCGCGGGTATGACCTGATGACGGATGATCGAATAAGCGAAAGAGAGAGGAAAGAGCGGAAACGAAAACATAGCTATCGCTGCCAGCCATCGCGCAAGCGAAGGATTCGTTTCCGGCAGATTGAAAACGAAGGCCAGCCCTATGACCACGAATATGGGCAGGAATCCTGCGATGGTTCCAGCGACGACGACCCTCATCTTTCGCCTCGACGCCAGCTTCTCCTGTCGATAATTGATGAGCAGCGTCAAAAGCCCCGCCGCGATGTAGGACACGCACAGTATCAGGCTGACGATCCTCAACGGTCGCGTCTTTTCCATGTAAGCGATCATCTGATCGGGCGAGACGGCGTTCAGCACGTTGAGCGCGCCGAAATAGGGAAAGATCGTGAGCAGATGAGGCGCGTACAAATAAAGCTCAAGTTTCGGAAAACGCCTCAGCAGCGGAGACGGCTCCGGGAATGTAAGAAAGAAGTGAAAGAAGACGGGCCATAAAAAAAGCGAGACTATCTGGACGATCAGCATTACGCCCACCAACCACCACTGCGCGTCTTCGAAGGCAGGGGTCGTCGCGCTCAATCCGCCGAGAAACATTCCGAACATCAGGGCCAGAAGCAATGCCTGCTTGTCATAAGGCTTGAGCAGAAAGACTGTGACTCCGACGAGCAGGAATATGCTCGGAATGATCAAGCCTCTCGATCCCATCAGCGTCCAGTTGACGAGCGGGATAGCGCGCGTCTCAAGCGTAAACTGCATCGTCTGGCCCTGACGACGCACGACCATCGTGTAGGGCTGACCGGGCGGAGTGTCGCGAAACACTTTTGTGAAATTGAAGGCGTAGCGAAGAGGCCGACCGTTGATCGATACGATTTCATCGCCGAACCGAAGAGGAACTAACGGCTCTCCGGGTTCGACCTCGACTACGATGGGGCGGTTTCCAATCTGATAGGGATACCATCCCGGATCGCTTTCCATTCTGAGGAGCGCCACGACCTGAACGAGGCTGGCTCCCGTGTAAATGATCAGCAACCCGAAAAAGGTCGCGCCCAAAAGCATTTGAAGTTGCTTCTTCATGGCTTCGGTCCGAAGGCATTACTATAGCACAGGCGAATCGACGGATTTAGCCCGTGTCTGCCATCCTTTCACATCGATTATAACGATTGTAGGGCCATTTAATTTTCAAGCAACCACAGATGAACATGGATAATTAGGGAGAGAAGAAAACAGAAGAATCCTGTTTTCTCTCTATATGTGTTCATCGGTGTTGCGATGTGGTTGCTATCTTCGACTTCTCCTGTGAAGAACTTGTTGGCCATCGAACCCGCGTCCGTTTTTTCAAAAGCCGAGACGATGCGCGCTTGTCTCACAAGGGCCAGCCTGTGATATTTTATGGGTTCCTTCGATTCAAATTTTTTTCGTGGAGGCCACCTTGATCAACAGAATTCAACACGCGCTTGCAGAATCCAACCTCGACGGATGGTTGTTTTACAGCTTTCGTGGAAGCGACCCCATCGCGGCCAACATACTCTCAACGGGCGGCGAAGGCCACATCGCTACGCGCCGATGGTATTACTTCATCCCTCGCACGGGCGAGCCTACGAAACTCGTTCACTCAATCGAAAGAGATACGCTCGATCATCTGCCCGGTAAAAAACTCATCTACCTGCCGTGGCAGCAGCTTCACTCTCTGCTCAAATCCACGCTCACAGAACACTCCGCCGCGCCGCGCATCGCGATGCAGTATTCACCCTCAGCAGCAATACCGTATCTCTCCCGCGTCGATGCAGGCACGATAGAACTGATTCGCTCATTCGGCGTCGAGATAGTCTCTTCGGCCAACCTCGTGCAGCAATTCGAGTCGGCTTGGAACGATGAACAACTCTCGATGCACGATGAATCGGCTCGCGGACTTTATGAAAGCGTACACGCTGCGTTCGCTGAAATCGGTCGCCGCACAAAAGAAGGCATCCCGACTACCGAGTACGACATTCAGCAATTCATAATGGGCTGCTTCGCTGATCGCGGCATGATAACTCGCGACCCTCCCATAGTCGCCGTCAACGCCAACAGCGCGATGCCTCACTACGAGCCTACGCCTCACCGTCATTCGCCGATTCACGAAGGCGATTTCGTATTGATCGATCTTTGGGCCAAGCTCGATAAACCTAACTCGGTTTATGCCGATATAACGTGGACTTCGTTCGTAGGCGCGACCGTACCCGATGAGGTCAACCGTGTTTTCACCGTCGTGCGCGATGCGCGCGACGCCGCGACGAATTTCGTCAAAGAAAATTTCGCCGCAGGGCGCACCGTGTACGGATGGCAGGTCGATGATGTTTGTCGCGCGGTAATAGTCGATGCAGGCTATGGCGATTATTTCATTCACCGGACGGGCCACAACATTCACACGGAAGTTCACGGCAACGGAGCGAACATCGATAACCTTGAGACGAAAGACGAGCGCGTATTGATTCCGCGCACCTGTTTTTCAATCGAGCCGGGGATTTATCTTGAAGGCAAATTCGGCGTGCGCAGCGAAATCGATGTGTACGTCAGCGAAAGCGAAGCTCGCGTCACAGGCGGCGAGCCTCAACGCGAAGTAGTCGCCATTCTTGGGGGATAGGAGATGGGAGATGGGGGATAGGGCGGAGAAAAGTTGAAAGGTCAATCCGATTGATAATGGCGTGACGGGGCATTACTTAAATCCGAATCCCCATCTCCCATCCCCCATCCCCTACTCGACCGGTTCCATCACCACAGCCGTCCCGTAGGCCAGAACTTCTGACACTCCGCTCATCAATTCCGTCGCGTCGTATCGCATGCCGATGACGGCGTTCGCGCCAATCTCGCTTGCGTGTTGAACCATGATTTCGAATGCTTCGGCGCGGGTCATCTCGCACAGCTTGGTGAATGCAGTGATGTTGCCTCCGACGATAGTATGAAGCGCGCCGCCGATAGTCCCGAATATGGAACGCGAGCGAACGGTGATACCGCGCACGACGCCGAGCGTGCGGACTACGCGATAGCCGTCTATGGCGAAGGCAGTCGTGACCATGTGATGGGGCAAGGTGTAGCGTTGAGATACGGAGTAAGGCGCACCGGGCCTGACAGCCTTCTGCGCATCGTCGAGGTGATCCAATCTGTCTTTCATTCCTGTCTCCTCTGCTGAGATTTGATCGCAAAAAACATAATCGCGCCGAAGCGCGGACGCAACGCTGAATCGAAATGTTGCGGCTCGCCTCCTCGCTTTGTACAATCCAAATGCGATTCGATCAGTCGAATGAATCGTAGAGATTCTGACTTTCTGTTAGGAGCGTTTCAGTGTCAAGCATCAATCGAAGAACATCAGTCGCCGTAGATGTCGGAGGCGTTCGCGTAGGCAGCGATAACCCGATAGTCGTTCAATCGATGACCAATACCGACACCGTCAACGCGCAATCGACTGCCCATCAGATAGAACAGCTTTATCGCGCAGGCTCGGAACTCGTGCGCATCACCGTCAACACCCGTCAGGCTGCCGAAGCCGTTCCCCACATCGTCGAGATGCTGGGCGAGCGCGGCGTCGCAGTCCCCATCATCGGAGACTTTCACTATAACGGCCATATACTTTTGAAGGAGTACAAGGATTGCGCCCGCGCGCTGGCTAAGTATCGCATCAACCCCGGCAACGTCGGAGCGGGCCGTCATCACGATACCAATTTCAAAACCATGATCGAAGCGGCTATCGAATACGACAAACCCGTTCGCATCGGCGTCAACTGGGGATCGCTCGATCAAATGTTGCTCACTCGATTGATGGATGAAAATGCCGCGCGACCTGATCCGAAAGATGCGCGCGATGTGATGCGCGAAGCCGTAGTGATAAGCGGCCTTGAGTCGGCTCAGATGGCCGAAGAGATAGGACTCCGGCGTGACAAAATAATTCTGAGCGCGAAGGTTTCAGAGGTTCAGGATTTGATAGCGATCTATCGCGATCTCGCGGCGCGTTGCGATTATCCGCTTCATCTCGGACTCACGGAAGCGGGGATGGGAAGCAAAGGCATAGTCGCTTCGACTGCGGCGATGTCCGTTTTATTGCAGGAAGGCATAGGCGATACGATTCGCGTCTCGCTCACGCCGCGACCCGCAGGCGAGAGGACTGAAGAAGTGATCGTCGCACAGCAGATTCTTCAAACCATGGGGCTGAGGAGTTTCACTCCGCTCGTTACGGCGTGTCCCGGTTGCGGGCGCACGACCAGCACTTTGTTTCAGGAGATGGCCGAAGATATTCAGAATTATATTCGCGATCAGATGCCCGCGTGGAAGAGTCGTTATCCCGGCGTTGAAGAATTGAAAGTCGCGGTGATGGGCTGCGTCGTAAACGGGCCGGGCGAATCGAAACATGCAAACCTCGGAATATCGCTTCCCGGAACCGGCGAAGACCCTCGCGCTCCTGTTTATGTCGATGGCCGAATGTTCACCACGCTTCAGGGAAAATCAATCGTGCCTCAGTTCATTCGCATACTCGATCAATATATCGAATCGCGTTATGCGAAAAAAAAAGCCGATGGGTTGTTGACGTAGTTGAGAACTTCTATCGGCAAGGAAGTTAAGAACCTCTGAACATCTGGAAATTACTCAGGAAGCTTTGTTGACAACAAATAGTGTTGTGCTAAAATTCGCTTGACTCACGGAAACCCCTTGGCTGCTGTTATACCCTCGTTATCTGTTTTTTGCGTCTTCCTTCTTTGGTAGACAGTCTGTATTAACGGACACCCATAATTCACGCCTGTACAGTTCTTCTACCGAGGAAGGTTGAGCAAATCTAAGTAGAGGCAAGCTATGTGGTGCTTTGTTCTCTGGTGAGGAACTGTTATGGCACGAAAACAACGATGCCTACAACGAGCGCGCAATTCGAAATCGCCTAATCGAAAAATAAGTGATGGCGAGCAAGTTCTTAAAACCCAAAGAGCAAATAAGATCGACATTCAGAGTGCCAAAGCTTTGATCAAACTGGAATTGGAGCAGAAAGAAAAGGAACACGAGCGGGAGATTGCAAAGAGAAAGTTTCTTTTTGAAATCTGCCGCGAATCCGTAATTACAGTTTTCGTCATTTTCGTGATAGCAATCCTTCTGATGTATGTTGGTCAAAGAATCGCGGATACGAATGCCTCAGAAGACGAAAAGAGACTTGCCTTTGGTATTTGCGGGATAGCTATTGGCGCAGCAACCGAATACCTGTTTGGCAAGCGAGGAATGACTGAAAAGTAATGATTCTGGAGTTTATTTCTGCCGAAGCTACTCTCGAAAGTAGCGAAATGAAAAAGATAGCGATCATCCAGGGATTGTTTTCTAAGAAATTGTCTTTTGCCGCGAAGCGGCGAGAAGAAGGTAGCCAGAGGTGAAACCTCTGGAACTGTCAAACGAATGATCCCGCGTTGGAGACGCGGCAGAGTCTTGCGCTCTGCGAGAGCGCGAAACCTGATCGATCAATACCAGACGTTGCACGTCTGGCTACCTTCTTGATGCGCCTTCGGCGCGAGATTTCAACTTCTCAACACGCTTTAACGCTGGCTCTGAGCTATAAACATCGCGCTCCTACGAAGCCAACCCAACTATCAACCCTGGCTGGTTAATCAACTGTCCTTGTTACCCCGCCACTTCAAGCCCGTGCTGATGCGCATGCCATTGGCGATGCTCACGCGCCGTCTTCGCCGCCGCGGGAAATTTCTTTCCCGTCATCTCTTCGTAAACTTTTTCCATCTGAGCGCGAAGCGACCCCTTGTTGGCATAACGCTGTATCTGCTTGTTTGCAGTTATCGCGCCGAAAACCTGATCGACGGAATCGCGCACCTGCTCAGGCGTCTTTCTGGCTTTCACCTGCGCGCCCACCTGCTCGCGCAACACACGGAAATATGCCTGCTGATCGTCGAGCATCGATTGATCGCTGCGCGGGCCGTGACCGGGGCAGACGATCTGCGCGCCCAATTTTTTAGCTGCATCGAGGGTCGGAATCCACTTTTCCACATTGCCGTCGCCTACAAAATTGAAAGCCCCGTTGACGCATGCATCGCCCGTGAAAAGTATCTTCTCTCTAGGCAGCCACGCCACCGCATCGCCATGAGTGTGAGCCACGCCGATATGAATCAACTCCACTCGATGCTTGCCGTCATCGAATATCATCTCGCGCGGAAAGAGCAGCGAAGGCGGTTTGAGTCGCGTGTCTTTCATATCCGCGCGCCGCTTCGCTGATTCTTCCCAGCGACCGGGCGCGCTGGCGTAATAGCCCGTCTCGTGCTTCTTCATCTCGTCAATCACGCCCGTGTGAGCGACGGGCGTCGCGCCGTTTTCGACCCACACCTGATTGCCATAGAGGTGATCGCCGTGATGATGCGTATCGAAGGCGAAGCGAATCGGCTTGTCGGTGATCGCGCGAATCTTCGGGATGAGTTCCCGCGCGCCCGACGGATAGTTGGCGTCGATTACCAGAACATAATCTTCGAATATCACCCAACCATTGTTGCAATGGCCGCGGCCCAGATTGCCCTGATGGAAATAAATATCATCGGCGACGCGGTCTACCTGATCGACCTGCGCGCGAGCGGGAACGATGAGATTTTCGGAAGCCGCGCCCAAAAGCGCCGCGCCTCCGATGAGCAGTTCCCTGCGTGAGATTTGACACATAGCGTTTCTCCTTTTTATATGTCAGAGCGTACCATTGGTTTGCACAAAAACTCTACATACGCTTTCCTGCGGCGGTGCCGCTTCGATGTGCGGAACGTCTCTGACGTTCCGGTGTCGGCTCACCCCTTCCCTGCGGGTGCGCCGCCGATTCCCCGGCACAGCCGGAGAAGGCGCAGCCTTCAAGAAATAAACGGCAAGGCTGACGGAAAGCCGCAGGCTTTCCTCACATCAAAACGGCATAGCCGTATTAGAAAGACACTCTGCAACAATGCGCAAAAACCAAAGACACACGCTCTCATCTATGATCACTTGATAGGCGATCCGGTCATCACGTGCGGTCGCCCCTGCAACTTCTCGTTGATCTTCTTGATCGGCCCGTCGATGAGCGCGTTGAGATCACTAACGGCTTTAGCAGTCTCCGCCGTCACCTCTCTCAGTCGCAACATCTGCGGCTCGGTCGGCGCAGCGATGGGATTCGTTACCGATCCCATCAGCGAGTTTACTTCCTCTCTCAGTCGGGGCGGATACCGATAGCCGAACTGGCCTTCGCGGACGAGCGCGAGTCTCAGTTTTTTCAATTCATCCAGCGCAGTTTTTATTTCAGGCATATCGCCTGCGCCTCTTCGCCCCTGCGCGAAACCGTCGCCCCCTGAAACTGGCTCCTGCGGCTCTTTTCGCAGGTTTTCCGAAAGCGCGTTCAATTGCTGAGTGAGGTCGTCAATCCTCGCCACGACGCGGTTGAGCGTCGAACTCAGATCACGCAATTCGAGCGCAGCTTTCAATTGAGCTTCAAGGTCAGAGTGCGAAATTTTTATTCGCGGATCGGTTTCGACCTTCACGATCTTCGAAAACTCCTTGCCTCCGATTCTGACCTTGACGGTGTATTGGCCGGGAAGAACATAAGGCCCGCCGCCGAATCCGAATCGCCCGCCGAACTCCTGAGCCGCTGCTCCCGGCCCCTGCTGGCCTGCGCCTCTGCCTCCCGGCCCTCCGGGTCTGCCGCCTCCCGGCCCGCCTGCCTGCGGCACTATCGCTCCGTCATATCGCAAATCCCAAACGGCGCGATTGACTCCCATTCTGTTGGCGAGGCTTCGAATCGTGCGAATCGTTTTGCCGCCTGCATCCGAGACTGTAATCGTGATCGGCCCTTGCGCGTCTGACTTCAGGTAATAATCGATCATCGCGCCCGCCGGGGGATTCGGAGCGACAAAGGTTTTCTGTCCGAGGTTCGAGTCCTTCCCCCATACATACCACCTGATGCCAGGGCGGATGTCGAAGAGATAAGCATCCTCGGCCATCGCTTCGGCAAGTTGACGAAGCGGAGTGATGTTATCGAGTATCCACACTCCGCGCCCGTGCGTGCCGAGTATCAAATCACCCTCGCGCGGATGAACGGCTATGTCGTTGACCGCGACCGGAGGCACGTTGTTTCTGATCGAAATCCAACTCCGTCCGCCGTCCCACGACGCGAAGACGCCAAGCTCCGTTCCGCAATAGAGCAGGTCTTTCACCTTCGTGTCTTCGCGCACGACGTGAACATAACCTTTCGCGGGCAGATTCCCCTTGATCGCTGTCCACGTCTGCCCGTAGTCGGTCGTCTTGAATGCGTGCGGAGAGAAGTCGTCATCGCGATGGCGATCAATCGCCGCGTAAGCCGTGCCTGCGTCGAAGTGCGAAGCCTCGATGCAGGCCACCCACGAATTAGCGGGCAAGCCTTTGATATTCGCAGCGACGTTAGTCCAGTTTTTCCCGCCGTCCTTCGTCACCTGAATGTTGCCGTCGTCCGTGCCTGCCCATATCACGCCGCGCTGAACGGGCGATTCCGCGATAGTGAGTATCGTGCAGTGAAACTCCGCCGCGGTGTTGTCTGTGACGACCGGCCCGCCTGAAGTTTGCTGTTTGCTCTTGTCGTTGGTCGTCAGGTCTTTCGATATCTCTTCCCACGAGTGACCGTAGTTCGTGGTTTTGAAGACGACGTTGCCGCCGTAGTAGACCGTCTTCGAATCGTGAGGCGAAGCGACTATAGGCGGATTCCAGTTGAAGCGATACTTATATCCGGCAATCGCATTGCCCGATGAACCGACTTCTTTCGGATACGGGTGAATGCTGCGGGTGTGGCCGGTGGTGGTGTCCGTGACTGAAATAGTCCCGCCCTGCGAGTCGGAATAAACTATGTTGGGCGAGTTGAGATCAGGCACGACGAAAAATCCATCGCCGCCGCTTATGGTATACCAGTCGTCTTTGCGAATGCCCTCGCGAAAGGTAGTCGCCGACGGGCCGACCCAGTTGCCGTTGTCCTGCAATCCGCCGTAAACATAATACGGCTGACGGAGATCGTAAGTGATGTGGTAGTACTGCGACAGGACGACGTTATTGATTATCTCGAACGTGCGCCCGCCGTCGTTCGATACCTGATAGCCGCCGTCGCTGCCGTTGAGTATTCGATTCGAGTTAAAAGGGTCGATCCACAGCCCTTGATGATCGCCGTGAACGCCGTTTGCGATTCGCGAGAAAGTTCTTCCACCATCGCGCGACATACTCAACCCGCCGCCGAGAGAATAGACTCGCTCCGGGTCATTCGGATCGACTCGGATGTCGCTGTAATAGAATGGGCGGAAGTTGATGTTCGGATCGTTATGCACCGTCCGCCACGTCTCGCCTCGATCATCCGAGCGGAAGAGATTCCCTTCAGTCTTCGTTTCGGTAATCATATAAACCGTCAGCGGATTGCTGCGCGAAACGGCTATACCGATTCGATCCATATCGGTTCTCGGCAATCCGTTCGTGAGTTTCTCCCACGTCACTCCGCCGTCCATGGATTTATAGAGCGCGGTCTGACCTCCGCCGCTGTCGAAACGCCACGCGCGGCGACGGAAGGTATACATCCCAGCGTAAAGAATGCGCGGGTTCGCGGAATCGATGTCGATGTCGGAGCAGCCTGTGTCTTTATCGATGTAGAGAGTTTTCGCCCATGTCCGCCCGCCGTCCGTGGTTTTGAAGACGCCGCGCTCTTCGTTTGCGCCCCAAGCATGTCCGAGGGCCGCTACCCAAGCCGTTTCCGGGTCAGTCGGATGGACGCTAATCCGCTTGATGCGCTCGGTGTCCGCAAGTCCGAGATGCTTCCACGTCTCACCGGCGTCGGTCGAGCGATAACCGCCGTTGCCGAACGACGCGCTGTTTCGCGGATCGCCTTCGCCGGTTCCGACATACAGGACATTCTTATCCGAAGGCGCGATTGCGATGGCTCCTATGGAGAGAACCTCCTGATCCTGAAACAGAGCGCTGAAGGTTGTGCCGCCGTTTGTGGTTTTGAAGATGCCGCCACAGGCTCCGCCGACATAAAACACATTCGGGTCGCCGGGTATGCCGATGATATCAGTGACGCGCCCGCCCATATTCGCGGGGCCGATGTTGCGCCAGCGAAGATTTTTGATCGCCGATGCGATATCGCTTGCCTGCGCGCCTGCTGTCGGCAGGGGCGCGATTAAAGCGACGAGCAGAAACACAAAAATCAGTTTTTTCATGTCGATCCTCCTCCAAAGCCAGAAGAGAGAAGTCAGGAGTCAGAAGTCAGGAGTCAGGAGTCAGAAGTCAGAAGTCAGAAGTCAGAAGTCAGAAGTAAAGCGCCGCAAGGGTGAAGTCAGGCAAGAAACCAGGAATCAGAAGTAAAATGCTGCTTCTTCTGACTCCGAATTGTGGGCATTGGTGGCGAGCAGTTGTCATTCTGACTTCTGACTCCTGACTCCTGACTTCTGACTCCTGACTTCTGACTCCTGACTCCTGACTCCTGACTTCTGACTTCTGACTCCTGACTTCTGACTTCTGACTCCTGACTTCTGACTTCTGACTCCTGACTCCTGACTCCTGACTCCTGACTTCTGACTCCTGACTCCTGACTCCTGACTCCTGACTCCTGACTTCTCTCTTCGTGAATTTCGATTCATAGCCGCTGTCTTGCAGGAATTTTTCGAAGTCCTGAACCCCAAGTATATCTTTCACGGCCTGACGTTTATCCGCCGCCCGATTGTAATAACTTTCGGCTATCTTGCAGCCGATGTAATAACCCAAATCAGCCGGACGGTCTTTAGCGCTCGCGCCGTTATAAAGCCAGCGGTCGGTCTTCGAGTCGTTCATCTCTTTTTTGAACTCTTCCCAAAGCTGGCGCTCTCGCGGATTGCCATAAGCATGAAGATGCTCGTTGATGTGTCGGCCTGATATGAGTTCGGCCATAAAATCCGCGCTGCCTTCGATGATCGACCGGCCAAGCAGCGTGCGAGCAGAAAGCGTCTTCTGCTGAACGTGAACCAGTTCGTGAGCAACGATATGAGGAATATTTTCGACTGGAGCGAGAACCTGCCTGAGCCAGTCGTTGAGTTCTTCGGTCGGAGTCGTCGGCGTTCTGCCGTACATCTCGGCCCCGATCAGAAGGGCGCGTTTTGAAGTAGTGCCGCCGCTCGAAAGACGCCCGATGACGAAATACACATCGGGGAATATCGCATCCGGGTAGAGAGACTTCAGCGCATAGAAAGCCGCCTTTATGCGCGAGCGCATCGGGCTTATTTTCAGAGTGCTTTCGCGAATCGATTGATAGTATTTGCGATGATGGCTGACAGCCGCAGCGAGATTTTTCGCGTTGCCGATTCTGAGACGGATGAAATCTTCGAGGCCGGGACTCGCGCGCTTGAGGTATTCGCGGTCGAGAACCTCTTCCAGATTCTCGATGGTCGCCATATCCATCGCGCGCCAGAAATTATCTATGTCCGAGGTGATGAGCTTCGCCTGATCGGGATCGGACGGGACGGCTGAATCCTTTTGCACGGCTGCGCCCGCAGACACAAGCGCGAAGAGAAGAAAGAAAGCAACAGGTTTCATTCGCGTGACCTCACTCAGAGATTGCTGCCCAAAGAAAGACTCGTCCGGCACTGAAGTTGTCCGGGACAATGTAGCTTCATCTTTTCGGGAAGGCAACCTCGTGTGTTCGGTCAGCGCGCCCCGGAAGATTCTTTCTCCATGATGACCATATTCTCGCCGCGCCCGACCAATCCCACAAGCACATAGCCGTCGGCTTCGGCCTGAGAGACTTCCTTCTGCAAAGTGGAAGTGCGAGAAGTCGCCAGCAACCGATATGCGTATTTTTTATCGCTCTTCGGCGCTTGTTCCAGTATGGTTATGACTTCGTTCGAGAGCATTCCCTCTTTAGCCATGATAGCGCGGGCCAGCAATCGATAGCCTTCCGCCGCCGCCGCGTTCAACTCTTTTTCCATAGTCGAAGTCTTAGTCGTCGCCAGCAGCTTGTACTTGTAGGTATCGGGCGGCTGGGCCACTCGTTCGAGGAAGAGAACCATTTCCGATGAAGAGCCGCCCTGCGCGCCGACGACGATGCGGAAGCCCTGAGCCGCGACTTCATCAAGCTCTTTCTGCATGGTCGAAGTCTTGACGGTCGAGAGCAGCAGATACTTCTGTTCAGGATCGACCTTGACTCTGTTCTGTCCTCCCACGCTCGCGGCGACGAGCATCGACAGGGCGACAAGTGTGATGATTCGTTTCGTGTTCATACAAAGTTCCTCCTTCGAAAAGTGGCGGTTCCCGATTCTCATACTTTCGAGGCATGCGCAATCTAACAGATTGCGCTACAGGATTCCTTATTGAAATCACTTCAAGCGAGGCCATTGATAACTTTGCGACCACGTGAGAAATTCATTGACCCTCGCGGTGTTTTGCGCAAGCCATTTCGCTACTTCTGTCGATTGGCTGGTCTGATAGATGTAGTAACAGAACGGCTCGACCATTTTGCGCGCTTTCATCTCCAGAAAGTATGGGCGATAGTAATTCCACGCAAAGCCCTCCTGTTTCTTTTTCGCGTCGCCTTCCGACATAATCGATAGGAGCGATTCGATCATATCGATTATCGACTGCATCTCGGTTTTGTCTTTGTTCTTCTCAAGATGACGGGCCGCGCCGAGTATGCCCATCATGGTCAGAGCCGTGCCGAAATCGCCCTCATCGGTCCGGGCCGACGTGTCGAGCGTGATGTTTATGTTTCCCGTCTTTTCATCTCTGGTAGCTGCTCGCCCAAGCACGTCTCGAATCACCTGAAGCGCATAAGTCGCTCTCTGCGATTTAGGCTCAAGCACCAGGAAACGGCCCATCGCCAGCAGAGCGGGTATTCGATAATTTTCTCTGAAGTACACGTCGCCAAGCCGGACGTGGCTGCCGGGATGAGCGGGATCGAATGTGACTGCATCCTTCAAACTCTTTCTAGCTTCGTCAGGTTTGTTCTGACCAAGAAGAGTGATCGCGAGATTGAAATGCAGGAGCGATTCTTCGGGAAACATCCTGATGCCCGATTTGTATGTCTTGATCGCATTCTCCGCCTGACCCATGTGATCGAGGTTGTTGCCGATCAGGACGTAGAAGCCGAACAACTGTTTCGATTTGTATTGCGCCCCGCGATAGGCTATCTCAAGGCTCTTCTTATAATCCTTCTTCTCCCCATAGGAGTAAGCCATCTCGTAGAGTGCGAGCGTGTCGTCGGGATTTTCTTTCAACACTTCTTCATAACTGCGAATCGCGCCGTCAAAATCGCCGCGATCATGAAGGGCGATGCCCTGACGTATGAGCGGCTCATGCTTTTCCATCGTCGGCGCGGGAGTGAGTTTGGGCTGCGGCAAGTCCTGCGCAAAGGCCGACTGAAAAAGGATCAATGTTATGCAAATAGTCAGAATTTTTCGTGACATGATTTTCACCTTACTTTCCTCTCACCATCCCATCGCGCAGCCGTCTTTTCGCGGATCGCTCCCGCCCATCAGCGCTCCCGTTTTCCCGTCGATCAGTATTCCCTGATAGCCGCCGTAGGAATCGATCATATTTACGACCGTGTGACCTTTGATTGCAAGAAGTCTTCTTACATCTGCGCCTATCGCAGATTCGAGTCCGAGTCTGCCCCCTGTGTGACGAAAGCGCGCGGCTTCGCCCGATTCCTGAACATTCATCCCGAACTCGATCATGTTCAAAAACACCTGCGCGTGCGCCTGCGGCTGATTGTCTCCGCCCATCACTCCGAAAGACCAGAACGGTCGCCCGTCCTTCATCACGAAGGCGGGTATGATGGTATGAAACGGACGCTTGCGCCCTTCCACGCGATTCCACGAAGCGGGGTTGAGCGAAAATCCCGCGCCGCGATTGTGCAACATTATGCCCGTATCGCCCGCGACTATGCCTGAGCCGAAAAGGTCGAAAATGGAATTGATAAAACTGACCGCGTTGTGATCCTTGTCGACTACAGTCAGATAGATAGTATCGGTCTGCTCGGCGTTGCCCGGTTCGTATTCTGCTTGCGCGCGTTCTCGGTCGATTAGTTTCCTCCGCTCTGCGGCGTAAGGTTTCGAGAGAAGTTTTTCGATAGGAATTTTGGCAAACTCCGGATCGGCGATGTAACGAGCGCGGTCGGCGAAGGCCAGCTTCTTGGCTTCGACCAAAAGGTGGAGATACTCGGCTGAGTTGTGGCCGATATTTTTCAAGTCGAATCCTTCAAGAATATTCAGCATCTGAAGTGCGGCCATGCCCTGACCGTTGGGCGGAAGTTCGTAGAGATCATAGCCTTTGTAATTGACGCTGATGGGCTTGACCCATTCGGATTTATGACCGGCCAGATCTTCCATCGCCATCACGCCGCCTTTGTCGCGTATGGCTTTGACGATCTTTTCCGCAATCTCTCCTTTATAAAAAGCGTCGCGTCCTCCCGCGGCGAGTTTGCGAAAAGTCGCCGCGAGATTTCGGTTATAAAAAATCTCGCCCTGTTGAAGGGGGTGACCGTCGGGCAGAAAAGTTTTCTTCGCCCATTCATCGCGCATCAATCGGCCTGCTGTCGCCTGCCATTGATTGGAGATGATTTCAGAAACGGGAAAACCCTGTTCGGCATACTCGATGGCCGGAGCCATCACATCCGAGAGTTTAAGCTTTCCGAATTTCTGGTGCAGAGAAAACCATCCGTCGAAAGCTCCGGGAACAGTGATCGCATCCGGGCCTGAATCAGGCATCGAAGAGTAGCCCTTCTTTTTCATGTAATCGAGCGTCATCGCTGCTGGCGCGCGACCGCTGGCGTTGAGTCCCGTTAGCTCGCCCGTCTTGCTCCAGTAGACGATGGCGAATGCGTCGCCGCCTATGCCGGTCATATGCGGCTCGACCACATTGAGAACGGCGGCTGCGGCTATCGCGGCATCGATGGCGTTTCCGCCCTGTTGAAGTATGCGAAGTCCGGCGGCTGTGGCGAGCGGCTGACTGGTTGCAACCATCCCGTTGCGCGCAAGCACAGGCGAGCGCGTCCCCTTCACTGAGCGCGCGTTGCGATCATGTCCCGCGACGGCTATGGCAGCGATGAGCAACAGAGAGCAAAGTAGAGATGCTGATTTCACGTCGATCATTTCCCGGCCTCCTAAACAGTTTTCAGTTGAAAAAGATGTTAGATGTTAGAGGTCAGATGTTAGAAGAGACAGCATCGTTTCTGCCCTCCGGCACTAACATCTAGCATCGAACATCTAACATCTGCTTCAAAACGCGCTGCCCGCGGCATCCGAGCGGGAAAACCGTTCCATGCATTCACGGCAAAGGCAGCGCGTGTATTTGCTGCGAAGATCGCTTCTCACCTGCTCGCTCAATTTGAACTCGGTACACCAGCATCCGAGAAACGTCGCGCCGCAAACCGTCTTTTGTCCGCACGCCTGACAATCATAGGGCTTGCGCCAGCGTGGAGAGAGGATCGCAAGAATTTTTCGCAAAGAGATTGCGCTCCTTTTTTTGGAGTGCTGCGACAAGTCGCAGCTTTTTTTTCAATCAATAGCGTTGACAAGATAGAGTCATACCCTTCGTCACCGCGCTCCAAAGGCTGTCGCCATTCCCAATCGATACATAGAATTGAAATCGGCCATAGTCAGTCGCAGAGACCAGTTTTATACTTCATCCACAGAGCGGCTGCAATCGGATTTGATTGAGTATGCGCTCTGCCGCGTGCTATTTTTCAACTTCAACAGTCGAACAAACCCCGACCGACTGAGCATCATCGAGGTAGTCTCCGTGAGCGATTTCGATAAAGCCCGCGATGCGCTTCAACAATTTTTCGGCTTCACAGACTTTCGCGAAGGTCAGGCCGATGTCATCGAAACCGTGCTTGCAGGTCAGGATGCCGTCGTCGTGATGCCTACGGGCGGGGGGAAATCGCTCTGCTATCAGTTGCCCGCTTTGATAATGGACGGGGTGGCGATGGTCGTCTCGCCGCTCATCGCACTGATGAAAGATCAGGTCGATCAACTCTCCTCTCGCGGCATCCCGTCAACTTTCATCAACAGTTCCATCAGCCTTCGCGAAATCAACGAACGACTCTCCGGCGTGAGGATGAATCGCTATCGCCTGCTTTACGTCGCGCCCGAACGATTTCGCTCAGAGTCGTTCATACAAGCTATAGCCGAAGTCAAAATCCGACTCTTCGCCGTCGATGAGGCTCATTGCATCTCGCACTGGGGCCATGATTTCCGTCCCGATTATCTGAGGTTGAAACAGGCGGTCGAACTGCTGGGCCGCCCGCAGGTCATCGCGCTCACGGCGACCGCTACTCCGCAGGTTCGAGCCGATATCGTGGCTCAACTTGGGCTTACGGAATCGAAAGTTTTCGTCGCCGGATTTGATCGCCCGAACCTCGCGCTTCGGGTCGTTCACACGAAGACTGAAAAAGATAAACTCGCCATTCTCAAACGACTCATCGCCGATTCTACCGGATCAGGAATAATTTATACCTCGACGCGAAAAGCAGCCGAGCAGATCGCGGCTCGACTTCAGATGTCAGACCTTAGGGCGGATGTCTACCACGGCGGGATGGAAGAATCGGAAAGGACTCGCGCGCAGGATCGGTTCATGTCGGGCGAGTCTCAGGCCATCGTCGCCACGAACGCATTCGGCATGGGGATAGATAAATCCGACATTCGCTTCGTCGCGCATTTTCACATACCCGGGTCGGTCGAGGCTTACTATCAGGAAGTGGGCCGCGCGGGGCGCGATTCTCTGCCCGCCGAGTGTGTCCTGCTCTTCAACTATGCCGACACACGCACGCAGCAGTTCTTCATCGACGGAAGCCATCCGTCGCCTGAACTCATCGCGCGCGTTTATGAAACCATCGCTTCTTTCGGAACAGAGAAAGTCGAGCTATCGGCCAGAGAGATAGCCGAGCGATTGAGGATGAAAAACGAGATGGCGATATATTCATCTCTCGTCGTTCTGGAAAAGGCCGGTCACATCGAACGCGGACGCGTTGCGGAAACGCAGCTTCTCTGCTGGGCCAAGCTTTCCATAGATGATGCGCTTGCGGCAGTGCCGGACGATTCGAACGAAGGCGGCGTGTTGCGCGATTTGATTTTCACGCGCAATATCAATCAGCGTGCGCCGACTGAACTCGACATCGCAAGCATAGGCGCGGCACTCGGCATGACGGACGCGCAGGCGCGACGGGCCATCGGTCAGCTTGCCGCGCGAGGCCTGATCGATTGTCGCAACGCATATCAGGGTCGGGGTATTCGGTTGCTCGACTCACCGGCGAAGGCTCTGCGGATAGACCGTCAGGAACTTGCGGCGCGCGCCGCAGCCGAGCAATGGAAGCTTCGCCGCATGATAGATTACTGCTATCATCAGGGCTGTCTGCGCCGATTCATCCTCAATTACTTCGGCGACCGCAAGCCTTTGACCCGCTGCGAGGCCTGCTCGATATGCTCGCCAGAAACGTCGCGATTCGTGGACGGCGCATCTCGAAGTAAAAGACAGCCGGGAACGCTTGCCCTGAGCGCGAAGAAATCAATTGAAGCGACCGAGATGGATCGCTTCATAATCGAACACGCGCCCACGGGAGGGGAGCTTCGCGCCGAGTTGAAAAAGAAAGCTGCTCAGTCGCGAGCGGCTCGCCCGCCGATGGAAGAAGAAAAACGAGCGCGCAGTCTGACTGAGTCGGAAACCGTGGTGGTGAAAAAAATTCTCAGTTGCGTGGCAAGGATGAATGACAGATTCGGAAAAGGAACTGTCACATTGGTGTTGGCAGGCTCGACCTCGAAACAGGTCGTGGAGAATAATCTCAACAAGCTTTCGACCTACGGTTTGCTCCGGCATATGACGCGAGATGAAATCACCGTCTACATCAGAGCTTTGATCGATGCCGAGTGCATACGAGTAAGCAGCGGAGCATATCCTACAGTGAGCCTCACCGCGTTGGGGCGCGATGTGATGACGGGCCGCGCTGAAACCAAGCTTGAGATCAAGGAAAATATTTAATGGAAAATTTGCAGGCAGCCACAGGAGTTCTTCAAATCAACGAGAAGGGTTACGGTTTTCTACGTCAGGTGAAAGCCAATTTTCTACCCTCGAATTCCGATGTGTTCGTCCCGCGCGATATGATCGATAGATTCAGGATGCGCGAAGGAGTGGACATCATCGGCGAGGCGGCTCCGCCTTCGGATGCGCGCGGCAGGTCGGCCCAGCTTGTTTCAATCGAGCAGATCAACTGCTCAAGCCCGGAAAAGTACAGATCGCTTCCCGCATTCAAAGAGCTTACAAGCATCGATCCCATAGAGCGGCTCGAACTCTCGGCGGGAAGTAATAATATGTCGATGCGCGTGCTCGATCTGATCGCGCCTATTGGCAAGGGTCAGCGCGGATTGATCGTCGCTCCTCCCAAGACGGGAAAGACCACGATCATCGAAGAGATCGCCGAAGCCGTCGCCGACAATCACCCGGAAATAAAACTCGTGGTGCTGCTCGTCGATGAGCGGCCCGAAGAAGTCACTCACATGAAGCGAAGGGTTCGCGGAGAGGTGATAGCATCGAGCGCGGATCAAGGCTCGAATCTTCACATGCAGATCGCGCGACTTGTCCTTGAGAGGGTCAAACGCATGGTCGAATGCGGCCAGGATGTCGTGATGCTGCTCGATTCGATCACCCGACTCGCGCGAGCGTCGAACCGCGAAACTTCTCGTCGCGGGAAGACGATGAGCGGCGGGGTGGATTCACGCGCGATGGAGTTCCCGCGCAAATTTTTCGGCGCGGCTCGCAACGCCGAGCATGGCGGAAGCTTGACGATCATCGGCACGGCCTTAATCGATACGGGCAGTCAGATGGATGAAGTCATCTTTCAGGAATTCAAAGGGACTGGCAATCTGGAAGTGGTGCTTGATCGTCGGCTTGCCGAGCGGAGAATTTTTCCGGCGATTGATATTTCGAAGTCGGGTACGCGCAAGGAGGAAAAACTTTTCAGCGCAGACGAACTTCCGCAGATCAACGCGCTTCGTCGCGCCCTTGCAGGAAAGAAGCCGATAGAAGCGATGGAGCTTTTGCTCAAGGGACTCGGCGAGACTAAAGACAACGGCGAGTTTTTGGAACGAATAAAAAATCTATAACGGGGAGGAAAGAGATGAACCGGAGAAAATTCATCGGCGCGGCAGCGGCTACTGCCGCCGTCATTTCAACATCGAACAGGAGAACAGCGATGGCTCAAGCCACGAAGCCCGGTACTAAAGCTGCCCGGAAAAAAAGCAAAGTTCTCACTGACACGGCTCCGAAACCTGTCGGCCCGTACAGTCAGGCCATCATTGCGGGCAATACGATTTACGTCGCGGGTCAGGGGCCTATGAATCCCAAAACCGGAAAGATCGAAGTGACGGGCATCGAAGAGCAGGCCAAACAGACTTTCGAAAATATCAAAGCGATAGTCGAAGCTGCCGGGTCATCGATGGCCAACGTAGTGAAGGTGAATGTTTATCTGGCCGACCTCAAGGATTTTTCGAAGATGAATGAAATCTATCGCCAGTATTTTCCGGCGGACTATCCTGCGCGAGCGACCATAGGCGCGCAATTGCTTCTGGGGATGTTGATCGAAGTAGAGTGCATCGCGGTGAAGTGACACGGGCAAGCGCAGGGAGTAAAATGTTGTTTGAGGTTTCGATGGATGAAAGAAGCTTTGAACAACCATTCGAGATTGGCCCTTAGCCTGATGCTCGTCCTGCTGATTGCTGTCGCGGCCTTCGCTCAGAAAAAACCACAGGACAAATCGCTCGAAGATAAACTCGCCGAGTCTCGCGCCGAACTCATACGCGCGGCCAACGATTACAAGGCGAGCGTCGAAAAGCTGATCACGTTGCTCGAAAAAGACGTAGCCTCGGCGCGCGAGACGGTCGAGCGCAGAAAAAAACTTTTCGAAGAAAACATCATCCAGAAACGCGATCTTGAGGATAGCCAGCAACAGCTTGCTGAAGCTGAAGATAAGGTTTTCGACGCGAAGAGACAGATTACAGAAGCCGATTCGGTGATAGAAGAGATAAAACAAGAAGCTTCTACGAATAAAAGCAAAAAGCCTTATGCAATACTTCGGACATTTTTTCAAAGAAAGGGGTTAGCAAAAAGGCCAAGAACTGATTGAATGTGAGTGTCCAACTACACCTTCAACAGTTAATGGCCTATGACAATTGTCAACAACATCCTC
>Ga0187893_10005419_pt1 | contig 22913 bp, 18 predicted proteins | sample MA1701074metaG_FD_139574 | JGI IMG/M metagenome (GOLD analysis project Ga0187893, IMG submission 139574) | White microbial mat communities from a basaltic lava cave in the Kipuka Kanohina Cave System on the Island of Hawaii, USA - MA170107-4 metaG ...
CAACATGATCGAGGGGTAGATGAGCGCCGTCTTGATGCGCGCGGTGAGCTTGGCCTGCCGGACCCGGTAGTCCGCGAGGCGGGAGAGCACCGCGTCGAGGTTGCCCGACGCTTCCCCCGCCCGCACCATGTTCACGAAAAGATCGTCGAAAAGCGCCGGATGCGCGCGCAGGGCGTCGGCGAGGCTGGTGCCGCGCACCACTTGCTCCCGGAGATCGCGGAAGATCGCCTCCATGTCGCGCTCCTCGATCTGCTCGATGAGCGCGCTGAGCGCCTGGGTGAGAGGGATGCCGGCGCGCAGGAGCGTGGCGAGCTGGCGGGTGTAGATGGGCAGACCCGCGACGCCCTTCACGCGGCGTTTGAATTGGAATGCGCGGCGCAGCGCGGAGAGGCGCCTGGGCGCTTCCGCGGCCGTGATGCCGGAGGAGACCTCCGAGACCACGAGGTCGGTGACCATCACGCTCTGCTCGCGCAGGCGCGACCGCGCCTCCCGCGGCGTGTCGGCGTCGATGATCCCGGCACGGGCCCCGCCGGAAGTGTCGAAGCCCTTGTACTCGTAGATGGCCATCAAAAGGCGTCGAGCTGGGTGACGCGCAGCACTTCGTCGGCGGTGGTGACCCCCGACATGACCTTGCGGGCGCCGTCCATGCGGAGCGTGCGGCAGCCGCGCTCGAGGGAGGTGCGCTTGATGACCGTCGAGCCGGTGCGGTCCATGATCTGCGCCTTGATGATCTCGTCGATGGGCAGCAGCTCGTAGATGCCGGTGCGGTCGACGTAGCCGGTGTTGAAGCAATCGGGGCAACCCTTGCCGCGCCAGAGCTTGCCCCCCTCGCACTGCTCGATCTCGACGCCGATCGCCTTGAGCTGCATGAGGTCGTCGGGGGTGGCGTCGAAGCTCTCCCGGCAGGCGGGGCAGATGCGCCGCACGAGACGCTGGGCGATGACCACGAGGAGGGAGGAGGCGACGAGGTAGGGCTCGAGGCCGATGTCGAGGAGGCGCGTCACGGTGCTGGCCGCGTCGTTGGTGTGCAGGGTGGAGTAGACGAGGTGGCCGGTGAGCGCGGCCTGGATGGCGATGCGCGAGGTCTCCACGTCGCGGATCTCGCCCACCATCATGATGTCGGGGTCCTGGCGCAGCACGTGACGCAAGCCGCGGGCGAAGGTGAGCCCCTTCTTCTCGTTGATCTGGATCTGGCTGATCCCCTCGAGTTGGTACTCGATGGGGTCCTCCAGGGTGATGACGTTGAGCTGCGACGAGTTCACCCGCGCCAGGGAGGCATAGAGCGTCGTCGTCTTGCCCGACCCGGTGGGGCCGGTGACCAGGATGATCCCGTGCTGGTACTCGATGTACTTCTCGACCAGCGCCAGGTTGTCGGTCTCCAGCCCGATTTCAGCGAGATCGTAAAGGCGTGCGCCCTTGTCGAGGAGACGCAGGACGATGCGCTCCCCCTGGCTCGTGGGCACGGAGGAGATACGGATGTCGACGTCGGAATCGCCCAGCTTCACCGTGGCGCGGCCGTCCTGCGGGAGCCGGCGCTCCGCGATGTCCATGGCGCCCATGACCTTGAGGCGGCTCAGGATCGCGTCCTGCACCTTCTTGGGCGGCGCCTCCATGTCGTAGAGCACGCCGTCGATGCGGTAGCGCACCTGGAGGCGGTCCGGGAAGGGCTGGAAGTGCACATCGCTCGCCCGCATCTTGAGCGCTTGGAAGAGGACCATGTTCACGAGGCGGATGATGGGAGCCTTGTTGGCCGTGACCAGCAGGTCCTCGGAGGCGTCGATCGCCGCCGCCTCCTTCAAGATGTCGTCCTCCTTGAGGCCGTCCATCGTCTCGTCAACGATGCCCGCCTTCGCCTTGTAGGCGCGGTTGATGAGGCTCGTGATCTCCGCCCGTGGCGCGAGGACCGGCTCCACCTCGCAGTGGAGCATGCTGGCCAGGTCGTCCATCGGGTGGGTGTCGAGGGGGAACGCGGTGGCGATCCGCATCGCCCCGTTGTCCCGCCCGAGCGCGACCAAGGCGTAGTTGCGGGCGAACTGCACCGGCACCGACTGGAGGAAATCGTCGGGCACCATCGAGTTGGCAAGCGAGGGGTGGTAGGGGAGGTCGAGGGCGTGCGCCAGGGTGCGCAAGACGTCGTTTTCCGACATGTAGCCCTTGTGGAGGATGATCTTCTCGAAGCTCTGCCCGGTCTCCTCCTCGAGGCGGAACGCCTCCTCGAGGCGCACCTCGTCGAGGAGCCCGTTTTCGAGCACGAATTGCCGGATCTGATCTCTCATGGGGCGTTCGCAACCTTGGACGACGGAGGGGCGACGTCCCCTTCCGCGGCTCGCAAACCGGGATTGTACACGCGGGCGGGCCGCCGGGGCCCCGGGGGCGCGCCCCCGCCCCCCTACTTGCCTTCCTTGCGCCTGAGCCGCTCCAACTCCTGGAGGGCCTGCTCCGCCGGGACCTCCTGGAAGCGCCCCGCGTCCACGAGATAGGAGAGGTCCAGAGTGGCCCCCGCCTCCCCCTCCTCGTGCTTGTAGGCAGGGTCGTCGAAGAACTGGGAGTTGTGGATCTGGATCTTGCCGATCAGCTCGTTCGCCTTGGTCATGGCGATCCAGCTCTGGCGGTGCAATTCGCTGAACTTCACCCCCTTCTGGCGCAGGATGTGGGGCGTCACGAAGATGAACAGGATGCGCTTCACCTTGCGGCGCGTCTTGTTCTTGAAGAGGTAGCCCAGGATCGGCACATCCCCCAGGATGGGGACCTTCGATTCCGTGACCGTCTCCTCCTCGCTGATGAGCCCGCCCATGACGACGGTGTGGGAGTCGGGGAGGGCGATGGTGGTGTTGATGATGTTGCGCGTGCGAGGCGAAGGGAACCCGGCGCTGGGGGGGTCGCCGGTGAAGGAGGAGACCTCCAATTCGATGTCGAGGCGCAGGTAGTTGTCGGCGCTGATGTGGGGGGAGACCGTGAGCGTCACGCCCGCGGGCTGGAAGCTGTCGAAGCCGGTCTGCACCGCGCCGGAGGCGGCCTCGTTCACCGTGCCGGTGGGCTGCTCCGTCAGGGCCTGGAGCGTGGCGGATTCGTTGTCGTAGGTCACCACCGACGGCATGGAGAGGATCTTGCCGTTGTTGAGCCGCTGGACCGCCTGGAGGAGGACCGGGATGCCCCCGTTGCGGAAGATGCCCGCGACGAGGCCGCCCCCCGGGGTGGCGAGGCTGGTCGGGAGGTTGATGTCGGGGATGAGGTCCCCGTCGGTGTCCTCGAAGGTGGAGAGGGCGAAGCTGGTCACGCCGAATCCCGACTGGGTGCCGTCGCGCTGGTTGAGCCCCGATTCGTCGATGCCCGCCAACTCGACGCCGAGCTGGAAGTCATCCGCGCGGGTGAGGCTCACCAGCGTCGCCTCGATGAGCACCTGATCCTTCGGCTTGTCGATCTGGACGATGATGTCCAGAAGCGCCTGGATGGTCTTGCGGTCCGCCGCGAGGATGAGGGAGTTGGTCCCGGGATCGGGCACCACCTGGGGATCGAGGGGCTGGGATCGGCTTCCCCCGGTGCGCGAGGTGCCCGGGGCGGTGGGGCGGGCGCCGGGGCGCGGCTGGGCGCCGCCATCCGCACCGGGGATGACGCCGCCCAACCCCTCCAGGACCTGGGTCAGGGTGTCGGCGAGATCCTCGGCCGCGACGTGTTTCAAGACCACGACCTCCACGGTGGAGGAGATCTCCCCCGGCTGATCGAAGCGCACGATCAGGGCGCTGATCATGCGGAAGTCGTCCTCGGTGGAAGCGATGACGAGGGCGTTTTTCGGCTCGTAGGGCAGGATCCGCGGCTCGGGCGAGGTGTTCGTCGGCACCCCCTGCTGCGGCTGGCGCTGCTGGGCGAGGAGTTCGCGTTGCGCGGCGACGAGCTCGCTGATGATGTCGGCCACCTCGTCGGCATAGGCGTGCTGGAGCTCCACGAACTCCATCACGAGCTTCTTGCCTTCCGGCGCCACGTCCATCTGCTTGATGAGCTGCACCATCGCCCAGACCGTCGGGGCGAAGTCCATGATGATGAGCGACTGCGAGGTGGTCACTTCGTGGACGCGACCCACGCCGGACGGGCTCACGAGGTTGGAGAGCGCGCTCCGCAGGACCGTGAGGTTGTCGATGAACCGGAGGGGCACCGCGCAGCTGATGTAGAGCCCGTCCTGGTCCTGGTACTTGTCCAGCTCCTTGTAGTCGACGTAGATCGCCTTGTTCTTGACGATGTTGTTGGTCGAGCGGGAGTCGAGCACGAGGTAGAACTCGTACCCCTTGGGGCCGATCGGGATGAGGGTCAGTTCGTAGAAGGCGAGGATGGCGCGGAAGGTGTCGAAGAGCCGATCCTCCGGCACCTTGTGCGCGAAATTGGAGCCGATCTTCGACCCCTTGATCCGCTGGCCGTTCGGGTCGTAGAGCAGCGGCTTGCCGGTCGATTTCGCGATCTGGTCCAGGAACTCGGAGATCTCGCTCTCCTTGTCCAGCCGGATGTCGCTCATCTTGGGGCCGTTCTGGTCCCCCTGGGCGACGGCGGGGAGGGCCTGCGCAAGGAGCGCGGCGAGGGCGAGCAGGAAAACACCGAGTCTCGGCGCGGGCATGCGATCAGACCTCCACCTGGATGCCGCCAACGATACGGGCCATCGGCTCCGCCCGCAACCATGGGAACGAAATGGGGCGGGAACCCGAGGGCGCGGGGCGCTCCGGAACCGGCGTCCACCCTAGTCCGACGCACCGACAGCGCCGGATCTTCCCGCCGGGCGATCAGAAGATGGGGTGGATGGCCTGGAGGAGGGCGCCGGCGGCGAGCCCCACCAGGAGCGCTGCGCCAGCCGCGACGACCAGGGATCGCAGGGAGACTTCGGAACGGACGCGCACGACCCGGGTCCGGGTGCGGCCCCGCTCCCGGCGGCCTCCGCGGTCGGCACATCGGCCGCAGTGCCCCTCCACGGGACCTCTGTAGCTGTAGTGGATGGGGCGGCCGCACCGGAGACAGGGTTTGTCGGCGGCGACGGGCATTCTGCGTCCAGTGGTTTCCATGGTTCCGCCGATCTTCTCGGTAGGGGCTGTGGGCGGACTTGAGCCCCGCCTTGCTTGACCGAGGGGGGAAAAGAGGGTTACGATGACGGTTTGCCTCGAAAGGAGTCGCGCGCAGACGAATCCCCATGGTCAAAGTTCAAGTCAAGCCGAACGAACCGCTGGAGAAGGCGCTCCGCCGTCTGCGCAAGATCTGCAACAACGAAGGCATCACCCGCGAACTGAAGCGCGCCGCCTACTACGAGAAGCCCAGCGAGCGGCGCCGGCGCAAGGAGCGCGAGCGCCTCAAGACGATCCGCCTGTCCGGCTACGTCCGCGACTAGCCCACCCGGGCGAGGGGAGGCGGCCGTGAGCCGCGTCTGGCTGCGCCAACCGTTCCCCGGCCTGCTCCTTGCGGTGCCTGCGTTCCTTTCGGGCGCCTCCGCCCTGGTCTACGAGATCGTCTGGACCCGGCGCCTCGCCCTGGTTCTGGGATCGACCGCCGGGGCCGTCGCGGCCGTCCTGAGCGCCTTCATGCTCGGCCTCGCGCTCGGCGCCCTCCTGGTGGGTCGCCGTGTCGACGCCTCACGCCGGCCACTCCGCTGGTACGGCTTCCTGGAGATCGGCCTCGGCTTCTACGCGCTGGCCTTCGACAATCTCGTCACCCTCGCGGCCGATCTCTTCCCCGGCATCCCCTGGCTGACGGCGTTCCTGCTGCTGGTGCTTCCCGCGGCGCTCATGGGAGGGACGCTCCCGGTCCTCGCACGGGCGGCCGCCGACGTCCCGACCCGCGGCGCGCGGGCGCTGGGCATGCTCTACGCCGTGAACACCTTCGGCGCGGTTTTCGGCGCGCTCCTCGCCGTCTTCGTCCTCATGCCGCTGTGGGGTTTGCGCACCGCCGTGCACGCGGCCGCGGCGGTCAACCTGGGGATCGGAGTCCTCAGTTGGCTCGCGGCGCGAGCGGCGGGGGACCGGGCGGCCGCCCCGGTGGAGGGGCCGCCGCCGCCGGGAGTGAGGCGCAGCGCAGGCTCGGCCGTGCTCCTCGCCTTCTTCCTTGCGGGGTTCGCTGGCCTCGCCCTGCAGGTGGCCTGGATCCGTTCCCTCGTCTATTTGCTCGAGGGGTTCACCATCGCCTTCGGGCTCATGCTCGCGACCTACCTCCTGGGGCTGGCGGCCGGCGCGGCGGGGGGCACCGTCCTCGCGCTGGCGAGCCCCAACCCACGCAGGCTCTTCAGCATCCTCCTCGCCCTGGAGGGCTGCCTCGCGGCGGCGACGCTGCTCCTCCTGGGGCCCCTCTCCGGCTGGCTGGAGGAGGCGCGCAGCACCCTGGGGGGCGCCGACGCGAGCGGATTCCGCTACGCATTCACGCTCTTCCTCGCGTCGGCGGCGGTGCTCCTGCCCGCCACCCTCTGCGCCGGCGCGCTGCTCCCGGTGGTCGGGCGCATCACCATCGCCCACGGCGAGGCGATCGGCCGGTACAGCGGGACGATCTACGCCGCCTCCACGCTGGGCGCGGTCCTCGCGCCGCCCTGCGCCGCCTTCTTCCTGGTGCCCGGTTTCGGCGCCCAGGGGACGATCCTGATCGCCGGCCTGCTCCTCGTGGAGGCGGGGGCGCTCGCTGCGGCGACCCTGGGACGCGCGACGGTTGTCCGCTCGGCGGCGGCGTCGCTGCTCGTCCTCGGGCTCGGCGTGGCGGCCGCCCCTTGGCGCCCCCTGGTGGAGAAGTCGCACGTCTTCCGCGATGCGCGCCAACCGCGGCGTCTTCTCGCCCACGTGGAAGGCCGCCACTTCGGCATCGCCGTCGTGGAGGAGCTGGGCCCGCGCACGCGTGCGCTCTACACCGACGACTTCCGCGCGGCGGAAACCGGGCCCCGCTACGGGTACATGCGCATGCTGGCGCACCTGCCGCTCCTGCTCCACCCCGATCCGCAGCAGGTCTTGGTCATCGCCTTCGGGACCGGCACCACGGCGGGGGCCGCCTCGCTCCACCCGGAGGTGAAGCGGCTCGTCTGCGTCGAGCTCGAGCGCTCGGTCTACGACGTGGCGCCGCACTTCGCCTCGGTCAACCGAGGGGTCTTGGGTCTGCCCATCACCCAACAGGTGGTGGCCGACGGCCGCGAGTACGTGCGCCGGGACGGGGAGTCCTTCGACATCATCACCCTCGAGCCGCTCATGCCTTACACGCCGGGCGCGGTCTATCTCTACACCAAGGAGTTCTACGCGAGCGCGCGCGAGCGGCTCAAGCCGGGGGGCCTGCTCTGCCAATGGATCCCGATCCACGCCGTCGCCGTGGAGGATTTCCGCCGCCTCGTCCGCACCGTGGCGGACTCCTTCGCCCACGTCTCCCTTTGGTATTTCGAACAGTCGGCCCTGGTCTTGGGGAGCGCGTCGGCGCCCCGGGTCGACGCCGTGCGCCTTGCGGAGCGCGCCGCGCGCCCGGGCCTGTTCGAGGACCTGCAGGAGGCGCTGGTGGGCGACGGCCTCCATCTTCTCGCCGCGCACGTGGCCTCCGGCGACGCGCTCCGGCGCGCCCTCGGCGACGTCGCGCCGATGGAGGACGACCACACCGTGCTGGAGTTCCGTCCGCTCCCGCGCCGGTTCGGCCGCCGCTCCCTGCGCTACCAGCGGGAGAACCTGGAGTTCCTCTCCCTCGCCCACCAGCGCGAGATCCCCTGGCTGCGCGATCCACCCGAGGGGTTCGCCGCGGCCGCCGACGCCACCGCGGCAGTCCTCGGCGGCATGGAGTCGCAATCGCGCGCGCTCCTGGAGGGCGGGCCGTTGCCGGCGGCGCGGGAGTTCGAGGCGGTGCTCGCCAAGGACCCGGGGGCGCTCCACGCACGGGCGCACGCTCAGCGGCGTCTCTACCGGGAGTTGCTGGAGCTGGGCCAGCCGGGCGCGGCGGCGGAGCTGGAGTTCGTGCCCGACCGCTGTCTGGCGCTCCTCGCGCTTGCGGAGGCTTCTTCCGGCGAGGAGCGGCGGGTCTATCTCACGCTGGCCCTCCGGGAGGACTCGCTCTTCCACGGTGCCGAGGGGGGGGAGCGCGAGGGGGGCGACGCGGCGCGCGACCGCGCGGTGCGGCTGCTGCGGGAGCTTGCCGAGGGGCTAGCGGGCGCGGAACGGCGCTTCGTGCTCAACCGGGTCGCCGCCCTGCTCCGCGCGCCGTCGGAGCCGGGGGACGAGGAGCTTCCCCGCACGCCCCGGGTGGAATTGCGGCCCCTGCTGGAGGCGGGGGAGGTCGCGCGCGCGCGTGCCGCGTTGCGGGAGGCGCGGCTGGGAGGCGAGGCGGACGCCCTCGAGGCGGAGGCGCGCGCCTGGCTCGATGCGGCCGCCGACAAGAGTTCGGCCGCGCTCCTCCTCGACGCCGTCGATTCTTCCCATGCCCTGAGGGCCGCCCTGACCCTGGCGAGCGGCGGAAGCGAACGGGATCTCATCGTCATCGCACCGATCCTTTGCGCGCGATCCTTCCCCGCCTGGGAGCGCCTCGCGCAGCACGCGGCCCCGGAGGTACGCGACGCGGCGGCCAGCGCCGCGGCGACCCGGGGGGGGGCGCGCCATCTTCCGCGCCTCGCGACGCTCTGCGCGGACCGCGACCCCGGGGTGCGCCTTGCCGCGTTCACCGCGTTCCTCGCGCTCAAGCCGGAGGCGGCGCGCGCCGGCTACGAGCCCGAGGCGCCCAGCGAAGCGGCGCTCACCGAGCTGAAGCTCCTCGCGGGACCCTGATTCGCCGTAACATTTCAGGCCGCGGCTGCGCTTGCAAGGGTAGGATCGGCTCCGATCGGGGAGGTGTTCCCATGGCCCTGCGCGCATCCGCTCTCCTGTTGCTCGCCTCAGCCGCCCTCCACGCCCAGGAGGCGGGGGCGATCCTGAACGGCTTGACCGTCGAGCGCTACGTCGTGGACGCGGAGTGCGACGAGGAGTTCGCCACCGTCGTCGTGGAGGAGACCTTCTACAACCACGGGGCAGGTCTGGCGGAGGCGGACTACTACTTCCCGCTTCCCGAAGCCGCGGCGGCGTCGGGGCTGCAGCTCTCCATGGGGGGAAAGTACTACGGCGGCAACCTCCTCACCCGGCGGGAGGCGGGGCGGATCTACAGTGAGATCACCCGGCGCGATCGCGACCCGGCGCTGCTCGAGTGCATCGGGAAAGACCTCTTCCGCTGCCGCGTCTTCCCCGTGCCGGGCCATGACCGCGCCTCGGTGAAGCTCGCCTACCGGCAGCCGCTCTCCGTCGAAGGAACGCTGCGTCGGCTCGTCGTTCCCCTCGACGCCGCGCGCTTCAACCGCCGCCCCGCGGGACGGTTCGCGTTCACCCTGCGCATCCAGACCAAGGCGGCGCTCCAGGCGGCGGTCTGCCCGACCCACGATGTGGAGATCGAGCGGCGATCCGCGCATGGGGTGACGCTCCGGCTCACGGTGGACCAGGCCTACCTTGCGCGCGACCTGATGGTGCTCTTCTCGGTGGACGACGCGCCCTTGGGCGCCGTGCTCTCCTCCTATCGGCGCCCGGGCCAGCGCGGCTACTTCGTCCTGGCGGTGGACGCGGCCTTCGCGGCGGAGAAGCAGGACTCCGCCCCGCGCGACGTCGTCCTCGCCCTCGACACCTCCAACTCGACGGGCCGCCAGGGTGTGGACGCCGCAGCCGCTGCGGTGGCCGACTTGGTCGCGGGACTCCGGCCTGAGGACCGCTACGCGCTCCTCTCCTTCGACACGAGGGCGCGTCCCCTCACCGCCTTCCTCGCGCCCGACGCGGGCACGCCGGAGCTCGTGCGCGCGCTCTTCCGCGACCGTCCCGTGGCCGGTCGGACCGACCTCGCCGCGGCGCTCGAGGCCGCGGCGTCCCTCGCCGCCGAGGGCAGGCCGGGCACCGGCATCATCCTGCTCACCGACGGGCAGGTCACCGCGGGCTCGGGGGATGCACGGGCCGCGGTGACGGCGTCGAACCGATTGGGCAATCGCGTTGGGTTCTGCGGGCTGGGGCAGGAGGTGGACGCGGTCACGCTCGAAGAGTTGGGCGAGCGCGGAGAGGGCGACGCCTGGTACCGCGGCGCCGACCGCTCCTTCGCCGACGGCCTGCGACACCTGCTCGAAACGACGCGCTCGGCGCCGCTCACCGACGTCGTCGTGCAGATGGAAGGAGCCGAGGATCTCCTGCCCTCGCGCCTGCGCCTGGTCCGCGCGGGCGACTCGATCCTCCTTGCGGGGCGCTACTCCGCGGGAGGCAAGGCGCGCGCGACGATCTCCGCTCTCGTGGCGGGCGAGCGGGTGGAGCGCACCTTCGATCTGGAGCTGCGCGAGAGCGGCGGCAACCCCGCCATCGCCCGCATCTGGGCGGCCCGGCGCGTCGGAACGCTCCTCGCCGAAGCGCAGGCCGAGGGCGATCCCGAGCTGCACCTGCGCGAGATCCTCTCCCTGGGCCGCGAATTCGGCATCGTCACGCCGCACACCTCCCTCCTCGTGCTGGAGGAGGCGGATCGGAAGCGGTACCTCTCGGGGCTTCGGCGCGAACCGCTCTTGAACACCACCGCGGGCGGCATGACCCTCGCACGGTTCTCGCGCACCCTGGCGGCGCCCCCCGCCGCCGAGGTGGCGGAGCGTCTCAAGAGGCTCCAGCGCTGCCGCAGCGGCGACGTCGACCCGTTCGACGATCTTTTGGGGACCAACCGCGCCCGCATGCGCGCCCTCGGCGACCGCGCCTTCTACCTGGCGGAGGACGGATTCTGGACGGAGGCGCCGCTCCTGGAGAAGGAGCCCGCCGAGCCGCGCATCGTGACGTTCCTCTCGGAAGATTGGTTCGACCTCGCCCGGGGGCACCCCGACAACGCGCAGGCGATGGCGCTGGGGCGATCGGTGCTCTTCCGGCTCCCCGATGGCACCGCGGTGCGGGTGAGGGAGTAGAGGAGGGGGACGATGCAAGTCCTCGCCGCCTTCCTGGTTCTGCTCGCGCCGGAGTGGCGCGTGCCGATCCAGGACGGGCCGCCGCAAGAGACCGACGACCCGGTCCTGCGTCGCCTGGCGACTCTCATGACGGGGCAGGGGGCACGCGCCGGGCAGGTGGGCCTGGTCCCGCTCTATGCCCGCGTCCCGTCGGAAGCGCGTCGCGGCCCCGGCGAACCGATCTGGGGTGCATCCTGGCAGCCCGGACTCCTCGTGGCGGATGGGTCGGCGCATTACCTGAGAATCCAAAACCCGTCCGACGTACCGCGCCTCGTCCCGGCGGGATGCCGCTTCGGCTCCGACGATCGGCCCCTCTGGATCGCCCACGATCTCCTGATTCCGCCGCGCTTCGCCTGCCTCGTGCCCGTTTCCGGATTCGCGCGGGAAGCAGGCGACGCCTGCGCGCCCGGCATCCTGGCTGCCCCCTCCATCGCGGGGAGGCTCCGGAAACCGATCGAATCCCTCGGCAGCCTGGGACAGAGCGTGGGAGGGATCGCGGCGTTGGCGTCCGTCGCGTCCGGAACCTCCCTCGGGCCATCCACCAAGCGTCTGCACGGCGCGGCGGCGGCCCCGGTCGAGGCTTTCGGGGGCACGGCCACGGGGATCGTCCTGCTCTTGGGCGACGAGGTCGTGGCGGTCCATCTCTTCGCCTCCCACGATCTCCTCCTCGCCGCCCTCCCCGATCTGCTTCGTTCGGCGGCTGCGGAGGAGCGGCTCGCGCAGATGCGCGGCGCGGCCCCCGCGCCCCCCCGTGATTCCAACCCTGGCGCGGCGGATGCCGCCCCCCGCCTCGCTCTCCCCATCCTGCGTCGGCTCCTCGCGATGCGAGGGGACTGGCAGGAGTCGTTCGGCGAAGGGTTCGAGGTGTTGTATCCGCCTTCGGCGGACGGCTTCAGCGGGGCGGGCGTAGTCACAGCGGAGCGGAGGCTGGTGCACGCCGCCTTCTACCGTACCGTCGCCCAGGCGCGGCAGGGGGGCGGGGGCGCCCCGGTCCCGCCCCAGGACCCGGGCAGCGAGGAGGCGCCCGGGGTCGTGGATCGCAAGCCGCGTCCCACCCTCGAGGAGGAGCGGCAGCGCGAGCGGCGGCCCGATTCGGGCCACGCAGGCGCGCCGCGGGCCCCGGGCGGTTAAGCTCGCGGCGTGCACGATCGCATCTTCCTTCGTGAACTCTCCGTCCGGGCGGTGATCGGCGTCCACGAGCGCGAGCGCAGCGCACCGCAGGAGCTCCTCCTCGATCTTGAGATGGAGCTGGACCTCTCGCGTCCCGGCGGCAGCGACCAGCTCGAGGAGACCGTCGACTACGCCGCCGTCGCCGCGCTGGTGCGGCGACACGCGGAGGCCTCCGCCTACCGGCTGGTGGAACGGCTCGCCTGCGCGGTGGCGGAGCTGGTGCTGGAACGCTGGCCGCCGGTGCGCGCGGTGCGCGTCGCGGTGGCCAAGCCCGCGGCGGTCGCCGGCGCCGGCCGCGTCGGCGTGGAGGTGCGTCGGGCGCGGTGAGGCACTCCGAGGGTGGCGGCGTGCCCCCGGGATCGCTACACCGAGATTGCGTGGCGCTTGAGGTCCCCAAGACTCATCAGCCGGACGGGGGAATGCGCTGGAGCGCCATTCCCCTCGGACTCCTCTGCGGCTCCGCCGCCGCGTTTCTCCTCGGCGGCATCTACCAGTGGTTCGTGGACTGGATGCCGTTCGTCTACTTCAACTTCTTCGCGTCCCTCGCTCTTGGTGCAGTGGTCGGGGGAATCGCGGCCCTCGGAATGCGCGCGGGGCACTGTCGCAACGTCTGGTGTGCGGCGTTCGTGGCCGCCTGCTGCGGCATCCTCGGGGGCGTGCGCTCCTTCGATGTCGCCCGCGGCCAACTGCGGGAGGAACTGCTCGAGGCGACGGGAAGCGCGTGGCTGCGCGAGGCGCTCGAGAGTACCGGTCCCGGCACGTACGATCGCCTGACCACCGCGCACGGCTGGTCGATCGCGGACCACGTGATCGCGCGACGCGCGACGGGTTGGGTCCTCTATCGCGGGGGCATCCCGATTCGCGGCGCCTGGGTGACTCTCGTGTGGATCCTGGAAGCGGGGCTGATCGTCGTCGGCGCCGCCGGCGTCGCCCGCGCGATGGCGCGCGAGCCTTATTGCGCAGCTTGCGGCCGGTGGTGCCGGGAGCAGAGATTCAAGGGGCGCGCCCCCGTCCAACTTCCCGACCTCTTGGCAGGTCTCGACGGGAAGGACGTGAGGCAGTTGGCGGGGCCTGCACCCGATCCAGCCACCCATTCGATCTGGGCGCTGCATTCCTGTCCCGGATGCGAAGCCTATGCCTGTGTTACGGTCGAAGCGCGCTGGAACGAACCCGACGAGAAGGGGAAGCCGCAGGCGAAGCGCAACACGCTGGTGGAGCATGCGCTCGTGAATCCGGCCGCACTGGGAGGCTTGCGGAGTCGGCTCGCCTCCAGTTGATCCGCAGCCCGGCTTGCGGGTGAGCGACGCCCGGCTCAGCGCCGCCGGCGTCGGCGGTGGGCGACCGGGGCGTGGAGCATCGGCTCGCTCGCCAAGGACTCGAGAAGCGCCACCGCACTCGCGGGGTTCGGCCGTTCCACCGGGTCATGCGCCATGAGGCGCGCCACGAGCGCGTGGGTCTTGGAGCGCAGACGCGGGCAGCGCGACTTCAGGTCGGGCACCTTGCCGGCGGCGTGGGCGCGGCGAACCTCCGCCGAGGGTCCCTCCACCGCCGGCGCCCCGCTCACCATCTGGTAGAGCATCGCGCCGACGGCGTAGACGCCGGCGCGCGCCGACACCGGGCCCAGATCCTCGCGCACCAGCTCCGGCGCGCAGTAGGCGGCGCTCTGCACGTTGGAGCGACGCAGTTCGCTCGCCTGCGTGACTGGCTTGATGTTTCTGAAGGTGACGAGCTTGGGGGCGGCGGGTCGGGGAAGCAGGACGTTGGCCGGGCGCAGGTTCTTGTAGAGAAACGCCTTCGTCTCCAGGTGGTGGATGGCGCGCATGAGTCCGAGGGCGATGGCGGCGGCGCGCGGCTCCGGGAGCGGCTCCCCCGCCTTGAGCGCCTCGGCCAGGGTCGGCTCCGCGGTGGACTCGGTCACGAGATAGGGGCGTCCCTCCACGGTGCCGGTGTCCACCGCGAGGAGGAGGTTTCGATGCTCCAGGCTGGCGACGATGGAGATCTCCTTGATGAAGAGCGCGATGGCGTGGCTGTCCTCCCCTTTGTCCTCGGCCAGCATCTTGAGCGTGACCGGCCGGTCGAGGTTGGTCTGCACCGCGCGATAGAGGACACCGGTGCGGTCCTCCGCGTAGGCGGCACCGAGTTCGTATCCCGGCGGCGCCTTCATCGCGGGGAACGGTCCAGATCCGAGATCTTGCCGACGCGCCGGGCGTGGCGCCCGCCGCCGAAGGGCACCGTGAGCCAGAAGAGCGCCAGATCCAGGGCCTCCTCCTCGCGGAGCACCCGCGCGCCGAGGCAGAGGATGTTGGCGTCGTTGTGCTCGCGCGACATCTGGGCGGTGAAGCGGTCATGGACGAGAGCCGCCCGCGCGCCTGGGATCTTGTTGGCCGCCATGCAGACGCCGATGCCGGTGCCGCAGGCGACGATGGCGCGTTCGCAGCGGCCCTCCGCCACCGCGCGGGCCGCGGCCGCCGCGAAATCGGGATAATCGCAGGAGTCCTCGCTGGGGCAACCCAGGTCGAGCACCTCGTGGGCCTTCTCCTTCAGGCGCGCGGCGAGGCGCGCCCGCAGCTGGAACGCCGCGTGGTCGGAGGCGAGGGCGATCTTCATGCAGAGGACTCCTTGCGCGCGAAGAGCTCCTGGGCGCGGGCGCGGCACGCCTCCTGGATCTCCTTGGCGACCCGGCGGTAGACCGCGAGGCTCTTGCCCATCGGATCGACGACGTCGCGGCCGTCGGGACGCAGGGCGAACAGGTCGTCCGGGCGGTCGACGAAGTAGGGGATCAGGAAATCCTGGTGGTTGCCCGCAAGGGTAAGGACGCGGCGGGCCGACGCCACGAGGTCGAGGGCGAACGCGCGGCTCTTGTGCCCGGAGACATCGGCCCCGAGCTCCTCCGCCACCCGGATCGTCTCGCCGGTGGCAGGCATCCCCGCTACCGCGAGGACGCCGAAGGATCCGAAGCGCTGGCCGTGCCAGACCAGCTCCTCCGGGGCGCAGCCGAGTTCCGCGGCGGCCTCCTGGAGCAGGAACGCCTCGGCCATCGGGCTGCGGCAGAGGTTTCCGGTGCAGGCGAAGAGCGTCAGCTCGGAGGCGGCCTGCACGATCCGCTCCGCGCTCACCGCCCCCTCCCGCAGGATCGCGTAGCGCGTCGCGTCGCAGCGCACGACGGTGGAGGAGCGTTGGAGCGGGCATTTCCCCCCGTCCAGGAGGAGGTCGACGCGCGCCCCCAGAGTCGAGGCGACCGCGGCGGCGTTGAGGCCGGCCGGCTCCCCGGCGGGGTTGGCGCTGGTCTGGAGGAGCGGGCGCCCGGCGGCGCGCGCGAGGGCGAGGGCCAGCGGCGCGTCCGGAAGCCGCAGACCGACGGTCTCCCCGTCGTGTCCCGGTACGACGAGGGTCACCGGGCCGGGCCAGAAGGAGTCGGCGAGCCGCGATGCGAACAGGGGCAGGGGCGGCGCGTGGCGGCCGGCGGCGGCGCGATCGGGGAGGAGAAACGCGCAGAGCTTGCGCGCGTCGCGGCCCTTGACGGCGTACATCTTGCGCACCGCCGCCGGGTTCGCGCCGTCCACGGCGAGGCCGTAGACCGTTTCCGTCGGGAAGGCGACGATCCCTCCCTTCGCCAGCACCGCGGCCGCCTCGGCGAGGATGCGCGGGTCGGGCGCCGAACTCTTCACGCGGAGCGTGCGCACGCCGTTCTTATACCAGGGGCCGTTCCGGCCCCGCGGCCAGCCGCTGGGCTGCTGGGGCACAATGGATCGGTGCTCGCCGTCGCGCTTCCCGGCAGCCTCGAGAGCGGCCTCCTCTACGTCGCGCTGGCGGTCTATGCGGGCGCCTCCCTCGTCGGATTGCGCGTGCTCCTGGGCGGGCGACGCACCACCGGACTCGCCACAATGCTGGGGGTGGGGACCGCGTCCCTCGCGCTGCTGCTCGTTCTCGGCGCCGTGCGTCAGGGCGGCATCCCTCTCGAGCACCGGCAGGATCTCCTTCTCCTCTGCGCGCTCATCCTCTCCGTCGGCTTCTTTCTGGTGCGCCGGACCGTGAAGCACCCCGTGCTCGGCGCCATCGTGGCGCCGACCCTCGCCCTGCTGGTCCTCGCGGCGCTCCTCGTCGCGGCGCGCCCGCCGTCGCACGCCTCCGCGGGGCGCACGGCCGCGACGACGGCGCACATCCTCCTTGCGGTGGTGAGCTGCAGCGCCTTCACCCTCGCCGCCGCGACCGGCGCGCTCTATCTCCTGCAGATCCGCGTGCTCAAGCGCGATCCCACCTCCGCGGTGTCGCGGCGGTTCCCGCCGCTGGAAACCCTCGACCGCGTGAACTTCCTGTCGGTGGCGATCGGGTTCCCGTTCCTGCTGTTGAGCGTGGCCGCGGGGTGGGCGTTCGTCTTCCGGTCGACCCGCCCGGCGGGGGAGTGGCTCCTCGATCCGACGGTCCTCGCGACGGGGGCGGGGGCGCTCGTCTATCTCGGACTCTTCTCGGCGCGCGCCTTCCTGGGCTGGAGGGGCCGGCGGGTCGCCGTGCTCAGCCTCGTCGGTTTCGCGGTCGTGGTCGTCGGCTTCATCGTCGCCTCCTTCTGCCCCGCGGCGGTGCACGGATCGTGAAGAGCCTCGTGGTCCTCGGCCTCAGCCACAAGAGCGCGCCCCTCGAAGCACGGGAGCCCCTCGCCCGCCTCGATCAGGCCGAGGCGGTCCGCCAGGCGCTCGCCTTCGCGCAGGAAGCGGTGGTGCTGAGCACCTGCAACCGTTTCGAGATCTACCTCGCCGGGGCCGCCGACGCGGCGGCGGCGGAGGGGTGGCTGGCGGAGGCGGCCGGCGTCGCCAAAGAGGCGCTGCGGCCCCATCTGCGGGTGCGCCAGGGGCGCAATGCGGCCAAGCACCTCTTCTTCGTCGCCTCCTCCCTCGACAGCCTGGTCGTGGGGGAGACGCAGATCCGCGCCCAGGTGAAGGAGGCCTACGAACGATCCTGCGCCGCGGGGGCGGCGGGGCGCACGCTCCACCGCCTCTTCCAGGCCGCGCTCCGGGTGAGCAAGGAGATCGCCGCCGCCACCGGCGTCGGCCGCGGGAGCGTCTCCGTGGCGGGCGCGGCGGCGGATCTGGCGGAACGGGTCTTCGGCGATCTCTCGGGGGCGCGGCTCATGCTCCTCGGCGCTGGGGAGACCGCCGAGCTGGTCCTCACGCATCTGGCCTCGCGCGGGGTCGGCTCCTGCGTCGTCGCCAACCGCACCCTGGAGACGGCGCGCGAATTGGCCGGGCGGTTCGGGGGCGAGGCGATCCCCCTCGAGGCGGTGGAGGCGCGGCTGGGCGAGGCGGACCTGCTCGTGGCGGCGACGGCGGGGGAGGCGCCGCTCCTCGGTGCCGCCCTGTTCCGCGCCGCGCTGCGGCAACGGCGCGGGAAGCCGATGGTGGCCATCGACATCTCCCTGCCGCGCGCCCTCGATCCCGCGGTGGACGCCCTGGACAACATCTACCGCTACGACATGGACGCGCTCACCGCGGTGACGACGGATGCGCTCCGCCATCGGCGCAAGGATTTCCTCCAGTGCTGCACCCTCGTGGACGGCGCGGCGCTCCGTCTCGACGCGGAGATCCGCGGGGAGGAGGCGGGGAAAACGATCGCCGAGCTCGAGCAGGAGTATGTCGCCGTGGGGGAGGGGGAACTCACCGAGCTCGAGCGGCGGCTCCCTTCCCTCGGGGAGGAGGAGCGCGACGCGGTGCGCCGCTCCTTCCACCGCCTGGTGCGCAAGCTGCTCCACATGCCGGTCAAGGCATTGCGGGAGGGGGACGAGCTCGATGTCCGCGCGGTGCGCAGGGCGTTCGGCGCCCCCCGAGGCCGGGATGAGTGAGGGGCCGAGCCCTTCGGCGCTCGAGTTCTTGGGCCGGCTCGCGGGGGGCCTCGTGCACGAGATCAAGAACCCCCTCTCCACCCTCACGATCCATCTCACGCTGCTCAAGGAGGATCTGCACGCCGCACTCCCGGGGGATCGCGCCCTCGGCCGGCGCGTGGAGGGGCTGGAAGCGGAGGTACGGCGCCTCGAGTCGGTACTGGAGGACTTCATGCGCTACGCCGGGGCGCGGCGCCCCGACCTGGCGCGTCGCGACCTCGCCGAAGTGGTCGGGGAGATGGCGGAGTTCCTGCGCCCCGGGTTCACGAAAGACGGCATCGAGCTGCACTGCGCGGTCGATCCCACGCCTGTCCTCTTGGACGCGGGCCTCTTCAAGCAGGCGCTCTTGAACGTGCTGCTCAACGCACAGCAGGCGCTGGGGCGCGGGGGTCGGGTCACGGTCACCGGGGGCCTCGCCGGCGATCACGCGACGCTCGTCGTGACCGACGACGGGCCCGGCATCGCCGCCGAGATCCTGCCGCGCGTCTTCGACATCTATTTTTCGGCCTCGCGCAAGGGCTCCGGGTTGGGCCTGCCCACGGCGCGCCGCATCCTCGAAGAGCACGGGGGAGGGATCGCGATCGCCTCGACGCCGGGGCGCGGCACCGTCGTGACGATCCGTCTCCCGCAGGGGGAGGGCGCGTGAGGTCGCTGCTGGTCCTGGTGGTGGACGACGATCCCGCCCACGCCCTGGCGACGGCGGAGATCGCGGCGCGCGCAGGGTACAGGACGCGCGTCGCGTCGAGCGGTGCCGAGGGGATTCAGGGGCTCGCCCCGGGCGACGTGGATATCGTCGTGACCGACCTGGTCATGCGTGACTACTCCGGCCTCGACCTGCTCGCGGCGGCGCAAAAACTCGGCCCGGCGCGGCCCACGGTCGTCGTGGTCACCGGGTACGGATCCCGGGACGCCGGCGAGGTGGTCTTGCGGGCCGGGGCCGTGGCGCATCTCATGAAGCCGCTCGGGGTGGAGATGTTTCGGGCGGTCCTGGAGCGGGCGGGCAGGCTGGCGCGCGGGCGCGCCCTCCCCTCGCCGGCGGAGGGAGGGGCGGGGGAGGAGCCCGGGTTCGCGGGCATGGTGGGGAGCGCCCCCTGCATGGAGCGGCTCTTCGATCTGGTGCGGCGGGTCGGGGACACCGAGGCGACCGTGCTCATCGAGGGCGAATCGGGCACGGGCAAGGAGCTGGTGGCACGCGCGCTGCACCGCCTCTCGAAGCGGGCGGGGGGCCCGTTCGTGGCGGTGAACTGCGCCGCCCTCAGCCCGGGGCTGCTCGAAAGCGAGCTCTATGGCCACGAGCGCGGCGCATTCACCGGCGCCCACGCCACTCGCATCGGCCGGTTCGAGGCGGCGCACACCGGCACGCTCTTCCTCGACGAGGTGGGGGAGATGCCGCTGCCGCTCCAGGCCAAGCTGTTGCGCGCGCTGGAGGAGCGCGAAGTGGTGCGCGTCGGGGGGAACGACACGATTCCCGTGGACGTGCGGGTCCTCGCCGCCACCAACCGTCCCCTCGCGAGCCTCGCGACGGAGGGGGTGTTCCGCCAGGACCTGTTCTACCGTTTGAACGTGGTGCGGTTGCAGGTGCCGCCGCTGCGGGAGCGCGGCGGCGACGTGCCGCTCCTCGCGGAAGCGCTCCTGGGCGAGTTGGCCCGCCTGCACGGGACCCGGGCGCCGCGGATCGACCCGGCGGTGCTGCAGCGTCTGGCGGCCATGCCCTGGCGCGGCAACGTGCGGGAACTGCGCAACTGCCTGGAGACGATGCTCCTCACCGGGGATGGGGAGGCGCTGCGCGAGAGCGACCTGCCCGCGGACGCGGACGAAACCGCTCCGGGGACCCGGTCGCCCCGCCTCAGCATGCAGCCCCTGGCGGAGCTCGAACGCGAGCTGATCTCCAACACTCTGCTCGATCTGGGGGGCAATCGGGCCAAGGCGGCCAAGATCCTCGGGATTTCCACGCGCACCCTCTACCGACGCATCCGCGACCTCGGCTTGTCATAAAGGCGTGCCACAACGGCACGGGAAGGGGGTTCGCGCCGCGGCGTCGCTGCCGTAAGCAATGCCCCAGGAACAGGTTAGGGCGCAGGGCGTCCGTTGGCACCGGGTATGCTTTCCTACGCCCATGGCCCAGACCAACGACAAAGTGATTGGCATCGATCTCGGCACCACGAACTCCGTGGTGAGCATCTTCGAGGGCGGCAAGCCGATCGTCATCGCCAACCCCGAAGGAGGGCGCACGACGCCCTCGGTCGTCGCCTTCACCGAGAGCGGGGAACGGCTGGTCGGCCAGGCCGCCAAACGGCAGGCCATCATCAACCCTTCCCGCACGGTCTCCTCCATCAAGCGGTTCATGGGACGCCGCGTCGAGGAGGTGCGCGCCGAGGAGAAGCAGGTCTCCTACGAGATCCGCGGGGCGGCCGGCGATCCCGTGAAGGTGAGGATCGGCGACAAGCACTACACGCCTCCCGAGATCTCCGCGATGATCCTGCAATACCTCAAGGCGGCCGCGGAGGACTACCTGGGCGGCGAAGTGAAGAAGGCGGTCGTCACCGTCCCGGCCTACTTCAACGATGCGCAGCGGCAGGCGACCAAGGATGCCGGCACGATCGCGGGGCTCGAGGTGTTGCGGATCATCAACGAGCCGACGGCCTCCGCCCTCGCGTATGGCCTCGAGAAGCGCAAGCCGGGCAAGATCGCCGTCTACGACTTCGGCGGCGGCACCTTCGACATCTCCATTCTGGAGATCGCGGAGGGCGTCTTCGAAGTGCGTTCGACCAACGGCGACACGCATCTCGGCGGGGACGACATCGACAAGCTGCTCATCGATTTCATGGCCGACGATTTCAGGAAGGTCCACGGCATCGATCTGCGGCAGGACCAGATGGCGCTCCAGCGGCTCAAGGAGGCGTGCGAGAAGGCGAAGTGCGAGCTCTCCTCCCAGCTCACGACCGAGATCAACCTGCCGTTCCTTTCGATGGACGCCAAGGGCCCGAAGCACCTGCAGATGAGCCTGAGCCGGGCCAAGTTCGAGCAGATCGTGGAGCCGCTCATCGAGCGTTCGCGCGCCCCCTGCCTCCGGGCCATCGAGGACGCCGGGCTCAAGGCGGCGGAGATCGACGAGGTCATCCTCGTGGGGGGCAGCACGCGCATCCCCCTCGTCCAGGCGCTGGTCAAGGAGATCTTCAAGCGGGAGCCGAACAAGTCGGTGAACCCCGACGAGGCGGTCGGCGTGGGCGCCGCCATCCAGGGCGCGGTCCTCGTGGGCGAATCCCACGTCAAGGACATCCTCCTCCTCGATGTGACCCCGCTGACCCTGGGGATCGAGACCGAGGGGGGCGTGATGACGCCGCTCATCGAGCGCAACACCACGGTCCCCACCCGCAAGACGCAGGTCTTCTCCACGGCCGCCGACAACCAGCCGCAGGTGGAAATCCACGTGCTCCAGGGCGAGCGCCCCATGGCGATCGACAACCGCACCCTCGGGAAGTTCATGCTGAGCGGGATCCCGAGCGCGCCGCGCGGCCTCCCCCAGATCGAGGTGACCTTCGACATCGACGCCAACGGCATCCTCAACGTCTCCGCCAAGGATCTGGGGACGAAGAAGGAGCAGCGCATCCGCATCGAGGCCTCCTCCGGTCTCAGCAAGGGCGAGATCGAGAAGATGCGCCGCGACGCCGAGGAGCATGGCGAAGAGGACCGCAAGCGGAAGGAGCTGGTGGAGGCGCGCAACCGCTCCGAGCAGCTCCTTTACACCGTGAACAAGACGCTCCAGGAGCAGGGCGACAAGGTCGCGGCCGCCGAGCGGAAGGAAATCGAGGAGAAGATGAAGGCGTGCGAGGAGGCGCGCAAGGGCGAGGACGTGGAGAAGATCACCGCGTCGATGCAGGAACTCATGCGCGCCAGCCACAAGCTCGCCGAGGAGATGTACAAGAAGGCCGAGCCCCCCCCGGACGCCGGAACCGCGGGCGGGGAGGGCGGGCCGGGCGCCGCCTCGGGCAAGGCCCCGCCGGGCGAGGGCGACGGCGGGGAGCGGATCATCGACGCCGACTACGAAGTGAAGTAGGCGACGCGATCACGCGGGGCGGGCGGTTTCCCCCGCGAGGAGGTCGATCTCGTAGAAGCGCACCAAGTCGGAGTTGATCGTGATCGTATGGACGGTGCCGCGGATCTCGCCCTCCTTCTGGATGAAGATCAGGTTGCCGTCCACCCGGTCGATGCGGCCCTGGACGAATCCGTCCTTGCCGCCGCCGAGATAGAACTTCACCTTCTTGCCCTGGAGTTCGCTGAAGGAGTTGGAGAACTTGCTCATGCGTCGCCCCTAGGATAGCGGATCGCGGCGTTTCTTCCCTCGATCCCTGCCTTGCCGGCCGCGAAGAGGCGGATCGCCTCCGGGTAGGCCTCGCATTCCGCGCGAAAGACGCGGGCCGCGAGGGTTTCCGGCGTGTCCCCCTCGCGCACCGGCACCCGCCTCTGCAGCACGATCGGGCCGCGGTCGTACTCCTCGTCGGCAACGTGAACCGTGCAGCCGGACTCCTTCACCCCGGCCGCGAGCACCGCGGCATGGACCCGGGCCCCGTACATCCCCTTCCCGCCGAACGCGGGCAGGAGCGCGGGGTGGATGTTGAACACCCTTCCCCTCCAGGGGGCGGGCACCGGGATCTTGTGCAGAAACCCGCAGAGGCAGACCAGGTCGGGGGAGGCCTCTTCGATGGAAGCCCAGAGCGCCGTCCCCTCGGGGGGAGCCACCACGACGACGGGAAGGCCGAGCGCGGTGAGCCGCGCCACGGCGGCGCAGTCGGGGCGGCTCGCGATCACCCGGACGATCTTCGCCTCAAGGCTCCCGTCCGCGATCCGCTCGGAGAGGTTGACCACCGTCCGGCCGCCGCCGGAGACGAGGCAGGCGATCCGGAGCGGGTCAAGCATGGG
>Ga0187893_10005420_pt1 | contig 22913 bp, 12 predicted proteins | sample MA1701074metaG_FD_139574 | JGI IMG/M metagenome (GOLD analysis project Ga0187893, IMG submission 139574) | White microbial mat communities from a basaltic lava cave in the Kipuka Kanohina Cave System on the Island of Hawaii, USA - MA170107-4 metaG ...
ATCTTGTGCTGTACGCCACTCCCAGCCAGATCAAATATTTTCAGGCTCCTCTGGCATCGCGTATAACGCAGCTCGCGCTGGTGGATGCTCTGTTTGTCTCAATTGCCCGACGACGCAAGAACAGAACGGTGAGGTTGTTACAGCGTGCCGGAGAGAAGCAAAAAAAGTGACGTCGTGGCGGTAGGGGCGAGCCATGAACAAATAGAGGAGGTCAAGGGCGTCGTGCGATTCTTGATTGGCTTGTGCGGGATTTTGATGATCATGCCGGCTGCGCTGCTGGCGCAGCCGCAAAACGGCTGCGACGAAAAAGCCTCAGTGAAGGTCCGAGTGGATCAGGGCCATCCCTGGAGACCTCCATTTGGCGTGGATCGCGTGGGTGCGCCGATTACCGCTCATGTGGAACTCACATCCGACAAACCTCCGCAACGCGAATACTCTCTCGCCGCCTATCGAAGCGGCCTTGAGATAGAGCGCCAGCCGGTGAAGATTACGGGAAAGAAATCGCCGTTCTTCGGGAACGTGCAGTTCAACACGTTGGCCGACGCAGTTGTACTGTTCGCGCGATGCACGGGCGAAGGGCCAACCGAGGAACTGGCACGGCAGGCAGTCGCTTGGCGGGAGATTGAAGCAGAAGCCGTGGCCCGTCCCGATCGTCAGATCAATCCCGTAGACTTGGGGACCATTCTGGTTCCGCATGACTGGCTGTTGGTGGCGGGAGGGCAATCGGCCACGATCGATGTCGCTGTAATCTCCCGGACTCGCAACATTCCTAAGGCGCGCTTGCGAGCATGGTTTCAAGGCGGCAAGCCGTTGGAAGCCGGCCTGCCGCTCGCAGCAAATCAGCGCGCCACGAAGGAACTTCGCTTACCCATCACGGTCGAAGGCGATCACAGCATCTTGCGAATGAGACTCATGGACGGTGATCGTGAGCTATGGAAGAAGGACATCCAAACAATGGTTATTGCGCAGCGACCACGCTGGCCGACGTTCGGCGCAATAGAGACCAAGCTGCGCTATGACGCTCCGATTCCTGTAAAGGATCCGCAAACGGGAGCACGTTCCTCCATCAACTACGACACTGCCTGGGACGCGAAGCTGAAGGATGTTGTCGTCTTTCTCCCCAACGGCTCGCGCTTCGTGTTCTGGCGGGGTTCAAACTACATCCCGTTCTGGGCAGGTCTGCACAACACGGGCTTCTGTTATGAATGGGCGGAAACGACCCATCCGGAGGACGGCGCACCCGATTCAGTTGAGCCGTTAGCAGACCACGAGTTGCGCTATGGAAATGTGCGTATCCTGGAATCCACTTCCAGCCGGGTCCACGTCCGCTGGACTTATCAGCCAACAAATTCAACAAAGTCTCCCTTCAGAATCTGGGGCGATCAGGCGACCGAGGATTTCTACTTCTATCCCGACGGCTTCGGTACCCGGGTGATGACTCTGACCAGTGCACCCAATTGGCGATACGAGCTCTCGGAGTTCATCGTGTTCACTCCCCAGGCGGCGTTTCCACTTAGTGTCTTGCACCCCAGAGTCGATGTCCTCTTTCTAAACGGAGAAAGGAAGCATTTGGAATGGCCGAGAGACGGCTTAGGGGGAGAGGTCACTTTTCCAAGCAAGGCCCCCATGCTATTTCGCATCTTCGATCACAAAGACGACCCTGTCTCGGCGATCTATTTCAGTCCGAAGGATGTCCCTGGCTTGTTGAGCGCGTACGGGCCCTTTTATGACGGTGGGCAGGAGATCACGCCGGCTTTCTGGGGTAGCCACGGCCCCCTCAGTCGGGACGATTCATTGGGGCGTGAGGCGCGTGAGCTCATCATGTCAACGCCTGCCCATACCAGCCTCATGACGTGGGGGCTGTCGGGCGAGGGGAAGTATAGCTTGGGAAACAACCCTGAACCGCTCTCCACGAGCACGTTGAAGATGGTTGACACGCTCGGCCGTTCGCGAGAAATGATGATCAGGCGCTGGGCATGGCTTATCGCGAAGAGCGAAGCCCCGGATGAGGTGCTTCTTAAATGGGCGCAAAGTTTTTCCTCACCGCCCGCGCTAGAGATTAGGGGTGCCCGCATCGATTTCCCTTCCTACAGCCCGGAGCGTCGCGCGATTCGCTTGGTCGTCGAATCGCCGTCGATTGACATCAAGCTCAAGCCGGTTGCGCACACCGTGAACCCCGTATTTGAACTGGACCAGGCGCCAAAGAATCTCTCAGGCGTGACCCTCGATGGCAAACCACTTAGGGCCGCCGCATATGCGTGGGATGGTGCGACGCTTTGGGTGAAGGCCAATATCGGAGCTGCTGGAGCCAAAATTGGTGTTCGATTTGACCAGTGATGCACCGAATCAAGAAAATCGAAGGTTTCAGTCCGATTGCTGAACGGACCAGCCGGGCAGGGCGACGTGCGCCTAGTGTCGGCGCGTAGGAACGTGTCTGCATTTGACCTGCCCCCGAAATATGGACCAGTGGAAATGTTAGAAGTCCCAAGTTGTGACCCGCCCCGGAAAACTGTACCAGGAGGACTTAAGTTCTCTGCGGTTTTGGCTGGTAGAACTGCCCCTTCAATCAGGTATCATCGGGACGTTTTTCTTCGCCCTCATAGCTGCTATTCAAGGCAGGGTGCGGGTTCTGTCAAGGGCAAGCCGTTGTCTGGCTCGCCGTCAGGGAACCCTTGACAGGTTCCGCAGCCTGCCTTAAGTCTCTCCTTAGGAGGGCGAAGAATACGCCCAGATCTGTCTCTGAATGTTGACACACTGGCGAAGCGAATTGGTGTCGTCGAGGGAACGAATCTGACATATGGGCGTTCCGGAAACCGCAGACTTCCCGTGATTCAGTGATGTATTGTTCAAGTGCACCTCCCTCATTTCTCTTCTTCGGAATGCGTTCGAGTTGTGATCGCTCACCCACAATAGAAACGAAAGTCATTCGCAAGTGACGCCAACGGATCGCAAGCGAAAGGACGCGTTTCTAACATCCGAAGACCGTAGGTGTCCAATTCATAACTTTTCGCCCTCTCATCAAGCGTATAGATAGATAGTGTGGAACAACTCGTGAGAGGAGTCAGCTCAGCTAAGGGACGTCTCCTTGTCAACGAACAACTCATCGGTGAGGCCCAATTACCGGGTGCAATGATTGTTTCTTGAGCCGGGCCCTGGATCTCGAGGCATCGGTGGTTGCCCGTCAATTTCACCGGTGCATTGCGCAGCGTGGAATGGAAATGATGCCTAAGTCAGAGGAGTGATTTCGCCGAGCCGAGGAACTAGCAGACGTGCAATGACAACTGGCCCTGAGGAGCGATTGTACGTAACTCTACTCTCCGGATCGTCGTCCTTGCTACATGCCACTAGAACGGACCCAGACTACCGCATACTATGCTCGATCCAAGCAGACTGCCATCTAGACGGCAGGAAGGATTCATAGTGGAAGGTCAAAGACAGAGACAGAGCCTGTGGGCGATTTGGACGCAAACGGAAACCCCTGTGATCTACCACCGGGGACCAGAACCGATGATGATTCGCCTACCTTACGCAAGCGACAATGGCGCCTGGCTGAAAAACCGTCACAAACCCCAACCTCAGTGGAGCCAGCCTTTCCAGTGCTGGCTGGCTCCAAAGGCTTGGTTTGATGATGTGATTTCAAGAGCCCTCCAGCGGTTTGGCCGAGTCTATGTGCTCCAGCCTTTTCGAGAGCAGCAGAAATGTGCCCCTGTTTGTTGGAACGCTCGAGGCTTCGATTGTGACTGTTCATGTATGGGGAAAAACCATGGTGTCAATGCTCCTTCAGGAGATTGGTACATAGTATCTGAGAACTTCGCCACCAAGGGGAATGACAGCAAGCTTGCCGTGCGCCTCCTCCGAAGAAAGACGGCGAATCAACATCATGGGCTGCATCTACCGAAGGAAAAAGGAGTCTGACAATGATGTCCTATGAGAGTTTGATCCATCCAATAACCGAAGCGATGAGGGTCGACTATGAAGGTGTAACTGGGATTTGCTGTAATTGCTCAAGAATTAGTCAGAAGGAGCTGGGTCAACAATGGTCAATGAAGCTATGCGTATCTCGCGTGACCGCCGTTAGCCACTGATCACTCGGATCTTAGCGGCCTAGAGGTACTGGGGGGAGGGCACCGAAGAGCGAGCGGTCTCAGCTGGCAGCTAATGAACGAAGAATTATCCTTTACGAATGGAATTGAAGCTGGGTTTCATCAACTGACATGTGAGTGTGTTTCGCGTTGGTAAGTCGGATCCGGAACGACCTATCCTTTGTTTTCTTGCGTGTTAGGATTCGATTCAATCCGCAGCGCCGGGAGATTCCATTGACGTTCGCGAAGCCAACGATTAGCGACACGACCCTTGGACAGTGCTTCAATCGTAGCTAAAGCACAACTTAGATTGGAGCAGATCTAACAGGCTTTCAGGAGTGGTCAGCTGCTGACAGCAGTTACGATGCGCGTCGATGGACGCGAGCTTTCCTTTCAGCGCTGATGCCGGTGCTGCGGCTGTTGTCGCAGCGATCCTGCTGGCAAGTGTCGCATGTTGCGGTATACCGACCGTAAAGCGCCGACAGCTGAATCTCGACGAGGGAATGATGAATTGAGGTCGCCCAGGCATTCAGGGGGGTGCAGATGAATCGATTGATTGAGGTGACTGCCAGGTTGCTGGTCACCATTTCGGCTGTCGTCGGTCCTTGTGCATCCTTAGCAACAGACGTGCTGCCGCAGCCGGAACCACGGTTCAAGGGCAAAATTGGGGCCACACTCAAGGATTCTGTGCCTGACTGGTCCCAGCCGCCAAAGGCACCCATCAATGCCCCCAACATCATATTGATTCTTTTGGACGATATCGGCTTTGCCGACACCAGCACGTTTGGCGGCGTGGCGCAGACGCCGGAACTGGACAGGCTCTCAGCTCAAGGGTTGCGCTACATCAACTTCAACGTGACAGGCACTTGTTCGCCGACGCGAGCCGCGCTCTTAAGCGGGCGTAATCACCATCGCGTCGGATTTGGTGTCGCAGAAGGTTCAGGTGGATTTCCAGGATACGATTTCGTTTGGAAGAAGAGCACAGCGTCCGTTGCGGATGTACTTCGCCGAAACGGTTACAGCACCGGCACTTTCGGCAAGTGGCATAACACGCCGTATTATGAGGTCAGTCCTGCCGGTCCCTTTGATCGCTGGCCGACCGGCTTGGGATTTGAGCACTTCTACGGATTCATTGCGGGTGTGGACAACCAGTGGGAGCCCTCCAGCCTCTTTCGCAACACAACGCCGGTCGCAGCTCCTGCGACGCCTGAACAAGGCTATCACTTCACGACGGATATCACTGATCAAGCAATCGGTTGGCTAGGAACGCACGAGTCTCTCTCACCTGAAAAGCCCTACCTTCTTTATTTCTCCACCGGTGCCGTACACTGGCCTCACCATGCCCCGAAGCAATGGGTTGACAAGTATCGTGGCAGCTTCGATCAGGGCTGGGACAAACTGAGGGAACAGATCTTCGCAAGGCAAAAGCAGCTTGGAGTCGTTCCTGTCGATGCCGAGTTGACGCCGCGGCCCAAGGAAATCCTGGCTTGGGATTCCCTATCTCCCAATCAAAAGCGACTCTATGCCCGACAAATGGAAGTGTATGCGGGGTTCGTTGCCCATACCGATTTCGAGATCGGACGCTTGCTAAGAGCTGCACAACAGGGGCCCCGCGGAGACAATACCTTGATCCTGTACATCGTGGGTGACAATGGCAGCAACGGCGAAAATGGGATGGACGGTTTCACGAATGCTGCCTCTTCCGTTGAAGATCAACTGAAACAGATCGACGAGTTGGGCAGCCCGGCTGCGTGGAATCAGTATTCCGCTGGATGGGCGTGGCTGGGCAGTACGCCTTTTCAATGGTGGAAGTGGATTGCCTCGCATTTTGGCGCCACTCGCGCTCCGCTGATTATCTCTTGGCCAGCGCGCATCTCCAGGGGCGGAAGTCTGCGCAAGCAGTTCACGCATGTGACCGATGTGGCGGCCACGATTTATGAACTGACGGGGATCCACTTTCCTTCAACGATAGACGGCGTCAAGCAGCAACCACTGGATGGCGTGAGTTTCGCCCAGACTTTGCATCACGCGGATGCTGTGTCTCATCATCATACGCAGTATTTTGAGATGGTGGGCAATCGCGCTATTTACCACGACGGTTGGATGGCGGCGGCTCGTCATCGGGTCGCTGGATTCCAATCTTCCACTGACGCTGACTTTCCGCAGGATCGTTGGGAGCTCTATCGCGTCGAGAAGGACTTCAGCCAAGTGCACGATCTTGCCGCCCAATTTCCGGGACAGCTCAAAAAACTCCAGAAACTGTTCGATATCGAAGCGCGCAAGAACGATGTCTATCCGTTAAACGGAGCTAGTGGAGGTGGGCCGTCACTGATCGGAAATAAGCGCGAATTCGTGTACTACGCGGGCATGCCCCGGCTGCAGAGGAGAGCCATGCCGCCGTTGGCAGGAACGTCTTACGGTGTAACCGCGCATGCAGTCATTCCCGACACGGGGGCGCAAGGTGTCATCTTATCCTATGGTGCACGAGGGAGTGGCTTCGCGTTCTATCTCAAGGGCGATCGGCTCATCTATGAAAATAATCGCGAGGGTGCTCACGAGACGATCGCATCGGAGATCCCGGTGCCACGGGGCGAAGTCGTTCTCGCCTTCAAGTTCACGCAGGTGAGCACGAGCAAGGGCATTGGCTTGTCCAAGGCAACCAGCTCTGGAACTGGCCGCTTATTCATCAACGGACAGGTCGTCGGGGAGGCCAATTTGACCACTACTTTGGGGGCTCGATACGCTGAGTCTATGGGGGTCAGTGAGGCATTCGGTTCTCCCGTGAGTAATGCGTTTCAGCCTCCATTCAAGTTCACCGGGACCCTACAAAAAGTGACGGTGAGCTTGGAATGAAGCTGCACACTTGCGAATGACCCACCGCCTGGCAGCTTTTCAAAACGCAAAACGCGCTCCACGATGGGGTTCCCGTGCTCCTTTGACAACTTCAGGCCAAAAATAAAGTGCTTGACAACACTGGTATCGATAGGTTCAGACTATGAACATTATTCAAAATATGAGTTCTATTTTGCACTGAGTTCAAAAAGAACTTGGCAATGGCAAGGTAGACTAGCCCCCCTATTGCAAATGGTTTCCTCTTGTCGGTCGGGTATTCAAGGAGAGCGGCAAACGAGTGCGTCGACCGCTGTTGGAGCCGACGCAAACGACCTTCTTTCGCTAAAAGGAGGAACACATGACTTCCAGAAAAGGAGAACGAAAATGGCTTTCAAGATTCGCGCCCATGGCTTACTTGCTGGAGTGTTTTTCCTTCTCTGCATACCCGCAGAGCTCTTTGGCCAGGTTGAGCGAGGTGCGATAGCAGGGAGGGTCGCGGACACCACGGGAGCGAGTATTCCCGAGGTCGAGATCTCCGTTGTGAATGTGCTGACTGGTGTGGAGTCCCGCACGGTCACCAACGAAGCGGGTCAGTTCGTGGCGCTCAATCTTATTCCAGGCCGATACCGGGTATCGGCGTCGCGTCGCGAGTTTAAGACCTTTGAGCGGCAGGACCTGATCGTGCGCGCTAATGAACGACTGGCCGTTGACCTCACCTTGGAAGTGGGGGAGGTCACAGAAACGGTTGAAGTGCGCGGTGAGTTGGCTCCCCTGCTTCAGAAGGAATCCTCAACTTTGACCAGCGTGCTGGAGACAAAGGAAATCTCCGAACTTCCTTTGAGAGGCCGCACCGTCTTTCAGCTGGCTCCGCTCACCGCCGGGGTAACCAGTGGCCGACCAGAGTTCGGCGGAAACCGGGACAATATTCCCGACAATGCTCGCGCTCCGCAGGGGTTCTCCGTTAACGGACAGAACGAGGGTAACAATACCCAAATCCTGGATGGTGTATATAACAATCAGGTCAACCAGGGAATGATCGCAATCCTACCTCCCCTGGAGGCTATTCAGCAATTTTCGATGGAGACGAGCAACTTCTTGCCAGAGGTGGGCCGGGGTGGAGCGGTAATGAACGTGACGCTCAAGTCGGGGACGAACCAGTTTCACGGTCAGCTTTTCAACGTCCACCGTAACGCCGCGATGGATGCCCGTAACTTCTTTGACCGGCAAACGCCCCAGAACCCTCGTCGACTGCCGAATGTTGTGAAGAATCAATTTGGATTTGTCTTTGGCGGCCCAATAGATAAGGACAAGACTTTCTTCTTTGGGGATTTTCAGGGGATGCGTGATCGGCAAGGCCAAACGTTTGTCACCACGATCCCCGGACAGGCGATTAGGGGCGGTGACTTTCGTGGAACGGCGCGGCCCGTCTTTGATCCGGGCACTTACGACCCGGTGGCCAGAACCCGCCAGCCTTTCCCGAATCAAATCATCGACCCTTCACGGTTCAACCCAGCGTCTAAGGCCGTTTTGGATTTCCTACCTCTACCCAATGGCCCCCTGTTGGCGAATGGGGAAGGCTTGTTCTATTCAAGCCCCTCGCGGCGGGTTGATCAGGAGTCGTTTGACATCAAAATCGATCACCGCTTGAACGCCGCGCACTCGCTGACGGGACGTTTCAGTTACGGGGCTTCGGAGGCTGCCATTCCGGGATCATTTAGCGATGATCCCAAGTTTGCCACAGCGGTGGGTATCCCTGTGAGTGGTAGATCTCCGGTTTTTCCAGGCAATGTGAGCAATCCAGCGCGGAGCGTGGCGCTCCAGTGGATCTACAATATCAGCCCCACGATATTGAACGAGTTTCGCACTGCGTATATCAGGGCCGGGGCACGTGCCACACAGCCCAACTTCGGTAAGAAGTTGGCCGACCAACTAGGGATTCCGAATGTCAACGTCACCGAAGAAAACTCAGGATTCCCGGGCATCACCGTCTCCGGTCTGAGTGCGATTGGCGACACGGCTGCGTATCCTCTGGTCAAGATGGAAAACGGATATCAATTCCTGAACAACACAACTCTGATTCACGGGTCACACACTTTCAAATGGGGTATGGACTATAAGGTCCTAGGTCAAAATGTCGCCCAGATTACAACTTATCCCGCAGGGGTTTTCAGTTTCAATGGCTCTTTCACCGCCAACCCGAATCAACCGGCGACAACGGGCAACTCATTTGCAGATTTCCTGCTTGGGGTCCCAATTAGCGGAGATCTCGCCAGAATCGCCGGAACGGTAGGCCTGAGGTGGAAGGAATTCGCCCCTTACTGGCAAGACACCTGGAGAGTCAGCACCAGACTAACGGTCAACTATGGCGTTCGGTATGAGCTCATCACTCCCCTGACAGAGGTGGCCGATCGATTGACGAACTTCGATCTGCTCAGTGCCAAGTTGCTTCTGCCGGGCCAAGGAGGAAGTCTTCCCGGCTACGAGACGCGCGCTCTGGTGCGAAGTGACAAGAACAATTTTGCCCCACGATTAGGCTTGGCGTTCCAATTGAATCAGAAGACGGTGCTTCGCGCGGCATACGGAATTTTCTACATGACCGAGTTGAAACTGCAAGTTCCCCGGTTGGCTGCGAACCCACCGTTCGTTGGAGGCGTCAACTATATCAATACTGCACTTCCGCAACAGATCAATCGAACACTGGACCAAGGGTTGCCTGTAACCGATCCTTTCATTCCGATAGATCAATACACGGGTAGTATCGGAGGCGTCCACCCGGATAGCTTTACGGCCTATACACAACAGTGGAACTTGAGCATTCAAAGAGAACTCGCATCCAGCCTCGTATGGGAGGCGAGATATGTGGGCAACAACTCCAACCACGTGTTAGACCTCTATAACCCGAACCAGCCGTATCCTGGAACGGGTGCCGTGACAGCACGGCAGCCGTATTTCCCACTGGTAGGGAGGAATTTTTCCCTTAACTTCCGTGAGCAGAGAGGGAAGGCAAACTACAACGGGCTGCAAACCTCACTGACGAAGCGCTACAGCGGAGGGGTGTCGTTCTTGAGCAGCTACACTTGGTCTCATGGAATTGACAATACGAGTCACCAAGATGCACGCAATCTTGATGCAGACCGTGGCAATTCGGGGAACGACGTGCGGCATCGCTTCACCTTTGGCGGGCTCTATGAACTACCCTTTGGCAGAGGAAAAAGTATTGCGAGCAATGCCTCTGGCTTGGTCAATGCGTTTGTGGGTGGGTGGCAGCTTGGAAGTGTCGCAGTGATCCAAGGGGGACTGCCGTTTACGGTGACAGGTGGAGCCGGACGTCCAAATCGTACATGCGATGGGAGCTTAGCGGATCCCACGCCAAATAAGTGGTTTGATGCAAGTTGCTTCCCTCTACCAGCCGCCGTCACAGACCCAGTTCGTGGCGGGTTATATATCCCGTTTGGAAATTCGGGAACGTACGTCTTGACCGGAGACGGCATCTTTAACATCGATCTGTCAGCAGCCAAAACCATCAAAGTAAGCGAGGGGACCCACTTTGAACTCCGGGGCGAATTCACCAACGCCTTCAACCACTCCCAGTTCTACAATCCGCTCTCCGCGGTCAATACGGGGACTACAGCTCAGGTTGTGACTGCCCGAGAGGCGCGGCAGGTCCAGTTGGTCCTCAAGTTCATTTTCTGAAAGTGGCCGGAAGCCAGAGTCAAGGACGGCGGAGCCTAGGCTCTGCCTCTCGGCCCCGTCACCACCTGCGTTGCTTTGTCCTCCGCTCTCATAAGCTGATTTTTAGGTGCCCTGACTCATGTGCTCATAGGCTGCAAATCGATCCACACGATGCGAGGACCTAGTAGCGAATGATTCTCATCCAACTTGCGACGACACTCCTAAGCATTTCCGTTCTATTCACGCTTACCGTTCATGCCTCGTCACCACAATCAAGGCGGCCCAATGTCGTGCTGATTCTAGCTGATGATATGGGCCGTGGGGATTTGGCTTTCTTTGGAAATCCCAAGATCAAAACTCCTAACCTCGACAAACTGGCGGGCGAGAGCACAAGGTTTGAGTATTTCTATGTTTCGCCAGTTTGCTCGCCCACGCGCGCAAGCCTCATGACTGGGCGTTACAACTTCAGGACTGGTGTCGTGGATACTGCCCTAGGCCGGCAGTCCATGGATCCCAACGAAGTAACGATCGCCGAGATGCTTCGTGCTGCCGGCTATCGGACCGGTATTTTTGGCAAATGGCATCTTGGGGACAGTTACCCAATGCGTCCCCTAGATCAGGGCTTTGAGGAATCCCTCGTGATTCGTGCTGGCGGCACTGGGCAGCTTCTTTGTCCGAGGGCAGACAATGATTTCAGGCCGGTATTACTTCACAATGGTCGCCAAACAAACGGCAAGAAGTATACGAATGACCTCTTCACCGATGCGGCGATCCGGTTTATCAGCGACCACCGTAAAGAACCGTTCTTCGTCTACTTACCAGTTAATACCCCTCACACCCCACTTGAGGTTCCAGAGCGCTACTATCGTACCTACAAGCAAATGAACTTAGAGCACAGTGAATTCCCAAGTGCAGGACACCCGCTCGAAGGGGAGGCCGATCAGGAAATGATCGCGAGAATTTACGGCATGGTGGCGAGCCTCGACGAAAACATTGGGCGGCTTCTCGGGAAACTAGATGAGCTGAAGCTGAAGGAAAATACGATTGTGATTTTTCTGAGCGATAACGGTGCCAACCAAGCGCAGGTCGACCCCAAGACAGGTCTTTATCAGGACGCGACAAATCGCCGTCCAATCAATGCTCGATACAACTGTGGGATGCTCGATCTCAAAGGAAGCGTTTATGAAGGTGGAATTCGGGTGCCGTTTTTTCTTCGCTGGCCAGCCGAACTCAAAGCCGGAAGAAATATCGAACACGGTGCAGCCCATATCGACGTAGCTCCCACTCTCTTGGAAGCCTGTGGCGTGACCAAGCCAGCTCAAGTCAAGTTTGACGGCCTCAGTCTGGTCCCGTTGTTGAAGGGTGAACAAGCTACTTGGCCTGATCGTAACCTCTATTTCCAGTGGCACAGAGGAGACACTCCACAAATCTACAGAGCATTCGCAGTCCGGTCTGGCAGATACAAACTGGTTCAAGCCAATGGTGCGGATGGACTAGCGATGTCCATGCCTCAGCCTTTTAAACTATTTGATATGACAGGCGACCCGCTCGAGTTGAAGAACTTGGCCGATGACCACCCAGATATCGTTGAGACCATGCTCGGAGCATACGAACGTTGGTTCAAAGACGTCACCAGCGGGCGTAACTACTCAGAACCATCGCGCATCCATATCGGCGCACCGGAGGTGAATCCGACAATACTGACGTGGCACGATTCGCGGGGAGATGCGATTGGACAGCACTTTGACATTGAAGCTGATAAGGCCGGATCATATCGAATAGCCCTCCGATACCCTGCTACCTCAACGTCAGGTGTAGCCCATTTCGCTGTTCAGACAGTTCACGTCACGCAAAAAGTAAAAGCAGGAACTACCAGGTGCGTATTTCCCAAGCCGATCCATCTGGAAGCAGGACCGACGCGACTAGAAGTGGGTGTGGACCAAAGCGGAAAGACGGGCAGAGTTGAATGCATAGAGATTATGCGAACTAAATAAGACTTCATTCCAACCCTTGATCCGAGACCTTTCGAGATAATCGCACCGAAGAGTGAATGGTTAGTTGCAATAAGGATAAGGAGAGTGTCATGTATTCACCAACCCGCTTAACAAGATCACGATTTGCGAGGTTGCTACAGGCTATGTCGCTCTTAGTAGCCATAACAGTTGGGAGAATGGCCTACGCACAAGTAGAACGCGGAACAATTGTGGGAGAAATTCGCGATGTTTCTGGGGCGATAGTCGTGAACGCGAGTGTCGCCGTCACGAATGTGAATACCGGGGTTGTGTATAGCACCTTCACTAACGACGCCGGCCAATTCCTAGCACCAAACCTAATTCCGGGAGAATACGCAATTACCGTATCGCTGCAGGGATTCAAAACCCTGGAGCGAAAGGGAATTCACCTTCAAGCTGATGGGCGAGTGTCGCTAGATCTTAGCCTGGAGGTTGGCGAGGTAACTGAAAAAGTCGAGATTACGGCAGCGGCGCCGTTTCTAGAGAGCGAATCCTCTACGATAAGAACAGTCATTGATCGTCGCGAGGTATCAGAGCTGCCCTTGAATGGGCGGACGGTATTTGAATTGGCACCATTGGTCGCTGGAGTGAGCAATGCGAGACAAACGAGCAATGCAAATAACGTGAACATTCCTGGTAACGCACGCGCGAAACAAGGACTCTCGGCGAATGGACAGCGCGAGTCTAGCAACACCTATATCTTAGACGGAGTCTACAACAATCAGAACAACCAGGGTCTGATCGCTGTTCTGCCACCCCTTGAGGCCATTCAGGAGTACACGTTGGAGACCAGCAACTTTCTGCCTGAGATTGGCCGTGGCGGAGCGATGATGAATGTCGTGCTCAAGTCCGGGACGAATCAGTTCCATGGACAGCTTTTCGAATTTCACCGCAACGCTGCTCTGGACGCTCGCAACTTTTTTGACCGGAAGACCACCACGGATAATCGCCGGCTGCCCAATTTTGTGCGGAATCAATATGGCTTCACGTTTGGTGGACCGATTCGGAAAGACAGAACCTTCTTCTTTGGCGATTTCCAAGGCTTGCGCGAGAGAAAGGGACAGTCTTTTGTTGCCACCGTGCCCGGACCTAATATCAGAAGGGGGGACTTTAGAGGAACCGCTCGACCGATCTTCGACCCTGACACATACAATTCAACCACGAACACTCGCCAGCCATTTTCCACCGATATGATCATCGATCGCTCTCGCTTTAATGCGGCCTCATTGGCGATCCTGGATTACCTACCATTGCCGAACGATCTGAGTGGCACGATCTTGCCAAACGGCCAAGGATTCTTTTACAGCGGCGCCTCACGGCGAAATGATCAGGAATCTTGGGACATCAAGATCGATCACAAGATTAGTGATAAGGATTCCTTTGCTGGCCGCTTTAGCCTGGGAGAATCGCACACACGCTTGCCTGGAACCTTTAGTGACATCACCCAGTTTGCGCCGGCCATTGGCGGCGCGTTGAGTACCGGAGGTGCCGGCTTCCTGACGGGTAATGTAAGTAATCCAGCGCGAAGCCTTGGACTGCAGGAAATTCACAACTTCAGTCCAAGTTTACTGAATGAATTCCGGGCTGCTATGTGAGGACAGGCGTCAATGCCTATCAATTGGGCTTTGGCAGCAACTATGCCAATCAGCTTGGAATCCCGAACGCAAACGTTACTGACAACAACAGTGGTTTCCCGAACATTGCGATATCCGGCTTTGGAGGCATCGGCGAGTCGGCTCCCTTTCCACACATCACCGTTGAGAACGTCTATCAGCTCCTCGACAACATCACCCTGATTCGCGGAGCACACACTTTCAAAGGAGGGGTCGATTATAAGAAGCAGCAGCGGAATTTCACCCAGATTTTGGGAGCGCCTGCTGGGGCGTTTAGCTTCGCTGGCGACTTTACGAGCGATCCTGCCCGCGTAGGAACCACCGGCAATGCCTTTGCAGACTTTTTATTGGGCATACCAGGTAGTGGCAGCTTGGTGCGGAACTCTGGATTGGCAGGGTTGCGCTGGACAGAATTCTCAGCCTATTGGCAGGATGTTTGGAAAGTAACTCCAAGATTCACCTTGAACTATGGTTTGCGATACGACCTGTTTACTCCAATCACAGAGATCTATGATCGGTATTCCAATTTTGACTTTGTGACTGGCAAAATGGTCCTAGTGGGCCAAGGAGGGAGCGATCCGGCTTACCAGAATCGTTCGCTGACATCTAACTGATAAGAATAATCTGGGACCTCGGTTCGGCTTCGCCTATCAATTTGCGAAGGAGAGCGTTCTCCGAGGTTCCTACGGGATGTTTTATGCTGCGGAATCTCAAGCTAGCTTCCAACTGAATCTGAATCCACCATTCGTCGGGGGAGTCAGCTATTTCAACACGTCGGTGCCCCAGCAGATCTTGCGCCGACTAGACAACGGTCTCCCGGTGAGCGATCCTTTCATCCCGGTCAACAATCCATCGGGTACGATCAACGCTCTGCCGGCTGACAGACCGATTGGCTATGTTCAGCAATGGTCCTTGGGAATTCAACGACAACTCGCCACGAATCTCTTACTCGATGTGACGTATGTTGGGAATTCTGGCAATCACCTGCAGGACCTGCATAACCCCAATGCTCCCTTCCTTGGCACGGGTCCCGTTGCACAGCGAAGGCCTTATTTTGCTACCGCTCCCGGGATTGTTGCATTCAACTACATCGACCAGCGTGGGAAGAGCAACTACAACGGCTTACAAGCTACGTTGACGAAACGCCTTACAAACGGTCTGCAATTCTTGACCAACTACACTTGGAGTCATGCGATTGAGAACACGCCACACTTCTTCGGCGGCGGAAGCCATCAAGATGAGCGCAACCTCGAGGCAGACAGAGGAAGTTCCGGAAATGATTTGAGGCATCGATTTGTCTTTAGTGGGCTCTATGAACTTCCATTCGGTAAGGGCAAAACCGTTCTTACAAACGCATCAGGCGTCACAAACGCGTTGTTTGGAGGGTGGCAGCTAGGTGGGGTCTTCGTTACTCAAAGCGGATCGCCATACACCGTACTGGGAGGAGCTGGACGCCCGAATCGCACCTGCGACGGAAGACTGGACAATCCTAAGGTGGAAGCTTGGTTTGACGTCAGTTGCTTTCCATTGCCAGCCGCCGTCCCTGATGTAGTCCGTGGAGGAGTCTACATCCCGTTCGGAAATTCGGGCAACTTCGTTTTGCCTGGACCCGCTCTACTGAATTTTGACTGTTCCATTCAGAAAACGGTGAAGACAGGGGAGAGCACGCGCTTCGAATTTCGCACCGAGTTGTTTAATGCCTTTAATCACTCGCAATTCCTCAATCCCAACGCTACGGTCAACTCAGGCCTAACTGGCCGAATCTTGAACGCGAGAGACTCGCGACAGATTCAAATGGTGCTCAAATTCATTTTTTGAGGTTCCAACTGCTTCCTAGTTTTCCAGGATGAATAATCCGGCAAACGGCAAACATTTGTTCCGCCCCCGTTCAACTTCCTTGCCCGTTCGAAAAGTGCGACGGTGGGGATAGAGAAGGGCTCGCGAGGCAGTCCCTTGACTCAGTCTGACTAGCAATTCTGCGTCTCAAGAACTTGATTGCTGACTTCTGCGACTGTGACCGTATCCTCCTCTGGTGATGGGATCGGTCTAGTTGAGAAGAAACAGTCGTCATGCGCCGAGGACCTCGGTAGACATGCACCCATTGCAGCGAGAATTCAAGAGGGTTGGAGAGATGCATCGATTGTTTCAAGAGGCTGCCAAGGTATTGATCGTTATTTCGGCTGTCGGGATTCCGGCTGCATTTTTCGCAGCGGACGTGCTACCGCAGCCGGAACCGCGGTTCAAGGGCAAGATTTCGGCGAGCGTCAAAGATTCTGTGCCGGACTGGCCGCAGGCGCCAAAGGCGCCAACGAACGCACCCAATATCGTAGTCATTCTTTTGGATGATATCGGCTTTGCCGACACCAGCACTTTTGGGGGCATGGCGCAGACGCCGGAACTGGATAGGCTCGCGGCTCAAGGACTGCGCTACATCAATTTTAACGTGACCGGGATGTGCTCACCGACACGAGCAGCATTGTTGACGGGACGTAACCATCACCGGGTCGGATTCGGTATCGCCGAATGGTCCCGCGGATTTCCTGGATACGATTTCATTTGGAAGAAGGATACGGTGTCCGTCGCGGACGTGCTCCGGCGGAACGGCTACAGCACCGCCGTCTTCGGTAAGTGGCATAACACACCGTATTACGAGGTCAGTCCCGCTGGACCCTTTGATCGCTGGCCGACCGGCTTGGGCTTTGAATATTTCTATGGATTCATCGCAGGTAGGGATAGTCAATGGGAGCCGTCGAGCCTTTTTCGCAATACGACGCCGGTCGAGGCGCAGAGGACTCCCGAACAGGGTTATCACTTCACGACAGACATTACCGATGAAGCTATCAGCTGGCTGCGAACGCACGAATCTCTCGCTTCCGACAAGCCCTATTTCTTGTATTTCGCCCCGGGCGCGGTTCACTCCCCTCACCATGTCGCAAAAAAATGGATCGAAAAGTATCGGAGCCGCTTCGACCAAGGCTGGGACCATGTCAGGCAAGAAGTGTTTGCGCGGCAGAAGCAGGTTGGTGTCATTCCCGCCGATGCCGAATTGACCCCTCGGCCGAAGGAAGTACCGGCTTGGGATTCGCTATCCGCCGATCAAAAGCGACTCTACGCGCGACAAATGGAAGTGTATGCCGGGTTCATCGCCCATACCGACTATGAGATCGGAAGGTTGCTGAAAGCGACGAGCGAACTGGCGGCCGCTGACAATACTTTGATCTTCTATGTTGTTGGCGACAACGGCGCGGGACCACCGGGCGGACCGGATGGCCGCGGCAGCTCTGGAGTGAAGTCCGTTGCCGAGCAACTCAAGCATATAGACGAATTGGGCGGACCGGCCCTGGACGACAACTACTATGCCTTGGGATGGACTTGGTTGGGCAGCACACCGTTTCAATGGTGGAAGACGATTCCGTCGCATTTTGGCGGAACGCGCGTACCGCTTGTGCTCTCCTGGCCTGCCCGAATCAAGCAGGGTGGTGGCGTGCGTCGTCAATTTACGCATGTGAACGACGTAGCATCGACGATCTATGAGGTGACGGGAATTCGCTTTCCTTCGATTGTCGATGGCGTCAAGCAACAGCCACTCGATGGTGTGAGTTTTGTCAGAACGTTCGATCACCCTGATGAACTCTCCCATCGGCGTACCCAATATTTTGAGATGTTGGGAAACCGTGCGATTTACCAGGATGGATGGGTAGCGGCAGCCCGTCATAGAGTAGCCGGATTGCAATCCTCGGCCGAATCTGACTTTACACAAGATCGTTGGGAGCTCTATCAAGTCGAAAAGGATTTCAGCGAGGTGCACGATCTTGCCGCGCAATATCCAGATAAGCTGACGAAGTTGAAGAGATTGTTCGATAGTGAAGCGCGCAAGAACGATGTCTATCCTTTGGACCGAACGACGCGATTGAGTGCAGGCAATCGAGGCGAGCCCTCATTGACTGCCAGCAAGAGCAGATTCGATTACTACCCCGGTATGCCACGACTTCAGTTCAGGGCAAGGCCTCCACTGCCGGGAAAGTCTTTTCGAATTGCTGCACATGCCATCATTCCGGAGTCTGGGGCGGAAGGCGTCATCGTTTCCTACGGGGGACGCGAAAGTGGCTTTGCGCTTTATGCAAAGGACAATCGGCTGATTTATGAAAACCATCGGGCACATGACTCTTATGAGTTCATTAAGTCAAGAGCTCAATTGCCGAGTGGCGATATTGTTCTGGGGTTTGAGTACAAGCAGGAAAGTACCAGCGAAGGAGTCGGCTGGTACTCGATAACCAGCACTGGCATGGGTCGTCTCTCGATCAATGGAGAAATTGTAGGAGAGTCCAAGCTGACCCAAACACTCAGCGCCGGGTACGATGAGACCTTCGGAGTTGGTCAAGCGTTTGGTCCGCCGGTGAGCGTCTCTTTTCGGCCTCCCTTCAAATTTACTGGCGCTCTCGGAAGAGTCACGGTGGAGATTGAGTGAAGCGCAATTCCTAGCATCGGCCAGCTTTCTTCACTAGATGTCTCCGGCAGCATCCATACGCCTCTGCGTGGCGACGAACAAGGCATTCCTATGACCGACCGTACTGTCAATTCAACGTGCTGGTCACACCTAAGACTTTGTTAATAGAAAGAGCCATGTTATCACGCCGTACCTTTCTCAAACAAACCACCGCTGGCGCCCTGGCAGCTACTTCTGGGCAGCTCACACCATCCGCTGAGGACATCGGCAAAGGCTCAGCAGGACGGATGAGCGCGGCAGCACATCGGTCGACAGCCCGCATCAAGTCTGTCGTTCATCGGGAGGAGACGGTACGGCGTTTTAGTGGAGTAGGAGACAACTGGCACATGAGTTGGGCAGCCGACGACCGGCAATACGTCAGTTTGTGCGACGGGTATGGTTTTTCAGGCCAAACTCAATTCGTATACAACTGTCGCATGCTCGCTATAGAAGGCCGACCCCAGGACGCTCGATTCCATGACCTTTCAGGCTATCCACAATTGGCTTATTACCCTTCACAGAAGCTCGCCGATGCACGTTATTACCCGTTCGGCACCTTGGCGCTCGACGGTCGGCTCTACCAGTTCATGAGTACCTTCAACCGCGGGTTGATCCCCGAGGACATTGGGGCGGTCGGAAAGAATCCGTCAAGAAACGTCGGACCCCTGCGGTTCATTGGCGCCAAGCTGATTTATTCGCCGGACAATGGACGCACGTGGCGCAACCAGGACGGCTCGACGCCGGTTGTGTGGGAGTCTTGGGACAGGCGGTCGCGCGATACGATGGTTTTTTTCGAAGAGCCACAAGAGGCTTTCTCTTTAACAACTGTGCTTCAGATGGGGAGGAACTATAAGCTCAATCGCGATGGATACGTGTACGTCTATGGGCCAAACGGCAACACGGACGGAACGATGAACGAATTGGTCATGTTTCGCGTACCCAAGAAGCAAATCCTCAGTCGTGGCGAGTATGAGTATTTTGCGGGCCTCCAATCCAGTGGTGGTGCGCGATGGGATAAAGACATTGGGGAACGCAAGCCCGTACATTCTTTTCCGAGAGGCTGGGTTAACACTCAGCTTCATCCCTATGCCTGGCATCCGAGCGTCGTGTACTACCCACCGTTGCGCGTGTATATAATGGCCAATTGGGGCATGGGCACCGGTCCTGACGGCAGCTGGTTCGCAAAGCCGAGTTATCTAGGCTTCTGGACTGCGCCGAACCCCTGGGGCCCATGGACGCAGATTCATGAAGAAGCCACCTGGATGCCGGCGGGTGAGAAAGAGGCACGCGCCTATGAGCCGCAGATCGCTCCTAAATGGATCGCTCCAGACGGTAGATCTTTCTGGCTGGTGTGGACCGATGGGCAAATGAAGGGCGACAAAGCTGAATACGATCGGATGAAGGCTCCGATCGACAAGAAGAGCTTCGATGACTTTACTCCGGCCAATTGGGCCCTGAAGTACGAGCTGTTTCGCAGGTTCAATCCCTACTATTCCTTCAATCTGCAGCGTGTCGATCTCGTTTTCTGAACCGATTTCATGTTCACTCATACCACGAACGAGCCCCATGTGGCAGCGAAGTCGCGTTTCGAGGCGCGAGCGATGAATTGGATCATCGCTGGCTGTCTTCAAGCGCTCGTCGCCATTGGGATTACGGTTGTCCATTTCGAATCACTGGCCACGGAAGTTCTGCCGCGACCGGACCCGCCGTTCAAAGGGAAAATCGGCTTGAGCGCAAAGGATTCAGTACCCGACTGGCCCCAGCCGGTAAGCGCACCCAAAGACGCACCAAGTATTGTCATCGTCCTGTGGGATGACATCGGCTTTGCGGACGTCAGCACATTTGGCGGAACGGCGCAAACGCCCGAGCTCGACCGACTCGCGGCTCAAGGACTGCGCTATATCAACTTCAACGTGACCTCGATGTGCTCGCCGACTCGGGCTGCGCTGCTGACGGGCCGCAATCATCATCGTGTTGGTTTTGGCGTGGCGGAGGGGGCCGGTGGATTTCCCGGCTACAGTTCCGTGTGGAAGAAGAGCACGGTTTCGGTGGCTGGAGTCCTTCGTCGCAATGGCTACAGCACCGCCGCCTTTGGCAAGTGGCATAACACTCCCCACTGGGAAATCAGCCCGGTCGGTCCCTTTGATCGGTGGCCGACCAGCCTGGGGTTTGAGTATTTCTATGGATTCATCGCCGGCATGGAGAATCATTGGGAACCTTCACGGCTGTATCGAAACACGACAGCGATCGAAGCACCAGCCACTCCACAGCAGGGTTATCACCTCACTACGGATATCGCTAGTGAAGCAATCAACTGGCTTCAGACGCATCAATCGCTCGTGCCCGACAAACCCTATTTGCTTTATTTCGCCACCGGTGCGATTCACTCGCCGCATCATGCCCCGAAGGAATGGATTGAGCGATATCGCGGTCGCTTCGATCGAGGCTGGGACGACCTCAGGGCGGAGACCTTTGCGCGACAGAAGCAACTGGGCGTGATTCCCGCAAACGCCCAACTCACCCCGCGGCCGAAGGAGATTCCTGCCTGGGACTCACTGTCTGCTGACCAGAAAAAGCTCTATGCGCGGCAAATGGAGGTGTACGCAGGATTTGTCGCACATACGGACCACGAGATCGGGCGAGTGCTGAGAGCCGTCCAAGAAGGTCCGGGCAGCGATAATACTTTGATCCTGCACATCGTGGGCGATAACGGCCCTGCCACTGGCGGGCAGGACGGCGCCACCGATGGTGCACTCACCGTTAACGATCAACTCAAACACATTGATGAGCTTGGCAGCGCCCGCGTGCCGCTGAATTGGCATGCGGCCGGCTGGGCGTGGCTGGCCAGCACACCCTTTAAATGGTGGAAAACCTATGCCTCGCATTTTGGCGGAGTGCGCAATCCGATGATTGTCTCTTGGCCGGCACGCATCAAGGATCGCGGCGGGGTGCGGCGACAATTCACTCATGTCAACGATGTAGCGGGGACCTTGTATGAAGTGACCGGGATTTCCTTTCCTTCGATGGTCGACGGTGTCAAGCAACAGCCGCTCGACGGCGTGACGTTTGCTCAGACCTTTGATCATCCCGATGCACCATCGCGGCACCATACCCAATATTTTGAAATGCTCGGCAATCGTGCCATGTATCAAGACGGCTGGATCGCAGCAGCGCGGCACTCCAACGAGTTCTCGACGGGTCCACGGAGCCTCGACTTTACGCAAGATCGCTGGGAGCTGTATCGCGTCGAGGAAGATTTCAGTCAGAGCCGTGACCTTGCGACGCAGTATCCAAAAAAGCTGAAAGAGTTGCAGGCATTGTTTGATCGGGAAGCGCGCAAAAACGATGTCTACCCCTTGGGTGGCACAGGTCCATACCCAGACACGCCCTCACTACGGGCAGGCCGGCATCACTTCGTCTTTTACCCGGGCATGCCGCGGCTGACCGAGACGGCATTTCCGCCGCTGTCGGGAAAGTCGTACCGCATTGCTGCTCATGCCACGATTCCTGACTCCGGCGCGGAAGGGATCCTACTGTCTTATGGCGGTCGCGAGAGCGGGTTCACCTTTTATCTCAAGAATGATCGGCTCATATATGAAAGCAATCCTCTGAATGGCACACGCGTCATACTTGCATCGAACATCCCTGTACCTCGCGGCAACGTCGTTTTGACCTACGAATATGTCAACGAAAGCATGCAAGAAGGCAGAAATACCTTGGAACGCCTCGTGGGAGGAATCAGCTCAGGTAAGGGCCGTCTCCTTATCAACGAACAAGTCGTCGCTGAGGCCCAATTACCCGGAGCAATGATTGTTTCTCGCGCCGGCCCTGGGTCTCTGGGCATCGGTCAAGCATTTGGATCGCCAGTCAGTGATGCGTTTTCGGTGCCATTCAAATTTACCGTTGCATTGAGCAGAGTGGAAGTGGATTGGAAATGATGTTTGCTCAAGTCAGTGATTGCGCCGAGCCGACCACTCCTAGCGCTCGCGGATGTGATCCGTCCCCTAGCATCAATTGAAGCAATCTACATCCTTCTCTTTTCAAGGGTGGATGAACAGGTTCGATGAATGCTAGAGCCGTTGTACACCTGTGGTGATATCCACCTTCGCGTCCTTGACTAAGTAATGCTACGAAATCACGAGCTACGTTCCGCAGTTAGAGTCGAACCGGGCGTAGTCTTGCCAATTGACAGCCCCCAGCCCCCCCTGCTGACCTA
>Ga0187893_10005421_pt1 | contig 22910 bp, 12 predicted proteins | sample MA1701074metaG_FD_139574 | JGI IMG/M metagenome (GOLD analysis project Ga0187893, IMG submission 139574) | White microbial mat communities from a basaltic lava cave in the Kipuka Kanohina Cave System on the Island of Hawaii, USA - MA170107-4 metaG ...
ACTCGGGATCGCGGCTGAGCTTGAAGGTCTCCACCCGATGGGGTTGCAGATTGTGCGCTTGCCAGATCCGATGGACCGTGGCTGGACTCACCCGCTGGCGCTTCGCCAACGTGCGCACGCTCCACTGGGTCGCATCTACGGGTGTCGTCTGCAGCGTCGCATTCACGATCGCTTCGATTTTCTCCGGGCCAATGCGCTTCTTGCGGCCCGGCCGCGGCGCATCCTTCAGCAGGCCGGCCACCCCGGCCTCCATGTACCGCTGCCGCCACCGCAACACCGTCGGTCGACTGATCCCCAATTCCTTGGCCAGCGCATGGTTCGGCCGTCCCTCCGCGGCGCGCAGGACCAAGTGCGCCCGCAGGGCGACCCGCTGAGGTGTCTTCCCACTCCGGACCAAGGCCTCCAGCCACTCCCGATCGGCTCCACTGACGCGCAGCGCGGGCGCAGGGTTCCACATGTCCGGCAACATACCGCAGTCACGTCTTATTGTCAATATATTTCAGAGACATGACACTAGATGACAAAGAGCGGGCTGGGATTGTCGCGCGAGAGGACCAACATCAGGCGATTCTTCGCCCTACTCAGCGCGACGTAGAGAAGGCAGCGGGCGTCCGGTTTGTCCGCGAAGATTCTAGCGTCGCAAGGCATGACGATGACGCTGTCGCACTCAAGGCCCTTGGCCTTGTGGATGATGCTGATGGCTTTCTCCGGGGGCTTCGGCTGGGAATTGGTTCGCCGGTTTGTGATCTCGGCCACGCCGGCATCGGGAGTCTCGAAATCGCCAAGGCGGACGGCTTCCCAAAATTCCTTGTGGCAGTCCGTTTCGATAGCGCCGAATCTTGGATCCCTCTTCTTGAGCTCCGCGATGCCGAGGAGCACTTTGGCGACGCCGTGATGATCCGGCTCGTAGACTAAGAAACGCGCCAAGCTTTGGATCGTGGCGCGCTTGCCTGAGCGCTTTGCGGTGCAGCCCTCGCGCGCTTCCCTTTCGAAATCGTTGCCGAATGCCGAGGGGCTGAAGCCTATGCCGACTTGACCGAGGAAGCTGACGACGGCCGCGGCCAGAGCCGCGGCGTCGCCAGCGCCGGAGGTGAGCGCCGCCACGAGCTTCTCGAGCGCCGGGCGGGTGTGGCCTTCCTAGAGCGGAATGCGGCGGTTGAAGAAGCTGCGCAGGCTGCGGGCCGTCGGATTGTAGCGGGTCAGGATCAGAAGAGACGTCTGGCGCTGCTCGAACGCGTCGATGGCCCTGCGGTCGTTGCTTAGCAGCCTATAGTCGAGCTTCGTCGCTGCCTGGTTCTCGGCGAAGATGAGGCTGACGCTTGGAGGCAGGTCCGTTCGCAGATCGATCTTCCCGCCCGGGGTCGCGAGCGTCCGACGCGCCCTCAGAGTCCATGCGCCCAGCTCTCGGCAGCCCGTATTCCATCGATGCGGCGTATCGAGCTGCTCGAACATCTGGGCTTGACGGGTCAGATCGCCCCAGTCGTACGCGGCACGACAGCCGGGAACGGCCTTTTTGTCTCTGAATATCTTCTGCATCGGATCGGCGAAGACCCTGACCCTGGCTTTCTGGCTCAGCAACGCCATGGCGACCGCATGCTGATCACCGCTGGAGTCCTGATGCTCGTCGCAAATGACGACCGGGTGCCGTTCGGCCAGAGACGCCGCGATCATGGGATGCCGTGCGAGCAGTCGGGAGACCTTGACGGCAAGCTCGGTGTACCCATGCTCGCCGCGCTGGCGGATCCACGCGGCGGTGTCGGCGGGCAGGCCTAGGCCGGCGTGGTAAGCCGTTGCGATATGGGCGATGACGCTGTCGATGGTCCGGATCTCAATGCGTGGACCGATGTTCTTCGTGCGGTCAAAGAACATGGAACACGCCGCGTGGGTGTGGGTAAGGATCAGCGGGCGTGTTGACTTGCTGGCGCCCGCGACCTCCCGCGCGTAGTCCGCCCCGTGGTGGGTCTTCCCGCAGCCAGCCGGTGCTTCCACCACTACGAGTGGAGCGTCGGAGCGAAGCGCGGCACGGACGCTGGCATCGCTCACGGGGCCAGATCCTGGATCTCGACAAGGCCGACCGCTTTCCGCACGGCGTTGCAGAAGGGCATGAGCTGCGGCTTCAGGGCCGGCCATGCGCCGAGGCTGAACATCTTCTCCGCGAGCTCGCGGCCGCCGTCGCCGTTTTTGAACCAATCGCGCTCATGCGCCTGGTATTGCTTTTTCTCCGACGCCTTGTTGGGTGGGACCTTTCCCAGGGTGGCCGCGATGATCGTCGCTTTAAGATCCGCGCCGGCTTTGGCCTTTATGGTGGCAAAGCCCTTTTCGTCGCCAGTGGCCAGGCGTTCGGCCAGGGTACGCAGGCGCTGGCCGGTTCTCACCTCCGCCGGATCGGTCAGTAGCGCCTCGAGCATGTCGTCCGAAAGCGCGCCAATGACGTTCTGCTCGAGGCAACCGGTTGTCCACCGGAACAGGAGCGCGGCGAGCTTCCCCGCAAGCGTGCTCCATCGCGTCGGGTGCTTTCCATGTTCGTTGTCCGCAAATCCGCCGAAACTCAGGCCGCCGGCGGCCAGGGCTTCGAGAAGACCTAAAGTGCTTTCATGGCCTGCCCCGTCGGCTAGATGGATCCCGTGGTCTTCAAGCCTACCCCTGACCGCCCTCTCGAGAAGTGCCGTCGCGAAGCCGCATTCTGTGACGCCCTCGGCGACGATCGTCAGGCGCGCGAGGAACGTTTCGGGATCCTTCGCGCGGTGGTTCCTGGTCTTGGCCAGGTCGAGCGGGCCGATCCTGCTCTCATGATCGACGTACCAGAGCGCGGCGGTGGACGCAGCGGCGATCGCGTAGGGACTGTGCGTGGTGACGAACACCTGCGCCGACCCCTCCTGTAACTTGGCCATCAGAGCCCGCTGCCGGTAGGGCTCGAGCCCGCGCTCGATCTCGTCAACAAGCGTGATCGGCGCCTCGCCCTGATTCTGTTCGGCGATGATCAGGGCGGCCATCCGCCGTGTGCCGGCGCCCCAGCTCGCCAAGGGCAGCTGCACGCCCTGCCGGTCGGCCGTAAGCCCGATCAGCGCAGTAACCGAGAATCCCTGGCCGCCGGTGATCGCGAGGTCCAGGCCTGCCGGCAAACTCTTGTCGGTAAAGGCGCGGTCCAGCGTTTTCAGGAGCTCCCGCGCGGGATCCAGGAGTTCGTCCTTCACACCCGTCTTGGCGAGGCCGCTCGCCAGCCGCGCGCGTAGCCCCTTATCCGAGAGCAGGCGCTCGAGGGCGGATCCCTGCACCAGCCGGAGGTCGCGGTCGTTGCGATCGTCGCCCGCGAGACGGACAAGGCCGATGCTGCGCCGCAGGGAGACGGGGAAGATGTCTGTTCCACCGTCCGGCTGGGCGATCTCATAGAAGAGTTCGTGTTCCGCGCCGCGCACGCGGAGGCGATACACCTGATCACCCTCGGCCGCGGCGTCATCGTCAGTGCTGGGCACGACGGCTTCGGTGCCGTTCCACTGCCAGGGCCAGGAGTGCTTGCGCTGGTAACTGATCCCAGTCGATGGCGGCAGGCTGACCACGGCCTCGATAGAGAACCCCGCCTCGATGTCGCGGCCATGGTAGTCAGTGTCGGCGAGCGCGGTCTGGTTCATCGGGCTAAGGAGAAGCCCGATGGCGTCGAGAATCGTGCTTTTTCCGACATCGCCGCCGCCGAGAATGATATTGACGCCGCTGGCGGGGTGCCAGGACAGATCCTTGATGCCGCGGAACCGATCGATCCTGAAGTGATAGATCCTCGGGGCGCTCATATCACCCGGCTGAACTCGCAGGCGATGATTATGTTCCGGCCTCCTCGTCCAGGATGGTGCGAATATCCCGGAGCGTCACCATCAGCGTCACCGGCTCCCGGGGGCTGGGCGAAGCCGAGAGTGAGATAGAAGCTTTCGCCTCTTCGTCGATCGCGTGGACTACAATTCCGCGGATACCGATGGCATTGCGGCATTGGTCACCCGCAGCGCAGCCACCCGAAACTGGGCGCGGTCTATGCCCTGGCGCTGCCAGGCTCGGTCGACAGCCAGGCCGGCGAGTACGGTGACGGCGCCGCGGCAAGGGCGTAGTACTGATGACGCGTTTGTCATGCGAGACAACGTAAGTTCGGCTCGCGCCGCTGACTTGATTGGCACGCGCCCTGCGTTTCAACCAGCCGTCCAGGGCGGGCTCCGAGGAGACCTCCTCGTCGTCGGTTCCTCCCAACGCGGCGACGAGGAGGGACCTACAGGAGATCCTCCCTAGCGACCATCATTACGCTTCCTGCGTGAGATGGGAGCCGACCTGCACGTTCTGGATAGTCTGATGCTGGAACAGGTAGATCGGTGACCCGTCCGGGCCGCGCTCGTTGATAAGGCGGAAAGCTGTGACCATGAAGGTCCGCAGGCGAATTGTCGTCCCGTCCGATAGCGCGTACTCGGTCCAGGGTTCCGAGGAGTCGGTCTTGAAGTCCAACGCCTCGGCATCCACTAACTTTCCCTCGTGCTGAACCTTTACTACTCGCATCTCTATTCTCCTTTCTGGCACTCTAACTCTAACGAGGAAGTCCTTCGACGACAGTTGAACCCTACACGATCTTGCGTTGGCGTACAAGTTGAGCCTCAACATGATGTGGATAAACATGTGGATAGCCTGTGTATAGGGCCTCACCTTGTGAGTACCCCCTACATTCTGTAGTGCCTTGCCGTTTGCCCAGGACCGCAGAGAGGCGTGGGCTTTAACCATAGGTCCCGTCATGTGCGAAAACTCGGCCGAGTAGCCACGGAGGCGGGGTGGAGCACTATGGCCGGGCACGAGACGTCCACCCGATCCCGGTTCTAGGGCAGGCTTGAAGTGTCGGCGCTCCCCGTGAAAGCTGGGACCCATAGACGCGTTGCCTCCCCCGCTCGGCTTCCGCCTCCTTCTGTTCTCGGGCTGGGTCAATCGCCAGCGGCGGTCATCGACTACCTGCTCGAGGAGAACCGCGTGCTACGCGCGGAGCGCGGTAGCCGCCGGCTCCGGCTCACTGACGACCAGCGGCGCCGCCTGGCGGTGAAGGGAAAGGCCCTCGGTCGGCGTCGCCTCAGGGCCATCGCGGGCATCGTCACCCCGGACACGATCCTCCGGTGGCACCGCCGCCTCGTCGCCCAGAAATACGCCGGCTCGAAGAAACGAGTCCCCGGTCGCCCCAGCACCAAGCCGGACATCGCCGCCCTGGTGGTCCGCATGGCGAACGAGAACCCGACCTTATACTCCATCCGTCCTGAGTCGTAGGTCAGGAGAGAAGATCTTTTCCTGCCCAGGAAACAATGAGCAGCAGGAAGAGGAGGAGAGAGCGGCCAAGCATGGCGGCCCGGCGCTTGCTGACTAGAGGACCGAACCCGACGGAACCCCCGGAGGCTCAGCCCCAGACTGTCCCGGTCGGCAAGAGAACGGCGCTGAAGGTTCAAGAGAAAGTGGCCCCCCGGAGGGCCGGTATGAGGGCAACCTGCCGTTCTGGCTCCGCGGCCGTGCGTGCAAAGTCCGAAGGAGGCGAATCAGTGCGCTACTACCTCGGAGTCGATTGGGCCGATCAGACGCATGCGGTCTGCGTCGTCGATGAGCGTGGGATGAAGCTCACCGCGCGCACGGTGCCGCACACGGCAGAGGGCTTGAGTGCGTGGGGCCGGGAGCTGGACGAGTGGCGGGCACAGGGGATCGAGCTGTGGGCGGCCATTGAGCGGCCCGAAGGCCGAGTGGTGGATTTCCTGCTCGACCATGGCGTCGTGGTCTATCCCGTGAACCCCAAGGCCCTGGACCGGGCCCGGGATCGGTTTCGCCAGAGTGGCGCGAAGGATGATCCCTTCGACGCCCGGGTGCTCGCCGACTTCCTGCGCACCGATCACGCCCACCTCCGTACCTTGCAGCCCAGCTCCGAATCGGCCCAAGAACTCAAACTGCTCACGGAGGACTACCACCGGCAGGTCCGGCAGCAGACGCGCCTCGTCAACCAGCTGACGATCACGCTGAAGGCCTACTATCCGCGGGCGCTGGAGATGGCCGAATTGACGACCGCCTTGGCCCGGGAGTTTCTGCAGGCCCATCCGACCCCGCAGGCGGTGACCGCCCTCACGAACCGCCAGTGGCAGCGGTGGGCGCGCGCCGGACTCAGGAGCTTTGGGAGGTCCTCCAGCAACCCCAGCTGCCCGTGCGGGCCCACGTGGTCCGGCCCAAGGCCCGATTGATGCGAACCCTGGTGGCGGAGCTGGCGGCCGTGGTGGCGGCCGTCCGCGAGTACCGCGAGGCCATCGAAGATTTTTTCGCCAGCCTGCCGACGGCGCAGTGGGTTCGGACGCTGCCCATCGGTGACCATGGCATCACGGCCCCGACGCTTTGGGCCCGCCTGGGCGACGCCCCCGAGCGGTGGGAGTCGTTTCGGCATCTCCAGGCCCAGGCCGGAGCCGTGCCCGTAACGAAGCGGAGCGGCAAGCAGCGGGTCGTGCACTTCCGCTTTGCCTGCGACACGGCGTTGCGGTACGTGGTCGATCAGGTCGCGTTCCTCTCGCTCCGGTCCTGCGAATGGGCTCGAGCGTACTACGACCAGCAGCGGGCGCGGGGACATTCCCATCGGCAGGCGCTCCGGGCGTTGGGCGCCAAGTGGTTGAAGATCATCTTCGTCATGTGGCAACGCTACGCTTCCTATGACGATCAGTACCACCTCGCGTCGATGGCACGCCAGCAGCTGCGGCACCCGCAGCAAAGAACCGCTTGACATGAACCAGAGAAAAGTCTTGGGCTACACGTGAATCCGCGGCGGGCTGAAGAGCCTCGGCGATGAAGTCGCCCGCACCACAATCAAAGCTATCCTCAAGGATCACGGCATCGAGCCCGCCGAGCGCCGCCTCAAGACGCCCTGGAAGACGTTCCTGGCCGCTCATTGGGACGGCCTGGCGGCGGCCGATTTCTTCACCGTCGAGGTCCTGACCATGGGCGGCTTGGTCCGGTACTTCGTCTTCTTCGTGATGCGCCTCAAGACGCGCACGGTGGAGATCGCGGGAATCACCGGCCAACCGAACGAAACCTGGATGACGCAGATCGCACGAAAGCTGACCGACGCGCAGGACGGGTTCCTTCGCGGCGTGCGCTCCCTCATTCTCGACCGGGATCCCCTCTACACCACCACCTTCCGGCGCATGCTCCGGGATAGCGGCGTGAGACCACTGCTTCTGCCCGCCCGGAGTCCAGACCTCAACGCCTATGCGGAAAGGTTCGTCTTGTCCGCCAAGTCCGAGTGTCTGGAGCGAATCGTCCCTCTCGGCGAGAAGCACCTCCGGGCTGCCATTCGAGAGTTCGTGGACCATTACCATGAGGAACGGCCGCACCAGGGCCTCGGCAACGAACTCATCGCGCGCCAGACAGAGGTGATCGCAACAGGCCCGCTAAAGTGCCGCGAGCGGCTCGGCGGCATCCTCAAGTTCTACTACCGCGAGGTCGCGTAGCCCCTTGGGCCGAGTTTTCGCACGCGACGGGATCAGTGGGACAGTTCGGTGGAGGGTGTCATGACGCCAAGCGAATAGCTCCGCTACGTTCGTCGCTCGACATCGGCCTCATCGAGCGGCTCCTCCACAGCATTTCTGAGCCAAGACGGGTCATACCCTGCCTCGGACGTCGCGTCGACCTGAATCGTCACCTTCCCACCGTCGGACCGTTCGGCGAGGTTGGCGATCGCGGGGAAGGCCCTGAACACCTGATCGCGACTCGCGCGGAAGGCCAGGCGAACCGTCCGGTGGACACCGCCAGGCGGTGTCGGTGCGGACGGGGGCGGCTCAGGGGGAGAGATCACGTCGGGTCCGGGTGCAGGCCCACGTCCCAGTCCGGGCGTCTCAGGCCGGGGGACTACCGGAACAGCCGACGGCATCATCACGAAGCCGGAATCGAGGTCGATCTCGTCCTCGGCGAGCTGGTGTGCGAGCACCACCCGTTCACGGCTCACCTGGAACTTGCCGTCGGGCCCGAGAACGGGCGGTGCGCCGCTCGTGTACGCAAGCATCTCCTCAGCCACGCCCCGCGCGATGGCCTTGCGCAACGCGCTCGCTGACTCCACGCGGGGCGGATCGAGGTAGGAGAAGAACGACTCCCGCACGTCGCTCGCCCTGACCCCCAGCCGGGGAGCTTCTCCGGGCGCCGGCGACTCTCCAAGCTTCATTCGCTCCGCCATCTTGCGCGGCGTGACCGATGTATGGACCTTGGGCACGCCTTGGCTAGTTAGGAGTTCCATGACCCGTTCGTGAAGGCCAGTCGCCAGCAAGGGGCGGCCGCCCTTTTCGACCTTTTCGATGCCGAGTTCGTTGCCCTCGAGCCTCGGCAGCCACACGCTCGTGTACAGCTCGCGGAAGGCCGACTCGACCGCCCCTTCCTCCGTGCGACGTCGCTCCCTGAGCTGGTCCAGTTGATCCTTGGACAGCCGGTGCTGCTGCCGTTTCGACTCGACGCGCTCGATGGCCAGGAGGTACCGCACGGCTCGGCGCAGCGCCTCGATCTGTCGGCGCTCGGGCACCGCGAGGCCCAGGCCATTCCGGTATCGTCGCGGCCGCTCGCCGTACCGGGAGAAGATTTCCAGCGCCAGGCGCTCCTGGGCCGCCACGCCCTCGCTGGCGAACTCCAGCGGCAGGTACGCCACCAGGAAGCGTGGCTCCTCGTCCGGCACCTCCTGGCTCCGGCTGGGCCAGGCCACGGCGGCGTGATGGCCGGCCAGCCGCTGGTCCAGCAGTTCGCGGACTTTCGCCCGAACCGGCCCTTGACCTCGCGCCTGCGCCTCCTCGCGCGAGACCTCCTGCTCGGCGTCCTCGATGAGCTTGGTGACGTTCGGGTCCTTCTTGAAGCAATACCGGACCCCGTCATGGTGAAGGTACAAGCACGACGTGCGCAGCTCGGCCAGGACCGCCGCCGCAGTGATGTTGTCGAGGTCCGGACCGACGCAGGCCGCCAGCAGTTCGCTCTCGGTCACGCCCGGCGGCAACGCTTCCGCTCCAGGCGCCCCGTCCCGGCGCAGTCCGCCGAAGGAGTACATCAGGATGGCGGTGGCCAGCCGCGTGGCGGGCTTCGCGCCGCCGAGAGCCGGGGTCTCCCGCGCGAGCCGCTCGTCGATGCGTCGTGCTCGCGCGCCCGGTCCCTCGATATCTGCGGCGATCACCGGATCATAGTCGTTCTGGGCCCCCAGTTCCTTGAGCATCGTCACCCGCACGCTCGGGTTCCCGAGCGGCACCTCGCCCGGACCGAGCAAGGCCCGGGCGCCGCCGTTCTTTCGCAGCGAGTGAAGACACGAGGCCAGGAAGCGCAAGGCCCCGCGTGTCCGCTGGAAGGCATCCACGGACGACCATCGCTCCTTCATCAGGTCGATGAGGGCGGGGTGGAAGGGGTACGCAGCTTCTAATCGCTCCCGAAGTCGGACGCTGTCCTCCGCCGCTTGCTGCCGCGCCGCCGGCGTCTCAGCATGCGCGCGCCACATCCCGGCGATGACCTCCTGGTACGCCCGGGCGATCTCAGACGCCGTGGACGTCTCCGGGCTCCTGGCCAGGAGGCGCCGGTGCAGGATCGGCAGGATTTCGTCGCCCGTCACGGGCTCGCGAAGCTGATCCACGCGGGAGGCCAGCTTGTCGATCTCCGCGAGCAGGGCAACGTTGCCGAGAGCCTCGCGGGCGCTCCAGGTGAGCGAGTAGACGAGGGCCGCGCCGGCGCTGCCGGCCACCTCTACGGTGAGGTTCTGGAAGAAATCCTTGGCCTGCCGCTGGAGCGTCGAGTCGAGCACGGCCACCGCCGCCGCACGCTCCATGTACTTCAGCACTTCGTCGAGCAGCACCAGCACCGGGCGCCCGTCGGCTCCCTTCGTGAGGACGTCGCGGATCACGTCGCCGCCGGGAGCCACCCGGTCGCGGTCATGGTCCTCCACCAGCGGGAACGCCTTGTCGGGGTCAATCTGCCAGGCGATCCAGCCCCACATCGTCTGGATCGCCCGACCGTCCGGCAGCGTCTTCCCGTTGCGGGCATCGAACTTCTCTCCGTCGAACACGGCGACGGCCACCCGACCGGGGTCAGGAAACTCTCGCGCCTCCGGGATCTCGTCGAGGGCTCGACGGTCACGCGCGGCGTGCAGCAGCGCGGCCAGGGTGTGCGACTTGCCACCGCCGAAGGGCGTCCTGAGCTTGAGCACGCGGTTATACCCGGGTCGCGCGGCCAGGGAGCCGAGCACCTCCTCCAGCAGCCGACGGAGGTCGGCGGTCAGGTACGTCGCGCGAAAGAACTCGCGAGCTTCGCGGTTCACCACCGGCACGTTGGGGTCGCCGGCCGCCACCGCTCCCAGGTCGATTGCGAACGTCGCTTCGGTGAACGTCCCGGCTTCGACGTCGGGATGGAGCCCGACGAGATCGGTCCACGGCCGTAGAGTTCGTGTGCTCACGCGCTCGTCTCCATGTCGGTACCCGTGGGCGGCGGTAACGCTGCCGCCCAGATGGTCAGCAGCAGTTCAGCGTCGTCGATGAGGCGGTAGAGGGGCTCGCGACCGCTCAGCGCGCGGCTCTCCTCCATGATGATCGGTACCCCGTCTCCGCGCTTCTCCATGAGAAAGCGGCGGCCGATCTCCCCGGTGGGGTCCTCGATCGGGCACTTCGCCAGCAGCGCCGTGACGAGTTCGTTTCGCGTCGACTGGCGAAGGGCGATGCTGTCGATCGTCACCGTGTTCGGCAGCGGCCCCGGCGAGTAGAGTTCCAGGCGATCCTCGAAAAGGAACAAGCGGATCTTCGACCCATGGGCGGAGTAGTCCCGATGGGCGACGGCGTTCACCAAAGCCTCGAATACGGCCCGGACGCGGTACTGTGGGGTCTCGACCCGGGCCGGGTCCTTGCGGGCGGCGACCGCCATGTTCCGCCGGACGAAGGCGAGGGCGTCCCGCACCTGGGCGTCCAGAGGCCCGGTGATGTCGTGCGCGTCGATCTGGTAGTTCGAGTCCTGCCGGGTTCCGCGATACCGCACGGCCTGGATGAACGCGCCCGGAAGGCTCCGTTCGGGCTCTCGAGAGGCCATGAGGATCCCCGCGACGGTCGCCCGCTCCTGACCGCCGTCGTCACGCGTCAGAAGCCGCATCTTGTGAAGCGTTCCGATGGCGTCTACCGAGGACGGCCCGAGGAAGCGACGCCACAGGCGTTCGTCGAGATCGGCGGGGGTAGTGTCCGGGACCGCCTGTTCCTCGAACCGGATCAGCCGGGCCTGACTCCGCTGCTGAAACAGGCGCGCGAGAACGTCAGGCGGCATCCTTCGCGTTGAGCTGCCCTGCCGGTAGAAGTAGCCGCCAGGGCTCTCGTGGACGAAGAGGCTCCGCGGGATGTCGATCTTCAGGACGGGGCGGAGAACTCCTGTGGCGTCAGACAACTCCATACGCAGCGTCCGGAACACCACGGGGGGTCGGATGCTGTCGTTGCAGATCTGGAACACGAATCGCTCCACCTCCTCCAGCTGCTCGAGCGGCATCCCCAGAATGTCTCGGGTCTTGTCGTCGACTCCCAGCACCAGAACGCCGTCTGCCGTGTTGGCCATCCCCGCGATCCTGTCGGCCAGATCGTTCCGTCCCGGCGCGGCCACCCGGTCGCCCCGGAAGGTGACAGCCTTCAGCTCCAGCGAGGTGTCCTCTCCGAGCCGGATCTTCCGGATCAGCTCCTCGGGGCTGTCATACATATCCCGGCTCGAGCGCGATCCGCCGGTAGCGTCGCTCGAACGCCTCCCGGCCTCCTTCCAGGACGCCGCAGATGGTGTCCCGCACGACCCTCTCCTGTAGGCTTCCGACGGATTCCTGGGAGGTTTCGCCCGCGCGGGCGTCCAGGGCCACGACGAGTTCCGCGTCCCCATTGACGACGATGTTGGCGTTGTGGGTCACCACGATCGTCTGCCGGCGCCACTTGATCTCTCGAAGCTGCTTCACGATGAGGTCGTAAATGAGGTGGTTGTCGAGATCCTCCTCGGGCTGGTCCAAGACGATCGGTTCCTCCCCATACGAGAGAAGAAACGCAAGCAGGGCTGCCGTCTTCTGTCCGGGAGACCCCTCCTGGATCGGACGGAACCCCGTGCCATCGGCGGTCGTGCTGTACTCCACGCGGAGTGAATCTTCGGGAAACCACAGATCGAGCCGGTCGAACGCCTCCGGGGGAAGTTTCGTGACGTGGCTAGCAAATCGCAGGTCCCGCAGCTCGACCGCCAGGTGCTTGCCCCCAGCGATCCGGCGAATCTTGTCCCGGAGGACGCCCAGCCGCTGCTCCATCTCCCCGGCGGCGGCCGGCTGGCCTCCATAGAGATCCCCGAGGAGCCCCTCGCCATCCACCTGCCCGATGTCCTTCTCGAACCCGCCACCCTCTCGCTGCAGGATCCGCCGGAACTCGGCCTCCACGACCTCCCGAGCCCAGTAGGGGACAACGGAAATCCGGACGTAGGGATTCGCGGCCAGCACGCGGGTCAGGAACGTCGTCCTCCGGGTCGTCAGCTCGCGCCGAAGTTCTCCCAGACGCGAGAGCTCCGCGTCCGCATTGCGCCGGATCGTGTCGAGTTGCCTCCGCCGCGCTTCAAGATCCCGGAGCCGCCCCTCGGCGGCCTGTCGGCGCTGAACCAGCTCCCCGTACGTGGAGGGGTCAGCGACCCCCTGGGCGGCCAGCGTCTTCCTCAGCGAGTCGTACTCGGTGACGGCCGCCCTGACCGCCCCCTTCCAGGTCGAAGCGTCACGTTCCCGGGTCCACTCGGCGAGGACGCGGTCGAGCTCTCGGGCGAGATCGCCGAGGCGCCCGCGTAACTCCTCCAGGCGGCCCACCGGAAGCCGGGCCTTCTCGAGGATCTCGCGGTCCCCGGGGGAGTCGGCGGCGAAGAGGGAGGCGTCCAGGTCCGCAGGGACGATGTCCGAGGCGAGGTCGCGGACGCGCTGTCCCGAACCCGCCCAGCTCTTCTCCCACTCCTCCACCGCGCGTTGCTGCCGGAGCCTCTGCTGATACTCCCTGAGGATGCTGGCGTGGCCGGCCTGCTCGAACACGGCGAGCTTTCGCGTGATGTCCTCCAACTCTCCTCGCAGTCGGGGCTCGTCACCCAGGCTCCCCTCGATCTCCCGGGCCTTCGCACGGAGCGAGAGGAACCTGGTCTCCTCCTCCCTCCACCGGTCGTCCCAGCCACGCCGATCCACTTCGGCCGCCTCGTCGACGATCCGGAGGAGCGCGAGGGGCGCCCGGGCCATTTCGAAGATCTGCTTCTGGCTGTAGATGCGGATGGGGAAGCGCTGGGCGACGTCGCCGTGGTCCGCGCGCCACACGTTCTCCGCTGCCTCCATCTCGATCGGCTCGAGGTCGCCTCGCTGGCTCCACTGCACCCGATAGCGAGTGCTGTCCTTTCGATAGGTGACGACGATCCGGGTGTCCTCGGTGAGCAGCCCCTCCTCATCCCGCGTCAGGTAGACGGTCCAGTACTTCCTGAAGTCGTCCTGGAGCGCGGTGGGCACTTCCTTCTCGCGGCGAAGCGCCAGTCGCAGGAACTCCACGAGGGTGGACTTGCCGGTGCCGCGGCCTCCGATCACCGCGTTGAGCCACGGGTTCAGAACCACCGTGAAGGGCCGCGCTCGCCCCATGTACCGCGCCTGGGCCACCTCGATGGATTCGAGGACCAGCGAAGCGTGGCTGTTGGGATCCTCGGACGTCTCGTCCGATCGCCGCACGGAGAGCGGCCCATCAAGCAGCGCCAATCGCAACCCTTCGAGACTCGGGGGGCCCATCTTGATCCAGGTGAAGCGGCTTCCCGCGTACTGCTGGCCGGGATTGCCGCCGGGGTGGTGGGAGTCGGAGCCCAGGACCTCGCTCCACCCCACCTTCAGCTCCGAGTACGCGGAGGGCTTGCGAAACCCCGGGTCGACCAGCTCCATCGCCGCGATGGCATCTGATTCCAGCGCTTGTCGGAGCGTCGCCCCCTTGAATCGCGTGAAGAGGCCGTTCTGGCCATCCACGTGGGCCGGGATAGCAAGACCCCCGGCTCTCCCGATCTCGGCAACGACTTCCGGGAAGGCGCGCTCGCTGCAATCCTCGGACGACCCTTTGGCGCCCCGAAACCCGATGGCGCCGAGCAGCGAGTCGATGTCCGAGGTGGTCTTCTCAGGGTCAAAGACCGCGAGAACGTGGACGCCGCCATTGGCGGAGATCTCAACGCCAGGGAAGAGCACGAGCGGACGGTGGCCCTCCGGCCTTTCCCGGTCGAGTTCGGCGAGGGCACACTTCAGGCCGTCGATCCATGCCCCGCTGTTGTGGTCGGTGATGGCCACGCAGTCGATCCCGGCGCGCATGTAGTCGAGCAGCCACTCCCGAGGCGAGCGCCGCTTGAGGGCCGCCTGGCTGGGCCCCTTACCGTAGTCGTCGGAGGCCGCGCTGTGGGCGTGGAAGTCGACCTTCCACCAGCGGGCGCCGTTCCAGCTCCAGGCCGTCACGTCTCGGTCCGGTTCCGCGTGGCCGCAGGCGCGGCGGACCGCACTACCGCTGCCCCGCATCGAACAGCGTCGGCTGGCGATCGGACATCTGCCGATCGAGCAGCGTGCGCCAGTTCGCGGTGAGCTTGGCGACCGCGGCTTGCTCAGCAGGCGTCGTGATCGACGACGCCTTCCCGTCGACTTCCTCGCCGCCCTTCAAACCGGCGCCCGCGAGGGCCTGGGCCACCAGCCGCAGCCGCTCTCGGTCCGGCCGGGCCTCGTCGAGAAACGATGGGAGGTTTCGCGGCTCGTTCTCCACGAGCCACAGGAGCCGATGCAGGACATCGATGAGCGGGGCGGCGATGCCCTCGTCGTCGGTCAGACCGAGCTGTTCGTCGACCCCGCGTTCGGTAAAGTCCCGTAGGCGATACGTGCCCTTCTTCTTCTCAGCGAGCGCGCTCTTACCGACAGACAGTCCTCTCGGCCCGTCCAGCTCGACCGGCTGACTGTAGGTGAAGACGATCGCCTCGCCACCATCGAGCTGTCGCGTCTGATAGGTGTGGCGCCAGAGCACGTAGAAGCGGCTGGGGCCGTCGACCGCGGCGACCCCCGATCGCGGCACGCCGAAGATCTTCTCCAGGAGCGTCTCCAGCACCACGCCTTCCACCTCGGCCAGGAACTTCTCGGCCTGGACCTCCTCGCCGTTGTCATACTCGACTCGGCCGAATCGCGTGAAGGCCCGGAGGCCTGCGCCGACTGACGCAATGACAAGATCGGCCCCCGCAATCCCCATCTCCCAGAGGGCCTCGACCCGCTCGCGAACCACGCGCTCCAGCTCCGGCCGCACGACGTGCTCGTAGGAGCCGGTCTCGAGGGTCTCTCGCCTCCGCGCCACCAGGAAGATGCTCGACGCCAGGGCCGCCGAGGCGTGCGACCGCTGGCGAGAGGGGTTCTCTGTATCGAGCGGCCATGCTTCGGTGATCACGAAGCTGCTCTTTCGCAAGGCATCGACCAGCGTCGCCCAGCCTGCCGTTGTCTTGTGGGCATAGACACACACCATCGGCGCGCCGGGCTTCAGCACCCGCCGTGCTTCGTCGAAGGCCTTGGCCATCATCGTCTCGTACGCCGCCTTCGCTCTGTCCTTCTTGCCCTCGTGCCGCGACGGGTCCATGACGGCTTCGGCCTTCACAGGGGACGTCGCCGCGGCAAAGTGCTCGGGATAGACATAACCGATACTTCGCTTCAGCCAGACGTAGAAGAAGTCCGCCAGGTACGAGTACGGCACGTTGTCGTAGTACGGCGGATCAGTGACCACAGCATCGAAGAAACCCTCCTCGTAGGGGAGCCCGAGCGCCGAGCCGCGCCCTACGTGGCACTCGGCAAACCGATCTGCTACGAGCTCACCGAGAGCCGCGAGAACATCATCCGCTGACTGCTGCCACGAGCCTGAGCCGTCACCAAACGGATTCGTCTCTGAGAAATCCCAGACCATCGGCATCTTGCCATTGGCGATCGGGCTCTGAATCTTCTCGTGGGTGTTATCCCACCGGCAGACGTTGGCGCCGCGCTCGGCTACCTTATCAATAATGAGCGCCAGGAACGTAGTAGCCGCTCTGGCCAGCTCAGGCTCACTTCCCGACTGGACGATCTCCTCGTGCGCCCGCCGCAAGTGCTTGATGAAGGTGAACAGTGTGAGCAGTTGCCGCTCCGTGAAGAGCTGGTCCCAGGCCTTGAAGCCGTAGGGCTGAACCCTGAACCCTAGCGCCCCAGCCGGGGGGAGCGCTGTCTCACCGCGCGTCAGCCCCTCCTTCCGCATCAGCTCATCGAGGCGTCGCCGTACCGACATGACGTCGATGCCCGGCACGTCTGATGCCGGCACGTACACCTTGCCTTGCTCGCCGTGCCGTGAGGCCACCGCCGCCATGAGCTGGACATCAATGCGCGCCGACCGAGCCGAGTGCTTGACGTGCTCCGTCGGCAGCGCCGCCCGACAGAAGGGGCATTCCGTCTCGCCGCCCTTCGAGAGGTCCGTGGGATCGAACCCCCACGCCGTCACCGCGTGCGCTGCCTCCTTTGCGGCGGAGTCAAGAATTTCGTAGCGAACGCGCGTCTTTCCGGCCGCGACAACCGGGCGTGCTGCCACGAACCCCCCCGGCTTCTGTCTCAGCCACGTCTGGCGATGCAGGGGAACTGTCGCGCCGCAGTTGCGGCACGGCACCGTCCGCGTCCACAGGTAGGCCACCGGGGTCAGGAACCCGCTCGGCACCGTCAACGTCCCCTGGGGATCTTCCATCCCCTTCAAGCGCGCCTGGCGTTCTCCGCCGATCTCCTGAGCCGGCGCCTTCGGATCGGGTACCGGAGGATACAGGTCGCCCACCTCGGCGCGGGCGCGCTCGAAGACGACGCGGCTCCACTTCCGGACCTCCTCGACCAGCGCCGCGCCGAACCTCGCCGGGTAGACCAGGGTTGCCAGCTCGACCAGGTGAGCGACGGGATTCAGCTCGACGGCGTGCGATTCGCACCCGAGCCTGGCCGCCTCCAGGGGAATCGAGCCGCCCCCGGCGAACATGTCCAGCACCCGAGGCGCCCGTCCGCCATGCGCCGCCCGGATGTGGTCGGCCGCGGCCTCCAGATCTTTGCGGGTCACCGTGCGCCGGCAGAGGCGCTCGAGGAACTTGGCGGCGTTGGCTCGCGCCAGGCTGTCGCGCTTGTCCGCGGGACCGTTGGCCGGGCGGAACTGGTGGGCCGGCACCAGGGCGGCGTAGACCGCAGCTCGACACGCCACGAGGGGCCGGCGCGCCCACCACCGATGGAGGATCGAGAGCAGGGCCTTGGACAGGTAGCCGCGCGCCTGGGTGACGCTGTTCTCGATCCGGGCCTCCGCGCTGATGGCCTGGATCGGGAGAAAGTCCTCGATGAGCCGCCGGTCGTCGAAGGCCCTGCGAACGGAAGTGTCCATCAGCCCACCACCGAGGCGATCGCCTGCGCCGCGATCTCGAACACCCGGGCGGTGACGATCTCGCGCTTGGCGTGGTCCAACCGCTCGGCCGGGTTCTGGACGCGCACGAGGTGTGGCGAGGGACCCAGCGGGTCCCAGACCACGTAGAGCCAATAGGTTTCGCCGAGCTGCTGCGCCTTGTACCACTCGTTCGTCGTGAGGCGGATCGGCTGCCCCCGCAGCCGCCCCTTGACCTCGACGCGCTTCACCTCCAGCTCGCCGGTGGCGACGTCGCGGACCCGGTGCGCCCGGATGTCGAAGCCGATCTTCTGCGAGCCGACGCGGACGACCTGTTCGCGCGGAAACCCCTCCTCGATGAGCGCCACCACGGCCAGGTTCTCGGCCGCCAGCTCGCTCCGGCGGCGCGTCTCGGGGTCGAGATCCTCGGCGAGGGCGGCAAGCTGGGTCTCCGGCGCGTCGGCGGCCGTCAACACCAACGCGGTGGCCACGTGACGGACCGGGCCCGTCCGCGCGATGGCCAGGCGCGTGAGGCCCTCCAGCCGGTCGGCGCGCGCCCGCTCCAGCTCAACCAGCTCCTGCTGGGCCCGCTGGCGGGCGAGTGCGACCTCCGGCGCCTCCCGCTCACGCGCCATCAGCTCCATCACGCGCTCCTGGGCCCGGCGGATGCGCGCGTCGAACGACCGGACGAGATAGTCACGACTGATCTCCGCGAAGCGTTCGCGCTCCCGCTGAGCGCGCGTCCGGCATTCCAGCTGGTAGGTGCCCTTGACGAAATCGGCGGCCGCCTGCCAGTCCGCGGCGACGTCGAGCAGAGGCGGGGGCGACGGGTGTGGCGGAAGGTTCAGGATGGCATCGCCCGGCACAACCTCGCGCTGGCTCCCCTCCTCGCGCACGGCCACCAGCTCGCCGTGGAGCGTCACGTCGTGGCCCCGCCCATCTTTGCCCCGGATGGTCAGCTCAAAGAAGTGGAGGCGGTAGGATGCCGAAGCGAGCGCATCCATGTACACGCCGACCCCGCCCTGCCAGGCGCCCAGCCGCTCGTTGAGCCGCTCGTCAACGACTCCGTAGAGCGGGTGGCCCGGGCCCAGGAGCACCGCATCGACGTGCGCATCGTGTTCCAGGTGCCGCTTGTGAAAGGTGACTTTCCGGTAGGCAGGCTCCGGTTTCCCCAGCCGCCGCACCGCCTCGAGGCGATCCGAGCGCAGATCGCCGATGACGTGCTCGACCCGCCACAGGCCGTCGGCCCGGGGCTCGACGCGAAGACCGACCTCGCGGGCCGCCCCCAGGAACTGGGCCTCGACATAGCGCGGCATCAGCCGGCGCTCTTCGACCTCCAGGTTGCGCTGCTGGAAGCCCGTGAAGTCCACGCTGGCCCGCGCCAGGGCGATCCCGGTTGCCTCCTCGTACGCCTTGAGCTTGGCGGGATCGATCCGGTCGATCTGGTCGATGTACTCGTTGAGCCGGCGCGGGTCGTAAGCCACGTCGCGAAGCATCTCGGGAAGGTTCACGTCGTTCAGCGACAGTACCTCGCCGATCACGTCGAACACCCGCCCCGCGAGCGCCTCGTTCATCTGCTCCAGCTTGTCGAGCAACCTCTGGAGGATCCGGCCCTCGATGACCGGCTCGCCGTCCTCGGACTCGGTGGCCACGAAGTTGAACGCGTAGCAGTCTCGATCCTGGCCAATGCGGTGGATGCGGCCCAGGCGCTGCTCGAGCCGGGTCGGATTCCAGGGCAGGTCGTAATTGATCATCAAGTGGCAGAACTGGAGGTTGATGCCCTCGCCGGCCGCCTCGTTCGCCACGCAGATCTGGGTCGCCGTGCGGAACTGGTCCTGGACGCGACGTCGCTCGTGGGGGTTCATGCCGCCGTGGATCTGGCAGGTCGAGTAGCCCCACCGCTCCAGGTGCTCGGTCAGGTGGTAGATGGTGTCGCGGGCCTCGGTGAAGAGCAGGAGCTTGCCCCGCCCGTCCTTCAGCTCCACGAACTGCGCCTCCCTGAGACACTGCTGGAGCGCCGCCAGCTTGGAGTCGCGGGCCTCACCGCGAACGCGCGCCGCCTGCTCCACGAGCTCGCGGAGGGCGGCGATCTCTGCCCGGAGTTGCTCCAGCTCCACGGCCGCGGTGTACTCGTCGACCAGCTGGTCGCGGGTCGCCTCGTCGAGATCGTCGTCGTCCTGTTCCAGGTCGGTCAGCCGCCCCTGGAGGGCCGCGAGTCGCCGGGCCCGTTGGGCGGGCGGGAGACCCTCCAGTTCCTTCAGCAGCCCCTGCTGCTTGTCCAGGCGGCGCTTGAGCGACTCGTGAATGGCGCAGGTGGAACTGGCCAGCCGCCGCTGGAAGACCGTTCGGGCCAGCGCCGCACTTGACCGCCGACGCCCGGTCTGCTGCGGCAGGAACTCGTTGATGTACGCGGTGACCGCCTTGTAGAGCGCGTACTCGTCGGCGTTCAGGCGGAACGTGACCGTCTTGGCGTGGCGATCGGGAAAGAGACGCCGTCCGTGCAGATCCTTCAAATCTTCCTTGAGCCGCCGGAGCGCCCAGGGGCATTCCTGGCCGAGGCGGAGGACCTCCTGCCGGATGGTCGCGGCCGGCCGGCCCACGCGGTGGGGCTCGGGAAAGAGATCGGCATCGAGCAGCCGAAGGAAGTGTGCGAAGCGGTCCTCGTCGCCGTGATGGGGGGTCGCGGTGAGCAGAATCACGTGCTCGGCCCGAGCCGTGAGTCGAGCCGCCAGCTCGTAGCGGCGCGTCGCCTCGACCTTTGGCTCGCGCCCCGCGCCCCCCGACGTTGTCCGCGCCGAGCACTTGTGGGCCTCGTCGATGACGACCACGTGCCACGTCTGCTCGGCGACGCGGTCGCGCACGTCGTCTTGCTTCGCGTAGTCGATCGAAGCGATGACCTGGCTTTCCTTCACCCACGGGTTGGTCAGGCTCCACTTGTCGCGCGCCGCGTCGATCGGCTCAAAGTATTCGTTGAACCAGCGCAGGAGCTCGTCCTGCCACTGGGGCACGAGCGGCGCCGGGCAGAGAATGAGCACCCGTTCCACAGCCCCCCGGAGCTTCAACTCCTTGAGGAGCAGCCCCGTCATGATGGTCTTGCCCGCGCCCGGGTCGTCAGCCAGCAGGAACCGGAGGCGCGGCTGGGGAAGCATCCGCTGGTACACCGCCTCGATCTGGTGGGGCAGCGTGCGGATACCCGAGAGACTCACGGCGAACTGCGGGTCGTACGCGTAGGCCAGGCGAATGCGGGCGGACTCCACGAGGAGACGAAGCTTTTCGGCATCGACGGGCTTGAGGCCACTGACGTCGCGTTCCAGGCCCACCAGCGCCGCGACTTCAGACGCAGAGATGACGACCTCATCCAGGCGACCGTCGGCGAGCCTCACGCGGCACTCGTAGCCGGCCGCGCCGTCCGGCCCGAGCGCGCGGGCCTCCTCGAGAAGGACAGGCATGTCGAAGTGCCCGTGAAGCCTAACGTGCTGGCCGAGGGGGAAGTTCACGCGATTGTCCGCCATGCTCGCGATCACCGACGCGCTGACGGTCGGGCCCGGCGCTTCCTCGTCTCAATCCACTTGTCGATGTCCTCCTTCTTAAACCGCCACATGTTCCCAACCTTGAAACCGGGGAGCTCGCCGGCCCAGGCGAGCTTGTAGATCGTGCGCTCGGCGACCTGGAGATAGTCGGCAACCTGTCGAATCGTCAGCGAGGTGCGGTCCTCCAACTGAAGGCCCGTCGCAGTCGTGGTCAAGTCAGGACAGTGTAGTCCAAAGGAGACCAGTCCGCCAAGCTCATCTCAGCCGAGCACCCGAGCGTTTTGGGGCATCCCGGGTTTCGTTAGGTCCTTGCCGCGGTGGGGTGCTGTCCGTTGCGTGGAGCCCCCGTCCAACCTGCACGCAAAGCGCTCACAGCGGCACCTTCGGCGGCCGGAGGGTCCTCGGGCCACTCCAGTCGCAGCCTTTGGCGTCGCGAACGATCCCCACTCGGCCATGGGGATCCCCAGCCCGGTCGGATTGTCGAAGCGCTTCCCGCGGCTATGGTGCAGTCCACCGCCTCCATCACCACTTCACACCGCCAGAATCCGCTGAGAACCGGTGATGTGGTGATGCGCCGCTATTTATGCGGGTCCTCACCGCTTCGGCACTGAGCCTCCGCGCTCGATGCAGAAGCGGTGAGACCTCGCTGTTTATGCGGCTCATCACCGCATCACCGGATCGCACCGGTCTCTGGAGGCTCGGGAGCGATGCCGGTGCCGGTCCCGGCACCGTCCTCGGCACCCTCCCCTCCCGCCCCGTACCGCGCCTGGAGGTCGGCGAGCTGCCCCGCGTCCAGCACGTAACACCACCGGCGCCGGCCGCCGTTCCAGAACTGCCGCCGACCGATCCCGAGCGGGTTCAGGAGACTCGCCAGGCGGCGCGTGCTCTTGAGCCAATCCCATCCCGGGCGGGCTCGAAGGGCCTCGAGCACTTCGGCCGGAGCGGGCGTCTCACCCACCTTCACCCGAACCACCTCCAGCGCCTCCAGCAGCCGGGCTGTCGTGCCGGCCTCGGCGTCCGCCTCGCGCTGGCTCCCGACGTCCTTCGCGGCGTCGAGAACCTCACGGCTGCGGTTCCGGCCATCCTCCATGTCGGCGACGAACGCGATGGCGAGCAGCGGGCTCCACAGGTCGACGGCCCGGTCGTCGATCCCTTCCCGCTCAAGGGCTGCGGGTGCCAGTTCGTAGAACTCGAGGACCTCGGCGATCCGGGTGAGACACGCGAGAGCGCACTGATCGCGTAGTGCCAGGGCCTCCGCGTCGGTCGCCCGGTTCAGGCGGGCGACCGGCTCGTTCCGGCGCTTCCGGAGCATGAACAGCGGCAGCGCCCGGTCCTCAAGCGTGTCCTTGAGGCCCGCGAGGCCGGCCAGTACCCGCGGCGCGTAGACTTCATAGGGCTCTTCCACAAAGCGCTCGCCGCGCTTCTCGAGCCGCGTCACCACGCCCCCCCGCTCGAAGCCGACGTTCAGCACCGCGATGAGCGCGTCGAATCGGTCCCTATCGCCCCGGAGCGTCTCGACCTCATCGAAGAGCTGGACGCCGCCCGTCCGAGCCGCCGAGCGGTAGAGCTGGGCCTCCGTCGGGTGAGCCGTCACCGGCGACGCGTTGAAGGAGACCCGGGCCAGCAGGCCGAGCAGCCGGCTCTTGCCGCAGCGCTTCTCCGCCGAGCGGATAGACAGGTACGGGAAGACCCGGAACGCGCGGTGGCACCAGGTCGCGAGCGTCCAGGCCGCGATCCAGAGCGCCGTACGCCGGTCGTGGAGGACCACGTAGCGCGTGAAGAAGTCGGCGATGGCGTCGAGGGTGCGCGCGATCGACCCGGACTCTCCGGTGGTGAGCCAGCGTATGGCAAGATCGCGGCTCACCGTCGACGGCCCTGGCTCCGCGTGCCGGAGAGCGATCCCCTCCGGCAGCCGGTCGGCTCGGCAGGCCTGACGGCCAGAAGTCAGCATGACCAGGGCGCCCTCGAC
>Ga0187893_10005422_pt1 | contig 22910 bp, 15 predicted proteins | sample MA1701074metaG_FD_139574 | JGI IMG/M metagenome (GOLD analysis project Ga0187893, IMG submission 139574) | White microbial mat communities from a basaltic lava cave in the Kipuka Kanohina Cave System on the Island of Hawaii, USA - MA170107-4 metaG ...
GATGCTTTGATACCCCACCTACCAAAGAGCACCGACCGGAAGGAACCAATCCCCCCGACGCAGTCGGTGGATGCTTTGATACCCCACCTACCAAAGAGCACCGACCGGAAGGAACCAATCCCCTTGACGCAGTCGGTGGATGCTTTGATACCCCACCTACCAAAGAGCACCGACCCGAAGGAACCAATCCCACCGACGCAGCCGGAGGATCCTTTCATACCCAGCCTAGAAAGAGCACCGACCTAAAACTACCAATCCCACCGACGCAGTCGGTGGATCCTTCATACCCTACCTACCAAAGAGCACCGACCCGAAGGAACCAATCCCACCGACGCAGTCAGTGGATGCTTTGATACCCAACCTACCAAAGAGCACCGACCCGAAGGAACCAATCCCACCGACGCAGTCGGTGGATGCTTTGATACCCCACCTACCAAAGAGCACCGACCGGAAGGACCAATCCCCCCGACGCAGTCGGTGGATCCTTCATACCCCACCTACCAAAGAGCACCGACCGGAAGGAACCAATCCCACCGACGCAGTCAATGGATGCTTTGATACCCCACCTACCAAAGAGCACCGACCGGAAGGAACCAATCCCACCGACGCAGTCGGTGGATGCTTTGATACCCCACCTACCAAAGAGCACCGACCGGAAGGAACCAATCCCCCGACGCAGTCGGTGGATGCTTTGATACCCCACCTACCAAAGAGCACCGACCCGAAGGAACCAATCCCCCCCGACGCAGTCGGTGGATGCTTTGATACCCCACCTACCAAAGAGCACCGACCGGAAGGAACCAATCCCCCCGACGCAGTCGGTGGATGCTTTGATACCCCACCTAAACCACTTCATTTTCGTTCGAATCCGATCTATCCTGTCGTCATGTTCCTCACACCCTATACTCAGCTTGAATGGGCTTACCAACTTCATTATCACCTGTGCTTTCGAACTTTCCGTCGTAAAGAGTTCTTCGCGACAGATAGCAGCAGCTTGACCAGCACCCTAAATCAACTCTACGACATCTATGGCTACCACGGGTTGGAACTGAAGGTGCGAGCGTCAGATGTGCAGTTACTTCTGAGCCTTAGGCCGGAACATGCCATCTCCGACGTCATGAAAAAGCTCAAGGGTGCGAGTTCGACTGCGCTCTGTAAACAATTAGAAATTCCAGCGCCGCTGTGGGCACGAGGTTACCTTGCCCGCACGTCTGGAAAAGTTCGGTTATCAGACGTAAGAAGTTATTTAGACAAACAGGCTAAGCACCATGGTTATGAGAGGCGGGTATCACCACCCGTGTTTAAGTTTCGCCACCCAAGACCGGTCAGTCTCTCAGTCGCACATGCATTTTTTGACTTGAATTACCATGTGGTCCTATCAACCAGGTTTAGGCAGTGCATATTCGATTCCAAAGTTGGCGAAGCGCTGGTTAACTACTGGCTTAAGGTAGCGGACAGTCGTGAGTTTGCGCTCGATCGGGCGACAATTTTACCCGACCACGTTCACCTTTTAGTGCGAACCACGCCAAAGATGAGTATTGAAAAGTGCGCTTTGCTATTGATGAACAACGGTCAATATTTCATTGGAAGACATTGGTCGCCACGTTTGGCTCATGCGGGAATCAATCAGCTTTGGCAGGCCTCGGCCTACGCTGGTAGCTGTGGCGAATTGCCGACTGCGCTACTGAAGAGTTTTCTTGCTTCGTAGGTTGGGTATGAAGGATCCACCGACTGCGTCGGTGGGATTTGATTCCTCCGGGTCGGGCTCTTTTGTAGGTAAGGTATCAAAACATCCACCGACTGCGTCGGTGGGATTTGATTCCTCCGGGCGGTGCTCTTTCTAGTTCGGGTATGAAGGATCCACCGACTGCGTCGGTGGGATTTGATTCCTCCGGGTCGGGCTCTTTCTAGTTCGGGTATGAAGGATCCACCGACTGCGTCGGTGGGATTTGATTCCTTCGGGTCGGGCTCTTTCTAGTTCGGGTATGAAGGATCCACCGACTGCGTCGGTGGGATTTGATTCCTCCGGGCGGTGCTCTTTCTAGTTCGGGTATGAAGGATCCACCGACTGCGTCGGTGGGATTTGATTCCTTCGGGTCGGGCTCTTTTGTAGGTAAGGTATCAAAACATCCACCGACTGCGTCGGTGGGATTTGTTCCTCCGGGTCGGGCTCTTTCAAGGCTGGGTATGAAGGATCCACCGACTGCGTCGGTGGGATTTGTTCCTCCGGGTCGAACTCTTTCTAGGCTGGGTATGAAGGATCCACCGACTGCGTCGGTGGGATTTGATTCCTTCGGGTCGGGCTCTTTTGTAGGCTGGGTATGAAGGATCCACCGACTGCGTCGGTGGGATTTGATTCCTCCGGGCGGTGCTCTTTCTAGTTCGGGTATCAAGCATCCACCGACTGCGTCGGTGGGATTTGATTCCTTCGGGTCGGTGCTCTTTGTAGGTTGGGTATGAAGGATCCACCGACTGCGTCGGTGGGATTTGATTCCTTCGGGTCGGGCTCTTTTGTAGGTTGGGTATCAAAACATCCACCGACTGCGTCGGTGGGATTTGATTCCTTCGGGTCGGTACTCTTTCTAGGCTGGGTATGAAGGATCCACCGACTGCGTCGGTGGGATTTGATTCCTCCGGGCGGTGCTCTTTTGTAGGTAAGGTATCAAAACATCCACCGACTGCGTCGGTGGGATTTGATTCCTTCGGGTCGGGCTCTTTCTAGGCTGGGTATGAAGGATCCACCGACTGCGTCGGTGGGATTTGATTCCTCCGGGTCGGGCTCTTTCTAGGCTGGGTATGAAGGATCCACCGACTGCGTCGGTGGGATTTGATTCCTCCGGGCGGTGCTCTTTCTAGTTCGGGTATGAAGCATCCACCGACTGCGTCGGTGGGATTTGATTCCTTCGGGTCGGTGCTCTTTGTAGGTTGGGTATGAAGGATCCACCGACTGCGTCGGTGGGATTGTGGATCTTTCGGTCAGTGCCCTTTGTAGGTAAGGTATCAAGCATCCACCGACTGCGTCGGTGGGATTTGATTCCTTCGGGTCGGTACTCTTTCTAGGTTGGGTATCAAAACATCCACCGACTGCGTCGGTGGGATTGTGGATCTTTCGGTCAGTGCCCTTTGTAGGTAAGGTATCAAGCATCCACCGACTGCGTCGGTGGGATTTGTTCCTCCCGCACGCGCCTACCATTCCTTTCAATAACTTAGCCCGTACAAGCTAGTCCGTTCCTCCAAAACGCTCCACTTAGCCCACGGGTTTCATAGTGAGGAGATTTGTTCATGAGCTGGGCCACGGGAAGCGGTGGTGGAGGGCCAGCCACGTGCACATGACGCGCGGGAGAAAGGCCTGCGGACGGAAGTGATGGATCATCGCGTACATTGCCAGCCGGTCGATTAGGAAGTCACAAAGCGCAGCCCGGAATCCAGCCTTCCATTCGATTGGATCGATGATTGTCCCGGTTTGTTCCTCGAGCAGGCCGAGGTAACGCTGAACCCAGGTGAGTGCGTGATCAGCCGCTGTCTCAGGAGCCAGCGCGAAACAGAGAAACTCGGCCAGATCCCGCTGCGGCGCGCCAATCGTCGCCAGCTCCCAGTCGTAGGCGCAAAGGCGAAGCACGGCGCCACGCTGGCCGCGGAGCATAATATTCCGGGGATTGAAATCGTTGTGAATTAAGGTCTGGAGATTGTCGCCGAGCGGCCGCCACCAGCGGTCGATTCCGCTCAGCAGTGATTCATGCGCCTTAACCAGCGCCGGCCCGGCCCAACTCGTAAAAGCCGGGCGCGCGTTTGTTGCCAGTGCTGACCAGAGGGGACTCATCGCTGCCATTTGCTGTGAGTTGCGCCGTGGCCCAAGCCAGCTCTGCGAAACCAGCGACTCCCAATGATCGCGCCAGAGGGAATGAAGAACGGCTAAACCGCGAAGAGCGGCGTCGATCTCGCTGCGCGTCCACGCGCGCTGCCAGGCGTTAGCCACCTGGGCGTCGCTCACGTACTCAAGCGCCACCAGCCACTCGCCTAAATCGTCATCGCGCAACACTGCCAGCGGCGCCGGAACATGAAGGCGCAAGCGCTGATCATCGGTTTCATAGATTGCCAATTCCCTGAGGTGCCCCCCGGTCAATCCAATGTGGTCGCGCCATGCCGCGTAGGCGTCGCCCAGTTGGCGCCCGCATAGTCGGGCGACTTGTTCGCCTACCTCTATGGCATCTGTGTCCGGAGGCTTGGACTTCAACACTACATCGATCACGGACGTGCATCCCTTCCGCGACTCTACTGTTAGCCGAGCCCGACGAAGCCCTGGTTGAGATCCACGCTTCCAGGATGTGAGCTCGGCAACGATACTGTCGTCACCACGCATGGGAAAGAGTTCCACATTCGTGACGCGCAGCGCTGAATCGCCGTGGCGACGTTGCAGCGAACGCTCTATGGCCGTGACGAGAGGGCTGCCGAGACACACGTCACGACGTGCGGCTTTCGCGTGCGCCACCGGCGGAATCAGTCCGCGCTCCGTATACGAATCGAAATAACGATCGAGGAGGTGGGTATCCAGGGGCGGACACGTTGTTCCCGCTTGGGCCAGCATGGCGCGGGAGAAATCGCAGCGCGTGCGGCGGCGGCGCGTTTCCTCGTACAACTCAGGAACAGCAAGACCGCCTTCCTCGGAAACAGTTCGCAGGAAGAATGCCCGCAAGGGATAGAGCGGGTGTGATGCAGTGGCGGTCTCGCGCAGGCGCACCATCCAGTCGCGATACGGCATAAGCTCGAGTGGATAGCCGCGGAGACACATCCACAGCACACACTCGCGCCAATAACGCAACTGGGGATTAACCACATGGTAGACACCGCCGGGAACCCCGTTTCGGGCAAGCTGAACCATGGCATCGGCGATGTAATCGACCGGGACGCAGTCCATCGCCCAGTCGAGATCAGGCGCCAAACCCATATCGACGCAGCCTCGCAGAAAACGAGAAAGTAAGTCGTCAGCCTTCGAGATCCCAGATGTCGAGTCGCCGGAAACGAGCGTCGGCCGGGTAACTGTAGTGCGGCAACCGCGCTGGGCCGCCTGTCGTACCAACGACTCTGCGACACATTTGCTCTGCGCGTAGCCGAAGTGCAGGCCTCTCAGGTTGATGAGAGGGTCATCGCACTCCAAGGCTTCGCCGGTTGCGCCGGTGGAATAGCAAACCGCGAGGCTCGAAAGAAAGTGAAAAGATTTTGGCGGGCCAGTGCAGGCGAGACGAAGCAACTCGCGCGTGCCCAGGACGTTCACATCGCGCAGATCCTCGTACGGGCGCACCCAATCGACCGCCGCAGCCGCGTGGTAGATCGCACTGATCGAGCTGACCGTGTGGCTGAAGTCTCGGCTGGCCATTCCCAACCGAGGTTGCGAGATATCGCCGTAGACACAACGGATGCGCGCCGCAAAGTGTTCCTTCCAAAGCCCGTATTGCATTAGATTTCGCCGCACCCGAGCGCTTCCCTCCGTACCATTGGGGCGGACCAAACAGTAGACAACGGCCGGAGTGTCGCGGAGGAGTGAGTGCAGCAGATACGCGCCGACAAAACCAGTGCTGCCCGTTAATAGCACGTCATCAGGAAGCTGATCTTGCGAGCAGGTTGGCACGATGTCCGCAGGCAAAATCGCGTCCGCCAGCATTCCCGCAATACTGGTCTCTTTGGTTCCTTTGTTGCTCCCCGCAAGCGGCGCTCCAGCAAAGAGCGATTCGATGAAGCGCGAGAGCGATTCAAGAGTGGGGCATTCGAAGAGCGCTGCCGGGGGCAGCTCGTGGCTGAACTCATCTTCAATTAGCGCGGTAAGTTCGGCTGCCGCCAGCGAATCGAGTCCCAGGGCTGCGAGTGGCATGGCAGGGTGAATATCGGCCACTGGGATGCGCAGCACATTGGCCGCAAGCTGCGCTAACCTCGGGCGCAAAGCGCCGTCTGCCGTGAGCTGTAGAGTTGTCGTCATATCTTGGCCCTGCCCTGCTACAGCGTGGCTACAAAATCTGATGGACCGGTATGAGGTTTGGTCCACCGCGCAACCTCGGCCAATTGCCCGCCGGACAAGGCTTGGGAACAGTCCCGATGGCGAATCTTGCCGCTGGATGTTTTAGGAAGCGCCCCGGGTCTCAACAGAGCGACCGTGTGGAGTTGAACGCCGTGAATCTCCGCGACGGCTCGAAGAATCGTGTTTATGAGATCGGAGAGCACGCGTGCGCCCTCGCCCTCGCGCCAGAGAGAGGGCATGGGGAGGAATTCCGAAGGCGTCGCCCGGCTGATATTCAGGTGACGCAGGTCTAGTTCTGCGGCAACGGCGATGCGCTCGTCCTGTGCCTCGAGGGCGAAAACAGCGGCACAACCTGGACGGATCGCAGGGTGCTGGCGCTCAACTGTCAACTCAAGATCTTGCGGGTAGTGTTTGAACCCGCGGACGATCAGAAGGTCTTTCAGTCGTCCGGCAACAAACAGCTCATCATCGATCAGCACGCCGAGGTCGCCCGTACGCAGATACGGTCCGCTTTCATCGTCAGCGAGCATAGCGCCAAAGGTTTGCGACGTTTCCTCCTCACGTCGCCAGTAACCCTTTGTAACGCTCGGCGAGGAGAGCCAGATCTCACCGATTTCGTGCGGCGCGCAACGCCGGCAGGTGTCGGGATTGACGATGAGAACGCGCGTGCCAAACGTAGGCGGCCCACTCGATACCAATGAGACTCGTCGGGACGACTCATCTGGCGAAGCCTCTTCAATGCGCCCAGCACAAAGAGCGGAGGCATCGGCTTCGAGAAAGACCGGCTGGTAGGTTCGGCGCCCGCCCGTGACCAGAAGCGTCGATTCGGCCAAGCCGTACACCGGATAAAATGACTTCCAGCGGAAGCCGCAATTACGGAAGGTCCTAAAGAACGCAGTCAGTGTTTCGCTGCGAATAGGCTCGGCGCCGTTATACGCGACGCGCCAACTCGAAAGGTCGAGAGTGGCACGCTGGTCGGCGTTAACCTTTCGAGTACAGAGATCGTACGCGAAGTTGGGGCCGCCGCTGTTCGTCGCCCGATACTTTGTGATCGCGCGCAGCCAATGGACGGGACGCTGGAGGAAGGTGGCGGGCGACATCAGATAGGCTGGATACCCCGCATAGGCGGGCTCGAGAACTCCTTCGATCAGCCCCATATCGTGGATGACCGGAAGCCAGGAAACGGAAACGCTGTCGGCGTTATTCTCCTGGACGTAATTGATTAGGGCGAGGTTGTGGAGGAGGTTACCGTGCGTGACCATCACGCCACGAGGTGCGGCAGTTGAACCCGAAGTGTATTGAAGCAAGGCCAGAGTTGACGGGCCGACATCAGGTACTTTCCAGGCGCCGGCTGTATCGTCTGCGAGCGTATTGGTGGCGATCCATGGAAGAGCAGCGAGCGCCGGGGTTTGCGCAACCCAGGCAGAGAGGGCAGCCACCTCCGCTGTGCAAAGAACAACGCTGGGCTGGGCATTGGCTAAGATTGCTGTCAAACGCGGGAGCGAACGAGCGAGTTGCAAGCGGTGAGGTGGATAGCAAGGTACGGCGATCACTCCTGCATAGATCGCGCCGAAGAAAGCCGTTATGAAATCGAGGCCCGGTGGGTAAAGCAGGATGACCCGATCTCCCGGGCTCGCCCCTCGATCCGCGAGGGCTGCGGCGATAACGCGCGCACGACGATCAAGCTGCGCATAGGTAAGCGCGGCGGTCTCGGTTTCGCCGTCTGCAAGAAAGGTATAGGCGCGACAGTTCTCCTGGTCTCGCGCCCGGTGGCGCAACATAGCGACGAGCGAGTTGAAGTCAGGGGTCATACTGCGGCCCTCATGAATTTGAGTTGCGGCGGCTCGATGCCAAGGTCCGCCGGAAGTCTGCCATCTGCGCGCATCGCGTCGTGCACGCGGACGTACAGATCCCGCACTCGATCCCGGTTGGTTTCAAGATCCTCAAGCCGCCACGACGACGTGTCGATAGCCGGAAGGAAATAGACGTCGACCGTCCCCGGTTGGGCGCGGTAACCTCTCCACCCCTGCACTTTTGCCGGGATGTGAAGGTATATGGGGACGATAGGCGCCTTGAGGCTGGTAGCGAGATGGAACGAGCCTTTATTAAAGGAGCCGATTTTACCCGTCGTGACGCATTTACCTTCCGGGCTGAGGTAGACCGAATCACCGGTGCGCCGCAGGATGCGGTCAGCACGCTGAAAGATCTGACGCCGCCGCTCCGTGAACTTCTGAGGCACGGTCCAAAAGACCCGGATGGCGTATCCGACGATCGCCACGACGGGGAACTTGCGCAGGTAACCGGAGAGAAAAAACCGCGTGCGCGGCAACCCGAGCGAAATCAAGAGGAATACATCGAGCGTCGAGGTGTGGTTCGAAATGAAGATGGTCTGGCCGTCGGGAAGTGGCTCGGAATGGTGCGTAGTATAGTCAATCCCCCAGATCCGAAGAACGGTGCGGCCGATCCAACTGGCGACGACTTCGGAATAGAAGCGGCGCGCGAGGAAGAGCGTGGGAATTGCGACTACCAACATGAGAAACGAGCTGGCCAAAAGAAATCCAGCCGAGCGTAGAATACGCCGACGAGTGGTCATACTTAATCCTCCCGCTTGCAGACTACGGTCTGCATCGCAAAGTTGAGTTGCTTTTCGAAAGCAAGGATCGGGGCAAATAGAATCTGCCCGGCAAAATAGGGGTAGATGGCTTGCGAGAGATTGAGGCCCTTACCCTTTAGCAGCTTGAAGGCTGCCCCGGCGAAGAAGTAGAAAAATGCTGGAAAAGCGCCGTAGGGCAAATAGTCGACGACCTTCAGCCCAGCCTTTCGGACCATGCGCAAAAGCATCTCGCGGTCGTAAAGCACTGTATGCTGCGGCGCCTGAAGACCCGGCCATCGGTTGCCATAAAGCCGGAAGGTGAGCGAGTCCAGGCGGGGAACCTCAATTACGAGATAACCAGATGGCTTCAGCAGGTCGCGCGCTGTTTGAAGTGTGCGTAATGGATCGTAATCATGTTCCAGGAAATGCCACATGGTAATCGCGTCGAAGCGTTCACCCTCGAGCGGTTGCTCGTAGAAGAGGCCGCAGTGAAACTCGACACCTTCGAGCGACGGGCAGCCGCGTAGATCTTTAAAGTCGACGCCGACAACGCGAGCGCCATAGCGCGCGCGCATTTTCTGCAAAAAGGTTCCGACGGCGCATCCCACGTCGAGCACCTCGCTCTGCGGGCCGAGCGTGACGTAACGGCGCACGAGTTTTTCCTTTTGGCGGTCGTGACGATCCATTACCCAGTTGAAAAAAACCGTGAGCGGGCCCCAGTTCGCCTTCTTCCGATGGGCTATGTACTCGTTATCGTAGAAGGCCTTGACCTGCTCAATGCCCAGCCGCGGGTTCTGATACCGAAGCCCGCAGCGCGTGCAGGTGATAAAGGTGAAGGTTCCCGGTCGACCGGTGAGATCGTCCTGAGCCGTAAGAAAGGCTGCCCATTCAGTGGCCTGGCAGTAGTAACACGAGATTTTCTCAAAGTGAGCAGGAGGCGGCCCGACCTGAAGCGTTCCACTCACCGGCAGCACATCGGCGGTCATCATAGAAAACCTCCAATCGAAAGCATCATCAGCGGGAGACCGACAAGGAGCCCCATCTCGGCGGCGAAAATCCACCGGGCTCCGCGCGACTCGCGAACCGTGCGGTCATGAACCTGCTCGTAAATGCACAAGCCAAGATAGAGCGCGCCGGCCGAAGGGACTGCGGTGTACAGCGTCAGGTGGTCCCAGCTCGCACAAGTGAAAAGAGAAATAGCAGGATATTTGAGGAGCACGACGTGCGCGTTGGCGAGTGAATCAGCGCGGAGGCGCGCTCGCTGGTGATACCAAAGCCCAAGGAAGAGCGAAATCGCGGCAAAGGCAGTGATGCGGACGCCGGCACGTGGCTGGGAAAGCAGCAGCAGGATGTCGCCGGCTGCGATCATCAACGCCAGCACAACAATCGGAGTTACACTCGATGATTGGACCAACACTCTGCCCGGGTGGCACAGACGGTCGCTACGGAGATCGGCGAGGTCATCCGCAATGCGGAAAACCAAAACCACCGTGTAGGCGAGGACGCAACCTATCACGGCGTCGCGAACAGTGGGGAGCGATCCTCCCGCTGCGGTTCCTGCGGCAGCGATCAGGATTGCGAATGGCACGAATACGCTTATCGGATAACGTTCACGCCAGTAAACGTAAATCAATTTTATCGAGGACATGAACTTCCCCCCGATCTCCGTCAACTTCAATCTGTCCCGCTTGGAATAGTTCACGCGTTGCCTGCGGTACACCGACGACACATGGAATGCCGAATTCGCGCGCCACAATCGCTCCGTGTGAAAGCATTCCCCCTCGTTCGATAACCAAACCCTTAATGAGGAAAAAGACTGACGCCCAGCCTGGATCTGTTTGACGAGTAACCAAAATATCTTCCCCGCCAAGGCAGCCCGCCTCACTCGCGTCCCGGAGAACGACAGCGCGGCCCGCCACGCGGCCGCCGCAGGCACCCACGCCCCGCAGCGTGCGCGAATCTCCAAAGGTTGAGTCGTCTCGCTGCGATGTGACCTCGCCAAAATGTAAGTCTGCATCAAGGGGCAGATACTCTCCTTCAGGAAGAGTGAAGTCATTCGCTGGGTGGGTTGCGGCGAGGCGTTCGTGCGCGCGTTTGCGCAAAGCTGTCAGTTCTTGCACATGGTGCGGGAACATCGCGTTTCCGGCAGCCAGCTCCTCGACCTCGGCGACAGTCAGCCAAAAGACATCGTCTGGCTCCGCCAGATAGCCGCGCGCTCTCAACTGGTCGCCTAGCGCCAGCGCTAAGCGGCGACAGCGGCTATACAGAAGCGCCTGTTTGAGGCGAGCCCGCTCGCGGTAGGCAATGGCGGCATGCGTCCAGCGGAGGACGTTGCGTAAGACAGCGGCGCGACTAACGAAGGGTAACCATCGGGTGATCGGGCGGCCCCGCAACTTTCGCAGTAAGCAGCGGGTTTCCTGCTCGCGTTCAGCAAGCTGCCGGCTGAGGGCCGCCGCAGGCGATTCGCAATCGCGACGCGCATAGGCGCGAATGGTGTCGACCAGCAGAGCAGGTTGTTCCTGAAAACTCGGAACCGTGAGCATGAGTTCAGCGGAACAGCGGAAGCCCCAACGTTGCAAGTACTGATCGAACTGCGCCCGGAAGCCCGCCAGTTCCGGGTTAACGGCGATCTGGTTAACCACAGATTCCGCATCGCTCTCAAATAGAGTGCGAAGGACTGCATCAGCGCGAACGGCGCGCGAAAGCTCCCAGAGCTGTTGCACGGGTTCACCGCTTACGAGTTGGGGAATGGCTTTGAGGAGAGTATTGTGCGCCCCCGAAGCTTTGCCGTCGTTGGCTTGTTGGACCAGCCGGCGCAGCATCGCGTAACAGACCATGGCCGCCGCGTCGGCGAGGCTGGCGTTGGTCCACCGATGACAGCGAATGTCCATCAATTCATTGAGCAGTAACCGAAGATCGCTAAGCGACAGGACCGCTAGCCGTTGCGGTTCGGTGCGCTTGGCAAAATCGTCAACGAGCCGTTCGAACGACGCCACCCGTCGTCCGAGGAAGAGGTAGAGCCAGGCGATCTTTGCGGCTATCACAACCAGCTCGGCAAGCTCACCCAACCGGCTGGTCCTAGCCCGCGCCGGCGCCCCAAACGAGCCGCCCGATCCGACGAAGCTGTTGAAGGCGGTAACCAGGGCGTCGCCGAAGGGCGCCATGCGAAGCACCGTGTGGATGTTCGTCAGGTTGTAATACATCCTCGCCCCGTGAACGCCGATGATGTGGCGAAGCGCGTCGTCCATTTCAACGATTCGCGATCTTGACAGCCCGAAGGCCCGGGCAAGGTTCCGAAAGTAGTGCGCGTAACCAGCGCTCGCGAACGAGTAGAGGAAGGGTGAGATAGGTGCGGGGAAGTTCTCGTTGACGTTGGCGTCGGACCAGCGGACTGGTGGTCCGATTGGATGCGCGCTGATCGCGGGAGTGGCCGTGATAGGACGCGACTGCACGATATACAGCAAGCCAGAGCGATCGATCGCCCACTCTACGTCCTGTGGCCCACCCAGCCCTGCTTCAAGCGTAGCGGCCATGCCGGCAAGTTCGGTGAGCCTGAATCGGGAGAACAACAGGTTCTCGATCTTCTTGATGGATTGCTCGCCGGCGGAAAGCACCCGCAAGCCGTTTCCGTCGCGGCGCAGCACGAAGCGCCCTGGATTGATCGCTCCGGACACGAGCGCGTCACCGAGTCCTGAAGTGTGCTCGACGAGTATTGTTCCCTCGGTGGTCCGGGTGAACAGAACGCCAGACGCGAGCGCGTCGACCTGGGTCTGAACGACAACACCCATGCCGCTAAATTCTAACCCCCGAGCGGCGCGGTATGCGATCGCGCGCTCGGACCAACATGAAGCCCAGCAGTCCAGCAGAGCCTTCTCCAACCCTGCCAATGTCCGCACGTGAAGAAAAGAATCGAACTGGCCGGCGAACGAGGCGCGGACGGAATCCTCGCCGACAGCCGAACTGCGCACGACGACTGGTCCACGATTGAGCAACTCCTCCGCGGCCGAGCCCAACAAGTTGCAAAGTTCTGGCGAAAGCGGAGTGTTGACAATGAGATCATGGATGCGCGCCGACAACTGCCGATCACGCACGAGGTGGCAATGGCTGGATAGCGGTTCAGTCTTTCGCTGAGACAGCGCCTCGACCCTCACTACGAGATCATTCTCTTCGAGGTGAGCCTCGAAAGCTTTCGTAGTAATGACAAAGCCCTGAGGCACGCGAAGACCCAGCTCCAGGACGCTATAGAGGTTATGCGCTTTGCCGCCGACGAGATCGAGAAGCGTTGCCCGGTCGAGCGGAACTATGTAACTGGCGCTCTGAAGCGCCGGCGCGGCTCGGAGGAAAGAGGTCGTCATGCAGCACGCCCCTTAACGCCCATTCGGAAGAGCCACCAACTAAATAGCAAGTGGATTGATGGTCCAAGGATTAGGACCCACAGCCATGTGGTCCACGGCGTAGGTACCGCCACCGTCACTGCGGCGAGCATTCCAACAATCGAGTCGATGTGATCGATAGTGAAGCAGATCGCCCTGGTGAGACGCGATGCCGGCGCTTGCCCGGGCAAAATGCCGAGCTGTCGCTTGACGAATGAATTCGGGAGTTCTCCAGCCATGAAACCGAAACCGGCCCAGGCCCCAAGTGCAGCATAACCCGCTGGTGTTAACTGCCAGATGGTGGCGGGAGGCACTCCTTGTGGAAGAGAAATCAGGACGGCGACGGCGGCAAAAGCCAGCGCCGCAGCCGGGATCATGACCACAAATCCCCGCAGCGTCTTGTGCTCGCCAAGAATCGGGCGCCCGCGAAACATGCGGCCGCCATCAAGCGGAATAGCCAGCGCGCGCGAGAGGCGATTATTCAGCCATAGGGAATGTAGAGGTCCGGCAAGCACGAAGGCCAGAATTAAGAAGAGACCACAGTGAAGTGGATCGTACATGGTTACGTTGGCTCAAATGTCGGCGCCTGTTTCAATCCGATTGTGAAACATCAACGTCTCGCCTGGCAGTGCGCGCGCGCATCTCACCCATCTCCACCATTTAATTTTGTTGGGCGTATCGCAAGAGATACCGTGGAGGCGATAACCGGGCACGAATGGGTACATGTGGTGGAGTTCGTGAGCGTCGATGTGTAGCAACATCGCCGAAATCCACGACGGCAAGACCAGAGATCGCGTGAACACATCTTGCTCGACCGCGGGAAACGGGGAGACTTGCTGTCCCTGGCTCAGGTTCTGAGGAATGTGCGTGTGCTGGCTCAGGATCAGGAGATCCTCCACGATAAAGGCGAGCACAGTCGCCAGGCCCGTGACCCGCAGCAGCGTCCAGGGACCCACGATAATGGCGACAGCGACGTAGGCTAGCAGGAATGTGACGATGCTGATTGCCATCTGCCGGCGGTCTTCTCGCTTAGGGAACAGTGAGCGTAATCGCGGCAAGTTCCAGAAGTTGTTGATGCGGTATAACGTGGCGAAGAGTGGGATCCAGCATTTCCAGCAAACGTTCATCAAAACCCGCTCACCGCGGCCGAGGGCGCGGGGAACGAGCGCGGCGGTGGTGGGGTCCAAATCCTGCCATCCAGTCCACTTGTGATGCCGCCCATGCACTCGCTTCCAACAGTAGAAGGGGATGAGTGAGAAAAAGGCAGCTACGCTACCAACGGGTGCATGAAGTGCCTTGGAGCGGAAGAGCGTTCCGTGGCCACATTCATGAAGCAGCGCGAACCACTGGAGCATCGTGACAGCAAAAACTGCCTGCCCTAATAACCACATCCACGCGGTTGCCTGGAGAGACAGCGCGATACCAACCACCGTGAGTAGCGCTGCTGAACTCACCAGCACGGCGCCCGCCCAGTTCGATGAGCGGAGGTGACCCATTGCGGCTGGAGAGGGAGGGACACTGTCCACAGCGCCGTGCGGCGTCGCGAACTCTGCCTTGTGTGTCATTACCGATCCCTCCGTTGTTTTCGTTTACCGTCGCTGGCGGAATCCTCCACCATCGAATGCCGACACTTACACTGCCGCCTCTACATCGATGCATTGCGCCTGGGAGGGTGTAAGTTAACAAAATCAACGCGGACGAGGTTTGCGCGACGGATCCGAAGTCTTCACGTCGGTACCCAACGCCATGATGAGGTTTATGTGGGGCGCATCCTAGTTCGGTGATGAATCTATGTCAACAAACAGTGCCTAAATAAAACAGGAGCAGCAGCGTTCTTGAGGAAAACACTTTCTTCAGCAGAATATCTCATGCAGTATTACACTCTGTTTATTGACACAGTCCGGGCTGGTGATGATTTCGTGGGAACGTGAAGCAACGGTGGTGTCACGTAGTCGTAGAATCGTGGTCAGGATTTTTCCAGTTGCTCCAAAACATTCCCACTTAGCAAATTTGACTGATCCGGATCATCAATTCGAGTGCTGGAACACAGCCGGGTCGCAGAAATCGTCGGGCAGAAGAACTAACACCGTCAGACGCTTTGCCCGGCGTGTACATAGACTATGGTGTATGTACACGCAACGGAGGAATTGCTAATGAATCGATCGACTGCAAAGCGGACGCCCAAACGCAAACACCTGCTCCTGGATCAAGGAAAAATCGAGAAAGCACAAAGAGCTCTCGGTGCTCGCGCCGAGACCGAGACGATTGAGCGCGCTCTGGAAATTGTGATTGGTGAGGACAAGAAGAATCGCCGTGCCTGGGCCGCTACCGAGAAGTTAGTCAAGAGCGGCATTCAGATCAAAGACGTGTTTGGCCGCTTGAACGGGAAGTAGGCCGATGACTGGCATTCTCTTTGACACCGCGCCGTAGCAAAGTCCTCATCTCCAGGAGTGGCTTTAGTAGCGTTGTTCCCAGTCAGCATGGTCGGGTAAACGGTCGGGTAGACGAGAAAAAACGAGAAAATGCCCATTATTATTTGGCGTTTTGAGCTAAAGTGGTGTTGAAGCGGGTTGAGTTCTCGGGATTCAAATCCACACGCGCCCATACCCTTGCACCTGTAAATAATTCGGCTATGGTCGGTATACTCAGTGTGAACACCTTCATGAACATCTTCACGTATCCCTTTATTCCTTACGCCCCGATGCCCTCTCTTCATTGCCCAAATTAATTCGCTTGACCAATAGGCAACACAACGATAACATTGTGTCGCTCCCTGCTTTTGACGGGCGGGGGAACCTGCCGCCTGGGATTTATTGGACGGATTGGGCGACTCTGGAGAAGAGATTTGGTCAGTCTCCCCACCGTCGCCGACTTCTTGAGGGACTGAGAACGGCACTGTTGGAACTGAAAGCTGTGGGATGCCGCACTGTTTACATTGACGGCAGTTTTGTGACAACTAAGGAGAAGCCAGGCGATTTTGATGGCTGCTGGGATCCTGAAGGCGTCGATTTTGATCGCTTGGCCGGTTCAGTACTTTTGAACTTTGAGAACCAGCGCGCAGCCCAGAAGTCCAGGTTCAGAGGAGAAATGTTTTTATCCAACACTAGGGCTGACGCTGCTGGCGCACTATTTCTGGACTTCTTCCAGAAAGACCAGGATGGTTACCCGAAGGGGATAGTAGCACTGGATTTACGGAGTTACCATGATCAAGAACGAACGCCAATATAAGATCACAAGAGCACAGGTTGCGAATTTTGAGCGCGCTCTTCGTCAACTCGAACAACAGCCCGACCCGCAACTGCACCCTCGGTTGCGCCAGGCGGAAATCGACGGCGTGCGAAGTCAACTCGAAGAGATGCGCGAAGATGTGGCCGAATATGAAGAATTGAAAAGCGGACATCCTGAATCGATCACATTTGAAAGCATGGACGAGATGCTTCAGGGGCTGACCCGCGCGCGCATTGCTCGCGGATTAAGCCAAAGGGCGCTGGGCGAAAAACTTCACTTAAAGGAGCAACAGATTCAGCGATATGAGGCGACTGATTACGCCTCCTGCAGCACCTCTCGGGTTGTAGATGTGATGCAGGTGCTGGGCGTCACTGTCAGAGGAGAATCAGTATTGGTCAACGAAAGCAATTCGGGAAAAGCATCAACAACGCGCTCGAGGAGCAGCCCGCGAGGGCGCGCGGCCTCGGCAACGGCCAACCGGTCAGTCGTTAGCAGAAAGCGGTGACGTTCTATGTCCTTGGGAGGTCCATTCATTCGGGAGATGACGAGGCGCAATTGGCAATTTATTTCAACTCGTCAACAACTTACCTTCTGGCAATCATTGAGGTAGGCTGAAGTAGGTAAGTGGCTGCGGTCGGGGGTGGAAGGTCACAACCGATACTATGGCGTGCCTTCGAATCAGCACTCGCTGGCGTCGTTTCGCTTTCACGTGGTGGCCCACTGGTACTGGTCGTTGCGGCGACGCAGCCAGACACAGCTTCTTTTGAAATAGTGAGCTGGGAATATATTCCATGATTTTTGCAGGGAAGTACGTGCGGGCCGTTTCACCCACCGACTCGATCAGGATATTCTTCTTTTGAAATAGTGAGCTGGGACCAAACAGAAGCTGACGCGGCAGACCAGACGCACAGGCTGGCGGATGGATATAATCGGCAGTTTTTGCGAGTGCTTCGTCAGCTCAGAGACTTGAGACGTTAAGTGCCAGTGGTAATTCAGAACGCGCAGCAAGTCAATGTGGGCAATCGGCAAGTGAATGTTTCGGGCTAGAGACTACTTCGTTTGAGGTCAAAGAGCCAAGAGAAATAAACTCCTTTCATGTTACATCGTCGATATGGATCTCGAATCTATTTACCAATTCTTGAAACTGTGTTTCAAAGCGGGCTAGAACTCTTTGCTTTATTTCTAGGCATCGTCAATGGATTGATGCTCCTCAAACTAAATTTGCGAGATAAACCAAAACTCACGGTTAAACCAATTCACGCCGATATTTATCAGTGGTGGTTCAGGTTCAAATCCGCACGCGCCTACCAATAGAGTCAACTGGGGGCAGTTCAGATTTATCTCCCTGCCTGAGGAAACAGTCGGGGTTGTTGCTATTTTGAGCGTTCTAAGAGAACGAGCACATTGTTTGAGATAAACTCCGGCCGGAAAAGATCGCGAACCGCAAAGCCCTCACGTGCGAGGTCATTAAGAAGCTTCACTGTCATTTTCGCTTCCGGTGTGAGATCCACACGAGGATCCGAGACTAGAACGTCTTTTCGAATCGGAGGATTTTCCAATTGAAAGCTGAGCTTTAGCACCCTGTATTCAGAACTTCGAGCGCTACCGTTGATCGGGCGTTCAAAGACCAACTCATTACTATGGGGCTGATATCGATAAACCATGCGATAAACGGCCCCGCTTTCCTGCAGTCTAGCAAGCTCTTTCTCTAACTTCTTGTTTTTGGCATCCAACCACTCGTAACTCACAGGACTTTGCTCGTCTGGTCGACGGTACATCACCGCGCACTCCTCGCTAATCAAGGCGAGACGAAATCCCTGCCGGCCGAGGGTCTTGATCTTCTTCTTCACGGGATTCATAAATGAGGAGTTCACTACCTGCACTTCGAGCGGTTCAGGCGGAAGATCTGTTTTATCTGCATGAGCCAGCAGGATCTGGTAGTTGGTTAAAACCCGGTCGGGATAGAAACCCTCCGCCCACTTCTCCAGGATCGCGCTACCCAATGTTCGACCTGGGTTTCGCTTGAAGGTCGGAGTGGCCTCGGCCATAAGGAACTCTATCGGAGCCTTTGCTCCTTTCTCTCGTTCCACCAGAAACTGGTATGTCACTGCGCAAATCGGCATCGTCTGAACAATGACATCAGAAGGTTGCTCGTCGCATACCGACTTCGAGAGAAAATAGTCCACCAGACGGAAGCCCTTTTTTGACTGCTCGGCATATTTCTGCTCGAATCCGGAAATGGCGAAAAATAGTCTGCTGATTACTTCAAACGAGGCATATTCAAACTGTGTCTCATCTGATTGGAGAATGCCAACCGGAATGCTGTAAGCCCAACCAAATAAAATCTGGTATCCATAGGTTGCTGTATTCAGTCTGTATCCCTCTTCACTGCTCTGGTTAAGTTGATCGATGAAACTGCTCATCGTGGCCTTGTTGGCGAAGACCACTTTGTACTTCTCACTATCGCTCGTCGTGGTTTTGTTACCAACCCCGGACATCGATGACTTCGAGTTCGGGGTTGGAGTCGGTGTCGATTGAGGAAGAGGCGTGCGGCCTGACTGAGCGAACAAGTTGAAAACCGAAGTCGCACAAACAAGCACTAAGCACACCCGTGTAAGTTTCACGAACCTCATGTACTTTGACTGTCGAAACTATGAACCTCAATGCCGGGCTAAATCAAGCAATGCTGCTGTGGTGATACCGCAATTATCTTGTCGAACCGGCGGAACGCGGTGTTGACGCGCCGCGCATGCCTTTCGAGCCGCTGGACTCTATCCACCAGCCGGACAAGCCTGTTAATTGCTATAGCGTCGATGGAGCCGCCATCGAACTTGGTCCATTTCCGTCGATCCGCTTGTGAGGTTTGGCATAGACGTCACCGGCCTTTTCCTTGTCGTTAAGCCGGAACATCCGTCGCTATAGAGTGTAAGCATCTGCCGCCAGGCCGGCAATATTCAGGTAATCACCGAGGGCTTTGTGGCCGGTGAGGGTAGCAACCTTCTCCGCTGTTACCCTGCCGATTTTATAGTCGCCCCATAAACCTGGCTTAAACCTAAATCTGCCTGTTTCCTCGTCTTTCTGATAGGCGTCAATAAGGATCCCGGCCACACTGCCGACGAGATCCATGACTTTCCCCATCCTGGTGTGTCCCAAAGCGTTCAGGGTGCGGCTTGCCAAAGTAGCCCCCTTCTGAATCGCCTTTAAGATGTTTTTCGTGCGGTTCAAATCCGCACGCGCCTACCAATCCTTTGATTTACTCAGGATCTTGGTTCCTGGTCGGGCACCACCCGATCTTGAAGTTAGATGACAATAAGTAGACGGAATGTTAGCATACCGGCCCGCCTTCAATGAATCCATGCTTACTACTGAATTGATCAATTCTTTATTTGATACCGCACTGCCAGAGCCCTCGCATTGGGAATTGCACTACCCTCCGCGCGATCTTCCCGCCGGCGCGATCGTGACTCGCTTTGGTCCAAGCCCAACCGGTTTTTTGCACACCGGCGGAGTCTATATCGCAACCCTCGGCAAGAATCTGGCCCATCACTCTGGCGGCGTGTACTTCGTTAGAATCGAAGACACCGACCAGGCTCGAGAAGTCGCTGGTTCCCGCGAGCAATTTGCCCGCGCGTTCAAGTACTTCGATATCGAGTCGGACGAGAACGACTCTTCAAAGTGGGGACCGTACGAACAGTCAAAGCGCGAGCAGATCTATCACACTTATGCGCGAGAGCTGCTGCGGCGCGAGCAGGCGTATCCATGTTTTTGCACGCGTGAAGAGTTGGCTCAGATGCAGGAACAGCAACTGGCAGCAAAGGCCCACACCGGCTACTACGGCGAGTGGGCGCGCTGCCGGAATCTCTCAGAGGCTGAGGTGATCAGTCGCCTCGAAGCTGGACGGCCGTACACGATCCGCTTTCGTTCGCCAGATGATCCACCCCAGCGCGTCGAGTTCGTTGACCTGATCCGCGGACGAATCGAACATCAGGACAACATCAATGATATCGTGCTCTTAAAGAGCAGCGACCAATCTCCCAGGCTTCCCACGTACCACTTCGCCCACGCCGTTGACGATCATTTAATGAGAGTCACCCTGGTGCTTCGTGGCGAGGAGTGGATCTCTTCGGTGCCAGTGCATCTGCAATTATTTAGGGCTCTCGGTTTCGAATCAATACCCTATGCTCATATCGCCCCCCTGATGAAATTCGACGGGTCGAGCAAGCGGAAGCTAAGTAAGCGAGATAACGAGGCTGATGTAGAGTTCTATATCAAGTCGGGTTATCCCGCAGGCGCGGTGCAGCACTATTTAAGAGGACTCGCCAACAGCAGGTTCGCGGAGATGACGTTTGAAGAATCTGCTTCCTCTGCTCTCAGCCTTAGTGATTGCGGTGTAGCCGGTCCAATCTTTGATCTCGTGAAGCTGGAATCAATCAGTCGCGAGTTTATCGCGCAACTGTCGACTGACGACGCTCTGCACAGTCTGCAGGCGTGGGCGCAGGATTACGATCCTGAGTTGGCCGGGATCCTGTCCGGGAATCTCTCGCTGGCCCAGCGTATCTTTGCGGCTGAGCGACAGCCTGGTGTGCAGCGAAAGGATCTCGCGAAATGGGACGAATTCCGGACAGCCTACGGTTTGTACTTCCCGGAGTTATTTCCCCTGGTTACTGATCCGGCAGACCCGCGCTTTGCTCCAGTGGAACAAGAAAAGGTGGTTAAGTTAGCCAAGGACTTCGCTGACTCATATCAGCATGTACAGGACAAAGAAGCTTGGTTCGAACAGATCCGCAACCTGGCCGGCGCTCACGGATTCGCGCCAACTGCGGCACAATTCAAGAAGGATCCGAGCCATTTTGCGGGCTCGATTACTCACGTGAGCAATGTGATCAGAATCGCCCTGACCGGACTGAAACAAAGTCCGGAACTGTTCCTGGTGGCTCACAACATTGGTGAGGAGGAGGTGTTAAGACGTGTCAGAGCACTCACCCAAAGCTGAGACTTCCCCAGAATCGCGCCAAGATTCTGGCGGGCCCTCGAATTTTATTAGAGATATTATTATCGAGGACATCAAGAGCGATAAATATGGAGGGCGGGTACAAACCCGATTTCCTCCAGAACCAAACGGCTACCTACATATCGGGCACGCCAAAGCCATCTGCCTCGATTTCGGATTGGCGGCGGAGTTTGGCGGCAAGTGCAACTTGCGTTTCGACGATACTAATCCGTCAAAAGAAGAAACAGAGTACGTTAACGCCATCAAGGAGGACGTGCAGTGGTTGGGCTTCCAATGGGACGGTCTCTACTTTGCCTCGGATTACTTTCAACAACTGTACGAATGGGCCATTCAGTTGATTACGGCCGGAAAAGCTTACGTATGCGATCTCAGCGCTGATGAAATTCGCGAGTATCGCGGCACGTTAACCGAGCCGGGCAGGAACAGCCCGTACCGCAACCGTTCTGTTGAAGAGAATCTCGATCTGTTGGACCGGATGAAAAAGGGAGAGTTCCCGGATGGTTCGCGAACCCTGCGTGCCAAAATCGACATGAGCTCTCCAAACCTTAATCTGCGGGACCCGGTCATGTATCGAATTCTGCACCTGGACCACCATCGTACGGGGAATCAGTGGTGTATTTACCCGATGTACGATTACGCGCACGGGCAGTCGGATTCTATCGAGCGCGTAACACACTCCATGTGTACTCTAGAGTTCGACAATAATCGTCCTTTATATAATTGGTTCATCGAACAGCTCGGCATATTTCCTTCGCGGCAATACGAGTTTGACCGGCTGGCCCTCACCCATACTCTGCTTAGCAAACGCAAGCTACTGAAGTTGGTTGAGGAAGGACATGTCGAAGGTTGGGATGATCCGCGTATGCCAACGCTCTCGGGCATGCGCCGGCGCGGTTACACCCCCACAGCCATCCGCAACTTCTGCGCGAGTGTTGGGGTCTCGAAGACGAATGGCATTACTCAGTTACAGCAACTCGAATACTTTCTGCGGCAAAACTTGAATCAACTTGTTCCGCGGGTGATGTGTGTGCAGAAACCATTACGGGTGGTGATCGAAAACTACCCGGACGACGTGGAAGAACTGGATGCTATCAATAACCCCGAAGAAGCTTCTGCGGGAACCAGAAAGATTCCTTTTTCCAAGACGCTGTATATTGAAGAAGATGATTTTCGTGAAGACCCGCCAAAGCAGTTTTACCGGCTCGCCCCTGGTCGTGAGGTGCGCTTCCGTTATGCTTACTTAATCACCTGCAAAGAAGTTATTAAAGACAGCAGCGGCAGGATTGTAGAACTCCGTTGCACTTATGATCCGGCTACCCGCGGCGGTAACACGCCCGATGGCCGAAAGGTAAAGTCTACTATTCACTGGGTGTCAGCGGCTCACGCGTTACCAGCAGAAGTTCGTCTCTACGACCACCTCTTTCTTAAAGAGGATCCGAACGAGGTTGAAGAAGGACACGATTTTATCGAGAATCTGAATCCTGATTCATTGCAGGTACTGCACGACTGCAAAATAGAACCGAGTGTGCGAGACGCAGCGCCTGGAACTAAGTTTCAGTTTGAGCGCCTGGGTTATTATTGCGTTGACGAAGATCCTGGGGACTCGGGGCAGAGATTGGTGTTCAATCGGACGATTGGCCTTCGCGATACGTGGGCAAAGATCGAAAAACGCGCAACCATCGGCGCGTGAGCAAA
>Ga0187893_10005423_pt1 | contig 22907 bp, 6 predicted proteins | sample MA1701074metaG_FD_139574 | JGI IMG/M metagenome (GOLD analysis project Ga0187893, IMG submission 139574) | White microbial mat communities from a basaltic lava cave in the Kipuka Kanohina Cave System on the Island of Hawaii, USA - MA170107-4 metaG ...
ACGCTGAGCAAGTCTCCGAGTCCTAGTAGACGAAAGGGGTTAGCGGTCTGTCAGTCGCTAACCCCTCGTCGTCCCTGGTTGCGGGGGCTGGATTTGAACCAGCGACCTTTGGGTTATGAGTCGTCTCGGGGCCGTGTCGGCAACCCTCTGATCTCGCGGAAAATGTTCAGAACGATGAGGAATTATCGGTTCTTCCCTAGTGCTCCTACGTGCCTCTCGTTTGAGGATGTTTCAGGGTGGTATGGGAGCAGAACGGGAGCAGATGACCTTTGGGTTTTGCCCAAGGCTGTGCCGCGGTCCTTCACGCCCGGGTACCCGCCGTGCTGCCGGGATCTGTGGGCCCCGACCACAGCAATTCAAACCCGTGTTTGCTGTCCGCCACGCGCTTTCTCGGCAGCTCCAGCTAGTTATGCGCTGTTGACTCAACATCGTGACCAGAGGGACTTGAATTCGGAGGCTGTTCTAATCTTCACACCAAGACCCATACGCAAACCTTCGTGGAGGTGAACCGGGCCACGTAGTCCCTTCAGCTTCTCTGTACCTGTGGCCGAACCACCGGTTCCACCTCAGACGCTGTACTCCAGAACCAGCAGGATGTCTCTCAGCTTCTCCGGGGCAAAGAGCGCTCCGGTGCCGGCCGGCGCCGCCAGGTTGCCGGCGTTGTTCACGGTTATCGTGTGCTGCTTCTTGAGCCCGCCCGCGAATGCCGCCGAAACGTCCTTCGAGGGCAGCCCGCCGAAGGCCTGCGACGGCAGCGCGGGATTGGTCGGGTCTGGGAACCCCGCCGCGGCGGTGCCGTTCACGCTGATCGCGACCGGGCCGACCTGGCCGCGGTCCGCGACGGCTAGGACGAGCGTGGCCTTGCCGTTGTTGAGCGGCCGGCCCTGTAGGAACAGGGGGAAGTGGCGGTCGGTGATGTCGATCGTCACCGGGGTGCCCGCGGCCGCCCCAGTCAGGCGATTGAAGGCGCTGGAGAACTCTTGCCTCAGGCTGAACACGCGGGTCCCCGGGTTGTTGGTGAGATACTCCAGCAGGCTTCCCTCAAGCGCGGCGTTCTGAGTCTCCACCTGGCCCCGGAGGGCGCCGTCGTCCAGGGCGGTGTAGCTCAGGTTCAACATGACATCGTTGATGCTCTGGTAGTCGAACGGCCGGAAAGTGGCGGGCAGTTCCAGTCGCCAGGTGCTCACAGCACCCGCCCCCTCGAACGGCATGTACCGCTCGTCTCTGAAGTTCAGCTCGAATACCCCGGCGTCGCCCTGCCCGGTGCTCATAGCGACGGAGGACGCCCGGTTGGCCGGCACCTCGAACAGCGAGGTCGCCCCGAGGCTCGGGTCCCGGCGCATCCTGCTGTTCAGCAGGGTCAGCCTCGCGCTGATGTTGGTATAGGGCCCCGTGACCGCCGGGATGGTGAGCCGGACCGCCCGGATCCTCCGCCGATACTGCCCAGGATAGAACATGTCGAAGTAGAACTCCGGAATGCTGAACTCGCAGCTCCCGCTCTCCCGAAGCCGGATCAGCGCCTCCGGGACGATCTGGGCCAGGGAGAACGACTGGTTCATCTCGCCCTGCTGGCTGTTGGTCTCGATGAATCGCCGCTCCATGTTGTGCAGCGCGAGGAGGAGCCGCTCGCCGGCAAGCAGGCCCGACCGCGAGGCGTCCCACTCCCCACCGACGAAGGTCGTGATGTCCCCCGGGCGCTCGAAGCGGTAGGCCTGCTCCGCCAGCCGGGCGAGCGCGAGGGCGTTGTTGTACGCCTCACGGTGAAGCTGCTGGAGGGCACGCGAGAGCTCGGTGTACAGGCCGAGGTTGGAGAACTTGCCGGCGAAGAACTCGATGATCTCCTGGTGCTGTTCGGCCGCCTTTTCATGCAGCAGCATCGACCGCTCGGCGATGGTCTTCCGCAGGGTGGCGACCGCCAGTTCCTTCTCGATTGCCTTGAGGTCGTGCTCCGCGAGCTTCTTCTGATGCTCCCAGCCCTCCTCCCGGCGCTCGAAGGTAGCGTCCATACCCCGGGCCGACGCGACCGCTTCCGCGACGCCGGCGGCGCGGCCGAGCACTTGCGACCAGGACGTGGCGCTGCTGCCCAGCTCCAGCCCGCCGTACTTCATGGCGAAGGGTGACCCGAGCTGGGGCACAAGGTGGGCGATCCCGGCCAGGGTATCGAGCACCGCGGCGGTTCCCTTGAGGAGTGCCGCGGTCTGGTGCGCCGTGTATTGGTCCGACTCGGCGCCGATCAGCCCAGTGCTGATCAGGCCCTCGTAGAAGTTTTTCCGGTACTGCGCCCCGGCCTGGCGGCGCTCGGCCATCGCCACACTCTCCTCGGCGATCTTGAGCTCGGAGCGCCGCACCTCCGTCGTGAGGGCCAGGATGTTCTTCTGGTGGACGTTGCGCAGCTTTGCCAGCTCCTCCGCGTCCCGCTTCTCCAGGGCCGAGAGCAGCGCTACCCCGAACCCCTGGACCACGGACGTGAACCCCTTGGCCTTGTCCACGAGATAGCGGAACCGATACGGCGGGATAGTACCGCCGGCGGAGGCGAGGATATCGTCCAGGCTCAGGCCCGCGGCGATGCCGCCCACCAGAAGCCCGGGGTCGATGTCGGGCGGGAACAGGGGCAGCAGTCGGAATACGCCATTGATGTCTTGGCAACGACGCAGCTTGTACAGCCGGTCCGCCACCCGGTCCCAGTAGCCCAGCATCTTCTCGCTGTTCGGGACGCAGAAGAGCGCGGTCAGCTCGCGGACGAAGGACCAGCCGAAGGTGACGGTCCAGTCGCGGATCTTGCCCTTGGTCACGCTGTCCCGTGGGTTGACGACACTCACACCCTTGAGCGGCTTCGGGTCCTTGCCGAGCAGCACCGCGTCGGCCACGGTCAGGTGGGTCACCGTCTCTTTGAGCCCGGCGGGCGCGGCCGCGAGGAGCGCACGCGCGCTGGCGCGGTCGCGGGGCGGCTCTGCCGCCGGTGGTGCCGCGGGCGCGGCCTCACGATACAGCGCCCGGGTGGCCCGGGCGCCGTGCACGGCGCCCACCCACACCAGCCCGCCGGCCCGGGTTCGCCCGCCGGCGATCCGGGTGCGGGTCGCGATGAGCGACTCCATCTCCATGAGGAACTCGGACCCGTCGCCCAGCGCCTTGCGGATCTCCGGATAGGTCCGCAAGCGCAGCTTGCCGTCGTCGCAGTCACCCAGCTCCGCTGGGCGGTCCCCCAGGATCTCCTGTGCCGTGACGTACTTTAGCGTGGCCTGCCGGAGATACTCCGGGTTCACCTCGGTGAAGGCACGCACGAAGAGACCGTCGCCCCAGTCCAGCAGGTTGTCCACGTACTTCATCACGATCGCCTTCTGGTAGGCGCTGAGGCGGAGCCGTGCGATCGCGTGCGGGTTGAACGGGTCGCGCTTGTACTTCTCGATCGCCGTCGCGTTGGTCAGCTGTGCGCGCAGGCTGTCCGCGGTGAGCCCGCGGAACTCGCGGTAGCGCCAGCTACGGTCCAGCTCCCGACGTTTGCGCTCTTCCGGAGACAACCCCGGAGGCAGGTTCTGAATAGCCTCGTTCGAGGTGGGATCGAAGATGTACTTGTACCACTGCTCCGCGTCGGCGAACCGCCCTTGGCTGTTCAGGTGGTTGGCGATGAGGAACGGTATGTGGAAAAAGATCTCGCGGAGGTAGGTCCCCATCGCTCCGTTGAAGTCCACGGTGCCAACCTGGGTGGCGTCGGCCACCTTGCTCCCGTCGAAGGGAAGCCCGGTGGGATGCTCCTTGAGCCCGAGCTGAGTCGCAGTCGCGAGCAGGGTCTCGAGCCCTCGGTTGAACAGAAGGTCCGCGATGTCGGAGCTGAGGCTGGTCGTGAGCCGGCGCAGGTGGTACTTCCCGTCGGGCCGGGCCTCCGACTGGAGATAGAAGGCGTCGGTGGCGGTCTGAATGACCACGTCGCCGACGGAGCCGTTCACCACCTCGAGGTTGGCATCGCCCGGCACATCGCCCAGCCGGTCCTGCTTGGTGACGCTCGCGAGGTAGTCGGTGATCACCTTGTCCCACTGCGGACCGGTCCATACACCGGGGCTCCCCCTGGGGTCGGTGGCCGCCAGCGGCCGCTCGTAGTGCTTGTACCGCTCCTCCTGCACCAGCAGCGACGCATAGGTATAGGTGTCGAAGCAGGGCAGCAACGACGGCGTGGTGTGCAGCTCGCGGCGCCCGCCGAGCTTGCGCGACCACACGAGGCGCGGCGGGAGCAGCGCGGTGAGATCGAACTTGCCGCCGCTGAAGATCCAGATGAGGAGGAAGATGGCCGGGTTGAGCCAGGGCACCCCCTCATCCTCGGGGTCACTCGCCATGGCATACTGCTCGCCGATCTTCATGCGGTAGAGATCCACCGGCGACCACATTTGGAAGTTGACGCCGCGGATCGACATCTCCTTGCTCGACGCGGGATAGACTTGGTCCCACATGAAGCCCGACGGAACGTAGTCGTCCTTGGGGACCTCGTGCGGCCTGGTGTCGTAGAGCGGCTCGAAGTCGGAGTAGAAGCTGAAGTCGAACCAGAGGATCTCCACCGTATCGGACGCCTTGGGCACGATCGGATCGAGCACCACCCCGTCGTCCTGGAAGGACTCGGGAAACCCGCTCGGCCCGAAGGGGCTCTCGATCAGCCGCAGCTTCTGGGGCGAGGTCCAGCCCCCGTCCAGCTTGCGCTTGCTGAACTCGACGTACGCCCGGTGCTGATAGCCGGTGAACCTGCTCTCGCCGTCCTTCACTCGGTTCTGGACCTTGGTGACATAGCGGACCCAGAAGGCGTAGAGCTGCCCGTTGTGGATCAACGGCGCGACTTTCCGCACCGGCACCTGGATGTTGAGCTTTTCCCAGGCGCCCCAATGGGTCGCGCGGTCGTCGCTCACCGCGCCGTACTGCGCCTCCTCCACCCGGCGGTAGTAGTAGATGGGCGGGTCGTCGGCCGTCACCCCGAAGAGGTGCAGCACGTCCCGCCGGGCGGCCTCGTCCTTCTCGTGGTACGACCCGGCGATCGTGAGGTGCGCCAGCTCGTCGAATCCGCGGAGGTAGCGCTCGTAGGCCTCGAGGATGGCCTCGTTGGTCACGTCCTTGGACAGCAGCTCTTCCTCGAGGGTCTCGAAGAGCGGGGTCTTGTCGTCGCGCAACCCCGGCTCCAGGTAGTCCTCCGGATGGAGGAAGATCTTGCGGTTGGCGACCCAGGTTCGGAGGCTCTGACGCCAGGCCCACTCGTCGTCGGGGATCCGGTCCGGTAAGACGTGCACGGAATCCGCCGCGCCGGGCGGCGACTCCTCCACGTTCATCAGGATCCGGTGCACGTAGAGCTGCAGGGTGTCGATCGCGGCCGCCACGCGGGAGGTACGCATGCAGCCCTCGACCTGGACGTCGAGCAGGTAGTAGTGGTAGAGGTCCGCGACCTCATCGAAGGGCGCGGCGCTCGAATGGACCAGGAACGCCACGAGGCCGTCGCGCCGCCGTGAGAGCAGAGCGTCGCGGAACGGCTCGATCTTGGACTGCCACTCGGACTCCGTTTCGTACTTGGCCCGGAACGCGGCCTGGATTGCGGTGCTGGCGGCGGCCAACTCGTCGTAGTTCTCGGACTGAATCAGCGGGAAAGTCGTCCCGCTGAGGCCGATATGCTTGGCGACTGCCAAAGCGGCGGCGAGCTCGCCGAGCGCGTCCAGGGGCGTGTCGGCAAGCCGCACGCGGCCGTGCATCGACTCGACGAGACCCCGAGGGTAGCCCAGCAGCCTGGCCAGGGCGGCCTGGTCGACCGCCTGGTAGCGGCTCACGGGTTCGAAGGCGAGCAGTAACGCCTGCAGCGCGGCGCCCCTCCCTTCAGGCGGCGACCCCGCGGTCAGCAACGCGCGGTAACGCTCGACGCGGCGCACGGCCCGGATGTCCAGCCGATCGAAGTCCGCGATGCCGAAGAGCGCGGCCTTGGTCCGGATGAACTCGAGGTCCTCCGCGGCGAACGACGGGCTCGCCGCGAACAACGCCGCGAGGCGAACCAGCCGCTCTATCAGGGCGGCGATCCGATCCGGCGGGACGTCCCCGCGGAGCTCGGTGAAGTACTCGTTCGCGTCCAGGTCGACGCCGAGCATCGCGAGGAGCGCGGGGAACACGTTCGGACTCACGCCTGCCTTGCTCGGCAGCAGGGCCAAGAGCACTCGCCGGCTGTGATACGACCGGAAGGCCTCCTGGATGGCACCCGCCATCGCCGGATCGACGCCCGCGGGCAGGGCCACCGCCGCCGCGGGATCGAATCCGCTCTTCAGGCGGTAGCTCCCTTCTGCGTCCACGACTTCAAGCAAGCCCAGGTTGGCGGCGACAATGGCCCGCGACTGGTCCTCAGTGATCTCGGCCCCGCGGCGCTCGAGTGGGGGCGCCCCGGTGAAAAGCGCGTCGGTGTCCGCCGTGATGCGGAGCCGTGTAGAGCTGCCGGCGCCGGACTTCACCGTCACGGACAGATGCGTGCCGGCGGGCGTCGGCGCGCCCGCTGGGTCGGACCGATAGGCGCGGGTCGTGGAGGCCTTCGCGTTCCAGTCGGCCACCACCGCGTCGAGCGAGGCGCCGGCGGCGAAATTGATGGTCTCCGTGACCGGACTTCCCCCGGCGCGCACGACGGCGCAGGTGACCGAGGCACCGGCGCCGATGCCAGCCACCGGTGCCTGGCTCGTGGCGACCGGCGCGAGGGCCGGGAGCAGGGCAAAGGCGGTGTCGGCAAACATCAGCGCGCGCGACTGCCGCACCTGGTCCAGCAACTCCGCGGCCATGGCGGCCGGCGTGCCCGACGCCGCCGGTACCAGCGGCGGGAAGTCGGTACCGGTGCTCTTCCTGGGCAGGGCCGCGGCGAACAGCCCGGCGCTGTCCGCGGTGATCTCGATGGCACTGTCCGCCCCGGCACCGCGGGTGCGGATCGCGAGGAAGCTGCCGCCGGGAAGCGCGGTGCCGAACGCGTCCGCCCGGTACGCCTCCGTGTGCGGCATCGCGCCGTTCCACTGGGCGATCACCGCCGCCAGATCCGCGTTGGGATCGAAGACGATGGTCTCGGCCGGCCTGGCCGTGCCACCGATGGTCGCGGTGTAGGTGACGGTCTCGCCGCCGCCCGTGCCGGCCACGGCGGCGCGGCTGGTGATCACGGCCGGCCAGCGGGGCCGGACGATCCGCACCAGCGCATCCAGCGACAGCCTGGTGGTCTTCCACCACGCGTGCAGCCCCAGCAGCGCGTCGAGATCGGCCAGCGTCTCCACGTGCGACCGCCCCGCGTCGGAGGAGAGGGCGATCAGCGCGCAGAGCTCCGGAATGCCTACCCGGAGGAGGCGGGCCAGACGGGCGTGGCGGTAGAGGAACGACAGGCTTCGGAGGGTCAGCGGGAACTGCTTGTCCGCATCGGCCGCGGACCGCGGGTCGATGCTGAGCGGCCTCGCCAGGCCGATGATGAGCTGGAGGAGACCGTCCTCGTACGTGCCGGTGCCGGCCTGGAGCCGGTGCAGGTTGGGATCGATGTTCACCGGCGCCGCGGTGGCCAGCCCCGGGTGGAGAAACGTGGTGCCCGGCTGCGGATAGCGGCTGCCCGTCTCCACGAAGCGCGCCTGGTTGAAGGCGCGATCGAAGAGCGCGGCGCCTGGCGGAATCCCTTGCTCCGGCACCGTGGACCACAGCGCGACCAGCTCCTCGACGCTCACGGCGTGGCGGACCTGGAGGCGGTGAAGGTGGGCCACGGCCTCGAGGGTCGCGGCCTCGATGCCGGCGCCGATCCCCGCTTCCCGGAGGTGCCGCAGCACCAAGTCCACCTCGCCAACCCGCCAGCCGGTGGCCCGCCAGAGTCGGACGAACCGGTGGAGCCTGTCCAGCGCCGCCGTGGTCAGGCCGTGCACGTTCTCGATGTCGTTCTGGATGCTGGCCGCGCTCCGCTTTTCGCCCCTGATCTCGATGGCGGGTCCGCCCGACGTGGCGAAGGATGAGACGGCGAGCTCGCCGAGCTGGCTCCGGGGCACCCCCATCGCCCTGAGCAGGACCTGAGCGTCCACCTTCTGGATCGCGCCGCCGACCTCATTGAACTGGATACCGTAGACCTGCTTCATGAAGGCGAGGTTGGCCTGCGGCTGGGTCACGAGCTGGTAGTCCTTGGGCTCCAGCGCCAGGCGCAGGCGCGCGAGGGTGACCCCTTGCGCGCCGGCTGCTTCCGCCACATCGCCCAGCGTGCGCTCGAAGTGACCCAGGTAGGTCCGCACCTCCTCGAAAGCGAGATTCAGCGGCTGCGCGAAGCTGTCCACCCGGTCGGTCAGCGTGTCCCTGTAGACGACCGTGCCCACGGCACCGCGGTCCGCGAAGTTCCCGGCGAAGCCCACCTCCTTCGCCACTGCGTTCTCCAGGATCTCGTTGATGACCACCAGATAGGGAATCGGCTGGTCGGTGTTCTCGCAAGTGATCTGGAGGGACCAGAGATCAGGCCGGCGGTTCTGGAGCTTGAGCGGGTGGTTCGGTTTGGCGGCGAAGGTTGGCTGGGTGACGTGCTCGTCCACGAACGTCATCAGGTCCACGAAATAGGCGCCTGGACTCAGGATGGACGCGCAGCGCTCGCACTTGCAGTAGTCCTGGTTGCCGAAGAAGTCCGCGAAGCCGGGGATCTCCTTGAGGTAGTCGAACACCCCCGGCGTGACGTTGCCCACGCCGGTGTCCTTGAACCCGCCCTTCACGATGTCGATCAGCGAGCCCACCTGGGCGGTGACGCCCGATGCGATGAGCTTGGCCTTGTCCCGATACTTCGCTACAACCTCCGGCGCCAGGCCGGTCTTGTCCGCGACGACCTCGGGCCGGGTGGTGGCCATCATCAACGCCGACCCGAATCCCCCGGCGACGAGCGCTTCGGCGTCGCCGACGTCATCGGCGACGGCGATGAGGCGCTGGTAGGTGCGCGCGTTGGCGAGCATCATCGCCTGGTCGGCCAGGGCGGTGCCCGCGGGGAACTTGAGGGCGCCGATCTCGAGGCTACCCGGGGTCAGGTCCGCGTCCAGCACGTCGGGGTTGTCGGCTAAGAAACCGACAGCGAGGCGAGTCCGCCGGGTGATCTCTCGTACCTTGGCGGCGTCGGCCAGCGCCGGGTCATCGAGGACGCTTCCGAGCCGCATTCCCGGAAACCGGCTGGCCAGGTTCCGCGCGTTCGCGAGGCCGCCGACCCGGATCTTGCCGAGGCGGTCGGCCAGCGCGTCGGTGGGGAACAGGTGCGCCGCCTTCTTTGCGAGCAGGTCGGCGTACGCCTCGGCGGACATGTCGCCGGGAGGGCGGGTGTTGCTGTCGGTGATGATCCTGACCCACGTCGCCCGGTCGAGCTTCACCAGGTCACGGTCCGAGGCGACGCGATCCTTTGCCACGGCGACCAGCTCCGGGCGCTCGTCCAGTGCGTGATAGAGGGACGTCGCGCGACCCGCGGCGGCCGCGTCGGCCTGGGTCAGGGCACCATCCCTCACCAAACCATCGAGCCGTTCGGTGGACACCTCGGCCATCGATCCGACCCGCTCAATCAGCACGCTGGCCGTCGCATCGGTGAGGCCGGACGCGTCGGTCAGGCGATGGATCCGCGCGGCATCCAGGTCGCGCCGGAACTCCGGATTGAAGGCGATGGGCTCGTCCAGACGCAGCGTCTTGGCGAGGGTCGGCTCGGGCTGGGCGCCGGGAGCGGCGGGGCGCACGCCGGCGCGCGCGAAGGCCTCCAACTCGCGGGCCAGTTCGCGGTCGCCGGCGAGCTCGGGGCGGCTCGCCACCGCCTCGCGCAGGGCGGTGAGCGCGGAGGCCCGCAGCTCGGTGGTACGGGGCGCGGCGCCCATGGGGATCCGGATGGTCTCCGCCACCCTCCGCAACCGCTCGGGGCCGCCGGCGAGCCGTGAGAGCACTTCGCGATGCGCACGCGCCTCGAGCCGCTCCGTCACCCGGGCGGCCAGGTCCGGTTGGGCCGCGCCCAGCTCGGCCGGCGTGAGGTGGGCGTTCTTCTCCAGCTCGAGCAGTTGGTTCTTGTCCATATGGCCCGCTCCTGATGTTACGACCTCGTGTCGGTGGCGCTCCGCGTCAGCGATTCCTCTCGACGCGGGCCCGCGAGATAGCCTGGGACAGATCGCCCTGTCCGGTCGCCGCGTACCACTCTTTCACGTCTTGATCACAGTAGGGCACCACCGACGGATCGAGGGCGAGGTACCCGTCCTCCAAAGGATCCTCCAGCGGCGCCTGGAGCTGGGGCAGCGCCTGCGCGAGGCACCGGTCGCAGAGAGCGTGGTGCGAGCCGGAACGGTCGATGACGACCTGCGCGTGCTCGTACCGGTTCTCATCGACCGCGTCACCCACGTGCACGCAGCAGGTCATGATGTTCGTGAGGCCGTGCACCGGGCAGCGGATCATTCCCATGGACATGTCATCACCGCCGGATCGTCATTTGATCCCGAATAGGTTGCGGAGGAACGCGCCGGCCTGGGCCGGGTCCGAGGGGAACTTGCCGCCGCCGGCCGATACCACCTCGCACACCGCGGTCGCGCAACTGTTCGCGTTGGGCCCCGTTGGAATCCACTGCCCCGTCTCTCCCCGCGCGAGCTGGTCCGCCTGCATCTGGCGCGCGGCCTGCGGATCCGGGAGATCCACCGTCTTGGAGGCCGCCACTGGATTCGAGTCGCTTGGGTCGACCTTCTGGATCATGGTTTTTCGGCCCTTCGCCGCCGTGACCACCTGTTCGGTCTCGAGCTTCCCGGCGCCGGGCACGTTGGTCTCGACGGTCCAATGCGGCGTCCCATTATCATTCGGCCGGTAATGAACGGTTGCGGTGCCGCCGCCGCCACCGCCGCCTCCGCCCCCGCCACCTTTCTTGACCGACCCCTGCGCGCCACCAGCCACTTCGTCGGCATTCTCGGCAACCTGCTCGGCCACCTCATCGGCGTTCCGCTCTGCCTGCCTCCCAACGCTGGCCGCTTCGTCGCCGTACTTGCTCGCCGCGCGGGTGACGTCCCCCGCGGCGTCGGCGAGATTCGCAGCGCGGCGCCCAAACTTCCCCGCCGTCGCGGCCCAGCCGGCGAACGGGATCATCGCCGCGAAGCTCAGCGAGGCGCCCACGTAGTCGCCCCGAGCGAGCGAGATCAACCCGTTCAGACCGTCGGCGATCTCGCCAAGGCCGGGGATCAGCCCGATGATGTCGAGCCCGACCTGGACGAGGTCGAGGATGACCCCGACCTTGTCGGCGATGAAGTTGAGCGGTGCCGCCAGCCAGGACGGCAGCGTGAGCCAGCCGCTCCCGCCACGCAGCCCTCCGGCCGCGCCTCCCTCCTCTCCGCCTTCGCCCCCCTCGGGCGAGCCGGGCTGCCCGCGCTCGGAGGGGGTGCCTTCGCCCTCGGTTGCCCCTCCGCCCATCCCTCCGGGACGCGTCGCGGTGCCACCTTCGCTGCCGGGATCGCCGCGCGGATCCCCGTTCTCGGTTCCCGTCCGGATCTGGCTGGGATCGGTGACCAGCCGGCCCGACTCCGGTATCTGCTCGGGCAGCTCGATGTCGGGCGGGAGGGGGATGCCGTCCGGCCCGGTGGGGACCCCGGGGGGCGGCGGGGCCCCGTCGCCGCCCGGACCCTTGGCGGCGCTCGGGTCCTTCCCGGTCCCACCGGGCTTCCCGCCCGGCGCGCCCTTTCCCCCTTCTACGCCTTCCTTCGATCCGCCCTGAGACTTCGCGCCGGCGCCGGTTCCCACGCCCGTGCCGGAGCCGGAGTTCTTCCCTGAGCCCGACTTCCCGGCGCCGGTGCCCTGTCCCTTACCTCCTCCTCCCGATCCCTTCCCCTTAGCACCGGCGCCCTTGCCCTCACCGCTCTCGCCCTTGCCGTCGGCCGAGTCCTTGGCGGGACTATCGCCGTCCCCCTCGCCGTCGCCGCCGTCCCCGTCGCCCTGCCCTTCCCCGCCTTCACCCTCGCCCTCGCCTTTGTCCTTCTTTCCCTCGCCACTCCAGTCGGTCTCCGGGAAGTCCTTCCCGATCGAGTGGATCGCCTCCGCCAGCTCGAGGTTGTCGAGGGCGCGGGCCGACTCCAATACCTCGGGGTCGATCTCCCGGTAGTCGACGATAACCCAGTCTTCGCCTTCCTTCCGCACTTCGGTGACCTGGATGCCGAGCTTGAGCCCCTCCGTGCGGTTGAACTGGGCCATCGCCTGTTTCTTCGACAGGCCCTTCTTTACGGTGCCCAGCAGGCTGAGGCCCGAAGTGTCCAGTCCGTCTGGATCCGTGAACCGGATCGGATTGTTACGCACGAACTGGTACAGGTTGAGCCGGTCCACCGGGCCCTGCGGGTCCGGACTCAGCCACCCTCCGATGAACGGGGCGTAGTAGCGGTACTCGTAGCAGTAGAAGCCGGTGACGTCGTCGCGCAGCTTCCCGCTGTAGCGGTAGTCCTTGAGCCGAACGTCCCGCGCACCGTCGCCCGCGATGAAGCTGGTCCCGCCGAACGGGAAGTACTCCTCGTAGGAGATCGCGCCGCCGGCGTCGTCCAGCTCGAGTAGCACCGAGCCGAGGTGGTTTCCGACCAGGTAGTGCAGCCTCTTCTGCCCGACGTTGGCGGTCTCGCGCCCGGTTTGATCCACCGTCCACTGATGGAGCGTCGCCACTCGAGTCGGGCCGCCGCCGACGTGCGAGGTCCACCGCAGTAGCCGGGTGGTGCCGCCGCGGGTGATACGACGCATCTCGCACTCGTCGAGGTAGGTCGTCTCGCTGACCTCGACCTGCCCGTTGACCAGGCGCTCGGTCACCCGCCGCACGCGGAGCCCGTCGGCGCCGTACACGTAGTACTCGGCGTCGTCCGGCTGGCCCGCCGCCGAGCGGTCGATCACCACCGCGCGCGACAGGTCATTGGCGTAGTTCCAGTCCATCGCCCGCAAGTGGGGCAGGCCGATGGCGTTCCCGTTGGCGTCGAAGTGCGTCTCGGGGTTCGGGATGTCAACGCCACCTAGATCCTTCTTGGGGAGCGACCGGTTGGAGGTGGGCGACGTCCACTTCTCGGTGACCCAGGTGCGTGACGCGCCCACGTGGCGTACCCGGCTGAGGTTGCCCGCGAGGTCGTAGTCGTAGGTCCGAGTGTAGCGCTCGACCGCGGCCCCGTTGTTGAGGGTCAGATGCCGGGTGCCCTTGAACGCGTTGGCGTCGGGCAGGCCCTCACGGTAGTCGTGCTCGAGCAGCGCCTGGTGCACACGGCCCGTGGCGGTCTTGAGCTGATAGAAGGCGTCGTAGGTGAATTCGCACGCCGACGTGATCGTAAGCCCCTGGAGGAGCGGCGTGGGCGCGGCCGGCTCCTGCACCCGGTCCACCCAACGGGTGATGTTGCCGGCCGGGTCGTACGTGTATGCGACGTCGAGGTAGTCGCGAGCGGCGCCGCCGGTGCGCCGGGTGTAGAGCCGGCGCAGGCGGAAGGTGTCCGGCTGATACTCGAAGGTGGTCTCGACCCCGTTGCCGTGGCGCAGCCGGGTGCGTTGGCCGCGGGCGTTCATCTCGATATCGCCGGCGATGATCTTCCGCTGGAGCTGGCCGTCCGCCGTGGTGAGGCGCAGCTCGGTGATGTGGCCCATCGCGCCGTACCCCAGCTCCCGGGTGGTGCCGTCGGGCAGCGACTGGGAGGTCAGGCGACTCAGCCCATCGAACCGGTAGCGGGAGCGGTGAGTCACGCCGTCCAGGGCGACGGCCGCCGGATTCGTCCAGTCGACGATCGCCTTGTGGGCCTCGGCGCCGCCCCGGAGGGTGCGGGTGATCTCGGCGATCTGCCCGTCCAGATGGTAGCGCGGCACCCGCACCACGCCCGCATTGTCGGATCGCTCGACGATCCGCCCACGGGCATTCCGCAGCGCCGCCTGGGCCACCACTGGCTCATCTCCATATACGACGCGCTCGACCAGGTGGTTTAGGCCGAGGGCCCCGTCCACCCGCGTGCCGATCCGGCGACCGTTGCGGTCGTACTCGTAGACGGTGTGCACGCCCCGGGCGTCCCAGCGGTGGAGCCCGCGGTCGAGCGCGTCGTAGAGGGTCAGCCGGTCGCCCGCGTCCATCGAGTGCTCGAAGTACGGCCGGCCCAGCATGTCGCGGCGGTGGGTGAATGCGGTGAGCCCGCGAGGGTCGATGACCCGCTCGACCTCGCCGTCCGGCGCGTAGCCGGTCAGCGTGACACGCTCGACGCCTCCCCCACCGTCCTCCGCAAGCCGGAAGGGGCGGCCGAGCGGGTCCAGCTCCACGACCGACGGGGTACCCGCGTGCGCCTGGGCGGCGGTGAGCGCGGCGCGCTCCGGGTCCCCGGCCGGTAGCGCGGACCGGGCCGCCGCCCAATCGGAGCCGGTCACGGTGTCGTTGGCGTCGTGCCGGGTGACGCTCCACGCGGAGTGGACGGTGGTGGTCAGCGATCCGTTCGGCAGGTCCTGGCGGACCACCCGTCCCACTGGGTCGTAGTGGGTCCGGGTGGCGACGCCGTAGAACCGCAGGGCGTCGTCCGACTCGAACGCGGGCGTGGTCGAGAACAGGGGCTCGAAGGTCCGCACCGACCAGCCCTTGTTGTTGAAGACCTCGTGGCCGGTGGTGAGCCACCGCTCCGCGCTGTGGGCCAACACGGGCCGGCCGGCGCCGTCCAGGATCACGGCGCCGCCGGCGTCGCGCTGGATGGCCGGTCCGGGATCGACGCGGAGCTTGCTTTGGATCTTCCGGCCGAATCCGTCCAAGTAGCTCACGCCCACCCGGATGCGGCTCGGTCCTGGAGCAGTGCCCTCGCCGTCGTGCGCGTCCAGCTCCCGCTCGAGAAGGATGGTGCGCGGGGGCCCCTCGCCCCACGCGAACGCACCGAGGTCGTGGAACACGAAACGGCTCGCACGCTGGAGAAAACGCGCCGGATCGGCCAGCACGTCGGCGGCGACGGCGCCGGCCTGCTCCACGTAGGCCGCGAGGTCCTCGGCCCCGACCGGGTGCGGGGTGCCGTCGTCGCCGAGCTGCCGACCGCGCACCGCGGTGGCGGTGGGCATGCCGAGCGGGTCGTAGCGCGTTTCCGAGACGTTCTCGTTGGCGTCGCGGACGCGCGATGAGGCCAGCACCTGGTAGTCGGGCGTGCCCTCGATACGGTTGCCGAGGACGTCCTCCCTCGCTGTCACCAGCAGCAGGTGGGCGTCGAAGGTGTAACGCTGCCGCCCCCCGCGCGCGTTCGACTCCTCCGAGAGTCGGTAGAACCCGGCGGCGTCCCGGTAGGCGTAGGTCGTGTCCTCGGACCACCAATGGCCGTCGGCCAGGACGTAACGCGCATCGCCCGAGAGGAGGGCGGCGCCGACCCGTCCACCGAATGCCGCCGCGACGGCGGCATCCGGCAGGGCGGCGCGCTCCACGCGATGCAGGAGGGTCACGGCGCCGACCTGGCCCGCGGGCAGCACCGCGGTGCGCGCGTCGTTCCAGAACCGGTTGCGCCGCCACCCGATGAGCCGCGCCTCCGCTCTCCCGCCGGCCGGGGCTTCGTGAAAGGCGAGCGGGGCCGCGAGCGCCGCCGCGGCCTCCGTCAGGAGAGTCTCGCGCCCGACGACGCCCGCTCCCCCGGGTACAAGCCCCGTGAGATCGTAGCGGCGCTCCTCGACCTCGATCCCGACCTCGAATCGGCCGGCGGTGTCCACCGCCGCGTAGCCCGTCTCCACCACCTGGGCGTGGAGGACCCGCTGCTCGGCCCGGACGGTGGGGCCCGGGCGCCTCGGGTAGGCGAGCGAAGCGCGCCGGGTGACGCCGCCGTAAGGGTCGGTCGCGAGCACCAGGTCGTGCTTGACCCGTGGATCGCCCGGGAGCGCCTCGTACTCGTGGGCGAGCAGCTCGGTCTGGAGGATGGCGAACACGGCGTTCCGCTCGCCGTCCGCTGGCTGGAGGCGGCGCACCTCGTGGGCGTACTCCGTGGTGCGGAGAGGATGGAGGGCGAGGGTGTCATCGGGGCGGATGCTGTAAAACTCCTGGCGCCACGGCACCCCGGCGAGCGCGCGGTAGGCGTCGACTTGCTCCTCGGTCGTGAGGTCGCCGACATCGTAGACGCGGGGCGGCGGAAGCCGGGGGTCCTGTGCATCGAGAGCGTAGAAGTCCCCGGCGCGCTCCGGCAGGCCGGCGAATCCGCCGGCGTGAAACCAGGTCCGCGCCAGAGCTGGTGGCGTCACCTCCTCGGGGAGCGCGGCGCCGGTGGCGCGGACCTGATCGGTGTCGAGGGACTCGACCTGCCCGAAGCCGACCATGCGCCGCTCATCGCCATCGAAGCAGCCGTCGTGGTAGCGGTAGCAGGAGACCTGCCGGGTGCCGCCTACGTGGTCAAGGCCCTCGAACCGGTCGACCACCATCGTGTGCCGCGGCAGCAGGCTCCGCCACGGCCGGCCGGCGTGCTTGTCGCGCAGGTACTCCCGCGCCGACGAGCGATAGGCGAGAAGCGCCTCGCGGCCGATGCCGTTGGAGACCGAGACGAGGAGCCGCGGCGGTAGCGGGCCGGTGAGCCGGAGGTATTGCATCGCCCGGCCCTCCCGGGACGGAAGCCCGGAGGACCACACCAGGCAGGAGGTCCCATCGCCCAGGAAGTCGAGGATCTGGGCCGAGCCGAGCCGGTCGATGTAGGGCAGGTTGCCAAGCCGGACCTCGTCGCTGAAGACGTTGCCGCTCTGATTGATCCAGCAGCGGATCTCGCCGGTGCCGATATAGATGAGGTCGGAGGTCCCGCTGCCGTCCAGATCGGCGAAGCGGAGACGCGCGGGGTCCAGCTCAGCGAAGCCATCGATGAAGGGGGCGTTCTCCATCACCACGCCGGGCCCGAACCGGCCCATGCCGAGATGCGGCCAGTACTCGACCCGGCCGCTATCCACCCGGACCATGTCGGCGAGCCCGTCGCCAGTCATGTCGGCGAAGAAGGTGTGGAGCTGGCGATCCTGCGTGAGCGTGGGGGCACCGCCGGCGCGGGTGTCCGGCTTGGCGAGCTGGACCGGGGACCGGAACCCGTCCCTCCCCTCCGAGGGGTACCAGACGAGCCGGTCCTCGTGGTCCACAACCAAGTCGGGGTTGCCGTCGCCGTTCAGGTCGATCCACTGCACCCGGGTGTTGGCGAAGTCCACCCGCGGCAGGTTGCGCAGGGGTTGGAACCCGTTCCAGCGGCCGGTCTCGCGGTCGCGGGTATACTGCCCGCCCTCGCGTCCCTCGAAGCCGACGAAGTTGAGATCGCCGTCGCCGTCGTAATCGTCGAGCTGGAACGCGGCCGAGATCGCGGCCGGGACCTGGTCCACCGGCTCGAGCGGGCCGAAGCGGCCGTCGCCGAGATTCTCCTTGAAATACCAGCCGCCGCTCTGCTGGTGCAGGATCCCGGGGAGCCCCTCACCCCGGAGGTCCACCCACTTGTACCGGGCGCCGTAGAGGCCAGACGGCAGGTTGTCGGCCTCCTCGGGCGACTCGAACGCCGGCGCGGTCTGCACGGGAGAGTAGGCCAGCTCGAGGGGCGGGACGGCGAGCTCGGTCGTCGCGTTGGTGGCGAGGTCGGTGCGGTAACCGCGGTAGCGCACGGACTCGAGCACCGAGCCCGCCGGATCGGGCCGGTGCGCCAGCTCGGTGGCGCCCACCGCCCGGGACACGGCGCCCAGCTCGGGAAAGCGGTGGAACATCAGGAGGCGGCGGCACAGGCGATAGGCGCGGATCTCGAAGCCTGCGCGATACCCCGAGAAGGGATCCGCCCGCACCGGCCAGGGGCCGGCCTCGACCGGGGACGGTACGCCAGCCGCATGCTCGCCATAGTCCAGCACCACCTCGAAGCGCCACTCGTTGCCGGCGGCGGCCGGGGCGACGTGGGAGAGCGGCTTGCGGTTGCCGTAGAGGATCCGCTTCAGGTAGCGCTGGGCAGTGGCTCCCCCGGCATGGCGGCGGCCGCGCTCGTAGCCGAGCGCCGGATCCACGCCGGCGGCGTCCTCCGGCTTGTACTGGTAGAGGATCGCGTTGCCCTTGGGATCGTACTGCGCCTCGAGCAGCCACTCGAACGTGCGGTGGTCGGGGTCCTGCGGGTCCGCGATCCGGGTCGAGTTGTCCGCGGCCAGGCCCAGGACCGAGACCACGCCGTTCCGCGTGTAGACCAGCCAGTGGACCCGGCCCGACGCCCCCTGCGTCCACCGCTCGAACCTTTCGAACGAACGCTCGACCCGGGCGCGGAACCGCTCGACCAGGAACCCGCCCCGCTGCTCTGCGACCGGGACCCAGGCGGCGCCCTGCCGGCGGCGGTGTCGGATGAGCTCCGTCCCGCCGGCATAGACGTACCGATCGGCATCATCTGTGTACAAGGGGACCCGGCGCGTGGTATCCAGCGCGATGCCCGGCATGCCGGAAAGCGACCAGCCGAGACCGAAGGCGGAGTTCCGCGACGCGCTGCCGTATGTGAGAGCTAAAGCCGGCCCGAACCCGTCGCGACCGGCACTCGTCCGGATAGGAATCGTGAGGCGCGCCGTGCCGGTCAGCGGCTCCACTTCCACCGTATGGTCGACGGTGAGCAGCTCGGTGGTCATCTGACGAAAGCCGATCATGGACGCGCTCCGGGCGGGAGGAGCGCGCACTGCGGCGCTAGTGAAGCGGCTTGGGCAGGCGAAGACATCTTTCGATCCGCTCGACCTCGAGGTGCGAACCGCGATGTCGCGGCCGCCCATGTGGCTGGAGTGGGACGCACAATCTACGACTTCAGGAGGCAATCCAGGCGTGACAATGACTCACTTGCTCCTCCTGCGTCAGTTCGTACCTCTCTCCTCCGAGGCTACGGCCCGCGCGCAAGGACCGAGACGTTCTAGGTAGAGCCGTCCTTCCTACTCCCGCCCACTTGCTCGACCATTCCGACGATGACGGCGGAGAGCGCGGCCAGCCGCGGTACCAGGCGAAGATAAACACCGTCTCGCGTGACGGCCAGGTACGGATCGTCACCCTGCGTCATCAGCGTTCGGAGGTGTTGAGACGCCGGCGCTGTCTCCTCGGTCGAGCTGGTGCGGACAATCGGACGGAAGAGTTCCTGCAAACGGACAACGCTGATCACGTGAGACCCACCTGCCATCTCCACAGTCTCGCCAAGTTCCGAGGCAAGAAATTGTTCGGCAGCGAGCTCGTTCGGCAACCCTGACTGCATATCAAACGCCATCCAGCTGTGCTTCACTGCGAGTCCCTGCATCCACGACGTGGTCGGCGGCACGCCTCGCGGCGCGATGCCGTGGGCTTGGGGTGGATCCGCCAGTGGCAGCGGCTCCACGAGTTCCCATTGCCGTGCCGCCGCGTGCGCGCGTGCATGACTTTCCTGATACCTGACGTCAGCCTTAAGCAGGAGCGGCAGGAGTCCCGCAGGCTCCGCCCATCCGGCGAAGCGGCGTGCCAACCCCGCCTCCGTGGCGAGGAAGACGATTGCTCGTGGCTTTCCGAGACGCGCGGCGCCGCTGACGAGCACCAGGAGCCGGGTCTCCCACCAGGCGTGGCCATCCTCCAGGTCGACGACAACGACATCCGTCGTGACGGCAGCGCGAAGGACGTCGAGGATCTGGGAGGTGTCGCTGTCGGTGAGGGGTCTTCCGGGGGCGCCGATGTTCTGGGGAACGGAAACAGATGTCGGCGAGGGCACGGCAACCCTCGAGAAGTCCAGCCTGAGCCCGCGGAACTCCAGCGTCGCCCGCCGCTCGGCGAGATTATCGATCACAGCGAGCAGGAGTGGGATAAGACTGAGGACGACGATGCCAGTGAGAACCACCTTGTCGAGTTCTCCCGGCCAGGCGACGATCTTTCGAAGAATGGCTAGGCTGATCAACAGACCGACGAGAAGAACCGGAGCCCACAACAGCGCGGCGCGAATGCCGAACGGCCAAAGACGAGAGGGTGATGAGTCCATGCTAGCCTCCCGAGTCTCCGCTGGAGGACACTAGACCCTCCGAAGGTCGGCTCTGTCAAGTCCGGTTTGCGGGGTACTGCGGTGGCCTTCCCAAGCTGAACTTGGCATGCTACGAATTCTCGTGCTTCGCGGCCGGCTTCCTCAGCTGGTCCCGAGCCAGCCTGTCCTTACTGTGTGAGGCTCCACCGGCCGGCGCGGGCCTACCGCCCGCCCACCGATCGGGATCGACGGCGCTGGAGCCCTGAGCCACGCGATGGACCTTCCCGACGAGAGCAAGCTCGCCGGCCAGAAGGACTTACCCGCTCCCCCTGTCAAGGGAGGCACCCGGGATGCTGGGACACGGGCCCGGCCCATCCGGACCCCAGCCTCCCCTTGTGGGAAGTCGTCAGACTCGGGAAGGTTCTCGACGTAGACGACGCGCGCCTCGCTCAAGGCCCGACGGCCACCGAGCCCTCTACCAGTTGGCGGGCACCGAGACCCCCGGCATAAGACCAGGGTGGGCGCGGATCACGAGGTTGTCGCCGTCGGCGGTCCAGATGGCATCGACGGCTCCGCACACGCTCCCAGCGTTCCGGACGATGGTGTCGAACACGGACTGGTCGTCGTTCGGCGAGGCCGAGATCGACCTCCAGATCCCTGCCGTCGCCGTCTGCTGCTCAAGCACCTCGGACTCGCGCTTGAGCGCTTCAGCCTTGCGCGCCACCGCCTCCGCCAAGCGCTTCTCAAAGTCGCGGACCCTAGCGGCCTCGTTCTTCTCTTGGCGCCTTGCGCCTGACAGGACGCTTGGCTTCGGTCTTAGGCTTCGAGCGCTTGCACCCGTACCCATCCCCTTGCCTCTCACAGGCGTTCCCACCGCGCAGCGATCGAGGGCAGGCTACGTGAGAGAGCTGGGATTACGAAGTCCTCTGCCTCCGCCGGCCGAGTGGAAAGCCTAGCAATTGAATCTCGACCTTTGGATCACTGCTCCAAGGGTCGAGGAATGACACCTTGCGACTGATGGGACGCCGTGCGCGACCCGCAAACCGGCCTCGAACCCATGTTTCGTCCCGGTGACGTTTTCGCCGGGAGTCTCGCATACTTCTCGGCAGCACACCCTGTTCAATGGCCATACGACTAAGACATGCAACCAGCGGTGGCTCGAACCAATCGTATCGCTGGTTCAAATCGGGGCCCGCAACGACTTGCAGGCCAACAGGCCACTCCAGTTCAGCTTCGAAACAGCGGCCTGATTTGAGCGATGGAGGGACGGCGGGTCGCACCCCTTTGGTTGCTGGCTGCAGTCATCCGTCGACCGATACGCACCGACACACGGTCAGCGTATCCGATTGGCGACTTGCGAAGCCTCGGGTCCATCCCCTATGCTCCTGCCTGCTGACAGGCGCCAGGACAGGGGTTCGGAGCGGCATGGCCAAGGGGGCGAAGCGACTCAAGACCGGACCGCCACCTGAGGTAGCCTTCTACTATCCGGGACCCATGTGGTCTTCTGGAGAGGCACTCAAAACCCTGCTCCTCTTCTTCGACGGCATCGCCCTCCTAGTGCCTCGGTACATGTTGGAGCGACCGGAGCACCAGGAGCCATGGATGGTCGGCCCGCTTCGCAAAGCTGGGCTTCTTCATGTCCTCGAGCCAGAAACACTCGTAGACAAGGCCGCGACCCAAGAGCTAGCCACTGCGATCGGCGGGCTGGTACGGTCGGGTGTCTTTGACGGCCTGAAGACGCGCGGGCCCGTGTTTCACGAATTGTCCTACTCACGGCTTGGCGGCTACGGTGACCCGGAACTGGCCGAAGCCATTCTGAAGGAGCTTCAGCGACGGAAGCTGGCACGCAGGAGCAAGGACGGCGTCTCGATTCCACTACATCCGGTCGTGCGTTCCACAATTCTCGTTTTGCTTGCTCAGATTCTGCGGCCAAAGGGATCCCAGCTCGGGATGGAGTTGTCCCCGGCGACAGATCGGCCGCAACTAGTTGAAGCGCTGTCGGAGCTTTTGGCAGGCGGGTTACCTGCTTCCGCAGGCCGCGTAGTCGCATTTGATCTTGAAACCGTTGCGCCGGATCTCACCGCTGTCCCCCTGGACGAGGTCCTTGACTTCCGGAAGGCCCATCATCGCGAATTCAAAGAGTATGCTCGCAACGTGCGTCAGTTCGTCCGCGAGATCAGCGGACTACCGGCACGGGAGAGGGATAAGGCGTTTCGTGACCGCCAGGAGCAGATTCGCGATCTCGCCAGTGACCTCAAGAACACGGGACGCAAGGCGTGGCGAAAGCCTGCATCCTTCGCGTTAACGATCGCGGGTGCTGCTTGGGCCTGGAAGACGGGCGATCCAATAGGCGCCCTCCTTGCGGCGGCCGGCGCCGTCCAGGCCGCAGCCAGTGAACGGCCTACAGAGGTCAACGCGTACAGCTATCTCTTTCAAGCCCGGAGTAGGTACGGCTAATAACAGGCTGAGCGGACCGGCTTTGCGGCCCCTCAGCCTTGAGCGTTAGCCAGACAAATATGGCCAAGCCGCAACCGAGCGCCCTTGACTTCTTGCTTCAGCTCGACGTGATCGGTGGGCTCCTGCCAAAGATCGGCAGGGACCAATGGCAGATATTGCACTTAAGTGCCGACGACCATCCACATCGGTTCGGACTGTGGTGTGCCCTCCTCGCCGAGGATGCTGCCGCCAGAGCGATAGGTCATGACAACTGGGACCTCATGATCGGCGATGGCAAGCCGGGTTTCAGCCAGAGCTGGCCGCACGGCACCGAGGTTACGACCTACCACAGGTTTGGGAGTCGTGACGGTGTCAGGCCTCTTGTTTTGTACCGATCGTTTCACGGCGCCTTCCCGGAGTACGTAGAACTCGATGAGGAGTTCGCCTCTACCACGACCTGGCTGAGGCCAGAACGCGGGGGCTACTCCTTTCGGCTCTACCGGCTTTCGTGTGGGTAAAGATCCAGGCCTCCGCAGTGGAAGTAGATCGCCGTCTTGAAGTGCTCGGCGTTGCGAAAGCCGCGGGCGGTCTTTTTGATCCACTGGATGACGGAGT